>Ga0208219_1000181_pt1 | contig 24929 bp, 21 predicted proteins | sample NGESurshal072012_7_FD_184469 | JGI IMG/M metagenome (GOLD analysis project Ga0208219, IMG submission 184469) | Arctic peat soil microbial communities from Barrow, Alaska - NGEE Surface sample 53-2 shallow-072012 (SPAdes) | ecosystem: Environmental > Terrestrial > Soil > Wetlands > Peat ... | reverse complement strand
GATGATCGCGTAGTACTCCGGGCCGACCACCATGGCCCCGATGACCAGGATCTGGGAGTTGGTCAGGATGCCCACGGCCGCGATCAGCCCGGCGATGACCAGGAGCACGTAGAAGCTCGGCGGGTAGGTGGCATTGGCCCGGATGGTGCCCTCCACCATGGCCCAGACCGGGATCTGCTCCCGGCGGGTGTAACGCCGGGTCTCGGTGGCGTTACGCCGGCCGGCGAGGGCCACGTCCGCCTCGCCGACCGTGACCGAGCCCCGGGTGTTCAGCTGCAGGCCGCGCAGCTGCCGCAGTACCGCGTTGGCCGACTCGTTGCGCAGGTCGAACTGCACGGCGTCGCCGTCCGGCCGGTGCGCCGCGCCGGGGAGCACCACCAGGTTGCGCACCCCCGGCTCGGCGGTCAGCGCGGCCACCAGCCGCGACGTCACATCCTCCGGGCTCACCACGCGCACGTGGAGCACCCAGCCTCCCTTGTTGCCCCGCGCCCTTCCCGGGAGTGTTACACCCCGCGCTCGGCGACCAGGCGGCCCGAGGCGATGGCCGCGGTGAACGCCTCGAAGTCGCGCTCGTTCTGGTCCGCGTACGCGGCGGAAAAGTCCGCGATCGCGTTCTCGAACACGTCCGACGCACCCAGGTAGGAGGCGATGGCGATCTCGTCGCCGGACCGCGCGTGCGCGCGGGCCAGGGTCAGCCCGCACAGCTCGCCGTACAGCCGGAGGCCGCGCGGGATCATCGCGGCGATGTCGACCGAGAACTTCCAGTCCCGCAGCTGCCGGACGTAGAAGTCGCGTGACTTGCCGTCGAGCCCGGCGAACCGCTGCCAGCCGAGGAAGATGTCGCTGGCCGCCTGCATGAGCCGCTGGCCGTTCACCACCCGCTCGCCCTGGTTGTCGTACTTGCTGGGCCCGGCGAACCGGGCCAGCACCGATTCCTCGGCCTCCTTGACCTGGAGGAAGAGCGGGTCGGACTCGTCACGGCCGAGCATCAGGATGATCCAGCAGCGGGTGCCGACGCTGCCCACGCCGACCACCTTGCGCGCGATGTCGGCGAAGTCGTACTGCTCGAGCAGCACCCGGCGGTCGGGCTGCAGCGTCCGCCGGTACTTGCCGACGAGGTCCCGCAGTTCCTTCGCGATGTCGACCGCCCCGGCCAGCTCACCGAGCAGGTCGCGGAGCGGGACGATGATCGGCGGCTCGGAAATGATCCGCGGCTGCCCGTCCTCCATCCGGGTCAGCTTGCCCAGCTCCTGCATGCTGTCCCGGGTGCGGGCCTTGACCAGCCCCTTGTCGAGGACCTTGCGCTGGCGGTCCTTGAGCAGGCCGTCGAACCTGGCCCGGAAGTCGTCCATGTCCACCTGCGTGTACCAGACGTCCAGGTTGCTCTCGCCAGACAGCTGCCGCATGACTTCCCGGTATCGCCTGGCCGAGCCGAGCACGATCTTCCTGCGGTCCTTGTCACTGAACCCGTTCTCCCGCGCGGCCACCTCCAGGCTGGCCGCGAGCCGCTTCACGTCCCACTCCCAGGGCGCGGGCACCGTCTCGTCGAAGTCGTTGACGTCGAAGAGCAGCTTGCGCTCGGGCGACCCGAAGAGGCCGAAGTTGGACAGGTGGGCGTCCCCGCAGGCCTGCACGATGATGCCGCTGGCCGGGGTGCTGGCCAGGTCGCTGGCCATAGGCAGGGCCGCGCCCCGGTAGTAGGTGAACGGGGTCTCCATCATCCGGCCCCACCGCACGGGCACCAGGTCCGGGACGCGGTTCACGGCCTGCGACTCCAGCAGGGCGACCGGGTCGGGACGGTCCTCCGGCGGCTTCCACTGGGCGTGGCTCTCGCGCGGCACCTCGGCTCTGGCCGCCTTGCCGCGGACCCGGCGCTCGGCCGGGGTGAGCTTCCGCCGCGGCGCTTCCAGCCCGGTCGCGGCGCTGCGGGGCATGACCACGGTCCGACGCGCCGCTTCGGGCACCCCGGCGGGCACCGTGGTGACGGCACCGTTGTGGGCCGCCGCCGTCCGTGCGGTCGTGCCCCGGGCGGTGGGCCGGGCGGTGGATCGCGCGGCCGGTCGTGCGGCGGTGCGAGCTGAACTGCGGCCCGTGCTGCCGGACGTGCTACGGGGCGTGCTGCTGCCGGACGTGCTGCTGCCCGTGCCGCGGGACGACGCCCGGGCCGTGGTCCCGGCGGACCGGCTCGTGGTCGAACTGCCGCGGCTCGCACTCGAGCTGCTGCGGCTCGGGCTCGCGCTGGACCTGCTCGCGCTGGCCCGACTGGCCGTGGTCTTGGTCGCGGTACCGCTAGCGGCTCCGGCGCGTGCTGGCTTGCTGGCGGCCGACTTAGTCCCGGCCTTGGTCGCGGACTTGGCAGTCGCGGATTTAGCAGTCGCGGCCTTAGCAGGTGCGGCCTTAGCCCCGGCCGTCTTGGTGGCGGCGGCCTTGCCCGCTGTCTTGCTGCCTGACGCCCTGCTCTGTGGCTGTGTCATGAGTTCCTGTCCTTCCCTTGACCGCGAACCCGGTTGGGCCCGCTGTCATGACCGCGCGAGGCGGGCGCCGGTCTATCCGACTCACGATGGCCGCTTACGGTGCGCGTCGCATCACCCCCCGGGGATGACGACGTTTCCCCGGCGGGTCAGCGAATCTGCGTACGAAGACGCTCCCGCCCGGCCAGCGAACAGCCATCAAGAGGGCCGCCCGCACTGAGGACGCGGCCTCGTCACCGGAGGCCTGCGGATGTCCCGACCGATCGAGGATTACGCCCTGATCGGTGACCTCCAGTCCGCCGCGCTGGTAAGCCGGGACGGGTCCATCGACTGGCTGTGCCTGCCGCGGTTCGACTCGGAGGCCTGCTTCGCCGCGCTACTGGGCGACGAGCGGAACGGCTACTGGCAGATCGCACCGGACCGCGAGATTACCCGGGTCAGCCGCCGGTACCGGCCCGGCACCCTGGTCCTGGAGACCGAGTTCAGCACCGCGTCCGGGGTGGTCCGCCTAGTCGACTGCATGCCGCCGCGGGCTGACGACCCGGTCCTGATCCGGCTGGTCGAAGGGGTGGCCGGACGGGTCGACATGCGGATGACGCTGGCCGCGCGCTTCGAGTACGGGCTGACCCTGCCCCGGGTCCGCCGGCAGGACGCGGCTCGGCGGATCGTGGCCGGCGCGCAATCGCTCTGGGTGTTCAGCCCGCTCGAGGTGCACACGGACGGCGCGGACCTGATCGCCAGCTTCTCGGTCGGCGAGGGTGACCGGATTCCGGTGGCGGCGGTCTGGCGCCCCTCGCACCAGCCGGCGCCGACCCCGCCGCCCGCCAGCGCCCTGGTGGAGCAGACCGACGGCTGGTGGCGACGCTGGGTGGCGGGCCTGCGCCGGCTGGACGAGGGAGCAGGCGATAGCCAGGACGCGGTGATCCGCTCACTGATCACGCTCAAGGCGCTCAGCTATGCCCCGACCGGCGGGCTGGTCGCCGCGCCGACCACCTCACTCCCCCAGCAGACCTGCGGGATGCGCAACTGGGACTACCGCTACTGCTGGGTCCGCGACGCCGCTGACGCCGTGGACGTCTTCCTGGCGGCCGGCGCAGATCAGGAGGCGGCCAGCCTGCTGAACTGGCTCAGTCATGCCGTGGGCGGTCCGGCCGCGCAGGCCCAGGCGGTGTACCGGGTCGCCGGCGAGCGGCGCATGCCGGAGATCGAGGCCCACTGGCTGCCCGGTTACGAGAACGCCCAGCCGGTTCGGATCGGCAACGCCGCCGCGGCCCTGCCGCAGCCCGGCACGTTCGGCGACGTGCTGCGGGCCCGGCTGACCGTGCGGGCCGCCGGCCTGCCCCTAGCCGCAGGCACGGCGGCCGAGCCGGATAACTCCGAAGCCATTCTCAAGTTCCTCGAGTCACGCTGGCAGGAACCGGACGCGGGGATCTGGGAGATGCGCGGGCCGGCCCGCCAGTTCGTCCACACCAAGGCGATGATCTGGGCCGCGGCGGATTCAGCCGTCAAGATGATCGAGTTGTTCGGGGATCAAGGGCCGGCCGCGCGCTGGCGGCGGCTGCGCGCCGCGGTCCACGCCGACGTGCTGGCCCGCGGCTATGACCAAGACCGGAACACGTTCACCCAGCACTACAGCTCGGCTGCGATGGACGCCAGCCTGCTGCATCTCCCGCTGCTCGGCTTCCTGTCGGCCGCCGATCCGCGGATGGCCGGGACCGTGGAAGCCATCAGCCGGGAACTGGACGACGGCGGCGTGCTGCTGCGCTATCAGCCCCGGCCGCTGGCCGACGCGGACGGCCTCCCGCCCGGTGAGGCGGGATATCTGCCTGGCTCGTTCTGGCTCGCGCAGGCGCTCGCGGCTGCGGGCCGGATGGAAGAGGCCCGCCGGGTCTACACGGCCCTGCTCGGGCTGCGCAACGACGTGGGGCTGCTGGCCGAGGGATACGACCCGCTGCGCAGGCGGTTCGCGGGGAACCATCCACTGGCCGGCTCGCACATCGCCCTGATCATGACGGCCCGGGCTCTTACCCAGAACGGGCAGTTCGCCCGGTCTGGGTGATGTGCCGCGAGCCGTCCGCAGCCACCCTAGATCCCGGCCACCCCGGGCCGGTGCCGGACACCCCGGGCTGGCGGTCGCTGGAGCGCACACCGGTCCCGGAGGCCTGACAGACATGAGCCGCCCGATCTTCATGCCGCTTCTCGCACCGGAAGCACCTGGACGCCGGCTCGCGCGGTACACGGGGAAGCCCGCGTCACGGGCAGCGGAATGGCTGCGCAGCCGGACCGCGGCCCGAGCCCGGGCGCGGGCCCAGATCCCGTACCTGGGGATGACCACCACCCTGGAGGGCTGCCGGGGCAGCGGCCTGGCGGACGCAGTCCTGCACCGGGTGCTGCGCTGCGGTTCCCCGGTCGGCACCGTGGTGCTAGACCTCGGAGTCGCCGACACCCTCGAGCCGGAGACCTGCGCGGCGATCCTGCTGGTGCAGCAGCGGCTGACCGCCATCGGCACGCGGCTGCGGCTGGCGGCCAGCACGCGCGGGCTGGTCGACTGCCTGGCCGAGGCCGGGGTGGTCCAGCAAATCGGCCGCGACACCATTCACGGGAGCTTCCGCAGCGCCGTGCTCGCGGCCTATGCCGCCCAGCCCGGGCCCGGGCTGGCCATGGGCCGGATACGGACCGAACTGGAGATGCAGGCCGAGACCATCGACCTGTGACCTCCGGCTCGCGGGGCCCCGGGCGGCACCGTGGCGGCACCTGCTTCACCCGCTGCGGGTGGAGCCGTCCCGCTGCACGTGGCGGTGGACTGGAACAGCCATAGCCAACCTGTGAGGGGAAAAGGACACCATGTCTGACCTGATCGCCATTGGTTACCCGGACGAGCAGACCGCGGAGCTGGCCGCGGACGAGGCCCGCCGGCTGGCCAAGGACCTCATCATCGAGCCCGACGCCATCGCGGTCATTGTCCGCGACAAAGAGGGCAAGTTCCACGTGCACACCAGCCATCATCCGGTCGGGGCCGGGGCGACCTGGGGAATGTTCTGGGGGCTGCTGTTCGGCCTGCTGTTCTTCATCCCGTTCTTCGGCCTGGCCATCGGGGCCGGGATGGGCGCCCTGATGGGGAAGATCACCAAGTCGGGGATCGACCGCGAGTTCCAGGACCAGGTCCGCGGCATGCTCAAGCCGGGCACGTCGGCGCTGTTCCTGATGGTGGAGAAGGTCACCCCGGACAAGGCCACCGAGGCGCTGTCCCAGTACGGCGGCACCGTGCTCAAGTCCTCCCTGTCCAAGGAGGGCGAGGCCGACCTGCAGGACGCGCTGCACGGCCAGGCCACCCCGGCCAGCTGAACCCAAGCGCAGCACGATCCCGGTCAATGGCCGCCGCTACGGCGCGGCATTGGCCGGGATCATGCCGAGAGTGATCATTCGGTCCATTCGTGTGCGGAATCCGCTGCCATCCCAGCGGATTCCGCAGACGTATGCCCCACGGCCAGCCGCCGCCCCGGTCGGGACCCGGCCGCCGCCGATATCACCGCAGGTCACAGCCCGGCAATGCGGAAGCCGCGCGAAGCCACCGGGCTGAGCAGCGGAAAATGACCGCAAACAGCCCGCGGTGATGACGGTAAGCACCCCGCGCTCATCCCGGCCCGTTTCCCGGGGGGTCAGATGCCGAGCAGCTTCTTCTTGGCCGCAGCGAACTCCTCATCCGTCAGCGAGCCATCCTCGTGCAGCCCGCTGAGCTGCTTGAGCTGCTCGGCGATCGGCGTATCGGGACCGCCCTGCGGGGCCGCCGCCGGAGCAGCCTGCTGCTGAGCACCACCCTGCTGTTCGAGGTCGCTGATCCGGTCGTCCTGGCTGGCCTCCTGCGCCTGCCGGTCCGCCGAGTTCTGGGCCACCCGCTTGCCCGCTATATATGCGCCACCGCCGACCGCAGCCGCGCGCAGCAACGGACGCCTCCGCATGAACATGTTTGTCTCCTCTGCCTTTCAGATGTCCTGGCCCTCGGGCAGGGCAAGCCCGAGGGCGACCATGATCTCGGGGGCCGCGGCGACGACCCTCGGGCCGCCGACCTGCGGGGCGACCGCACGCAGCACACCCAGGATCTCCGCCGGACTGGCTCCCGCGTCCAGCGCGTTCGCGACTTGCCAGAGATAGGAGGCAGGCGGTGAGTCCACCGCGACCAGGGCCGCGATCTTGACGAGGCTGAAGGTGCGGGCGTCCAGGCCGCTGTTCTCCAGCGATGCCTCGCGGAGCTCCACGGCCACGCCGAGGACATCGAGGTCGCCCAGGGCCAGGCCGGACAGCGCGTCCCGGGTGGCCGGGTCCACGTCGACATTGACAGGCATGCTCATGTTCCGCTTCCTCTCGGTGGGTCGTGGCGGCGGGCCGTCACGGGCTTCCCGGTTCTCACGTTGGCGGGTGTCCCCGCGCTGACGTGCGCGGGTATCTCCCGGTTCTGACGGTCGCGCGCATCCAGGCGGCGCGCGCCACCCCGTACGGGTGAGGCGGGATGCGGCGCAGGCCACCCAGGCTGGCGGGCATGACGATCCTGGCGGGGCAGGTCAAGCTGCTGCCTTCGCGCCGGGGGACCGGGCCGCGCTACGGCAGCCTGCTGGCGATCCTGGTCGTCACCTACCTGCTGTCCGCGTTCACGGAGAGCTGGCTGGTCAGCGCCGTGCAGGTGGTGCTGTTCCTGGGCGTGGTGCTGATCGCGCTGCGCACCGGCCGATTCCGCCGCAGGACCGGGCAGCTCATCGCAGTCGGGCTGCTGCTCGGCTCCGTCGTCGCGGCCGTCCTGCAGCTGGCCGATCAGACTAAGCCCGGCGCCCCGGTTGAGTCTCATCCCGGCGCGGCGCTGGCGAGCCTGTGGACGGCGATGCTCCTGCTGCTGGCGGTGTTCTTCATCGTGCGGCAGGTGCTGGCCCAGCCGGACATCACCGAGCAAAGCATCTTCGGCGTGCTGAGCGCCTACATGATTATCGGGCTGATCTTCTCGGCGGTGTACGTCGCGATGTGGAAGTTCACCCCGCAGCCGGCGTTCTTCGCCAACGGTGCCTCGGAGAACACCAAGACGTTCCAGTACTTCAGCTTCACCACGCTGACCACTCTGGGGTACGGGGACTTCACTGCGGCGGGGGACGGGGGCCGGGCGGTCGCCGTGATCGAGGCCATGGTCGGCCAGATGTTCCTGGCCACCCTGGTCGCTAGGCTGGTGGCCGGTTTCCGCTGGTCGGACCGGGCCGCGGCCCGGCGCGCCAGCTATCCGGCGGCTCCCGCCGCGGAAGCCTCCCCTGAGCTCAGCGGCACTGAAATCAGCGGCACCGGGCTCAGCGGCACCGGGCCCGGCCCGGGCTCCGCCGAATCCCCCGGTCCGGCGTCGCCGGCTGGTTCCGGTGAGCCGGTCCCCGCCCAGCTCACTCCCGGCCAGCCCGGCCCCGGCCAGGCTGGTCCCGGTCCCGGCCCCGGACCAGCGCGTGCCGGGGTATCCAGCCCCCGACCGTCGCGGGCCAAGAAGGCCTCGGCGGCCGGGCTGATCCGGCTGAGCCCGCCGGGCGCGGTGCGCGGGCGGGCCACGAGGCTGCGCCGGAACGGGCGGAATGAGGCCGGGGGGTCAGGCCCGGCCTCCGCCGCCCGTCCCAGCGAGCGGACCTGACCCAAGCGGCCCTGAGCGCCGCCGCACTGGCGGGGCCCAGGACCGCCCCGGGGTCAGGCGATTTCCTTTACTTCCCGGCCGTGCATGGCCAGCGCGTAGATGATCACGATGTCCAGGGCGATGAGGATGACGCCCCAGACCGGATAGGCGGCGATGAACGCCAGGTTGATGACGGCGCTGATCACCGCGAGGGCGATGCCGACGACACGCGCCCAGGTCTGCCCGGCCAGCACCCCGAAGCCGACCAGCACGAACAGGACGCCGAGCACCATGTGCGCCCAGCCCCAGCCCAGGTAGGTGACGTGCAGAGCCAGATGGCTGCTCGTCACCAGGTAGTAGCTGCGCTCGAATAGTGCCACCAGGCCGTCGATGATGTGGAAGGCGCCTTCGACGATCATCACGATGCCGGCGAAGATGACCCAGCCCACCCAGCCGGTGGGCTGGGCCGCCGCACGCGTGCCCCGGTAGCCGGCGGGCCGATCCGTTCCTGGCGTCTGTTGAGCTTGCGTATCACTCATGTCGTGTCCACTCCCTCGGTGAGGTGGCGGGGCAGGGACCGATGACGGTCCGGCCGGGCCGGTGAACGGAGGTGGTTCCCCCTTCGACCGTTGTGGCCGGTTTCCACGCTTCCGGGGGTCCTATCAGCAGACATCACCCAGCGTGGGTGAAATTCACCCTCTGCAACCGGTCAGCCCGGACCTGGCGGGGCATCCCGCTCCAGGAACCTGAGCCGGGCCGCGCGGGCGTCCCAGGCGTACACCACGGCTGTCCCGGCGATCAGATCCTGCAGCGCCCGGCGGTCTCGTTGCAGAAAAATAAGGGCGAAGCCGAGCCCCAGGAGCAGAAAGCTCAGCGGGAACACCAGGGTGCGCACCGTCGCGCGGCGCGGGCCGGCCTCCGCGCCGTCGGCCGCCACCACCTTGACCCCCAGCAGCGCCATGCCCAGGGTCTTGCCGCTCGCACCCCAGGAGTACGCGAAATAGAGGAATTCCCAGGCCACGTAGGCGATCGCGACGGGAAGATCGTTCCGGTTCCAGGAGATTGAATGCCCGGTGAAGATGCTGGCCGCGAAGGAGATGGCCGCCAGGGCCAGCATGAACACGCCCGTGCTGACCCCCAGGTCCACGACATAGGCCACGAACCTCGAGACGCCGCCCGCGAAATGCGGCCGCTGCGCGGGGGGATCACGGCGGAGCAGCCGGGCGGCCCAGCGGGCCATCCATTCGTCCAGGCCGACCGCCTGGCTGCGGACCACGTCCAGCGCGCCGCTCGCGACCCCGCCCGACGAGCGGGCGATCATCGCGCCGAGGTCGGTGTGCATGGCCAGCGCGTCGAGGTCGATGCGCTGGGCGATGGCGTTCACGTCGATCCGGTCCGCGACCGCGTCCACATCGACCCGGGCCAGCACCTGGTCAAGATCCACTTTGGCCAGCACCCGGTCCACATCGACCCGGTCGAGGATCTTGTCCACGTCGACCTGGTCCACCAGCTTGTCCACGTCGACCCGGTCGACGAGGTTGTTGACGTCGACGCGGTCCACCAGCTTGTTCACGTCGACCCGGTCGAGAATGGCGTCCGGGTCGACCCGCTGTATCAGGGCATTCACGTCCAGGGACCGGACCACCAGGTCGATCACCCGCTCGGCGGTCTTCTCGGCCAGCGCCTCGACCGGATCGGTGATTCGCTTGCCCATCGAGCGCAATCCATGAAGTGGGTCCACCGAGGTCAGCCCTTCTTTATCAGCCCAACCAGCCCGTCGACAGTCACGACGAGTCCTGCTGCCCCGAGGGTGCCCGCCAGGATTTTGCGGCCGTTGCGGCGCAGCCATCCGTTGAAGGCGGCAAGATGCCGTGTGGTCAGGTCCGGCGCGGCAAGAAATGCCAGCAGCGGCAGCCAGACGAACGAGACGTTGATAACGACGACCAGAGCCAGGCCCGCCACGGTGAGCTGCAGGTCGGTTCGGGAGGTCGCGATCACCTGGACCGCGGCGATGAAGGTGACCGACGGCGCGAAGACCAGGATGCCAGCCAGGAAGGCGGTGTAGGGCGCGGGGTTGGCCACCAGCCGTGCCACGATGCCCCTCCCCTCCCGGGCCGTGTCGAGTGACCCGTCGCCCGCTCTCAGCTTGGGCTTGCGCCGGGCCAGGAACAAGCCGGCCAGCAGGATCAAGATCCCCAGGATGAGCCGGAACTCGTAGCGGATAGTCCGGTGGCTGGGCAGGCTGAACCCGCCGGCCCGCAGCAGGACCAGGACGACGACGGCCATGACCAGGCTCATCAGCACGGCGCCGGTCAGGTACACCAGGATCGTGACGCGTGGCCGGGCTGAGCCGAGGTAGACGGCCGCGAGCAGTAGTGCGGTCGGCGAGATGGCGGCCAGGACCGCCAGGCCTGCCGCTTCGATGAGCACAGACTCAGCCGCCGTCGTGACCGGCGGCCTGCGGCTGGGCCGCAGTCCTAACCGGAGGCCTGCCGATCAGCTCGATGAGACCGAGGACGAGGAGCAGCAGGACGGAGAGGACCACCGCGACCATGGCGGTCGGGCGTCCCCAGAACACGAAGATCACGGCGAACAGGGCGACCGCGCCGATCCGCAGTCCGGTCCGGTGCTGGAACGTCCACCGGCCCACCGGCCCGGTGCGCAGCCCGGCCCGTTCCCCGCTGGCCCGCAGCCAGCCCAGCCCTCCGCTGAACGCGCCGCGGGTCCGGACCGCGGTAACCGACGGGCCGGTGAAGAACGCGGCGATGGCCACAATCAGGCCGACAACCAGCAAGGTCCGCAACCCGTCCTTGATGAACCGGATCAGCGTGTCGTACATGACCGCGGCCGCATTGCTGGGCAGCACACTGTTCGGCACGCTGTTCAGGTAGATGCTGCGGGCGATGGCCAGCACGACCCCCAGTAGCGCCATGGAGGCGGCCAGGCCGAGCCCGGCGCCGATCAGCGCCCGGCGGTGGCTGCGCGCGATGTAGATCCCGGCGGCGAGCAGCAGCAGGCTCAGGATGGGCAGGACGATCTTCAGGTCGTTAAGGGCCCGGTAGCCGCTCTGCGCCTTGACGAGTTCCTTGGCCGAGAACAGGGCGAACGTCGGGTTGACCGCGGGAATGCTGTTGACGATCGTGAATCCCCGCGCGGCCAGGTCCTTCTTGACGACGTCGATGAACGGCCCGAGGTTCAGCACGACCTGGCCGTTGCTGATCGTGATGGCTCCATTGCCCTGCCCGGACAGGGCTTTGACCAGCTCGGCGTGGACGGTCCGGTTCACCTGCACCCACAAGGTGGCCACCTGCGGGCTCGCCACGATCTTGCCGACCTGGGTGTGGATGAAGCCACCCACCGCACCCGCGAGCGAGCCGGAGAACGTCTGCAGGAGCGCGCCGACCCGCGGCAGCCCCTTGCTCTTCAGCGTCGCGGCAGCCTGGTTGGCGAGGGCCTGCACGTGGATCTGGGCGTTGATCTCGTTCGTGATCTTGTCGGTCAGCGCGCTCTGGACCGCGGGCTCGTGGATGAGCGGGGCCACGTTCTGGACGTAGCGGTTCGTGTCAGACACCTGATTGGCGGTCCAGACCGCCAGTACGGAGACCGGGGCGAGGATGCAGCCCAGCGCGATCAGCAGGGTCGAGACCGGACCGCGCCAGCCGGGCCGGTGGCGCCGCCCCGCCTGGCCGCCAGAGGCGCCTTCGGGCTGGGGCCGCGTGCGCAGGAGAGTTACCTCGGCGCGCAGCCGTTCGAGTTCGGCCCGTTCATCCGCGCCGAGGGAACCAGCGGCGTCCGTTGCCAGCCGGCCCTTAGCCGCGCTCTCGCCATCATCAGACACCGGCCACCTCCAGCTCCCGTTACCAGGAGCGCTTGGAAGCCTGCCGCCGCGGGCACCTGTGCCCCCCGGTTGCGGGTGCCCCTCGGCGGCAGGCGAGATCACAGTCGCTGAGCCGGCCCCCCGGTCGCCTCCCCCGTACCGGGTGAATGACCAGGCCGGCCCGCCGGGGTGCGGCGCTCAGCCGCTGGCCGGAGGGTCACTGTGTCCGGGCGTGTCCGGCTCTGGGCGCCCGCAGGCCAGGTCCGACGAGGTCCGGAACGCCCGTCTTTGCGGATAGCCCAGCCGAAGCGTGCCCGGAACGGCTCACCCGCAAAGGGTGAGGTAGGCCAGTCCCGTGGAGGCCATATTTCAGCGAGGAGATATGAGCGCCCCAGCCTGCATGCACGCCCGCCGGCTAGGACGCGGCGGCCCGGCGACGGGTGGCACAACCTGGGAGGTGGGCCCTAGTGACCATCGGCGGAAGCGCGGCACTGATCATCATCGGTGCGATTCTCCGCTTCGCTGTCACCTGGTCGCCCAAGAACGTCGACTTGCAGGTCATCGGCGTGATCTTGATGATCGGCGGGGTGGCCGGGCTGTGCGTCTCCATTGGCCTGCTGGCCATGCGGCGGCGCGACCGGGGCGCAGCCGAGGTGACCGAGCAGCGTCGTTACGTCGAGCCGCCCACGTAACCGCCCTCTCCGATGAGCTGGCGAGCCCCGCGTCGTCTGATGCGTGACGGATTCCGCCGCCTTCGAGAGAGGTGACCCGGTGCACGTGAAAGAGCTCGACCTGACGCTGGGCGACGAGCGCACGCTGCATGTCTACGACACGGTCCCGGAGGGCAGCCCCGGGCACCTGGCGATCATCTGGCATCACGGGACGCCCAACATCGGCGCTCCGCCCGAGCCGCTGTTCGCGGCCGCCGACCGCAGCGGCATCCGCTGGGTGTCGTACGACCGGCCCGGGTACGGCGGGTCGGCATCTCACCCGGGCCGGGACGTGGCCTCGGCGGCCGCCGACGTCTCGGATATCGCCGACACGCTGGGCCTCTCCCGGTTCGCGGTCATGGGCCATTCCGGCGGCGGGCCGCACGCCCTCGCCTGCGGGGGGCTCCTGCCCGAACGCGTCATCGGCGTCGTGTCCGGCTCCGGGCTGGCGCCGGCCGGCGCCGAGGGACTGGACTGGTTCGCCGGCATGCATCCTTCCGGCGCCGCCGAGCTCCGCGCCGCCACCCGGGGACCTGCAGCACTCGGCGACTACCTCGCAGCCGCCGATTTTGACCCGGAGCAGTTCACGCCGGCTGATCACGCCGCACTCGCGGGCGCCTGGTCCTGGCTGGGCGCCGTCGCCGGGCAGGCCATCGCAGGCGGGCTGGGCGGGGCGATCGACGACAACCTGGCCTACGTCGCCCCCTGGGGTTTCCGCCCTGGCGAGATACGGGTCCCGGTCCTGTACCTGCAGGGTGGCCAGGACCGCATCGTGCCCCCTTCGCATGCTCGATGGCTGGCCAGCCATACGCCATCGGCGGAGTTGCGGCTCCGCCCTCACGACGGGCACGTCTCGGTCCTAGGGTCCGCCGAGGACGCCATGGCCTGGCTCCAGGTCCAGGCCAACGCACGCTGAAGCTTCCCGCGCATTGCGACACCACTTACCTGGCCGCGATGCTCGCGATCTCGCCGCCGTCTTGGCTGGTAGGCACAGGGGCAGGCCACGGTCCGGATGGAGCCCGAGGCTGGCCGGCGGCCCCCCTTCCGGGGTCAGCCGGCGCCAGGTGCGGGCACCGTGAGGGAGCCGGGGCAAGTCACCGGGGCGTGCAAAATCTTGCGGAACCGAGGTAAGCGTTTCCGGTCACTGGCGGGTTAACGGGTGTGAGCCAAGACAACGCCGCGTTCGCCTCTGCGCACGGCGCAGGTGATGGTGGCCAACCCCGGCAGGTCATGGTGACGGCGGATGGTATTTCCCGGACCTTCGGCAGCGGGCATACGGCCGTGCAGGCCCTGCGGGGGGTGTCGTTCACGGTAGGCCGGGGTCAGCTCACGGCCTTGCGCGGGCGATCCGGCTCCGGCAAGACCACGCTGCTGAACATCATCGGCGGCCTGGACAGCCCGACGGCGGGCCAGGTGTGGGTGGATGGCCGCGAGGTGGGCCGGATGACCGAGCGGGAGCGGCTGGCGCTGCGGCGGGACACGGTCGCCTTCATTTTCCAGTCCTTCGGGCTCATTCCCATGCTGTCCGCAGCCGAAAACGTCGGGATTCCGCTGCGCATCGCGGGCATGCGGCCCAGCGAGCGCCGGGAGCGGATTGCGGCCATGCTGGCGCTGACCGGCTTGTCCAGCCATGCTGCGCACCGGCCGGGCGAGCTCTCCGGGGGCCAGCAGCAGCGGGTCGCCATCGCCCGCGCACTGGCCGGCCGGCCAGGCCTGCTGATCGCTGACGAGCCAACCAGCCAGCTCGACCTGGAGACCGGCCGGCAGATCATGGGGCTGCTGCTCAGCGTGGTGCGCTCCGAGGGAATCACCGCCCTGGTCGCCACCCACGACGAGGCGCTCATCGACCTGGCCGACACGGTCCTTTCGCTGGAGGATGGGCGCGTCGTGACCGGGCATGCTGCCGGGCAGCAGGCCCTGGCCGGGGACGCCGGGACTCAGGCCAGAGATGGGTAAGCAGCCACCCATGCCCCAGCCTGATGGCGGCGGCTGGGGACCGGATCGGCGCTGGTCTGTGCCTGGCCTGGGAATCTCCTTCCTGGCCCGCCGGGCCAGATCCTCATGGCTGCTCCTGGCCTGCGTCGCGGTCACGGTCCTGCTCGCCACCGGGCTCGCGGCCGCGGGATGGACCTTCGCCGCCGCGGCGATCCCGCCCGGCGCGCAGAGCATCCTCGCCGCCCCGCAGGGCCGGGTGCTCGGGCTCAGCGGCGTGGTGGACGGCGCCGGGCAGGCTGCCACCGACGCGCGCCAGATCCGTGCCGCGCTGCGCAAGGCATGGCCGGGGATCGGTTACCAGATGGAAGGCGCACTGTGGGCGAACCCGATCACGCTCTCGCCGCCCCGGGCCGTCCGCGCCGAGCCGAGCCCGGTTCTGGGACTTCCGCCCCCGGTCGACTGGCAGATCCAGGTCGCGGCGCTGGCTGGGATCAGCGCCCAGACGGCGCTGACCGCCGGGACATGGCCAGGTCCGCCGCACCCCGGCAGCCCGCTCCCGGTAGCGCTGCCGGTGGCCGTGGCCAGCCGGCTGCACGTGACGCCCGGCTCGGTGCTGAAAGCCGCCACCCGGTCGGGCCCGGCCGCGGCCGGGCTGCGCGTCACCGGCCTGTTCCGGCCCAGGAACCCGGCGTCGCCGTACTGGGCGCTGGACCAGGTGCCCTTCTCGGGGTTCGCCGCCAATACCATCCCAGGGGTCGGCACCACCCTCATCCCAGGGGTCGGCACCCCGGGTTCCCTCGTCACATACGGCCCCGCGGTGGTGAGCCCCGCGGCGTTCCGCAGCGGCGTCACCGCGAGCCAGGCCTCGTGGTTCGTGCTTCCGCCGGCGCCGGTCATGGCCCGGCAGAACATCGGCGCGCTGGCCGGCCGCACCAGCCAGGTGGTGACGAACCTGGCCACCTTGATCCTCCCGTCCGGGCTGCAGGTGACCACGCGCCTGCCGCAGCTCCTGGACGGCATCGCCAGCAACATCGTGCTGGCCAGGTCGCTGTTCACGATCAGCGCGCTGGAGCTGCTGCTGGTCTCCGCGGCGCAACTGGTGCTGGCCGCGCGGCTGCTGGCCGGTCTGCGCGACGAGGAGTCCGCGCTGCTGCGGGCGCGCGGCGCCACCAGGTGGCAGCTGACGCGGCCGGTGCTGGCCGAGTCGCTGGTCATCGGCGCCGTGGCCAGCGCGGCCGGCGTGCTGGCCGGCGTCCGCCTCACCGGCGTGCTGGCCAGCGCGGGCCACCTGCGCCTGGACAGCTACCAGGCCAGCCGGATCAGCTCGCTGGCGTGGCTGTCGGCCCTCGCCATGCTGGCGCTGTGCGTCGCGGTGATGGCCTGGCCGGCGCTGCGCGCCGGGACCCCTGATGCGGCCAGGATCCGCCAGGGCCGGCAGGCCCGGCTCGCGGGGGTCGCCTGGGCGGGCGGTGATCTGGCCGTGCTGGCGCTCGCGGCGCTCGCGGTGTGGCAACTGCGCGGCTATTCGGCGGTCGCGCATCCGGCGGCGGGGTCTCTCGGGATCGATCCTGTGATCGCCGTGGCGCCCGCGCTCGCGCTGGCCGGGGTCGCGCTCGTGCCGCTCCGCACGCTGCCGCTGCTGGCCAGGCTGGCCGACGGGGCAACCGACCGCGGCAGGCGGCTGGCCGCCGCCATGGTGAGCTGGCAGATCGGCCGGCGGCCGATCCGCCAGGCGGGACCGGTCCTGCTCGTCGTCGTCGCGACGGCCACCACCACGCTGGCGCTGGCTGGGTGGCGCAGCTGGCAGCAGTCGGCTGCGGACCAGGCCGCGTTCGCGGTTGGCTCGGACGTGCGGGTGGACGCCGGGGCCGGCGGACCGCTGGACCCCAGGGCGATCACCGGGGAGCCGGGTGTCACCGCCGCGACGCCGGCCAGCATCGCCAGCATCGGCAGCGGGGGCCAGCTGATCGCCGTGGGCGCAGGCACGGCGGGCCAAGCGATCCTGCTCCGCCCCGACCTGTCGCCGCTTCCGCTGAGCTCGCTGTGGCGGAGCATCATCCCGCGGCGGCCGACGGGGCTGGCGCTCCCCGGCCGGCCGGACCGGCTGCAGATCCTCGTGACGCTCGGGGCGAGCCCGGGCACCAGCACGGCGGCGCTGCGGAGGGAACTTGGCTCAGTCACCGTCACGGCCTCGGTCCAGGATGCCGACGGCGTCAGCTACGTCCTACCCGCCGGGGTGCTGCCCGCCGACGGCCAGCGGCATGCCCTGGTTGTCCCGCTGCCCGGCCCGCGGCAGGCCAGCTACCCGCTGCGGCTGCTCGGCCTCTCCCTCACCTTTGTCCTGCCGCCGTACCACCCGGCCAGCCCGCTGGCCGCCCCCACCGCCAACCTCAGCATCTTCTCCCTCGCGGTGGCCGGGACGGCCAGCGGCCCGTTCGGCCGGCCGTTCAGCCACGGTGCCGCCCTGGCGGCGTGGCAGGCCGCGGGATCCTCGCCGAACGTGCCGACCGGGCCGCCGGGCGTGTTCGAGACGTCGCCGCCATCGGACGGCGCGCGGCCCGGGATCCTGAGCTGGCAAGGCGCCGCCGGGGGAAGCCAGCAGCTCATGTTCGATACCGGGCACGATCCGTCGGCATTGATCATGAACAACGAGCTCCTCGCTCCGCAGAGCATCATCGGGCAGGTCGGGATCACGGCGCAGCCGCCGTCCCGGATCGTCCCGGCCATCGCCACCAGCGGTTACCTGGCGGCCAGCCGGCTGCATACTGGATCGACCGTCTCGGTCCCGGTCGGCGGATCCTCGGTCCCGGTCCGGATCGTGGCCTCGGTGGCCAGGTTCCCGACCGTGTTCGGGCAGAACCGGGCGCTGATCGCCGACCTCGGGGCGGTCAGCGACGTGCTCGCCGCCGGTCAGGGGTCGCCCTTGCCGGTGACCCGCTTGTGGCTGCGCACCCGTGGCGGCCGGGTACCGCACGTGCCGGCCGGGGCGTCCGTCGCCGACCGCGCCCGCCAGCAGGCGGCCCTGCTGAACAATCCGCTGCTGAAGGCGCCCAGGGAGGTCATGCTGGCCGTCGGGGCGGCGGCGTTGCTGCTCGGCGTGCTCGGATTCTCGGTCAGCGTCGCGGCGAGCCTCCGCACCCGGCGGACGCAGAGCGCCGTGCTGGCCGCGCTGGGTGTGGGCCAGCGAGCCCAGGCCGGCCAGCTGTGCCTGGAGCAGTTCGTGCTCAGCGTTCCGGCCGCGGCCGTGGGCCTGCTCGCCGGTATTGGCCTGGCGCGGCTGGTGGTGCCCGCGATCACGCTGAGCACTGGTGCGAGGGACCCGGTGCCGTCGGCCCTGGCGGTACTGCCGCTCGGCCAGGCCATCACCCTGGCCCTGGTCACCGCGGCCCTGCCGGTCGCCGCCGCTGCCCTGTCGGTCGTACGCAGGCCGGACCCGGCCGCGCAGTTGCGCGCGGAGGCGAGATGAGGACGCCGTGGCGGCGGCTGCGCGCCGCCTGGATCACGCTGACCGGCACCGGGGCAGCCGCCAGCGTCGCGTTCGGCCTGCTCGTGTTCGCCTCCGTGCTGGCCAGCCTGGCGATTCCGCGGGACAGCACCGGCTTGCGCACCGGGGCGCTGCGGCACACGGTCGCGGCTTCGCCGCTCGACAGCGCCGTCGTCGGGACGATCGGCCTGTTGACGGCGTCGGAGACATTCGGCCAGAGCGCGGGCGAGAGCCCGGCCCCGGAGATCGCCGCGATCGGCGCGCGCCTGCGGTCGCGGCTGGCCGCGACCGGGATGCCGATAGCCAGCGACCCGCCTCCCTGGTCCAGCCTGACCTCAGGCTATGGGCCGGTCACCGGTGCGGCCCGCGCCGCCGGGCGCGGGCAGCCGCAGTTCGAGGTGACCTACCGCACGGCGCTGGCCCGCTACAGCCACGTCGTGGCCGGGCGCCTGCCGTCCGCCGGCCAGGGGGCCACGGCGCAGGCTGCGGTGACCACCGCCACCGCAGCCAGGCTCGGCCTGCGGGTCGGCACCCGCCTGACCATGGGGCCGGTACCGCTGGTGATCACGGGGATCATCCGGCCGGTACACCCGTCCTCCGACTTCTGGACCGACGATCCCGCGGCGGCCCGGCCGACGCTGATCGCGGGCACGTCGTCCCAGCCCGCGCACTGGGCCGGGGGGCTGTTCATCGGCGCCGGGGCGCTCCCGCTGGCCGTATCCGGCCTCAACGACAGTCTCATGCTGCTCACCTGGGTGGTCCCGGCCGACCTCGGCCGGCTCACCGCGGACCAGGCGAGCGCGGTGCAGGCGGGCATCAACGGCCTGGCCTCCTCGGGGCTGGTGATCAGCAGCGGAGCCGCGGCCGCCCCGGGCAATGCAACGTGTCCAGTGAGCTGCCCGAGCACGACTCCGCCGGTCACGGTGACGGTCAACTCCCAGATTCCGGCGATCCTCGCCTCGTTCGCCGCCGCGGACAATGCCGTTGCTCCCGTGCTCGGGCTGCTGTATGTCAGCCTGGCCGTCATGGGCGCGGTGGTAGTGCTGCTCGGCGCCCGGCTGGTGGCGCAGCGCCGCGCCGCGGAGTTCACGCTCATGCGAGCGCGCGGCGCGGCGCTGCGCCAGCTTGGCTGGCTGGTCCTGCGGGCCAGCGCCGTCATCGCCGTGGCCGCCGGGGCGCTGGCCGCGCTGCTCGCCATCCGCCTGACCCCCGGCGGCGGCAATCGCGTGAGCTGGTGGCTGGCTGGCGTCACGATCGCGGTGACGCTGGCCGGGCCGGTGCTGATGAGCGTGCTCCCGCAACGGGTGGCGGCTCCGGCCACCGGCAGGCCGGCCAGCCGGGTAAGCGGGCGGACGCGCGCAGCCCGGCGGATCGTGCTCGAGGCGGTGCTGGCCGCCGCGGCGATCGGCGGGCTCATCGTGCTGCGGAAGCAGGGCCTGTCCGCCGGGAACCCGTCCCTGTACCCGAGCGCGGCGCCAGTGCTCCTCGCCATCCCGGTGGCCGTCATCGTGCTGCGCTGCTACCCACCCGCCGCCCGCGCCCTGGCCCGGATCGCGGGCCGGTCGCGCGGGGTGGCCGCGTTCGTCGGGCTGGCGCGGGCCACCCGCACCCCGCCCGGCGCTGCCTTGCCGGCGTTCGCCCTGGTGCTGGTGCTCACCATGGTGGCGTTCCCCGCTATGATCAGCGCTTCGGTCAACCGTGGCCAGGTGGCCGAATCCTGGCGGCAGGTAGGCGCCGACGCGATCATCCAAGCTCCCGTCCGCGCGGTGATTCCCCCGGCGCTGCAGCGCCAGATCGCCGCCATGCCGGGAGTTGCCGCCACCGCGACCGGGGTGGTCTCCGACGCGGCGCTGCCGGCCAGCGGGCAGGAGCTGACCGCGGTGTTCGTCAGCCCGGCCCGGTATGCGGCGGTGACCGACCAGGCGCCGGGCGTACGGTTCCCGGTGGCCGCGCTGTCGGGGACCGCCGCGCGCGGTGCCGCGGCCGTGCCTGCGGCCGCCAACGCCGCGGCCGCCCAGCTCGTCGGCGCGGCACCGGCGCAGCTCAGCCTGGACAGCACCCAGACCATGACGATCCGGGTGGCCGGCCGGACCGGCGGCGTCCCCGGCGTCGGCGCCGACGCCGTCCTGGTGCTGCCCCTGCAGGCCCTCGGGTCACCCGCGCCCGCGCCGAACCTCATGCTGGTGGACGGTTCCGGGCTGGATGCGGCCCAGCTGCGCGCGGACGTCAGCCGCGAGCTGCCAGGCGGGCTGGTCACGCTGCGCGCCGCGGCCCTCGCCGCGATCACCGGAGCGCCGGTACCACAGGCGGCGCAGGTGGCCCTCGCGCAGGGGATGGCCGCGGCGGCCGGGTTCGGCGCACTGGTCCTGCTGCTGTCGCTGCTGCTCGGCGCGCGAACCCGCGACATGACGCTGGCGCGGATGGCGACGATGGGGCTGCGGCGCTGGCAGGCTCAGCTCATGCTGGTGGCCGAGACGCTCCCCGAGGTGGTAGCCGCCGCCATCGGGGGCGCCGCCTGCGCCTGGCTGCTGGTGCCGCTGATCGGGCCGTCGGTGAACTTGGCGGCATTCACCGAGGCGGGCCCGGGCGTCACGGTGGTTTCCGCCCCATTCCCGCTGGCCGCCGCGGCCATCGGGCTGGTGGTGGCCTCGCTGCTCATCCTGTCCGCCCAGGCCGTGGTCAGCTACCGCCGCGGCAGCGCCAGGGCGCTGCGGATCGATGGTTGAAGGGAGCCCAGGCACATGACCGATTCCGGCAGCACCGCCCCAGTACCCCTCGGAGATGGCGGGCCTACCGCGGGTATCCCGCAGGATCAGCCTCTTACCGGCGCAGACGGGATGATCGTCTGTGACCGGCTGGTCCGGATCTACTCCGGGGACGACATCGAAGTGCAGGCTCTGCAAGGGCTGGACCTGCTGGTCGCAGACGGGGAGCTGACCGCGCTTATTGGCGCGGCGGGCAGCGGCAAATCCACGCTGATGAACATCCTCGCCGGGCTGGACACGCCGACGGCGGGGGCGGTGTGGGTGGCCGACCACAACCTGGGCGCGATGGCCGCCAAAGAGCGGCTGGCCTACCGGCGGAGCATCGTCGGCTTTATCTGGCAGCAGACGTCGCGGAACCTGCTGCCCTATCTGACTGCCCGGCAGAACGTGCTGCTGCCGATGCGGTTCACCCCGCATCGCCGCCGGGAGCGGCTGCGCCGCGCCAGCTTCCTGCTTGAGACCCTCGGCATCGCGTACTGCGCCGACCGGACACCGGACCGCCTGTCCGGCGGTGAGCAGCAGCGAGCCGCCATCGCCACAGCACTGGCGAACCAGCCGAAGGTGCTGCTGGCCGACGAGCCCACCGGCGAGCTGGACTCGTCCACCGCCCAGGACGTCTTCTCCGCCCTGCAGACCGCCAACACTGAACTCGGCGTCACGGTGCTGGTGGTCACCCACGACCCGGCCGTGTCATCGCAAGTTCGCCGGACGCTCGCCATCCGGGACGGCCGGACGAGCAGCGAGACCATCCGGCACGCGACCACCGACGAGCAGGGCCGGACCGCGCTGCACGCGCGCGAGTACGCGACGCTGGACCGCGCGGGCCGGATTCAGCTCCCGCGCGAGATGACCACACGCCTCCGCATGCGAAACCGGGTCCAGCTGCAGGAGGAGCCCGACCACATCGGCGTCTGGCCGGACCAGGCGGCCCACCAGGAACGGGACCACCGCACGCCGAATTCGTAAACAGCCCAGGTTATAGACCCGGAAAGAGGTGAGTTCCAGACACCGCCCTGACCTCGTAGCTGCCGCTGGCGTGGATGATGCGGCGGCCCTGGTGCCGTCCACCAGCAAGGGAGGCCCCAATGGAGACAGCGTATGAGGGCAGCTAGTCGAGGGCATGGACCTGCGCCGCCGCCGGTCGGCGCTGGTGCGGATGACCGGGGACGGCATGCGGCTGGGCACGGTGAGGATCACCCCAGCCGGGCAGCCCTCAAGAGCAACTTGCGGATCGAGGTAAGCGTTTCCAATCACAGGCGGGTTAACGGGATGTGAGCCAAGACAACGCCGAGTTCGCCGAATTCTTCGCGGCAAGCTGGGTGCCCTGCCTGCGGGCGGTGGCCGCCAGCACCGGCAGCATGACACTGGCCGAGGACCAGGTCGCCGAGGCGTTCGCCCGGGCGTGGGCGTCCTGGCACAAGGTCAGCCATCATCCAGCGCCCAGGGCCTGGGTGGTCCGCACCGCGCTCAACGCCGGGGCGTCCGCGTGGCATCGGCGCAGCAGGGAAACGGCACTGGCCAGTCCTGATATCGCGGCGGCTGACAGTCAGGGGAGCGGCCTGGACGCGGCCGTCCTCACCGCGGTGCGTCGCCTGCCAGCCCGCCAGCGGGAGGTGATCGTGCTGCGTGTCTTCCTCGACCTGGACATCGACACGACCGCCAGGCAGCTCGGCATCGCGCCGGGAACGGTCCGGGCTCACCTCTCGCGGGCCATGACCGCCCTTCGCGGCGAACTCGTCCCCGCCACGACCACGGAGACCGGGCGATGAGCCACGACGAGGACCCGGACGACAGCACCCTGACCCGGGAACTGCGCGATTCCCTGGCTGAAGTGCCCGTGCCCGAGCGGCCACCGCTGGCCGCGATCACCGACAGGGGCCGCGTGCACCGGCGGCGGAGGCGCGCCGGTTTCGCTGGTCTCGGCGTCAGCGGTGCCGCCGCGGTCATCGCGCTGGCACTCGGCCTGACCGGCGTTTTCGGTACGGCCCCCGCCGCCGGCACCGGCACGGTCCAGACCGCGGCCTTCACTCTCACCAGCTACACCAACGGCACCGTCTCGCTGAAGTTGAGTCAGTTGTTCGACCCCGCCGCGCTCCAGCGGGCACTCGCGCAAGCCGGCATCCGGGCTCTGGTTAAGAACGACATGTACTGCTCGTCCAGCCCCGCGGCGCCCAGCCCGATCCGCCTCGGGGTACTGCCCAGCCCCAGCCCGGGGCACGCCGGGAAGCGTCGCCGAGCCACGCCAGGGCTCGGTAATGGTCAGGGCATCTGGGAAAGCGTGAACCTCCCGGTCAAGCCCAGTCAGCTGGCCCCGATGGTTGACCCCATCTCGATGGTGATCAACCCCGCGGCGATGCCCTCTGCGACCGAGCTATTCATCGGCTACTTCGACCTCGGCCACACCATCGTGGTGAACCTCATCTACACCAGCTCCCACACCTGCCGCAACACCCAGCAGCCGCCCGGCCCCCCGTAGCCGCGCGGACGGGCCCCGACTGCATCGCCCATCTCCAGTGGATCCCCGCGTCGGCTGGCGTTCAACTCCACGGCCAGATGATGGTCAGACGATCTTGGATGCCACACTGGCTTTCCCCAATAAGCCCTGTGACTGCATGTTCGGTCGGGATGGCGAGATTCGAACTCGCGGCCTCCTGCTCCCAAAGCAGAATTAGCGTTCATTCCGGTTTCTGGTCCCATGCCCCGACTCCGGTATTATCGCAGGTAGAGCGGTACGATCGGTGCCATTCAATACCGCCGGATGTCGATCGGTTCCGACTATTCCACGGTCAAATGACGGTCAAACGATCAAGGTGATGGGCATGCGTTTTTCCCGCAAGGAACTGGCCGTGACGGGAAGCCGCGCTATACGGCCTACTACCTCGATACCCGGGGCCGGGAACGATCTGCGGGCAGCTTCGGCCGCAAGAAGGACGCGGATACCGCTTGGCAGAACGCCGAGGCGGCCATCCGGGCCGGGAGGCGGGGTGATCCCAGCCGGGGCAGGCGGCTGTTCGAGGCGTACGTCCTGCAGGAGTGGCTGCCGCATCACCAGCTCGAACCGGGCGTGCGGAGCGAGTACGCCCGGCAGATCCGCAAGCACCTGCTGCCGTTTTTCGGGCCGATGAGGATGCGGGACATCATGCCCGAGCAGGTCCGCCAGTGGGTCACCGCCCTGCAGGCCCAGGGCGTTCGGCCTCGGACGATCCAGTACTGCAAGGTGTCGATCCTCAACGCGATCTTCACCACCGCCTTAGCGGATGAGGTCGTCACGATCCACCCAAGCCGTGGAGTGAAGACGCCGCCGGTCCCGAAGAAGCCGAGGCGGATCATTACCGCCGCCGAATTCGATCTCCTGTACCAGGCCCTGCCGGACGCGGATGCCCGGCTGCTGGTGGAGACCGACATCGAGAGCGGCCTGCGCTGGGGAGAGCTGACCGAGCTGCGGGTCCGCGACCTGGACCTGGTCACCCGGATCCTCACCGTCAGCCGCGCCGTCGTCGAGGTCCCTCGCGAGGAGCACCCATCGGGGGGCCGTTTCCTGGTCAAGGACTACCCGAAGGACAAGGAGTACCGGCGGCTCAAGCTCAGCGCCCAGATCACCGCCAAGATCGTGGCCCACATCCATGCCCGTGTGCTGGGGCCGGACGACTTGCTGTTCAGCTACCAAGCCCCGGACCAGCCCGCGACCAGGCGCCGCCGCGGCGTCATCGAGACAGCAGGCCTAACTGACCCGGACGCCAGCGGCCGACGGTACCGGCACGGGACCCTCACCGCCTACAACGCCGCGAGATGCCGCTGCGAGCACTGCCGTGGCGCGTACGCCCGCTACCGGGCCGCCCGGCGCGCGGCCGGTAAGGACAGTCCCTGCGCCCTGCGGACCAGGGAAACCGACGGGCACATCCCCGGCCGACTGGTTCCGCCGCCAGGTGTGGTACCCGGCCCGTGACGCGGCCGGGCTCGCCGGGCTGCGGGTGCATGACCTGCGCCACGCGCACGCGTCCTGGCTCCTGGCCGGTGGAGCGGACCTGCAGGTGGTCAAGGAACGCCTCGGCCACGCCAGCATCGTCACCACGGAGCGGTACCTGCACAGCCTGCCCACGGCCGACGAGACCGCACTG
>Ga0208219_1000180_pt1 | contig 25076 bp, 30 predicted proteins | sample NGESurshal072012_7_FD_184469 | JGI IMG/M metagenome (GOLD analysis project Ga0208219, IMG submission 184469) | Arctic peat soil microbial communities from Barrow, Alaska - NGEE Surface sample 53-2 shallow-072012 (SPAdes) | ecosystem: Environmental > Terrestrial > Soil > Wetlands > Peat ... | reverse complement strand
ATCAACGACGTGTTTACGCTGAAGTTCACCGATCTGTGGAACCAGCATCCGACGACCAGCACCGCACAGAACGATACGATCACGCCACAGTCGCAAGGACTGGGATTGTTCAAACTTGCCGATGGCACGGGCATTGTCCCGATCAACTACGCCCTCGGCAGCACTGACAAACCTATCAAGATAGGTACCGACTCCACATCCTTGCTTCCACATATCAATATCCCCCCGACCGTCATGGCGATCGGCGGCACGCTGCAGGGCGCCGGCAGCAGGGGCGAGGCCGTCATCGACGTTGTCCCCGGCCAGATCACGTTCGTCGACCCCAATCCCGGCGATGCTCCGACGGTCTCGGCGACGTTCAGTTCGTTCGCCCTTCAGGACGCCAATCACAACAACATCACCTCGACGCTGACGGCGCAACAACTCGCGGCAATCCAGGCGGTGGAGACGCCGCTGATTCTGGTGCCCGCCTCCGGCAACAACAATAACGGCACGGTGGCTTGGACCTACAGCATCGAAGACGCGAAATTCAGCTTTCTTGGGCCGGGCGAGACGCTGACATTGACCTATCTGGCGCAGGTCGAGACCCACGCTGCCCCCCCCTTCAACACCGTTGTCTCGGCGCCGATCACGATCACGATCATCGGAGAGCAGATCCCGACGATCGCAACGACGAGCGGCTCGATCGCCGAACTTCCCGGGACCAACAACGCCACGATCGACCATGCCATCGGTACGGTCACGTTTACCGATGCGGACTTGACGGCCCGTCCCGTGATCAGCGCCCAGTTTACTTCATTCACCTATCAGAACGCCGCGCATACCGACGTCACCGCGTCCCTAACGCCGCAGCAGAAGGCCGATGTTGCGGCTGTGGAGGCCTCACTAGCGTTGACGCCCGCCTCAACAAACGCCAACGACGGCTCGGTGGGCTGGTCGTATGATGTGGCCGACAGCAAGCTTGACTTTCTTGCGGCCGGCGAAACGCTGACGCTCACCTACACGGCGACGGTCAGCGAAGGCCCCAGCAATTCAGTCACCGAGCCGATCACGGTGACGATCACCGGCACGAATGATGCGCCGACGATCGCGACCACCAACGGCTCAATCACCGAATTGCCTGGAACCGGCAACGGCACGATCGATCATGCCACCGGGACGATCGCCTTTGCCGATCCGGACCTGACGGATCGCCCCGCGGTGAGTACGCAGTTCACCTCGTTCACCTATCAGAACGCCGCTGACCAGGATGTCACCTCGTCGCTGACGCCACAGCAACAGGCCGATGTCGCAGCGCTCGAGGCCTCGCTGGCGCTGACGCCGTCATCCACTGGTTGGTCGTACGATGTGGCCGACAGCAAGCTCGACTTTCTTGCGGCCGGCGACGTCCTCACGCTGACCTACTTGGCAACCGTGAACGACGGCCATGGCGGCTCGGCCAGCCAGCCGCTCACGGTGACGATCACCGGCACCAATGACCAGCCGACGATTGTCAGCGAGACCAATCCGCTCGCCCAGAACGTCATCGTCGCAGGTTCCGGCGGACCGTCGATTTTGGCGCAGGGCATCAACACCAACGCGATCGGCCTTGCAACCGAGGCGTTCGACGGCCAGTCGGCCGGCTCGTTGTCGAACAATGGCGCCGGGCACGGTGATTTCTTCAGTGCCGCTCTCGATGCTACATTCTCCGGATCGGGAGACGCCGGAGTCGTCAACGGCTCGTTCGAAAACATCACCGGCGCGCCGTTCGTCGGACCACTGCCCGGCAGCGCCGACGCGACCAATTATTTGAGCATCGGCGCCGGTGGCACGGAAACCATCACCTTTGCGGCGCTGGAGAACACCTTTGGACTGTATTGGGGTTCGGTAGATCCCTACAATACCGTCGATTTCTACAACGGAACGACGCTGGTAGCGTCTTTCACCGGAAATGATGTCAGCCCGCTTTTTGCCAACGGCAATTTGGGCTCTTTTTCGTCGAACGGGTATGTCGAATTTTTGGGCCTCGCCTCATTCGACAAGGTCGTCCTGGGCACCGGCGCCACCAACGCGTTCGAGATTGACAATATTTCTGCCGGAACCGTTCACGCCGAGCTCGCGGCTCCCATTGCCGGAACCCTTACGGTCAACGATGCGGACATCGGCGACACGTTGACCGCATCGGTTAGCGGCAACGCCACCGTCGAATACAACGGTTCGACGACGCTGCCGGCCAACGTTGATTTCGACGCGCTGGCGGCCGCCAGCGCCATCAAGTTCGACAGCGCGACGAGCAATGGCGGGACCGAGGTTCTCGACTGGAGCTATGATCCGACCAACCCGAACCTCGATTTTCTGAAGGCTGGCGACACGCTCACCATCACCTATCAGGCGCAGGTCAACGACGGTCATGGAAGCGTGGGCAGTCAGCCGCTGACCGTCTCCATTGTTGGTACTGACCCGACAGCCAGCATGTCCCAATTTCAGGTGGTGAGCGGAACCAGCCAGAACGACACCTTCAATAATGTCGGAAATGGCGCGACCATCTTTGGCGGCGGCGGGCAGGATACGTTCGTCTTCAGGCCCGGCTTCGGCAGCGCGACGATCGGCGACTTCAACGTCAGCCAGGACACCATCAATATCGATCATACGCTGTTTGCGAGCGTGACGGCACTGCTGGCCAGCGCGCAGCCGATCGATGGCGGTCAGGATACCCTCATCACCGATACCGCGAACGACAAGATCACGCTGCTCCATGTGACGCCTGCGCAGATCCAGGCGCATTCGACCGATTTCCATTTGGTATAAGCCGCCCGGCATCTGGCGGCCGAGACTCGCTTCGAAGTCTTGCAGGCGGCTAGACCGCTGGCTTTTTCGAGCCGCGATGGCCGTCTTCGGCAAGCCGGAACTCGCGCTGCATCCGTTCGACGATCTTCGCGATGGCCTGGGCCGACTTGTCGCGATCGGCTCTACCAAAACGGATCCCCTTGATGCCCCAATTCGGGTCCAGCCGGGATTTCGGTGTCTCCCGTCGGATCACCACGCCGACAAAGGACTCGCAACCTGCTTCCGACCTCTTGACGGCTTCCGTGATCGCCGACTGCAAACGCTCCCGCGAAACCGAACTGCGGTTATCCGACGATCGATGCTTCGGAAGCCACGGCAATCTACGCACCTGGAAAATATGGTTAATCCAAAACGCATCGTTATAACGCGTGGTTTTCGAGGCATAAAGCGCGCGGTCGCCGTTCCTGCTCCGTTCGATCGCGCATTTTGACCGCAACCGATTGCCGCTTTCGGCCTAAATTAAACTATATATCAGATGGTTAGGACGATGCCGGCCGCACCCATGACGAACCGTTGCGGTCGCGGATTTAAACCGCGCAGATAAATCTCGAGATTAAATTGGCCGGATAATATTGGGCGATCTGTTCCATCGCGGCAGGACGGCTAACGCCCGGCCGCGTGCCATGTTCCCTCGATCAACGCTTCCGCTTCTCGTCGCCCGGATCGCGTTCGAGTTCGTACTTCTTCTGCATCCGCTCGACGACGTCCCCCAGGGCCGCGCCGCACTTTTCCCGATCGGCATTTCCAAACTGGATTCCCTTGATGCGCCAGTTGGCATCCTCGCCGGTTCTCTGCACCGAAGGCTCAATCCAGACACCGATAAAATTTTCGCATAATGGATCCGATTTCTTGACCGCCGCGGTGATCGCCTCCTCGATCGTGGTTCGCAAAACCCGCGTTCGACCAGAGGGTTTCCGTTTCTTCCTAAAGGACGGCATCGAAACCCTCGCGATGAAAATCCGGGCGGACGATCGCAACTACCCTACATGAGACGACGGGATACAGAACCGGCTTTCCAAAAAAATTCTTCCACGGAAATGGTCGCGCCGCACTTCGCGCGCGAAGCTGGCAAACCGTGCCGCAGCATTCCTGCCCTATGCAATGCGCTGAAAAAACGTGGGCGACCGCATTCGCAGGGTCATACGCGGAGGCGAGCTGTTTCCAGCGCGGAATCAATCACGAAATGCCGTTTGCGCCAAAGACCGCATTTTACCGCATCCCGCTAACCATGATGGAATTGCGAATACTGGACTCGCTGCGGTTTTTTTGGGTTCCGACGGACCGATTCAGAAGAAATTACTTCGACCCGATGAATTCGATGTCGCACTGGCCTTGAATGGCCGCTTCTTCGACCGCATCCAGCTCCTGCTTCAAACCTGCGAGCTCGCCGGTCGTCGGTCCCGCGTCTTGCAGGGCTGGCGGCACGATAACGACGGGATCGCGGCTCGCCATATCGCCACCGCTTTTTCTGCCAGCAAGCGCAGTGGCACGACCCGAAATGTTTCGCGCTACGCCAAGAAGCTGATCGCAGGAATATTGCCGGTATTTTCCCGGCGAGACGTAGGTGGGTTGTGGCGCGGCAATGGCGGAGGCGGTACCGCAGATCAAAATGATGCCTGCCGCTACCGCCGCGCGCATCGTGCCATTCCAACGCCAATCACAGGACAATGTCGGTTCGTTCATAGCCATGGTAGTCCTGGCCTTCCAAGTGTGAGTTCGCATTCGGCAGCCGATCTACTCCTGAGAAACCGGACCCGGAAACGGTCCCTTTGGATTGTCAAGAAAGAGGCTGTTCTGAAAGATCAAATGGCTGACGCCGGCGGCGACCAGCAACTCCTCATCACGTTCGCCTTCGCTGGCCATTTTAACGAGCATGTTGGCCAGTTTCCGCCGGGCGATCTCCGGATCGATCGTGGCCCGGCCGGAGCAATAATAGCGATGCCAGGCGCCGTCGAAAGCCCTGGCAAGCAGCCGTTTGAATTCCCGATCGGATAACGCCATCTAATTTTCCCGGACCGAAGCAACCTTCCGACCACCAAGAAGGCGGCAAAGCAAAATCCATGTTAATCAGCCCAATCGAGCGGAAATCGACCGCTTTTGCTGCGGAAAAGCGGAGCTCCTCGGGTCGATATCGCGTTGCACAATCGAAACACTCTTGATCCTCGGAAACATTTCGAAAAGAGTAGTTCGGGGAATCGTTGCATGGGGGCAGTCCGCGGGATGGACCCACTCAGTTTCCGTTTCAGGCATGTCGTGGCTATTCTGTTTGCGGCGGTGGTGACCGCCGCGGCGCTGCGCCACATTGTCCACGTCTATGGCGGAATTCCCCGCGAAGAAATCCGTGTGGACGCCCTGTTAGCTATTCCGCTTGTTGTGCTCGCGGTCATTCTCCTTCGCCGGAAACGCAGGCAATGAGCTCATCCTCGGCTCGTTGGCAACGCTTCCTCGTAATCCACCGTTATTGAGACTCGCGGGACATTGCGTCCGCCAAGCCGCACCAGCAGGCTCAGCGGCTCGCGCCTCGGCGGATGTATTCGCAGAACCTTGATGGTGGGATTTTCTGAAAGCCATTGATCCCGCAACGCCTCGGCGTCGCCGCTGTCAGTCCCCAAAAAAACATGCTCTTTCAAAAGATTTCCTGCCGGTGATGTGCCTGTCAGCCCGGGAAACAGTATGCCAAATAGTCCGGCTATTATCTGCAAAAATAAGTGAGCAAGGTTACCGGGTTAAATTCACCATCGCCTTGAACCGAAGCAGCGGTGGCGGGCACCAATATGATTACCATTTTAGTCAATACCTGCAGCATTCGCCGCGATCGCCCTGAATGTGCGGGCAGCGCTCCATCACCCGTCGGCGATCCCTGACGAACTCCTGGACGATAATTTTCGCGCGCGGCCGGTTTCGCCATAAAACGGCAACGAACGCGGGCTTCACTGCGCCGTGCGGCCAGCCGGGTAGGACCGCGAATTGTCGAAAATTCGAAATGCGCGCTTGAGGACGGCGATCCCTGCGCCGCGTTGGTGATACTGACCGTGAAACCGTTCACATTCCGTTCAAAAAGGTCCGGATACATCGCAGGAGTGAAAGAACGCGAATCGAGCCGGGCACCGGTAAGGTTTACAGCTTACTTTAATGCGAGGCCGTACTTGCCGGGACCTCCTCGGTATCTCACAATCGGCCAACCATTTTTTGATCGCGTCTTGACCGCGTTGTCGTCGGACCAATTGTGAAAGTATTTCATGGTGCAGAACAACCGCTCGCCTTCCAAACGTGGTCTCGGTCCGAAACGTTCACCGGTTCCGAAGGTCGATGATCTGGTATTGCGAATGCACGAACTGCGCCAGCTTCGCGAGCAGGTGGTCAAAGCGGAGTCCGGACAACGCGCGAAATTCGACGCAACAGCATCACCCGCCATTCGCCCAGCCCGGCCGAAATAGGCCGGCACTCGCGGTCCCAGCGGCTGCTCGGTCGATCCGGGGCGGCTGTCGTCCCCGAATAACCCCGGACAAAAGGATCTATCTGATTTCGCCGCCCTGGCAACGGCGGACAGAATCTTGCAAGGAAGCGCTTGACTCCAAAATAATGGCGGCAATATACGTGTTAATGTTTTAAATGACATTTTGCGGGTGTGGTCGTGTTCCTGCGTACTCAAATCAGCCGCAGCATCGCAGCTGCGCCGCCGCTGTGAGCGGTCCGCCCAATTCCGAGTTTGCAAAGATTTTCGAATTGCTCAACGCGTTTGAGCAACTCGACGAGCAGGAACAGTCGGCGGTTTTGGAGTCCGCGAATCTTGCTAACCTCCCGCCGGGGCCGACGGCGGTCACGGACGGTGTCATCGCATCAGAGCCCGATGTCGACAATACCCTTGCCGCCCATATCGCAGCGGCCATGGCCAAACGAACGCGATCCTATTAGGCCGCCTTGTTCCGGGATCCGACTATACCACTCTCTTTATCTTTCGCCGATCCGCGGCATACCGTTTTCGTCTGCGCCTTCGTTTTCATCAACGCCTCGTCATGGCACACGGTTCGATGCCGTCGAACACGCGAGGCAGCGCGCGCTCGGATCGAGGCTCGCGACCGTGTTGCGGCGCGCAGTTGCTGCGATCATTCATGTCGCATTCAAAATGACCGGCGTATGTATTGAAACAAGCATGTCCAGAACCCTTGCCAAGCTCGTATTCCTTGCCGCCTCCCTGGTTGCGATGGGCGGCTGGATTTGGCTGCTAGGAATTGGGATAAAGTGGCTGGTCGTCAAGATCTAAATCGTGCGATGCGCGCAAGCGGCCAAGGTCGCTGTCGCTGCCGTCAGACAGCCCAATTCGCCTTCCCCAAAACAACAAGGCTAACAGCGCTAGACTCGGCGTCAGGGCCAGCATCGCCCCAAACATAATGGCTCGTATTGTCATGATTTGCGTCCCCACGCTCGGACTTGCGCCAAGCCCGCGCACGTCCACGTCGCGATCTGGGGTTAGCATCGTGGTCCCAATGTGGCGTGCGGGCGATCCCGGTTGCCCTAATATTGTTCAACCGGATTTTGCTGCAGTGCGTTCAAAGCACTCACTTTTCACGTTTGCGCTGCGACTTCAGTGCGCCCAGCTAACCTGGTTACAGGCCAACGTTCGGTAAGCGGGAGCAACGGAAAAAGGCCGGGCAAAGGTTGCGGATTCGGTGCTCTCATTGTTTATTAACAACGGCTACCCCCACCCTTGGACGGAGAGATTGCTATGAAAAAAACAGGAATAGCCTTGGCCGGGCTGGCCGCCGTCGCTTTGGCACTTCCCTCCGCTTCAAACGCCAGAAGTTACCGGCATCACGCCCGTTGCGATTATGGTCTGCACTACGACTATCACCACGGCAATGTGCAATCGCCCTATACCTACCTGTATCCGGCCGCTAATTGGGGTCCGTTCTTTGCGTGCAGAATGTACTCCGGTCCCATCTACGTGCCGCTTCCCTGAGCCCCGCTGTTGCGTTGGCACGGCATCGATCGTCGGCCCGCTGGCCCGGATCGATGTGGGAATTTGACCGTTTTTCCCTCGACGGGAAGCCAGAAAATGAGTGATCGAGAACGTTTTAGGCGGGGATAACAGGGAACCTGTGCCATAATGAGACCATGATGGTAGCTGAACGTCGACCGCAGCGGACCGATAGGGATCGCTAAGGCAGGTTAAACGCGTGGGGACGCTTATGCCTACTGTTCAAGCCGTCATATTCGGGGTGCTGTTGGCGTTGACGCCCAGCCTGGTTTTGCTGGGGATTTTGCTTTGGCGAGAGCGGATTGGATTCCGCATCGATGAAGGGACCTATAGGCGCCCGCCTTCCTGCATTTAGGTCTGAGCGCCGACTGTCCGATCCCGTCTCTGCCAAGACCAGGGCCGGCGCGGGGAAGACGAGCTTGGTACGGCTCGATGAATTTTCATTGACCGCGTCAACCGAGCGCCTGTTGCCTCATTCGACCCGCTCCGAATGCGGGTCTGCCCCGGACCCTGCGCAGGATCGGCCTTTCGGACGTTCCGTACCGGATGCATCAGCCTCGGATGGCAGACTCGCTGCGTGTTGATCGGTCTCCGCGAGAAGAACCCGGTAGCGGAGGCGCAAGATCTCCTCGTATTGCTCGGGGAGACCCAAGGGCGTGGGATGATCACACGGCACTTTACGTCGTCGTTTCATCGCGCACTTGCTCCATTTGGCACACCAACTCTGTTGGTACCGGTTTGTCGGCTCCGCAAGGCAGCCGGTTCGAACGCGAAATTATTTTTTGACGGCTTGGCGGCGGCATGGACAAAGTTGCGGGAAGATTCTCGATTTCCGCCTTGCGATCCAGAAGTAATATCTGTCACCGCACTCCAAAGCAGCCACATCTTTGCGGTCTATGGTAAATTTCGGCGCAGGCCTGGCAGGGCAAGCCATTGACTTAACGCGGCAAAGTGAGTTGGAATAAGACCATTGAAACAATGTCGGTTTTGAGTTCATGAGTGACACGAGTTCCAGCCAGAGCTCGCCAGCCGAAAGCTTGCCACCTGTCGACCCCTACGCGCGCATCAACCAGTTGGCGAACGCCGCTTTTACGAGAGAAGTTCTGCGCAAGATCAACGAGGTCATTCTGCCTCTGAACGACCGTGGCAGCGGGCCGGCCTTTTATTGCATTCATTCGATCACGGGCGCAGCTACCGATTTTCGTTTTATGGCGCAGATGCTCGGGCCAAACCAGCGCTTCTTTGGCATTCAAACGCCAACCAGGAAGCGCACCGCCGAATTTCCGATCTCGGTCGAGTCGATCAGCGAATACTACGTCGACAGCCTGATCAAATTTCAACCCGAGGGAAGTTTCATACTCGGCGGCCATTCCATCGGATCGATGATCGCGCTTGAGATGGCGCAGCAATTGCGTGCCCGGGGCCGCGAAGTCAGCTTCGTCGTCGTGTTCGATGGCGAGCTTTTCAATACCGGCGCGGACCTCAGCATGTTCAATCCGCTGTACTGGATCAAGCTGTTGTGGAACGTACCGCGCTGGATCCGTGACGTTCTGATCGTGGAGTACGACATTCAGACGCTCTACAAGACACTCCTGACCAAGGCGATCGCCACAGGCAAAACGCTCAAGGCCAAGACCACGGGTGAAGCAATCAGCTCCGGCCACGCCGTGGAAGGCTTCATCGACATCGGCAATTGCACGCCGCAGCACGCCGCGTTCATGAAGACACTGTTTGAAAATCAGTACGCGTATGTCCCAAAGCAATACTCCGGCCGGCTGCTGGTCTGCGTGGCCAGGACACAGGGGCTTGTTTATCTCCGCCAGGTGGAGGTGGCGTGGCGCAAGATCGCTCCGGCTGCCGAAGTAAAGCACTTCGACGGCACGCACACTTCAATCATGCGCGTGCCGCAGGGGATTCCGATTGCGAAGTATCTGACCGACCAGATTGCGAAAATTGGACGGGACGTCATCCCCTCTCCGGCAACAAGAAGCGATCCGGCCTCGGGTACGACGCTGTTCGAACCCATACCGACGCCTCAAACCCTTCCGGCGCCCTGATATGGGGCCGATCGGGGGCGCCGAGCGGGCACCGCAATCACGCGTCGCCAGATTACCGCGGCCGCAAATAGAAGATTCAACGAAACCCAGATCAGAACGCCATCCAGAATCGACATCGGGGGACGCCTCTTGCTGTTCAAGTCACAGGAAAAACGTTCCATCGGGCGCTTTTCTTCGCGGGAGAGTCTCACAACCCTGTGAACGGGCGGTGCGAGCATTCGAAATCCGGACTTCGTGATGGAACTATTTTCTCCCGAGCGGACGCCTGCCATCCTGCGAGCGGCCCAAACCAGGTCCGGCCCGCCGCTGCGAAGATCCCCGGTGGCGGGAACTCCCGGTTAACCACCGCATGGGTTGCCGGTACCCTGGTTCCATGCACTCCTTTGAGCACCGTTTTTGGCTGCTCGGCAGCGTGGCTGCTATTGCGACCGGTCAAAGCTTGGGATAGATGGAACCCTGACCGAATTGCTTCGGTTCGCGGGGCCACGCTCAATGGGAAGCGACGAGCTCGATGGAGGATACGACGTCGTGCTGGTTCTCCAGGAACCCCGCCCGAGCCTGAAGGCCGACGAAGTCCGAGACCGCATCAATTTAACCTTGCTGCTTTCCGTGGTGGCGGTTGCGACAGCCGGGTGGTTCTGGTTTCTGGCCAGAATTGCGGAATATTTCTTCGAGCTCTTGACTGGCAACCCCTGATATCGACTGACGGTCTTCTGCATGCGCTGCCCGGTCCGAAGCGAGCAGCCCGCATGGGTAGCGGAAGACGAGAAGCCGCGAGGGCGCGCTGCCGATTGACAGTGGCGCTTCCCGTGGCAGAATATCGGCCAAAGAAAGGCCCGCGGGCGGAGCGTTTCGGGCTAATTTCAGAAATTATAGCGGGTCAGGTTTTTGGCCCGGTTGTTGTGTTGGAGATGCGTATGCCAGGAGCTAATTGGCCGCCCGCCACGGTTCCCTGCGGTGCGGATGCGGTCGCGTACCGCCGAGCTGCCAGGAGCAGCGCCGAATGACTAACCTCGATCTTATCAACTGGACCATCGAAGAGGCGGCGCGCGTGAGAACCGAGCGCGGCGACGCTGGCAATCCCGAACGAAGGCGACCGCTCGACAAATTACTCGCTGAGCTCGAGCGTGGGCCGGCCGACCTGGCGAAGCCGTCCGCCCCGCTTGCGCTGCACAGCAACATCGTCTTTGTCGATCCAGCACGGAACGCCGCCATTTCAGCGGTTCTTGCCGCCCGCGAAATGACGCGCGCAGAAATCGCCGGTCCGGCCGATATCGAAACGGCCGGCACCGAACTCGTTGCATCTGCCGAACGATTCGCAGCGCTCGAAAGGCGTTATGCCGCCCATTTGGCCTTATCGACCCGCGCACCGGTCGACACCTCGGCGTGCGCTCCGGCTCCGCCGCCGGCGGCGGATAACACTGCGCCAAAGCCGGCCCTGCTGAGGGCTATCGTCGAACCAAACATTCATACCGCGCGGGCAGATCGCGACCGCGCGGTAGACCTGCGCTGGGTATTGAGAGATATCAGAAATCGGCGACTGAAATGCTCTCCCGAGGTTCAGAATGACCTCGGAGTTTTGATCGAGTTCGGGCTGGTCGAGATGCAGCATGACGAGCCGATACTGACAAATGCAGGTCTTGAAGCAATTGCCTGACCTCAATGGCAAAGGTCCAATGCGTGCGCTTCCGGGCTGCGGCTGGCCTATAACCGAAAAGCGGTCCGATGCGTAGGTTGTGGGTATCATCGACCATCCGATCTCGACCATCGAGAGTTCCCCTGCCCGGGCGAAAAGCAAAGAAGCTTCGCAAACTGCTCGGCACAAAATTCCCGGGCGCAGCGACCAGCAACTCGCGTCGTCTATCGAAGCCGTCGTCGAAGCGCCGCCGCTCGAGTCCCGAAGGACGCACACTTCGCCTCAAGCCCGCGAGATCTCATCGGCTGCGCAGACGACCGTTGGGAAAGATCAACGTCGTCGACGTCGTCAGCGGCCGAAATGGAAAGCGCGGCCCATTTCCGCTCCGCGTGCTTCGCGCACAGCGACGCTTCAAGCTTTCAAATCGCGGGCGCCCTCGACACAGCGCGACCAGGCTGGATGCACAGGTCAAGAAAGCGGCCTCGCGCAGCATGGAACTGCTCGATCGGACAATGCAGAAAGTCAAGGAGGTCAGGGAACAGCTGATCGACCATGGCTCGCAAGGACATGGATCAACCCCGGCAGCAAGTGCCGACATCGCGTCCGGCATATCTTGCTCAGCGCCGCGCCCCGCCGAAGCCAGCCAGCCATCGACCGACGCGAACCTCGCTCTAGTTGCGTTGGAAACTCCTTATCTTGGCGCCAGAAAACCGATCGGATCGCAAGGACTGGAAGCGGCGATCACGGAAGCCGTCAAGAACCGCGCCTCAGGGTGCGAAAATTTCGTCGGCGTCATCGTTCAGCGAACGGCACCGAAATCGCCGTCCGACGCGAACTGGAGCATCAGGGGCGTGAGATTCGGTGGAGTCAGTCGAGAAGAGGCTGGCAAGGCGCTGTCGATCGTTGTCGTGCGCATGCAGCAGGAATTCTCGCTTTCGGAAGACTAAAGCGTTTTCGGTTCGCTCGAATCATGGTTGCGTCTCCGGAGGCCTCATGGTTCGAGATGCGCGAAGACGCGCTCCTCTCCATGAGGGTCTGATATGAGACCTCATCCAGGGGAGCATCGCGAAGCGATGCGTCTCGAAGGATGAAGCCATTGAGGTGGAAATGCGGTCTGCTGCGCCGAGCCTCACCGGTGCTTCGAGAAAACGGCCCCCGTGATCTCTGCATGATCCTCGCTGGACAGGCGCCAGGCGGCCAATCCGAAGTAGCCGGTAAGTGCCAGTCCGAGCACGATCAGAACGACAAAAGAAACCTGGTTCATCTCCCTGGCCCCGAGCCAATCCCTCAAGCTACGATATTCTTGACAGAAGAGCACTTCTTTCTGAGTCGGGAAACAACGCTCTACTCTAGGGTGCACCGACCGCCCAGGCGTCAAGCTGCAGCCCCGCGCGACGAACTTCAGGGCGCCCAGGCAGCAACCCGCTGCGCGCATCCCGGTGGCTCGAACCGGACCGGCCCCTTTGCGGGGGATGGCTTGATCGCGCACCTCCGCAGCGTGATCGAATCCGGTATAATCTGTCCGCAACCGCAAACACCCAGAGGGCTCATCATGTACTTCGCCGCAGGCGTCCTGGTTGTTCTAGCTGGGTTGTTCTATGCCGCAGGGCAACACCAGATCGGTTCTCTTGGTTCCGAGATGTGCCAGTACGGCGCGGTGTTTTGCGACAATCCAATCTACGTCCTGGTCGCCGCGGCGCTCGCCGCCGTATGGGGAGCATTCGTGAGCGTGCGATAGGTAATCACCGGCGCTCGTTCACAAGACGGGCGCAGCATCGACCAATGCTCGGGGCATCCCCCGCGCTCGACAGTTCAGCCATTGCGACCGCCGCTCGAATTGCCGCTCGCCCAGTCATGCTTCAGATCGACGATGCGGCGGTCCGGCCGAGACCGTGAGCGATCGTCCGCAAACGTCGGCGTCAGCCGCCGATATGCTGCGAATTCGTGGTGTCGAGCGTCCGGCCCGCGGAACCGGGGCGGTGACGATTTTTTACTGCCTCGCGGTGTCGCGCCAGGTATAAAAATCGCGGGGGATCGTGACCGACAGCTGGAAGGTCAGGCAGCGGGGGAGACACACTGGGAAGCCTTGGACCCAGGAGGGACCGATGACGAAACTCTACCGGCGAAAGATGCCGATGAGGCTGATGATCGCGCTATGGTTGGCTGCACCGTTCTGCGCGTCCTCGGCATGCGCCAATGGTATCTCGGGACAGGCCAGCGTCGTCGACGGCGACACACTCGGAATTCAGGGCATCCGAATCCACCTGTTTGGCGTCGACGCGCCTGAAACCAGCCAGCTTTGCCGAAGGCCGGATGACGTCCACTATCAGTGTGGGGTACAGGCGGCGCACCAACTTGAGGCGTTCATAGCAAATCGTGCCGTCATATGTTCGCCCGTCGATCAAGGTGGCGGCGGAGCCACGGTTGCCACGTGTTCCGTCAATGGTACCGACCTCGGGGATTGGCTGGTTCGAAACGGTCTGGCGTTCGACCAGCCGGAAGTCTCGGAATGGCGATATCATGACGCCCAGTTGGAAGCGGAACATGCGGCGCGGGGAATTTGGAACGGCGTCGCCGTCAGGCCGTGGCGTTATCGCGACTGCATCGCGCAGCACGGAAAACCCGCCGATTGCTCCGACGAGCCGAGCTCGCACCCGTGAAGGGGGTTTGCGCCGGATACGCGATGTGACTTTGTTGACGAGCAAGCAGGGGTAGGGTTGACCGGTTAGGTTAAGGCGCGATCGAGGTTGCGCTCGCGGGCATTGGCCGGAAATCTGCATACGATTGCGTATGGAGGTTTCAATGCTGAGGAAATGCGCGAGGCTTTCGTTGATCACGCTTGCGGTCGTGGCTATCGGCGTTCCATTGCTTGCCGTAGCTTGGGTGGCCGTTGCTCTGATGGGCTACTGAGCCGTGTCGCACACGTTGCAGAACGCGGGGCACGCCACTCTCGGCAAGCGAGACCAACTGATTTTGTCGGCTGCCAAAGCAGCCTTGCTGGTGACGGCATTGATCGTCTTCTCCACGATCGCGATTGGCGCCGGTTTCCGGTCCGCCATCCGGCATCTGGCATCGCCGAGGCGTTCGAGACGTTAACAACCAAATTCGCCGCATTGTGCCGAAGACCGCCCCTTCGGCCGAAACCTTGGAGCTTCGGCGCCGGGCTCGACCCATTTTGCTGCGCGGTTCCAGAATTAACCCGAATCACCCGCATCAAGCTTAATCGACGAGTTTCGTTGCGAAGCCAGCCGGAAGCGCTAGCGTGACTCCGCCGGACATTGTCCCCACGTCCGGGTCCACGACGGCGAAGTCGTCGGGCGATCATACTCCGTCCGACGGCTTCGTTCCTGGAAACGCGACCTACCTGAATTCGATCACTCCCGAGAGTCCGCATGATGTCAGAACATGATCGAAGCAAGGCAACTACGCCGAAAGACCTCACCGAACAGTTTCGGCAATTGAAGATCTTGCGCGCCAAAGTCAGGCAGGCCGAGGCGAAGCTTTCGCGCAAGCCCGGCAAGGGCACTGACCGTCAGCAAAGCCGCGACCTTGAGATCGAGAGATTTGCAGGCGCCACGCCGTCGCGAACGACCTCGACGAAGCGCGATTGAACCACCGCCGATCGGAGCAACCTTCGTCCATCGGCACCATCCGCTTTTCGTTCGGCAACTTTCCACATCATCCGCCGACTTCGCTTGATTTCGCGGCAGCGCGATGTCTCGCGATAGACCTTGTGAAAAGATCGGCTTGATCGGTTCTGCGTTTTAGGGTTAAGGCGCGAATTGCGTTGCCGACATCACGCAAAATTCTATCTTCGATCGCAGTCAAGTGGATTGGCCGGCGCCCACTCGCCGGTCATGCGTACCGCTCGACTAGGGGTCGCTGCCTTCCAGAAGAGGCAGCGGCCCCGCCGCGCGGCAGGCAGCGCAAAGACCAATCACCAGATGCCGGGGTCACAAGGATGGCTGCCGGCGCAGCGGCCGTAGCGCGACTCCCTTGTTTCCCGTTCCAATTCGAGATTGAATACGGTGGTGGCTGGGGAGCCTCAAGCATGCGATTTAACCAGCAGGATTTCCGCCGCCGGTTCGGCATGAATCTTTTTACGGTAGTGGCAGCGTTCGCAACCATCGGCTGGCTTTGGCTGTTGATACAGCTCGCCGACCTGCTTCTGCACCGACATGCAGTCGGGTCCATTCTGCGCTAGCAAGCCGGCGGTCGCTCATCCGGCCTTGCCGGAGGTGAAGGCGCCGCCAACCAGGCTTTGCACCTGCGCCGGATCCGGATCATGTCGACGGCGATCGCGCCGCAACAGATGGCCGGAGCTACCGTCTTTTCATCGCGCGAGCAGGCTCGCCAATCGTTCTTCCGCCAGCGAACAGCAAATCTCGTCGATCTGCTGCGCCAGCAGAATTGCATCTGCCTTGAGTTGTTCGACGTGGTATCCGGACCCTTCGCGTTCGAACTTTTCCAGATCGGCGATGCGGGCGTTGAAGCCGGCCAGTTGAAGGTGAAGTTGCTCAATTTCCGCGTGTGGATCCCGTCCGACCTTCTTCCAGCCTCTCGCCAGTCCCATCGTCGCGCCCCCCTGCTGCAGTCACGCCTTCGTGAACTCGATCTGTGGCGGCATGGAGAACTATTCGCGTCAGACTTGGACAGATCATGCGACTTTTTTTGTGGGCGGCAGCCTCCCCTCTGAGACACCCACTCTATTGCAATCGTTCAAGATTTTCGGCCCGAGTCCCTGGGGGCTCTATTTCGGCCCTGCGGGCGCGAGCCTCTTTGGATGACGGCGGCGGGAACGGACATTGGCGGCGAAATTGCCCGCTATTCGCGCTTGTCGGTCAAAGCCCGGCCCGTCGCTGCCCATTTGCATGCCGCCGCGATTTTCTCGCGGACGGCATCCCATCCGGCGAGACGGAAGGTCGCTTCGTGGCTGGCGGCGGCCCGATCGGTCACGGTGATCTTAAGTCGTGCGTTGTCCGATAGCGACCTGAGAAGTCCGACGGGATCGTCTTTGGCGGAAGCCGTCTTTCCATCCGGTGACAAGGTCCATTGCTGTTTCACAATGGGCTGCTCGTTGACCTGATAGTCGACCCGGAGTTCGCCGGCGCGCAGCGCGCCCCAGGCTCCCTCGGTGCGAACCAAAAGCTCGGTGCGCGGCCCAAGGCAACGGATAATCAGCGTGTTAGGCGCATCTTTCACATTGGAGGTTGAATGCTTGACCGCGGTCAGCAGCGGCGTGTAATCGACCGGTGACGTGGTCTCGCTGACCAACCAATCAGCCGCAGGTTTCGTGGCAGGAAGATCGACGACCCTGCCAGGCGCGTCCGGCCGAGCAGGTCGGGCGGAATCACCGGCCGGGGGACCCGGGGGCAGGTTAAACGGAACGGCCTGGGGATTTGGCTTCGGCGCCGCAGCGGGCTGATCGACCGAGACGGTTCCAGTAGGCGCTTCGGCAGTACGGGGCGGCACAGGCTCTTTTGAGGAACCTGCCTCTTTGGAGGAACCGGCTTCGGAAGGAACGGTGGGCGATGCGGGGCTCGCCGCCGGCTCCGGGCGGACCGACCCGGAAGGATGCTCCGGCGCCGCCCCCTTGGGGGAGGAGACCTCGGACAGGACGTGCTCCAGGCACTCGAGCTGTGCCGCGCGCGTTTTCTGGAAGCAATCCAGCCGCTGAACCGGATCGTCTTCCAGACTGGAGCAGATCGCATCCGCAAGCCGCGCTGCCTGAAAGCAGGACTCCAGCCCGCTGGCGCCATCATTCGCGCGGGCGCCAACGACACTTCCCGCAGTCAACAACACAACAGCGACGAGCCACCACATCAGTGATGCTCGCTCGGTTTGCTTGCCGCTGCGGAGCGATCGAGCCACTCCTGGGCAGGTCGAAAACGTTCCAGTCCAGAAGCGCGCGTGGTCAGATTGACATCCTTCCACTTGGGTTCGAAGCCGGGCGCTTTCAGCTTGTCGACCCGGCTGAATAGCTCGTCGACGAACCGCGCCACCCGGCGATAACGCGGCGAGTCCAGACGCCAATTGTAGGAAGCCAGAATCGTAGGCACCCCGATCGTGGCGACACGTTCGCCCTTGGCGATCAGACTGGGATAATCCGAGGAGTCGAGATACGAAGCGACATAGTAGTCTTCAAATTTGGGGCCGTAGGTCACCGGAAGGAATTTGAAACCCGGCTCCCATTTGCCCTTCACGAATGCATTGACCGGCTTCGACGTCACAAAGACCACGGCGGCAATCTCGCCGTGCTTCATTTGCTCCAGCGCGACGGGATGCGGGATGAACATCTTGTCGACGTCCAATCCGAGGCGGCTGAAGATCAGAGGGCCGGAATAAGCGGCGGCAGTGCCTTGCGTGTTGAAATTAACTTTCTTCCCTGCCAAATCCGCCAGCGATCGAATCTCCGGCCGAACGAAGATGTGCAGCTCGGAGGGAAACAGGCTCAAGATGTAGGTGATGCGCTGCTGGATCTGCGGCACCTGGGATTTGTATTCTTCGAGGGCGTCGCTGTTGATGATCGCGGCATCAACTCCTTTGAGGTAAAGCAGATCGTTGACGTTCTCCGTCGGGCCGCGGGTTACGATCGGGAGAACCTGCACTTGGCCACCGTCACTCACGACGCGCGCGATGTCGGTAGCAAAATGGATGGGCGCGCCCTCAAGCAGTCCGCCGGCCAGGCCTACGGTCCAGGCATTCAGCCGGTCCCTGATCTGTGTTTCTGCCGGGGTCCCCGGTGCTGACCCGCCCGGCGCCCGCCGGGATTGCGCAACGCTCCCGTCACAGAGGATCAGGGTGACCAGTAAAAATGCACATACTCTTGCTACAAACTTCATTACAACTCTCGCTAGAAATACTTGTACACGGTTGAGCAAACTAATTAGTTCGGAGCCGCCAGCTCCGCTGAAAGTCCCGCCGTTATAACACCTTGTGTGGTTAACCAGTTGGATTTTTCAGAAAAAGGCGCGGCCGGCCGGAACCCGAATATGAATGCGGATCGGGGCTCAAGCCCGGCGGCGCCTGATGAAGCCACCCAAGAGGGCGTAAAGCCCGGGGTCCATAGCCCTGGGCGACGGACCCGCCCACCGCCCTGGGCGCATCGTGGCGCACAAATATCCGCCCGCGGCGGGCCGGCCAATGGGCGGGATCAAAGATCAAACAGGTCCTGTCGGTCTGACACCGCGAGGCTGCGCAGATCGCCCAGTGTCCCCCGAGGGGCACCGCAATTCCGGCACCTGATCTTGGTCCAGGATGGCGCATCTTCCGCGCAGTCGAACGCGATGCCCAGCGCATCGCAATTGATGCAGACAATCCTGAATTCCGGCCCTCGGGCTGGTAGCTGGCTCGCTTGCATCGCGGATCCTGGTTCATCTTTCAGGAGGAAAATTTATTGGGGCAATGCTGTCTGGTAAATCACGATAATACCGGGGCGAGCCTATCGCATTCAGGCGCGTCGACAACCGGGCTGCCGAATTAACCTGAATACCGAGACCGCCGGTTAATGCGGGAACCGGCGTGGAGGACGGCAGCGCTTTCGGAAGCCCGCCGCGCCACCGTCTTGCGGCCGTCATCCGTACGGGAATGCAATTTGGGAGCAAGACTGGCAAGCCGCGCGCTGCAACCAGGCGGCGCCCATACAGCGATTGGCGCAGTTAACGGCTCAGGGTCGATCAGCTGATCAACAGATCTTCGAGCTGCTTTCCTGAGCCAAGCTGGCGCTGAACCCAATGCGGCTGTCTTCCCCGACCCGACCAGGTTTCTGACGGTTTCTTCGGATTGCGGTACTTCGGCAGGACGGATGGGTAAGGCCGGCGTTCCTCCGCCGAGGACCTCGACCGCTTGCGCGCGCGCTTGTCCGGAAGCTGCCTGGCATTCAAAAGCTCGAGACGCGCCTTCAGATGCGCCAGCTCGGCCGCGATCTTCTCCGCCAGAATGGACTCAATCAGCTCGCGGTGTTTCCACAATTGGTCGACTGTCATCGACACCAGATCGTCGGTGTTGGGCAGCAGAGGTTTGCTATCGAGCGGTAAAGCCACGATTGATGGACCGCGATCGTCCATTTGGTATTCCAGCATGGCAAGCCCTGTTGCTAGTGAATGCTGGTAACATTCCTACAATATTTCAACTGTCATGTCATACTATTGCACAGAAATCGCCGCAATTGCTGCGGTGCACACGCCATCTGGCCCGTTGGCGCTACAAGGCGTCGCCTTGGCCGATCCGAATCGGCGCGAACTCCTTTGACTCCTCGTCTGGCATCGCAGCGAATTTAGTAAGCGTTGCGCTTCCGAAGAACCTCGGAGCATGTCTTCAAGAGAATCTGGATATCGAGCCAAAGGCTCCAATTGTTGATGTACCAAAGGTCCATCTGCACCCGCCGCGAGATTTGCTCAACCGAGGGCGTCGCGCCGCGCAGACCATTGACCTGGGCCCAACCCGTCATCCCCGGTTTGACGTGATGCCGGAACGCATAATCCTGGAGCAGCTTTTCGAAATAATTATCATGGGCCAGCGCGTGTGGCCGCGGCCCGACAACTGACATCTCGCCGCGCACCACATTCCAGAGTTGCGGCAGTTCGTCGATGCTGCTCGCCCGCAACAACCTGCCGATGCCCGTCACGCGCGGATCCTCCCGGCTGGCCTGGGTGACGACCTCGCCGTTTTCGAGGACCGACATGGTCCGGAACTTGAACATCACGAACTCGTGCCCGTTAAATCCCTTTCGGTGCTGCCGGAAGATGATCGGTCCTCTCCCGTCCAGTTTGATGGCAATTGCGCTGAAGGTCATGATGGGGATGAAAAACACCAATGCGATCAGCGCGACCACGAGGTCGATCGCGCGCTTGAGAAGACGCTCGGCGGTACTGAGCGGTGCTCTCTGAACTTCGATGGAGACGGTACGCTGACCGCCTGACGACGCGTGGTTCGTCAAGGTCCGAACCTGAATGTCCGGCAGGAGCCTCGCCGAGATTGGAAGGATTTTGATCTGTTCGCGAATGAAGTCGATCCTGGGCGCATCGCTCCAGGGAACCGCCAATAGAACTTCTGTCGAATTATGCTTGCGGACGAAATTGGCAACCTGGTTGAGCGTGGCGGCGTCGCCGGATTGCTGAAGCACGGGGTCGTCATGTCTGCCCAGTACAAATCGATTGATCTCGCCGGCGCCAAAAAAATCAAGGAGGTCGCGGGGACTGAGCGAGGCAATTTCGTTCTCGTCGCCGACAAGTACCGTATTGCGCCGGCCGATCACCCCGCGCGAAATGGCGCGTTCCACCAGAAACTTGGCAAATTTCCGCTGTCCCAGCAGGGCAATGGGCGCGCCAACCATCAACATCAGGAAAGTTCCGCGCGAAAACGAAACCCCAATCTTGAACACGAACGCGAAGAAAGCCAGTATCAGCCCGGTCGTTGACCAGGAGACCAGAACTTCGGTGATTTCGACACCCGGCTTTGCCGCCCGCTCAAAATCGTAATAGCCGCGTCCACCGAGCCGAATGATATGAATGAAGCTCGCGATCAGTCCGAGCGCGAAATAGGCCGCAAGATCGGGAAGCGGACTGCTGAATGACCAGTGATAGAAAAAGGCGCCGAACAGGCTGACCAGTAGGATGATCAGCGCATCCGCGGTCGAGAGCAGATAAGGGATCGCTTCGCAGGGAAAATTCAGGCGCGGACGCTCATACGGCGTCACCGCGGTCGCGTTGGTTTCCCTGACCTCCGATCCGGTCAACAATCTGCTTTTCCCGCGTTTGGCTTATCCGGCATCAATTAACCGGGGAAATTTATCCCGCAAACCAGATTAAATATTTCATCTTGATTGTGGTACAATAAGCCGAGATTTTCCGAGTTGCAATGCAGCACGAGACAATGCCGCATTCATCGTAAAAATGCGCGGCAACCCGTTCCACAGCTCATTCTGTTCTGGAAACTTGCGGGGGGCGTGGTCAGCGGCCGCCGGATTTCATCGACGCCGGCGCCAGATTGGCGCATTCGACGCTGGATATCCGATTCAACCGCGGGATTGGCTGCTGCCCCTTGGAACCACGGCGATCCTGAAGTCTTCGATCTTGCTGCCGGCCTTGAGCGCCGATACCAGCCAGCGCGGTTTCTTTCCCCGCCCCGACCAGGTTTCTTCCGGCGCCGACGGATTTTGATATTTGGGGTGGACCTGCGGATATTTTCTGCGTTGGCGCGCCCGATCGCCGCCCTCCGGGATCAAATCGGCCAAAGCTTTTTCCCGAAGACCCTTGCCCCGATTGAGCTGCAGCAGACGCCGCTCCAACTCGTGCTTTTCGGCCATGATTCGCGTAGACAACAGACCGCAGATCAGCTCATGAAGCGTCCACAGCTCATCCAAAGACATCGCTTCCAGTTTCAATCGATCCATAGCAATCAATAAACAAACCGGTGATTCGCTGCAGCCGAATATAGCATGCGGGTATTAATTGGTCCCTTTTCTGAGGCAGTTTTCGGCGCCATCCACCGGTTAACCCACAGGTTTTCATGGCAAATTCGCAGCCGGGCGGGGCTTCATCCCCCGGCGAACCTGCTATTTCTGGTTTCGCGCGGCCCGCCGCGCCGCCGGGAGTACGCCAACACCGCGATAACCGTGCCGAAAAATATCGGCACGGTCGCCGCCGGAGCCCGTATGATACACCAACACGGAAATGCCCGAGATGCAGATCGAACGGTTTAATATTCCGGATATTTTCGCGATGGTCTCGCCCAAGCGCGCCGATCGCCGGGGCTTTTTTTCCGAGACATATCGCCGGGAAGCGCTGGCGGCGGAAGGGCTCAACCAAGAATTCGTGCAGGAGAACCACGTCTATTCGGCGCAGCGGGGCGTGTTGAGAGGGTTGCATTTCCAGATCCCGCCACACGCCCAGGGCAAGCTGGTGCGCTGCATCCGGGGAGCCATACTGGATGTCGGCGTCGACATACGCAAAGCATCCCCGTTTTACGGCCGCCACATCGCGGTTGAACTTTCGGCTGCCAACTGGAAGCAATTGTGGCTGCCGCCGGGTTTCGCCCATGGTTACGTGACGCTGGAGGCCGATTGCGAGGTGATTTACAAGGTTACCGACTATTGGGCCCCCGATTGCGAGCGCGGCATTGCATGGAACGATCCGGGTCTCGGGATCGATTGGCGAATTTTCGCGGCCGACGCGATCCTGACGGAAAAGGATCGCAGCAATCCGCCCTTGGCCGAGGTCGAGCCGTTTTTTCATTATTCTTCGGGGAGCGGGTGAGCGGATGCGCAGCCGTTGACGGCACAGGAACGAAACGTGCGGGTCTTTGTATTTGGAGCCGAGGGACAGATCGCACGTTCGCTGCGCGAGGCGGCAACCAGCCATCGCGGCATCGAGGTCGGGTACAGCGCGCGCGCAGTTGTCGACATCCTGCGCGCCGATCTGGTTGAGAAAGCGCTCGACGAATTTTCGCCCGGCATTGTCGTGAACCCTGCCGCCTACACCGCGGTGGACAAGGCCGAAGCCGAGCCCGAACTCGCCTTTGCGATCAACCGCGACGGCGCAGCCATTGTCGCTGCAGCCGCGAAACGCCGGGGCGTTCCCCTCATCCATCTGTCGACGGACTACGTCTTCGATGGCAGCAAGGACGGCAGCTATGTCGAGAGCGATCCAGCCGACCCGCAGGGCGTGTATGGACGATCGAAGCTCGCCGGAGAGCACGCCGTCGCGCAGGCCAATGACCGCCATATCGTCCTTCGGACTTCGTGGATCTACGCTGCGTTTGGCAACAACTTCGTTCGCACCATGATTCGCCTGTCGGCCGGCGGCAAACCCTTGAGGGTCGTGGACGATCAGATCGGCTGTCCGACCTACGCGCCCGACGTGGCGGATGCGATCCTGACCATCGCGAGCAGGATCGAAACCGCTGGATGGAACCAGCGCTTCGCAGGCGTGACCCACCTGGCAGGCCCCGACGCGGTCACCTGGTGCCGATTTGCACGAATGATTGTCGATGCGGCGCAGAAAACCGGCAGCGACCGCGCCGTGGTCGAAGCCATTTCGACCGCGGACTATCCGACCGCGGCACGGCGGCCCCGCAATTCGCGACTTTGTTGCGATAGGTTGGCGGAGATCTTTGATGTACGGTTACCGCCGTTGGAGCTTTCCCTCGCAAATTGTCTAAGGCGGCTCTTCGAGACGCGAACCCAGCCCTGGAGTGGATCTTGAAAGGAATTGTGCTGGCAGGCGGCAGCGGTACGCGGCTCTATCCCATGACGGCCGTGAGCTCCAAGCAATTGCTGCCGATCTACGACAAGCCGATGATCTACTACCCGCTGACCACGCTGATGCTGGCGGGCATCAGGGATATTCTGGTGATCTCGACACCGGACGATCTTCCGCTTTTCAGAAAATTGCTCGGCGATGGCCGGCAGTGGGGAATCTCGCTGTCCTATGCCGTTCAGCCGCGGCCCGAAGGTCTCGCGCAGGCTTTCATCATTGGAGCCGATTTCATCCGGGGCAGCCGCTCGGCCCTTGTTCTCGGCGATAACATTTTTTTTGGTCATGGCCTGCCGGAACTGCTCTCGCGGTCGGCGGCCCGCACCGAAGGCGCTACCGTGTTTGCCTACCACGTCGCGGATCCGGAACGCTATGGTGTTATCGAGTTTGACCAAAGTCGGCGGGCGATCTCGATCGAGGAAAAGCCGAAGGCGCCACGATCGAGGTTTGCGGTCACCGGCCTGTATTTTTACGATGAACAGGTCATCGATGTCGCAGCGAGCGTCCGACCGTCTGCCCGGGGGGAGCTCGAAATCACCGATGTGAACAGGTTCTATCTAGATCGCGGAATGCTGACGGTCGAGCAGATGGGGCGCGGTTTCGCCTGGCTCGATACCGGCACGCCGGACAGCCTGCTCGCGGCAGCGGATTTTGTCGCGACGCTGGAAAAGCGCCAGGGTTTCCGCATTGCGTGTCCCGAGGAAATCGCCTTCAACCAGGGATTCATCGATCGAGCACAGCTGCGCAAATTGGGAGCCGCGCTCGGCAACGGCGATTACGCAAGGTATGTGCAGGAACTTGCAGAAACCGCCTGACCCGGCTTCACCCGGACAATCATTTTGCTCTCATTGAGCAGGAGCTGAGAATGGATTGGATTCTGTTGATCTCGTTGCAGTGGATTACCCTTGGCAGTCCGCCTCCACCGACGACGCAAACGATCGGGCCATTCGCATCGGAACAACTTTGCAACAAGGCTGCCGAGGCGATCAGGGAGGAACTCAATGCGCCGATCCAGGGCCAGCGTGTCCAGACCCTCGGCCGGCTGGTCTGCTTTGCGCTGAAGGACAAGGACGGGCAAAAAAGCGATCCCGGCGCAAAGTAGCGACGCGAGGCAGACGTTTTGCCGGTCCGGTTGCCACCTCGTTTTTTGGCTGTCGCAGGCGGTCTTCTTCAGGCTCGGCTTTGCCTGGAGCCGGGTTTGAAGTCGGGAAACCGGGTCTGCAGCGCGAGCTTCAGGAAGTTGAACGCCTGCATTTGATGCGCGAGATTCTCCAGCCGGAGTTGTCCGTTCGCGATCTGGCTGTCGAATTGATTCTGCAGATCGA
>Ga0208219_1000178_pt1 | contig 25450 bp, 20 predicted proteins | sample NGESurshal072012_7_FD_184469 | JGI IMG/M metagenome (GOLD analysis project Ga0208219, IMG submission 184469) | Arctic peat soil microbial communities from Barrow, Alaska - NGEE Surface sample 53-2 shallow-072012 (SPAdes) | ecosystem: Environmental > Terrestrial > Soil > Wetlands > Peat ... | reverse complement strand
GCGTCGTCATGGCCCGGCAGATCCTGAAGTAACGCCCGCCCGGCGCCCGCCCGGCCCCGGCCGCCCGGCCGGCATCGGGCTGGCCGCGGGCATCGGGCTGGCCGCGGCTGCGCAGCGCCTGACGCTGCCCGTCCCGCGGCTGCGTCCCGCTAGCGCGGCGGGGCCGGACCGGTGGAGCCGCGGACGACCAGCTCGGTGGCCAGCTCGACATGCAGCGCGTCGAGGCGGTGCTGGTCCAGGAGCCGGATGAGCAGGCTGACCGCGATGCGGCCCATCTCCTGCAGGGGCTGGCGCACCGTGGTCAGCTGAGGGCTGGTGGCCTCGGCCAGGTCGATGTCATCGAAGCCGGTGATGGACAGGTCGCCAGGAATGCGCAGCCCGCGCTGGCTGGCCGCGGCCAGCGCGCCGACCGCGGCCTTGTCGTTGAACCCGATCAGCGCGGTGGGCCGCTCCGGCAGGTCGAGCAGTTCCCCGGCGGCACGGTAGCCGAACTGCGCGGTCGGCTCGCCGGCGCAGACCAGGTCGGGGTCGGGCAGGACGCCGACGTCGGCGAGGCCCGAGCTGTGGCCGGCCAGGCGGGCGTCGCTCGCGAGCCAGTTGTGCGGCCCGGCGATCACGCCGATGCGCCGGTGCCCCAGGTCGACCAGGTGGCTCGTGACGCTGCGGGCTCCGGCGAAGTGTGCCGCCGACACGGCGGCGATGTCACGGGGCATCGGCGTGCGCGGGTCCACCACGACGAACGGGAACCCGCGCCTGCGCAGCGCCCCCAGCTCGTGGCTGGGCTCGGGCGGCAGGACCATGATGGCGCCGCTGACGCCCGGCCGGGAGGCGAGAGACGGCAGGATCGCCGTCTGCTGGGCAGCCTCTCCGGCGTTGAGCAGCAGCTGCCTGCCGTGCAGCTCCAGCGTCTCGGCGATGGACGACACGATCAGGCCGAAGTAGTCGGTGAGCAGATACGGGCAGCGCAGGTACACGGCCCCGGTCGCCAGGCGAGCCGGGGCGGTGCGCGGGCCCGGGGCCTGCTCGCCCAGCTGGTCGACAGCCCGCTGGACCAGGTCACGCGTGTGCGGCGCGACGTGCGCCTGGTCATTGAGCACCCGCGAGACGGTCGCGATGGACACTCCGGTCTGTGCGGCGATGTCCCTGACCGTCGCGCGTCGGCTGTGCGGCCTGCTCATTTTGTTACACGAACTTGTTTCATATCAGAAAGCCTAGCTCCTGTAGTCGAGATTGCATCTTGCCCGCATCCATTGACAGCCGTGTTCCAGACTGGTTCCATTTTCGTATCAGAAACGTTCCATATTGTTTCAAAAGTTACACGGATCGGGGCTAACGAGGCCAGCCCGATACGCGGCCCCGCCCGGCGCAGGCACGATCCGGGCGGACAGGCGCGTCCGGCGGGCTCGAAGGAGGACCATGTCTCGCATCAGGATCGTGGTGGCGTCACTGGGCACGGCGGCGCTCATCACCACGGGGGCCGCGGCGGTGAGCCCCGCCGCGCACGCGGCCTCCGGGGCAGCCGTCTCCGTCTGGGAGACCACGGCGAACCAGTCCAGCCTGCTCTCCCCCCAGGCGGGGGCGACGTTCGCGGCCGGCAGCGGCACCGCGAGCCAGACGATCACCGTGAACCCGGCGACCACCTACCAGGCCATGACCGGCTTCGGGGCCTCGTTCACCGACTCGTCGGCCTGGCTCGTCGCGAACTCCCCGCTGCGCAACTCGATCATGACCAAGCTGTTCAGCCCGAGCCAGGGCATCGGGCTGGACTTCCTGCGTCAGCCGATCGGCGCTTCCGACTTCGCCCGCTCGGTGTACAGCTACGACGACGTGCCGGCCGGGCAGACGGACCCCTCGCTGGCGAATTTCTCGATCTCCCATGACACCGCTTACATCCTGCCGATCCTGGCGCAGGCCCGGCAGCTGAACCCGGTCACCACGATCATGGCCACGCCGTGGAGCCCGCCGGGCTGGATGAAGACCAGCGGCTCCATGATCGGCGGCTCGCTGAACACCAGCGACTACCAGGTATACGCGAACTACCTGGTGAAGTTCCTGCAGGCCTACCAGAACGCCGGCGTCCCGGTGGCCCTGCTCACCCCGCAGAACGAGCCGGAGTACTCACCATCGAACTACCCCGGCTCCACGCTGTCCGCCGCCGCCGAGGCCACGCTCATCGGCAGCTACCTGGGCCCGGCCATCCACGCCGCCGGCCTGAGCACGCAGATCATCGGCTACGACCACAACTGGAACGACCCCGGCTACCCCAACCAGCAGTGGCTGCCGGTCCAGCACGCCGGCGGCAGCTACAGCTTCAGCCCTCGCAGCAACACCAGCGAATGCCTCGACGTCACCAACGTCTCCACCGCCGACGGCGCCCGCCTTCAGCAGTGGGCCTGCACGGGCGGCGCCAACCAGAGCTTCACCCTCACCGCGCAGAACTGACCGCGGCAGCCAGCGAAGGAGCACCATGAAAACCCGCATCAGGCACTCGTTTGGCGCTGGGGTGGCGGCGGCAGGCTCGGTTGCCCTGCTCCTGGGCACCGCCCCGGCGCCGTCGGCCCAGGCCGGCACCGGAGCGGCGCTGTCGTCACCACCCGTCAGCGTGTGGGTCACCACGGCCGACGGCCAGCAGAAGCTGACCGAGCAGGCCCCCGTGGCGTTCAGCGCGACCCCGCCCACCGACCTGACCGTGACGGTGGATCCCACCCGGAGGTTCCAGACCATGACCGGCTTCGGCGGCTCCATCACCGATTCGTCGGCCGCGGTGCTGTCGTCCCTGTCGCCGGCGGCCCGCGAGGCGGCCCTGCAGCTGCTGTTCGACCCGGCGACCGGCGACGGCCTGGACTTCCTCCGGCAGCCGATGGGCGCGTCCGACTTCGTCACCACCGGCGACTACACCTACGACGACCTGGCGCCCGGCCAGACCGACTACCTCCAGCAGCACTTCTCCATCGCCCACGACGAGGCGCAGATCCTGCCGCTGCTGCGGGCCGCCGAGCGGATTAATCCCCGGCTCACGATCATGGCCACGCCGTGGAGCCCGCCGGCCTGGATGAAGACCAGCGGTTCCCTCATCGGGGGACGGCTGATCGATGACCCGAAGATCTACTTCTCCTACGCGCTGTACCTGGTGAAGTTCCTGCTGGCCTACCGCGCCCAGGGCGTCCGGGTCGACGCGATCACCGTGCAGAACGAGCCGCAGAACCGCAACCCCGCCGGCTACCCGGGCACGGACCTGCCGTCCGTCCAGGAGGAGAAGGTCATCGAGGATCTCGGCCCGATGCTGCGCGCCGCCGGCCTGCACACCAAGATCCTCGCCTACGACCACAACTGGTCCGAGCACCCGAACGACGTCGCCTCGACCCCGCCGGATGAGACCGCCGATATCAACCACTATCCCCAGCAGGTCCTCTCGTCGCCGGCGGCGAGGTGGGTGTCGGGCGTCTCCTTCCACTGTTACTACGGCGATCCCAGCGCCATGACCGCGCTGCACGCTCAGTTCCCGGACGTCGGCATCTACCAGACCGAGTGCTCGGGCAGCCAGTCGAGCAACCCGGCGAACACGTTCTCCGACACCCTCAAGTGGCACGCCCGCAACCTGGAGATCGGCTCGACCCGGAACTGGTCCCAGACGGTCGTCAACTGGAACGTCGCCCTCGACCCCAGCGGCGGCCCGCACGTCGGCGGCTGCAGCACCTGCACCGGCATCCTCACGGTCGGGCCCGGCGACACGGTGACACCCAACGCCGAGTTCTACGCCCTGGGCCACCTCAGCCGGTTCGTCCAGCCCGGGGCGGTGCGGATCGCCAGTACCTCGTTCGGCACCACGGGCTGGAACGGCCAGATCATGGACGTCGCGTTCGTGAACCCCGACGGGTCGACGGTCCTGGTCGCGCACAACGAGAACGACAGCCCGCGCAGCTTCGCGGTCAGCGAGAACCGGCAAAGCTTCGCCTACACGCTCCCCGGTGACTCCCTGGCGACCTTCGTCTGGGCCCGGGCGCCCGGGCCCGCGCCGCGCTTGCGCGCACTCGACCCGTCGCTGTGGCAGGCGACAGCGGTGCCGCCGGGGCCAGCCGATCCGTGCTGCACCGGGGACGTCGCCGCGCATGCGGTCGACGACGACGCCTCGACCCGTTACTCCACCGGAGCATCGCAGGCGCCCGGCCAGTACCTGCAGGTAGACCTCGGCCGCAGGGAGCCGCTGGCCCGCCTGGTCCTGGACACCGGCGCCAGCACCGGGGACTACCCGGCCGGCTACTCCGTGACCGTCAGCCGCGACGGGGCGAACTGGAGCGCACCGGTCGCGACGGGGGCCGGGTCGGGCCAGCTCACCTCGATCAGGCTGGACGGCCGGCCAGTCCGCTATGTCCGCGTCACGCTGACCACCGCCAGCGGCAGCTGGTGGAGCGTCGCCGACGTCCGGGCGTACGTGCGCGCCGACGATCCGCAGCCCTAGCCGGGGCAGGGTCGCTGATCAGGGTGCTTACCAGGTCGGGATGGCGGTGGTCAGCGGGACGCTGCCCGGCGCGGGGGTGCGGGTCACCGCCAGGCCGGCGTCGCGGGCCAGCTCGGAGAAGGTCACGGAGTTGACGACGGCGGCCCCGCCGGGGTCGTTGTTGAAGTAGACGTAGACGTCCGCGTCGCCCGTCCAGCCCGCCCGCACGCGGTCCACCCAGGACCGCAGGGCCTGCTGGCCGTAGCTGGGCCACGGATCGGCGGTCCCCTCGTGGAACCGCAGGTATCCCCAGCCGGCGGTGGTCCACAGCGGGGTGACCGGGTGGCCGAGGCGGTCCGCCCAGCACAGTGCCGCGTCGTGGGCGGCCAGGATCTGCCGGACCTCGTCGGTCCACCAGGACTCGTGCCGGGGCTCCACCGCGATCCGGAGCCGCCCGCGGCCGCCGGGATGGGGGGCGGCCCCGAATTCCTTCAGGCAGGCGTCCAGCAGGGCCGGCTCGGCGGTGAGGGTGGGCGGCAGCTGGAGCAGGATCGGGCCCAGCTTCGGGCCTAGGCCAGCCGCCGCGCTGAGCAGCCGGGCGACCGGCTCGGCCGGGTCACGCAGCTTCCGGACGTGGGTCAGATACCGGCTGGCCTTCACCGCCATCACGAAGTCATCGGGAGTGCGGTCCCGCCATCCCGTGAAGGTTTCCGGGGCAGGCAGCCGGTAGAAGCTGCTGTTGTTCTCCACCGTCTGGTACTGGGTGGCATAGTGCTCCAGCCACCGGCGCTGAGCCACGCCGGCCGGGTAGAGGCCGTCGCGCCAGTCGCGGTACTGCCAGCCGGACGTTCCGATTAGCACGGGCATGCGGTGCAGTTACCCCGGCCGGCCGTGACGACACCTGAGCCGGGACCGCCCGGCTCCGGATCGGGCTGCGGGCGCCCGCGCCGTCACGACTGCCCGGGGCTGCCGCCGGAGGCCAGGGACTGGACGAAGTCGGCGATCTGGCGGAGGCTGCGGCACTCCTGGACCTGCGCGCAGAACGGGGCGTACTGGCTGATCACCGAGTCGCCGTCGTCCCAGGATCGGCGCGGCTCCGGGTTGAGCCAGTAGACCTGGCCGGCCCGGCGGCCGATCTCGGCGAAGGAGCTCACGGCCGGGTCCAGGTAGTTCGAGCGCGCGTCACCGAGCACCAGGACCACCGAGCGGCGGGTGAGGTGGCGCACGTGCTCGGCGGCGAACTCGCGCATCACCCGGCCGTAGTCGGAGCTGCCGTTGAACCGGGCCGCGTCCCGTGCGACCTGCGCGGCATCGAGCCGCCGCCCAGCCGCGCGTGCCTCCTGGACCAGGCCGGTGATCTCGGCGACGCCGTCGACGAAGGCGAAGACGCGCAGCCGGCTCAGCCGGCTGTCCAGCGCGATCAGCAGGTCGAGGGTGAACCGGGAGAACGTCGACACCGACCCGGACACGTCGCAGAGCACGACGAGATCCGGCCGGGGCGGCCGGGCCGGCTCGGTCACGAGCCGGAACGGGATGCCGCCGCTGCCCATGGACCGGCGCAGAGTGCCGCGGATGCTGAGCTTGCGCTTGCGGTGGACGGCCTGCCGGTTCAGTATCTGGGTCAGCCGCTGGGCCAGCGGGCCGATCGCGCCGGCCATCGCCTCGAGCTCGGCGGCGGACGCGCTGATGATGTCGACATCCTCGGCCAGCCCGACCCGCATAGTCGCCCGCACCGCCCGGGCGCCGCGGTCGGCGACGAGCGTCCGGCGGACCGCGGACTCGATGTCCGCGCGGAACCTCTCGATGGCCCGGTCGATGTCCGCCCGCGCGAGCCGGCTCCGGAGCGCCGCCACGCCAGGCCGGTCCCCGGCGGCCGTCCCGTCAGCACCGCCGTCACCGCTGCCCCCGCCCCCGCCTCCGCCGCCTCCTCCGCCTCCTCCGCCGCCTCCTCCGCCGCCTCCTCCGCCGCCTCCTGCGCCATCGCCGCCGGCGAGCAGCTCCGCGCGGATGCCGTCCAGGTCGGCGGCCTGGTTGACCGCGATGTTGTACATCACCCCGGCGACCGGCCGGCCGGGCTCGGCGCCGGCGAACCGCCGCACGTACTCCTGGGCGAGCAGCGACCGCAGGATGCCCGCATCCGAGCCGATCACGCCGCGCAGCGTGGCCCGCAGCTCCTCATCGGACAGGGCCGCCAGCGGTCCCTCGCCCGTTGCCGGGGCCCCCGAGGTGCAGAGCTCGAAGATAAGGTTGAAAGCACTGAGGTGATCGGCGTTCTTGATTAGGGCGCACTGCAGCGTGGCCCGGAGCACGTCCTTGTCCAGCACCGAGATCCGGCTGACCGCGCTGGCCGCGTCCAGGTGCTCGCCGACCGAGACACCGATCCCGACGCTCCGCAGCTCGTCCACGAGCGCGGTCAGCAGGTCGCGCACGTCAGGCCAGCGACAGCTCGGCCAGCGCCGTCTCGATGTCCCGCTCGTACTTCAGCAGGACCGACAGCGTCTGCCGGGTGACATCGTCGGTCAGCTCGCCGGCCCCCAGGGCGAGCAGTGTCCGGGCCCAGTCCAGTGACTCGGCGATGGACGGCGGCTTGCGCAGGTCCGTCTTGCGCAGCAGCGCGACGAGCGTGGCGATCTCGCGGGCCAGATGGCCGGCCAGTTCCGGGACCCGCAGCTGGATGATCTCGGACTCGCGCTCCGGGCTGGGATATCCCAGGTGCAGGTAGAGGCAGCGCCGTTTCAGGGCCTCGGACAGGTCGCGGGTGTTGTTAGAGGTCAGGAAGACCTGCGGGATGTGCCGGGCGGTCACTGTGCCGAGCTCGGGGATCGAGACCTGGTACTCCGACAGCACCTCGAGCAGCAGGGCCTCGCTCTCGATGTCCAGCCGGTCGACCTCGTCGATGAGCAGCACGACCGGGTCGTCCGAGCGGATGGCTGCCAGCAGCGGGCGGCTGAGCAGGAATTCCTCGCCGAAGATGCCCGCCTCGGTCAGGCTCGCGGTGTCCGTGCCCTGATGCAGCTGAAGCTGCAGGAGCTGGCGGCGGTAGTCCCACTCGTAGATCGCCTTGGACTCATCCAGGCCCTCGTAGCATTGCAGCCGGATCAGCCGCTTACCCGCGGCCGCGGCCGCGCTCTTGGCCAGCTCAGTCTTGCCAGTCCCGGCGGGACCCTCGATGAGGACCGGCTTGTGCAAGACGGTGGCCAGGTGGACGATCGTCGCGGTCGCCGTCTCGGCCAGATAGCCGGCGCCGCGCAGCTCCGCCAGGACATGGTCGATGGGGCTTACAGGCTCCGGCATTGCCTCAATTTACCCAAGATTCCCGCCCGCAGAGCCCGGCCGGCTCCTCGCGGCCCCGGCTCATACCGTCCCAGGCATGATCACGACCGTTACGCCGCACATAGCGCGGAGAAACGGTCGTGATCACCGGAGGGTGCGAGCGGAGGGTGTCACAGGCCGAGGTCGTCCAGTTGCTTGTGCAGCTCGGCACGCGGCCCGGTGTAGACGGTCGGCTGACCCGGCTTGGTTGGCTTGGCTGGCTTGGCTGGCGGGGACGGCTGAGCCGCCCTGGCCGGGGTGAGCGGGCGGGCTCCTCTGCCGCCGGCCGTGACCCCGGCCGCCGTGACCCCGGCCGCCACGGGTGCGGTGGCTCCGCTGCGCCGGGGCGCCCGCCGGTCCCGCAGCAGCCAGCCACCCAGCACGCCGCCGGCGAGGCCGCCGATGTGGGCCTGCCAGCCGATCCCGGCGTGCGGCAGCAGCACCGTGAACTGATAGGCGAAGCACAGGGCCATGACGGCGCCGATGAGCAGGTCGATGGCATGCCGGTCGAAGAAGCCGCGGACCATGATGTAGCCGAAGTAGCCGAAGACCACCCCGCTGGCGCCGACCCCGACGGTCTGCGGGCTCTCGGTGAACCAGGCGGCGAGTCCGCTGGTGACCACGACCAGGGCCGTCAGCGCGGCGAACTTGGCGATGCCGCGGTAGGCGGCCAGGAAGCCGAAGATGAGCAGCGGGCCGGAGTTGCCCTCGATGTGCGCCCAGCTGACGTGCAGGAAGGGCGCCGTGATGATGTGCGGCAGGCTCCCCACGTCGCGGCCGCGGATCCCGTACTGCAACGTCAGCGCGTAGTGGTCGGCCCAGTTGGCGATCTGGATGACCCACAGCACGGCGAGCACGCCGACCATGACGAACAGGGCGCGGCGGGCGCCAGCGAGCACCGTCGCCGGATCGCCGGCGCCCAGCTCCCAGGTCCGGCGCGCGGCCGGCCGCCCGGCCGTTCCGGTAGGTAGGTGGTCGCTCATCATCATGTCCCGTCAGCAGTCGGCGCTACCAGCCAAGCTAGCCGCTTCCTGGCGCGACGGCGAAGGCGGCGGCGTGCTGCCGCCGGAAGGCGGCGGCGTGGCCGCGACCCGAAAGGCTGTGGCGTGCCGCGCCCCGGCCACGCCGGGCGAGCGGTGAGCACAGTCGCGGGGTCATTACTTCCTGTAATTGTTACAGTACGTATTGCCAAACCGTGATCTGCGGGACCCTCATAACAACGCCGCGACACAGCTTTTTCAGCGGAAGCGCTTGGTCCGGTCCCGCGCTTCTGGCAACGTTATGCCGCGACGGTGCCGGACCTATCAGCCGGCGGCCAGTTCTGCCGGAAATGGCGAACGGGGTGGCCGCCGTTCACAGTCGGTCCGGCCGGGGCCGTCATGACTCGCTGCCCGTACCGCAGCGGTCTGCGCGAGGGGCGCTTGCCCCCGGCGCCTGGCCGACGGAAGGACCGCATTGTCACAGCACCGGAGACGGTCGCCAGGCAAGCGCGCGCACCGGCGCGTGAGCGTGTTCATGATCACCTCCATGGCGGCGATCCTCGCGGTCACGACCGGAGGCTACGTGGCGCTCCGCGCGCACAGCCACGGATTCGACCCGCTGGCCGTCGCCGCGGCCGAGGTGCGGGTCAGCCATGCTGCGGTGGTGCTCGAGCAGGAGCGCCAGCACATGATCCTCATGGATGCCGCCTCCCGGACGATGAACGTGGTGAGCGCGCCCAAGCTCGCCGCGCAGCCGACCGTCCCGGTCGCGCCCGCCGTGACGACGGGCGGAACGGTCGCGGACGCCGCAGCCGGCCCGCCCGTGGCGCCCCCGAACCCGGGCACCGCCGAGTCCATCGCCTACAACCTGCTGCCGTCATTCGGCTTCAACGCGGCCACCCAGTATCCGTGCCTGAACGAGATCTGGAGCCGGGAGAGCGGCTGGAGCTACGACGCGCAGAACGCGACGAGCGGCGCCTACGGCATCCCGCAGGCGCTGCCCGGATCCAAGATGGCCAGCGCCGGGCCCGACTGGGCGACCAACCCGGCCACCCAGATCAAGTGGGGGCTGGGTTACATCAGGGACCGGTACGGCAGCCCGTGTGGCGGCTGGGCGTTCTGGCAATCGCACGGCTGGTACTGACGCCCGCCCACCTAGCGCTGTTATAACTGAAAGTAGTCGTATTATCACGGAGAGATATACCTAAGGGCGGCCGGTCATTGGCGAAACCCGCCCGGCGCCACCCGATAAGCTGCCCAAGTTGAACTCAGCGTAGTTTCTTGATGCCATTTTAGTGAGATGTGACGTTACTCACGTCGGCGTGGCGCGGTTTCCCTGCCGCCCCGGTGCGGGTTCCAATGACGCAGGTAGATGGTCTGATTGCCGAGGCGGCTCGTGGTCGGCTCGGCCGGAGTGTGATTTAGGTCACACCGAAGATGTGGCACTTTTCCGTACTCGGCGGCCCAGCAGCCGTAACTATTGATCCCCGACAGCACCCAGCGCCGCGACGGTTGCCCGAGTAACCTCGTCGCCTTGACCCGCGTCCCGTCGCCGCGCCGCTGCCGGCCCGCCGCCCTGCGGCCCCGGCATCGTTCCGGGTGGACGCCGAACGCGCAGTGCGCGTGACCAAAGGCCCCTCTTGTCTTCGCACGCCAAACCTCCCCGATATCGCACGCCCTCAAAACTGACAGTTACCGTGGCCTGCTCCACCGTCATGGCGGCCGGCGCCGCCGGCGCCGCGGTAGCCTTGTGGCCCGGCCCCGCCGCCGCCCAGCAGGCGGCCGGCATCACGGCCGACCGGATCGGCCAGACGACCGGAGCGGCCAGCCCGGCCAGCCCGGCCGGCTCCCAGGATCTTCCTGGCCGGGCCATCACCACTTACGAAACCCGGCACGCAAACTCCGTCGCGGCGCAGCAGGCCCAGGCGAGGGCCGCCGCGGCGGCCCGCGTCCGGGCGGCCGCTGCGGCCAGGGCGGCAGCCAGAGTCGCGGCAGCCAGAGCCGCCCAGCAGCAAGCGGCCCAGCAGCAAGCGGCCCAGCAGCAAGCGGCCCAGCAGCAAGCGGCCCAGCAGCAAGCGGCCCAGCAGCAAGCCGCTCAGCAGCAGGCGACGCAGCAGCAGGCAGTCGCCAGCAGCCCGCCGGCCCAGCCCGCCACCGCGGTGGCGTCCGGCTCCCCGCAGCAGATCGCGACGTCCATGCTGGGTTCCTACGGCTGGTCGTCCTCGCAGTTCTCCTGCCTGGACCAGCTCTGGAACCGGGAAAGCGGCTGGAACCCCACCGCATCCAACCCGAGTGGCGCCTACGGCATCCCGCAGGCGCTGCCGGGATCCAAGATGGCCAGCGCGGGAGCGGACTGGGCCACGAACCCGGCGACCCAGATCAAGTGGGGCCTGGGCTACATCAAGAGCCTCTACGGCTCGCCGTGCGGCGCATGGTCGCATGAGGAAGCCTCGGGGTGGTACTGATGACCGCCCAGTCGCTGACCGCCCAGTCGCGCGGCTACCGCGTCCGCCTCATGCTTGTCGCCGCCGTCCTGGCCGTCGCGGCACTGGCACTGGCGCTCAGCCAGCCCGCGACCGCCCGGGCCGCCACCGTCCGAGCCGCCCACAGGGCCGCGGCCACCAGCAGCCACCTGGAGCTCAACGCCTGGCGGTACGCGCTGCGCCAGCGCGGGAAGCCCTACATCTGGGGCGGCACCGGGCCCTACGGGTTCGACTGCTCCGGGCTGGTCTACGCCGCCTACCGGTCCCGCGGCGTGTGGCTGCCCCGGACCACCTACGGGATGCTCGGCAGCTGGCACCTCGTCCGGATCAGGAAGTCGCAGGCCCGCCGAGGCGACCTCGCGTTCTTCGGCTCCGGGCATGTCGAGCTGTACGACCGCGGCAGCTATACCTTCGGCGCGGCCGACCCGGGCTCGCTGATCGGCTTTCACCGGATGAACAGCTACTGGCACCCCACGATGTACTTCCGGGTGCGCCGGTAGCGCCGTGATCGTGGCGGGTTCCGGGGCTCGGCGCCTCCGGAGCCCGCCGCGATCGGGCCTGACCGCTTCCGCGGTCGTGGCCGCGCGTCGCCGGCTCAGCCGGGCGGCAGCGGCCGGAACGTCGACAGGGCCTGGTAGAAGACCAGCCGAGCGGCGGCGAAGTAGGCCGACGGAGCGGACATGCTCAGCTCGTAAGGCTGGCTCCCGGCCGAGGTCGGCAGCGTGACCAGGACCGCCAGCACCGTGGTCCGGGGGGCGCCGGCCGGCTTCCAGCTAAACCGCCAGCTCGCCGCGGCCGCGCCCGCGAACTGGCCGGGCTGGATCGCGACCAGCCGGTAACCCGGGTACGCGCGGCGCGCCAGCGCCGCCGCCTGCTCGTAGCGGGCCTGCGTCACCGGCCTGGCGTAGGCAAACGGGCTCAGGCTGACCTCCAGGTACGCCCGGCCGCCCGATGATTCCAGGAAGACCGCCTGGCCCTGGACACGCTGCTGCCAGGTGCCGGGGGCGGCGATGACAAATCCCGCCGCGGCGCCCAGGCTGGCGGCCGTGACGGTGTGCCACTGATAGCCAGCCGGCGCCGCCGGGCTCTCGTTCCCGCGGCCGGTTCCGGAGCCGCCCGCCGCGTTCCCGCCGCCCCCTGCGGTAACGCCACCCCGGGCCGAGCCCTGACTCGCCGCGCCGCCGCCCCCGGCGGTGACGCTGGCGCCGCTGCCGGGCCGCGGCGTCGCGCCGGCCCGGCCCGCCAGCCCGGCGCTGCCAGTCGTGCCCGGGCCGCTCGCCTGCGGGCCGGGATTGCTGACGGCCAGCGTGCGCGAGTAAATGCCGAAGCCGAGCAGGGCCGCTACGACGATCGCGGCAATGCCCGCACCGACGGAAGCCACCCGCCAGTACCGGGCCCAGGGCCCGCGCCGGCTGCCCGGTGGCTGCCCGGCTGCCCCTGGCCCCGCAGCTGCGGGCCACCCGGCTCCGGGCTGGCTCGCTCCGGGCTGGCTCGCTCCGGGCTGGCTTGCTCCGGGCTGGCTTGCTCCGGGCTGGCTTGCTCCGGGCTGGCTTGCTCCGGGCTGGCTTGCTCCGGGCTGGCTCGCTCCGGGCTGGCTCGCTCCGGGCTGGCCGGGTGCCGCGAATCCCGGCCGGACCTGCGACCAGGAGTCCGGCGGGTCAAGGAACTCCGGTAGCCCCGCCCCGGCCAGGTCACCCGCCAGCTCCCCGTCGGCGTTACCCCTCGGAATCCGCAGGTCGGCGAAGACGGGCGGGTCCAGGAACCACGGCCCGCCGCCGGGCCGCCCCGTATCCGGCCCGGCGGGCATGGCCGCGGTCGGGTCATCGGGAGCGGCGTCGCCCTGCGCCCGCCCGGCCGCCCGGCCTGGCCGCAGGAACGGCGTCGGCCCGGTTTCGGCGGCCAGGCCCGCATCGGTCAGGAGCGTGGCCGCGGTGGCCGCGTCCGGCCTGGTCGCGGGGTCCCGGCGGAGCAGCGCGTCGATCACCGGCCCGAGCGGACCCGCCGACGGCGCCCGTGGCGGGTCCTCGGCGGCCACGCCAGCCGAGACCGCGGCCTGGCCGCCCGCCCGGTCGAAGGGGCCGCGTCCCTCGACCGCCGCGTAGAGCGTTGCCCCGAGCGACCACAGGTCCGAGGCGGGTGTCGCGTCATAGCCGCGGGCGCGCTCCGGCGCGGTGAAGCCGGGAGTCCCCACCACCATGCCCGCCTGGGTCAGCCCGGAGTCCTCCTCGAACGTCGCGATGCCGAAGTCGGTCAGCACCGCGCGGCCGTCCGCCGTGATCAGGACGTTGCCCGGCTTGACGTCCCGGTGCAGGACACCAGCGGCGTGCGCGGCGGCCAGGGCGCTGAGCAGGCTGGCCCCCAGCTGGGCCGCGTGCTGCGGCGGCAGCGGGCCGTCCTCCGCGATGACCTGGTCCAGGGAGCGCCCCCTGACGAGCTCCATGACGATCCACGGGCTCCCGTCCTCCTCGACGACGTCGAAGACGGTCACCACGCTGGGGTGGCTGAGCCGGGCCGCCGTCCTGGCCTCGCGCAGCGTCCGCTGGTAGCCGGCCTCCTCATCGGCTGGCATGGCCAGCGCGGTGAGCTGCACTTCCTTGACCGCGACGTCGCGATGCAGCAGCTCATCGCGGCCGCGCCAGACGATTCCCATCGCGCCGCGGCCGATCGGGCCCTGCAGGCGGTAGCGCCCGGCGATCAGCCGGCCTGCCCCCTTCACAGCGTGCATGGCGGGACACTATCCCCGCGGGCAGTTAGTTTCCTGTGAAGAAGATGGGAATTCAGCTGCCCGTGGTTATGTGCCGTGGTTATGCGCCCGTCGTCATGTGCCCGCGGGGCGGCCGTGCGGCCACGCCATCGCCAGCACGTCGAGCGCCCGGTCGAGCTGGTCCTCGGTGATCTCGCCGCGCTTGACATGGCCGCGGGAGATCGTCACGTCCCGGATGGTCGCGCCCGACTCGAGCGCCTCGTGCGCGATCGCCGCGGCGGCCTCGTACCCGACGAACGGGTTGAGGGCGGTCACGATCGCCGGCGAGGACTCCGCGTTCTGGCGCAGCCGCTGGGTGTGGGCCGTGATGCCGCGCACGCACTTGTCGGCTAGCAGCCGGGCGGCGGCAGCCAGGAGACTGATGGAGCTCAGGAGGTTGCGGCCGATCACCGGCAGCATGACGTTCAGCTCGAAGTTGCCCGCTGATCCGCCGAACGCCACGGCCGCGTCGTTGCCGATGACCTGCACGCAGACCTGACTGACCGCCTCGCAGATGACCGGGTTGACCTTGCCCGGCATGATCGACGAGCCCGGCTGGAGATCCGGGATGGCGATCTCGGCCAGTCCGGTGCGCGGGCCCGAGCCCATCAGCCGCAGATCGGTGCAGATCTTGTAGAGGGTCACGGCGATGGTCCGCGTGACGCCGCTGGCCGCGACCAGCGCATCTCGCGCCCCGGCCGCCTCGAAGTGATCGCGGGCCTCGATGAGCGGCAGGTCCATGTCGGTCGCCAGCCGCGCGATGACCGAGCTGGCAAAGCCGGCCGGGGCGTTCAGGCCGGTGCCGACCGCAGTCCCGCCGAGCGGCAGTTCCGCCACGTCGGTCAGCGACTGCCCGGCTCGCTGCGCCCCCTTCCGGACCGCCGCGGCGTACCCGCCGAACTCCTGGCCCAGCGTCACCGGGGTGGCGTCCATCAGGTGCGTCCGGCCGCTCTTGACCGTGTTGGCGAACTCGCTGGCCTTGGCCTCCAGCGCCGTGGCCAGGTGATCCAGGGCCGGCCGCAGCGACCGGCTGATGAGCCGGGCCGCCGCGAGATGGATGGCCGACGGGAAGACGTCGTTGGAGGACTGCGAGGCGTTCACGTGGTCGTTGGGATGCACCCGGCGGCCGAGCGCGCGTCCGGCCAGCGTGGCGATGACCTCGTTGGCGTTCATGTTGGACGAGGTGCCGGAGCCGGTCTGGTACACGTCGATCGGGAACTGGTCGTCGTAGCGGCCGCGGGCCACGTCGGCGGCCGCGTCGTGGATGGCCGCGGTGAGGTCGGTGGGCAGCACGCCCAGCTCGCCGTTGACCGCGGCCGCGGCTCCCTTGATCGACGCCAGGGCGCCGATCAGGTCCCGCGACAGCCGCTCGCCGGAGATCGGGAAGTTCTGCACCGCGCGCTGGGTCTGCGCGCCCCACAGCGCGCTCTCGGGCACCAGAACCTCGCCCATCGAGTCGTGCTCCGTGCGGTAACCGGCGCTAGCGGCCTGCTGGTCGGCCGCTTTCTGCGCGCCGGCCGGCTCCTGGTCGGGCATGGTCCTCCTAGGTCGGCCCGCTGCCGATGGTGAGCAGCGGCTGCCGCGGGGCGGTGACGTCGGCGAAGAAGTCATTCCCCTTGTCGTCCACGATGATGAAGGCCGGGAAGTCTGCCACCTCGATCCGCCAGACCGCCTCCATCCCCAGCTCGGGGTACTCCAGTACCTCGACCTTGGTGATGCAGTCCCGGGCCAGCTTGGCCGCCGCCCCGCCGATCGACCCGAGGTAGAAGCCCCCGTGCTGCCGGCAGGCGGCCGTCACCGCGGCCGAGCGGTTGCCCTTGGCCAGCATCACCAGCGAGCCGCCGGCCGCCTGAAACTCATCCACGTAGCTGTCCATCCGGCCGGCGGTGGTCGGCCCGAACGAGCCCGACGCGTAACCCTCCGGGGTCTTGGCCGGCCCCGCGTAGTAGACGGCATGGTCGCGCAGGTAGTCCGGCATCGGCTGGCCCGCCTTGAGCCGCTCGGCGATCTTGGCGTGCGCGATGTCGCGGGCCACCACCATCGGGCCGGTCAGCGCGAGCCGGGTCTTGATCGGGTACCTGCTCAGCTCGGCCCGGATCTCGCTCATCGGCCGGGACAGGTCGATCCGGACCACGTCACTGCCGAGCTCGTCCGCCGCCGGGTCCGGCAGGTACTGCGCCGGGTTGGTCTCCAGCTGCTCGAGGAAGACCCCGTCGCGGGTGATCTTGCCGAGGGCCTGGCGGTCGGCCGAGCAGGACACGGCGATGGCCACCGGGCACGACGCGCCGTGCCGCGGCAGCCGGACCACGCGGACATCGTGGCAGAAGTACTTGCCGCCGAACTGCGCGCCGATGCCCACCTTCCGGGTGAGCTCCAGGACCTGCTGCTCCAGCTCGACGTCCCGGAAGCCGTGCCCGGCCGGGGAGCCGCTGACCGGCAGGGCGTCGAGGTACCTGGCGGAGGCGTACTTAGCGGTCTTGAGCGCGAACTCGGCGCTGGTGCCGCCGACCACGATGGCCAGGTGGTAGGGCGGGCAGGCGGACGTGCCGAGCGAGCGCAGCTTCTCCTCCAGGAAGGAGAGCATCCGCGCCGGGTTCAGCACGGCCTTGGTCTCCTGGTAGAGGTAGGACTTGTTGGCCGACCCGCCGCCCTTGGCCATGAACAGGAACTTGTACTCACCGCCGCCGGTGGCATGCACCTCGATCTGGGCCGGCAGGTTGCTGCCGGTATTCCGCTCCTCCCACATGGTCAGCGGGGCCAGCTGGGAGTACCGCAGGTTCAGCTTCGTGTAGGCGTCATAGACGCCGCGGGCGATGTGCTCCTCGTCGCGCCCGTCGGTCAGTACCTGCTGGCCGCGCTTGGCCATCACGATGGCGGTCCCGGTGTCCTGGCACATGGGCAGCACCCCGCCGGCGGCGATGCACGCGTTCTTGAGCAGGTCGCCGGCGACGAACTTGTCGTTGCCGCTGGCCTCCGGGTCGTCCAGGATCGACCGGAGCTGCCGCAGGTGCGCGGGACGCAGCAGGTGCGCGATGTCGTGCATCGCCTCGGCGGTCAGCCGGGTCAGGACGCCGGGCTCGATCTCCAGGAACTCGCGGCCGAGCGCCTGCGCCGTGGCGACGCCGTCGGCGGTTATCCGGCGGTACGGCGTGGTGTCCGGACCGGTCGGCAGGAGGTCGGAGTAACTGAACTCGGGCATCAGGGGCACATCCTCGTGCGGCAGGCTCTGTCTGTCCTCATCGTATTTGGCCGGGGGCCGCCCCCGGCCGGCACCTGAGGCCGGCCGGGGGCATTGAGCCTGGCGCCCGGCCTGGCCGTCAGGCCCCCGCGGTCTCGATGATCTCCACCTCGCCGTCGGCCTCGACGCTGATGCTGCCTGCCTGCACCGGGCTGGCGGGCTGGGCCGGGCCGCGCATCCGGATAGCCAGCAGGACGACGAGCAGCGCGCACAGGTCGAAGGCGGCGGCCACGGTAAAGGCCGTGGCCATGCCGCGGGTCAGGATGTGGTCCGCCTGTACCGCCGGCCCGGCATGCGCGAGCGGGTGCCGGGCCGCCGCCCGGCTGGCGGTGCCGTACACCGTGACCAGGATCGACAGCCCAAGCGCGCCGCCGACCTGCTGGGTGACATTCACCATGCTCGCGGCGGCGCCCGAGTCCTCCGGCGCCACCCCGGCCAGCGACGTGAGGGTGAGCGGAACGAAGGCCAGGCCCATTCCCCCGCCCAGCAGCAGCATCGGGCCCAGCACGCCGGACAGGTAGGTGGAGCCGGGCGAGAGCTGGCCCAGCCACGCCATTCCGGCCACGGCCGGGATGAGCCCGGCGACCATCAGCGGCTTAGGCCCGAACCGGGGGATAAGAACCGGCGCCAGGCGCGACACGGCGAAGAGCGCGGCCGTCATGGGCAGGAACGCCAGCCCGGCCAGCAGCGGGCTCAGGCCGAGCACCTCCTGGACGAACTGCGTGAGGAAGAAGAACATCCCGAACATGCCGGCCACCAGGAGCAGGCGCACGACGTAGGAGGCCGAGCGGCTGCGGTCGGTGAACAGGCGCAGCGGCGTGATCGGCTGCGGGGACCTGGTCTCGATCGCGACGAACGTCGCCAGCAGTACCGCCGCCGCGGCGAAGGCGGCGAGGGTGAGCGAGTCGCTCCAGCCGCTCGACGCCGCCCGGATGAACGCGTAGACCAGCGCGGACATACCCAGGGTCGAGGTGAGCGCCCCGCCGAGATCCAGCTTGCCGGGCTGCCGGGGGGACTCGGCAATGAAGCGCGGCCCGATCAGCAGCACGGCGATGCCGATGGGCACGTTGATGAACAGCACCCACCGCCAGGAGAACCACTCGGTGATCACTCCGCCGAGTACCAGGCCGAGCGAGCCGCCTCCCATGACAACGGCGGTGAACAGGCCGAGGGCCCGAGTCCGCTCCCGGCCGTCGGGAAACCCGGACACGATGATGGCCAGCACGGCCGGCGTGGCGATCGCGCCGCCGACGCCCTGCGCGGCGCGCGCCACCAGCAGCCAGGACGCGGTCGTGGCCAGGCCGCCGGCCAGCGAGGCGGCCGTGAACAGGGCCAGTCCGATGAGAAAGACGCGCCGCCGGCCGAAGATGTCCCCGGCGCGGCCGCCGAGCAGCAGCAGGCCGCCGAAGGTCAGTGCGTAGGCGTTGAGGACCCAGGACAAGCTGGCCGCCGTGAAGTGCAGGCCGGTGGCGATGCTGGGCAGGGCGATATTCACGACCGAGAGATCCAGCACGATCATCAGCTGGGCCCCCAGCATGATGGCCAGGGTGATGCCGGGTCGCTGACGGCGCCGGGCGGCCGCCCGGCCAGTCTGGACGGGCGTGGTCAGAGCGTGCGAAGGCATGGGTTCCTTCCCGAGGAAGTTATGCGGAGAATGCCGCGCGGCGCAGGCCTGGCGAGCGCGGCCGAAGCTGAGTAACCTTGATACGGAGGATCCCTCCGGTAACTATACGGAGGTACCCTCCGGTTTGGCAAGCGCGGCAGCACCGTCGCGATCGGCACTGTGAGGTGAGGGATGGGGGCGACGACGCAGTCGGCTCCGGGTACGGCGGCGAAACGGCCGCTGCGCGCCGACGCCCGGCGCAACTACGAGCATCTGCTGGCACGGGCCGCCGAGGCCTTCGCCGAGCGGGGTGCCGACGACGTCTCCCTGGAGGAGATCGCGCGGCGGGCAGGCGTCGGCATCGGTACCCTGTACCGCCACTTCCCGACCCGGCAGGCGCTGCTCGAGGCCGTCTACCGCGACCAGGTCGAGGCGCTGGACCGGAAGGCGGGCGAGCTGCTCACCGCCGACTCACCAGGCGCCGCCCTCGCGGAGTGGCTGGCGGCGCTGACCGCCTTCGGCAGCACCAAGCGGTCCATGAACACCTCCCTGCTGGCCATGCTCGGCAGGGAATCGGAGCTGTTCACCTCGTGCGGCGCGATGCTGCGCGACGGGACGACGGCCCTGCTGACCCGGGCCCAGGAAGCCGGCGTCGCGCGCACCGACGTCGTCGGCACCGACGTGCTCCGCCTGGTGCACGGCCTGATGCTGGCCGCCGACACCCCCGGGGACGCAGGCCAGGCCGACCGGATGCTCTCGCTGGTCGTAGCCGGGCTGATGATTAACCCCGAACGCCCGTAGCTGTGCGTGCCTTGCCGTTGTGCCCGTTTCCTCGCCGCGGGCCGGTTGTGCCCCCGCCCCCGGCCCATCGCGCGGTGGCTCATGGCGCCGCCGCCGCCGCCGCTGGCAGTTGCCCACCGGGCGGACAGTTGGCTGGCTTGATTCACTATCCGTGCTCAAGCCGGCCCGGTAGAACTGGCATGACAGCGATCGAGCTGGGTAACTCGGGCTTTCGCTGAGGGCACCTTGCCCGCGGCCCGCAGGACGGAGGACATGGTGAGCATTCCGGAGACAAGTGAAGGTTCCGTCGACCTGAACGAGGCTGCCCGGCAACTTGAGCTCGCGATTCACGATGCCCGAGTCTCCTTTGACTGCACCGGCCTGGCGGACCTGGACCGGGCCCACACCTTCGCGATCACGGCCCGGGCGGCGATCGACTCGGCCGAGCACCTGCTCCGGGCGGCCCTCACCTCACGGCAGGTCATCCAGCCCGACATGGACCACCTAGCGGACAGCTAAAGGGCGGGCGCTGGCCCCACCCGCCACCTCAGCCACACCCGCCACCGGTGCCGTCGCCGCCCAATTAGCGCGGGGATTTCTCAGCGTCCTCGACTGGGCTGAGAAATCCCGCGCTAATGCGGCGAATGGCTTTATCCACAGACTGGGCGGCTTGCGGTTTTCGTCCACCGGCTCGCAATCGCGGCGGCGGGGTGGCCGATGGCCGCCGAGTATGGCCAGTATGTCGGTCGATCTCAGCGAGGACATCCGGCTACTGATAGCCGCGCAATCGGAAGCTATCGCGCGCTGGCAGGCCCCGACCGTCGGGCTGGACACCACTGTGATCGATGCTCAGCCGCGGCTGGGCAGGTGGCAGCCGCTCTACCGGGGCGTCTACGCGGCCTTTACTGGTGTCCGCCCCGCGGCCGTGCTTCCTGTGGGGCGCCGTGCTCAGAGCCGGGCCCGGTTTCGGCCTGGCTGATCTCTGCCTGCGCCAGGCGCCGCGCTACGCCCGTAGCTTTGCAGGCGGCGATCCAGGCGCGGCCGCGGATACGCTGGCGCGCCGCGCTGGCTGGCGCGCTGGAGGACATCGGGAACGGCATCCGCTCGGTGCTGGAGTACCGCTACGCACGAGCAGTCGAGCGGCCCCACGGCCTCCCCGCCGCCAGGCCGCAGGCCCGAGTGCCTCGCGGCCCGCGGCCTCACTACTTCGACAACCTCTATGCGGACTTCGGCGTGGCCGTGGAACTCGATGGCCGGGCCGCCCATCGGCCCGAAGACCGCTGGGCAGATACCCCTCGGGACAACTTCTTCGCCGGTGTCGGCATTGTCACGCTTCGCTACGGGTGGGCTGATGTCACCGAGCGCCCCTGCCAGGTAGCCGCGGAGGTGGGCCAGGTACTGCGGGAGCGTGGCTGGACCGGCACGGTGTCCCGGTGCGGGCTGGCCTGCGGCTGCTGAGCCCCCAGCGCGGCAGATATCGGGAGCTGGCTGGGCGGCCGGCCATCTAAGCTCGGCAGCGTGGCAAGTGTGGAAGATGTGGTGGCGGCCTGCGGCACGGCGGCGGCCGGCGGAGCGCGGAGCATTGCGGTCGCGCCGGATGAGGTCATCGACAAGGCGCTGCGCGGGCTGGCCGGACTGCTGAGCGAGCGCGCGCCGGAGCTCCTGGCCGCCAATGCTGCCGACGTCGCGGCCGGCGAGGCGGCCGGCCTGGGTGACGGCCTGCTGGACCGGCTCCGCCTTGACGAGGCCCGGATCGCCGACATGGCCGCTCAGATCGGGCTGCTAGCCGATGCCGGCTACCCGCCAGAGGAGACCGCCGTCGGCGAACTGCCGGGCGGCCTGGTCCTGAGCGAGCGCCGGGTGCCGGTCGGAGTGATCGGCGCGAACTACGAGGCGCGGCCGAATGTCACGATCGACGTCGCGTCCCAGCTGCTGAAGTCGCGCAACGCTGGCGTGCTCCGGACGGGCGCCGCGGCGCTCAAGTCGGCGGCGGCCCTGTTCGATCACGCCATCGCGCCCGCGCTGAGTGCCGCCGGGCTGGATCCTGGCGGGCTTCAGCTCGTCCGATCGGCTGACCGGCGGGCGGCGGAGGCTCTCGTCAGCCTGCCAGCCCTGATCCCGCTGGTGATCCTGCGCGGCAGCGGCGAGACCACCCGGCTGCTCGCGGCGCAGGCCGCGCGCCATGGCGTGCGGACGCTCGCCCACGCTGACGGCGGCGGCGTGCTGTACCTCGACCGGGCGGCCGACCCGGCCCTGGCGCGGCAGGTGATCACGGCGAGCCTGGACCGGCTCGGCGTCTGCAACCGGCTGAACCTGCTGCTCATCTGCGCCGACGCCTGGGACGAGCTCCTGCCCCCGGCGGTCGAGGCCATGCGGACCCGGGGCGTGACGCCGTCGCTGCCGCCCCATGACCAGCCGCTGGGCTATGAGTGGGCGCTGAGTGACGGGCGCGAGGCGACCGTCACCGTTAGCCCGGCCGCCGGCCCCGCCGAGGCCGCCGAGCTGGCCAATGCCCAGACTTCCGGCCTGGCGGCCGCCATCATTACGACCGACGCCGAGGCGGCCGGGGAGTTCCTGCGCAGCTACCGGGGGACCGGGGCGTTCTGGAACACCAGCACCCGGCTCCTGGACGGGTTCAAGCTACGGGGCGTGCCCGAGACGGGCATCAATGTCGATCACGTCCCCGGCCCGCGCGGGCCGGTGACCTTCCAGGACCTCTGCCTGCGCCAGTTTGTCGTGCGTCCCGGGGCGGCATGACCGTGCGCTCCATGGTGGTCAAGATCGGCTCCAGCTCGGTGACCCGGTCCACCGGACCCGACCCCGTCGTCCTCACCTCGGCTCTCGACGCCGCGCTGAACGCCCGGTCGCTCGGCTGGAACGTGGTCCTGGTCTCCTCCGGAGCTGTGGCGTCCGGCTCGGCCTATCTCGCGCGGACCGCCGAGATCGGCTCCTCCGCCCGGCTGGCCGCCGCGGTGGGCCAGCCGTTCCTGATGGACATCTACCGGTCGGTGTCCGAGGTATCGGGCCGGCATGTCTGCCAGGTGCTGATCTCGGAGAGCGACCTGAAATCGCCGCGGGCCATGTCGTCGGTCTGCGCGGTCCTGGACGAGTGCGGGCGAGCCGGGGTGATCCCCATCGTCAACGGCAACGACGTAACCGACATGCGCGGCTCCGACAATGACGGGATAGCCGTGGCCCTGGCCGTGTCGAGCGGCGCCGACAAGCTGCTGCTGCTCACCGACGTTCCCGGCGTGCAGCGTTCCGGGATTCAGCTACCGGATCTCGCGGCCGCGGACACGCGTGGCGTTCAGACGAGCATGGCCGGGACGGGCCGCGGCGGCATGCGGTCGAAGCTGCGCGCGGCGGAGCTGGCCGCCTACAACGGAATCGAGACGCATATCGCCAGTGCCCGGCTGCCGGGCGTTATCACGCGGTGTGTCAAGGACGAGCCCGTGGGCACCCGGATCATGGTCGCCCGGGAGCGCTTCCCGGCCGAGTCCCGGTGGATCTCCGGCGTGGCCATGAGTCACGGTTCCATCGTCATTAACCGGCCCGCCGAGGACAGCATCCGGGCCGGTGCGAGCCTGTTCGCGTCCGGCATCAAGAAGGTGGAGGGCAATTTCGCCGGGGGCGACGTGATCGAAGTGATCACGCCGTCCGGGCGTCTCGTCGCCCGGGGAGTGTCCAAGGTCTCCGCCACCTTGATGGGCCTCATCCGGGCGATGCGCACCGACGAGATTGCCGTCGTGATGACGGAGATCCTGGACAAGTTCCTGCGCGGCGCCGCGCCCGGCGTGCCCGCCGGACCGGCCCCCGGCGGCGACGAGCTGGCCGGCCTGCGCGCGCCCGTGGTCAAGGCGCTCGAGCTCGTGGAGAGTCACGGGTATGAGCTCACGCGCAAGCTGGCCCTCGAGATCATGAACCTCTTCCCGTCCGCGACAGTCGAGGCCATGCTGGACACCCGCCGGGACGAGGGCCGCCGCCACCTGCGCGAGCGTTATAGCAGGCTGTCCAGCGACCTGAGCTTCATCGACCGCCAGCGCCTGGTCGTCTTCTAGCCGGAGTCAGGCATCTCAGCGGGCAGTCCCGCTGCCGCGGCGGCTTCGCTGGGCCCAGGTCAGATCTTGGTGAAGTGCTGGAAGCATTCCCAGGCGATGTCGTGCTCGGCGAAGGCAGCCGCCTCAGAGCGCCTGACCGCCAGGTAGGCGCTGGACCGCAGCGATCCGAGTGCCGACATCAGCAGCTTGTCCGCCTCCAGCGCATCCAGGGCTTCGCCGAGCGTCTGCGGCAGGCGATGGGCGCCCAGAGCCGCGCGCTCCGACTCGGACAAGGTAGCGGGGTCGACGTTGACCGGCTCGCCCGGATCGAGCTGGCGGCGGACGCCGTCCAGGCCGGCGTGGATGAACGCGCCGAGGGCGAGGTAGGGATTGGCGCTGGAGTCGGACGGCTTGAGCTCGAGGTTCACCGAGCTGTCGGGGCCGCTGCCCAGCGGGGAACAAATTCGCACGGCCGCCTCGCGGTTGTCCATCCCGTAGACCGTGAACGCGCTGCTCCAGAACTGCGGCTGCAGCCGCCGGTAGCTGTTCACGCTGGCGCAGGTGAGCGCCACGAGCGCGGGCAGGTGCGCGAGCAGGCCGCCGATGAAGTGATAACCGGCCGCCGACAGGCCATAACGGCCGCCCGGGTCGGCGAACACGGCCCGGCCGGTCGCCAGCTCGGTCAGCGAGGCATGCAGGTGGGTGCCGTTGCCGGTCTGATCCGGGATGGGCTTGGGCGCCAGGCTGGCCCACAGGCCATGCCGGAAGGCGACGCCGCGCACCGTCTCCCGGTACAGCACGTGGTTGTCGGCGGCGCGCAGCGCGGGGGCGTGCCGGATCACCACCTCCTGCTGGCCGTGGCCGAGCTCGGGGTAGTAGTGCTCGACCGCGAGGCCCTGCGCTCGCAGCGCGGCCACCAGGTCAATGATGTAGTCGTGGGCGATGTCGAACCCGGTGCCCGAGTAGCAGAGGCTGTCATCGACCGGGACGAGCTGGTCCGGGCCGCCCTCGGGATCGGCCGTCCGCCTGCCCAGGGTGAACTCGGGCTCGAACGAGGCCGACATGGCATAGCCCTCGGCGGCGAGCTCGCCGATGGCCTGGCGCAGGAAAGTCCGGGCGCAGCCGTCCCAGGGCTGCCCGCCGGGCTGGACCTGGTCGGCCAGCATCGCGCCGGCGCCGGGCGCGTAGGGGAGCGGCACCAGCGTGGTGGGGTCCGGCCGTAGCCGGATCTCGCCCACCGGGCCCATGCCGTCCACGGGCTGCAGCGAGTCCAGCATCGACATGGCCATCATGGCCACCGTGTGACCGATCCCGCTGGTGATGCGCTCGGCGAGAAACTGCCGGGTAGCGGCCTTGCCCCGGATGATCCCGCCGTGGTCGGCGTACAGGAAGCGGACGAGCTGCAGCCCGTCGGCGTCGGCCCGGGCCAGGGCGGCCTCGGCCGCGTGCTTGGCGTCGGTCTCCGCCGGGCTGGGGGCCGGGGGAGCGCCTGAGGTTCCCGCTGTCATGAGTCAGGGTTTAGCACGGCGGTCGCCGGCCCGTACACTCCGCCTCGCCCCAGCCTCCGCGTCTGCCTGGCCGGCCGCACCGGCATCGGCTGCCTCGGCCGACGCGCGCTCCGCCTCGTCGGCCACCACGTCCGTGCCCGCCGCCTCCGTGGCGGTGGCCACCGCGACGGTCGCGGCCGTGACCTGCTCGTCGTGGACGTACCGGCCGCCGCGCATCAGCGAGGCGCCGGCCGCGATGAACAGCACGATCATGGCCATGGTGAACACGATCACCAGGCCGTGGTGGAACGGCTGGGAGATCAGCTGCGGGAAGAAGCTCTTGCCGGTC
>Ga0208219_1000174_pt1 | contig 25682 bp, 23 predicted proteins | sample NGESurshal072012_7_FD_184469 | JGI IMG/M metagenome (GOLD analysis project Ga0208219, IMG submission 184469) | Arctic peat soil microbial communities from Barrow, Alaska - NGEE Surface sample 53-2 shallow-072012 (SPAdes) | ecosystem: Environmental > Terrestrial > Soil > Wetlands > Peat ... | reverse complement strand
ACTGGCCGACTACGTCCGGGCCCGGGCGTCGAACCTATTCTGGATCGAGGGAATCGGCGCGGGGGCCACCCTGGCCGGTGCGTGGCGATACCACATCACGGGCGACGGACCCCTCGAATACAGCGAGCATCGCCCCCCGGGATCGCACCAGCCCCGAACATGGGACTCAGTATTCGGGTACATCGCCAACAGCGGACATGCTCCGGTACTCGACGGTGAGTGGGCCGACTACGCGCGGAGCAGAGCACCCTGGGCATGCTGGAACGACGCTCCGGTATCCGCCCCACGGTTCCTTCACTATCTGAAGGCGCACAAGTTCGGCCTCATCGTGACCCAGCTAGTCAAGAATCAGCTCATCGAAAGCACGAACCTTAACGATCCCACCCGCTTTCGCAGCAACTGGTCATGCCGGACCGGTCTCGATCAAGGTGTAGGCCACCAAGCGCAACAGTGGTTCATCCGCCAGAACAGCTAACACCGTCGTCAAATCTCATATCTGCAAGCGCTTTGGATGCGATATCGTTCACGGCCCTGAACTAAAGTGCAATTCCTGCGGCCCTGATATCCGCCGTTTACGTTCCCCCGCTGGCATGGGTGGGCCTAGGCTCACCTCGAGTGCGGGTGCCCGCCCATGGCGTACCGTCCCGGCACAGGCCAGGGTGGTCTTTCATGAGCATGCTGAAGATGCTCGGAAGAAAGCCATCAGCTTAAGCCATAAGGGCCACCACATGAACGACGGCACCGGCCGCGGCTGCAGACGGGGCCAGCGACGCCAGTTGGGTCTCCGTGCCGTCACGCTAGCCGGAACCGCCCTGGTGGCCGCGGCCTGCGGCGGCGGCTCGCCCTCGGCAGCGCCAAGTGCGAGAACCGGGCAGATGACCGCCCAGGTGGTAGGCGCGTTCGCGCAGTGCATGCGTAATCACGGGCTAACGAACTTTTACGTCACGCAGCCCAGGAGCAGGACAGGCTCAGGCGCCACCGGCGTGGTGCTGCACCTCGGCGCGAATGAGATCGTCCAGGGCGTCGACCCCTGCCGAGGGGTACAAGACGACCGTCTGCAAAAGGGCGGCAAGAGCCAGCCACGGAACGCCGCGCTGCGGGAGCCAGCACGCCAGCAGAGCCAAGAGATCCCGAGTACCTGCGCCACGAACGACGAGATCCGCTACCTGCTGACCGGCGCCCTTCCCTCGCCACGAAATGTCTGCAAGCAGAATGTCACCTCATTCCCCGGATGAGGGCTACGCGAAGGCAGGCAGCGTTCTGGTCTTCTAGCGTGATTGCGTGAAGCGATCCAGGGATGCGTCCAACTAGGGGGCGTCGGCGACGAACGCGTGCATGCATGGGGCCTGCGTTCTCCGGATCTCATACCAGGGTGTTCCAGAGGTCGCGCTCGGTGTAGAGCTGATTGACCTCGTCCAGTTCGACGTCGGCGTCCTCCGCGCTGGCAGCGGCGCCGGCGGCGACCCACCAGTCGGCGCCGGGCAGGCCAGCGGACAGGTAGGCACGAGTTCCGGGCTGTGGAGACTCGTGCGCGGGCCGTGGCTGGGCCAGGACTTCGCCGTGCGAAGGCTCCCACAGCCTGATCAAGCCGGCCTCCGCGCCGAGGACGACGGCGTCATACCACCGCCACACCACCGCCTCGGTGCCGTCCGCCGCGGTCGCGGTGGCCACTAGGTGGCCAGGTGACACCCGTTCGGTCCGGGGCGACGGAAACGGCGTCGCGTACCGAACGGAGCAGAGCTGCCCGTCTCTGACAATTTCACAGGCATCCTCCCGAACACGCACGACGATGCCGCAGCGCAACCGCGCGGGAACGAGGTCTTGGTTCGTCGGATCAGTCATCTGCTCAGCGTCCTTTGCTGACCGGGCGGCCGAGGAAGGCGACCAGCCGCTCGATGGCAGGGGCCTGATCGGCGACGATCTGGGCCGGGCCGAAGCGACCGGGGCGGGCTTGCTCGGTCAGCTGGGTTCGGGCGAACGCCAGCGACTGTGCGGCTAGATCATCAGGCAAGTCGGCAGGCTGTTCCGTGGCCTGCGCGAGGTCCCAGCCATGGGCGAGGAGGTCGTAGAGCCGGATCTTCAGTCGGTCGCCGCCGGTGGCGGTCCCGAGCGGGCCTTGGTAGGTGCGTTCGAGGACTCCGGGCCGACCGAACGCGGCCGTCAGCGTGGCTGCGGAGTCGCGGTAGGCGCCGACCGGGTCGTCTTCGACATGGTCCGAGGACGGCCTGGGCGGAGGCGGCTGATCGGCGAGCAGCGCGGCGAAGACCCGGTTCATGCCGATCAGGTGATTGACCATCTGGCGTACCGTCCAGTCCGTGCATGGGGTCGGCGCTGACCACTGGTCGGCTCGGATATTGCTGATCAGGCCAGCGACCGCGTCGAGTGCGCGGCTGAGCTGCCCGACCAAAGGCGCGCGCTCGGCGTCACTGCGCTCGATGCAGAACTCGTTGCCCTCCGGATCGGAGAGAACCACCCATCCGCCGCCGTCTGGTTGGCGCTGGTCGGCGACCATCCGGGCACCGATACGCAGGAGCTGGGCGACCTCCTCGTCGCGCCCGCTCGTGAGCGGCACGAGATCAAGATGTACCCGGTTCTTGATGTGCTTGGGCTCCGGCACGGCGATGGACAGCAGCGCCAGCGACTCGTCCGGCGAGAGCTGCAGGGCCTTCGGGTCGTCGGGAGCGTTGCCGTTGTCCGGGTCTTCGCTGAACCCGGTCAGCTGCCTCCAGAACTGCGCCAGGCGGTAGGGATCAGCGCAGTCGAAGGTGATGCTCTTGATATGTACGGCCATGGGGCCACCTTTCGAAGGTGGCGCCACCTGCGGCTGCGCTCAGGTCAGTCAGCTCCAGGAGGCGCGGAAACCAACATCGACATGGGTGTCGCACCTCCTCTCGACTCAGCACACACAGACTGCCAGAGACACGACTGCCGTGTCACTATCGGGGCCGCCGACCGCGGCGCGGAAGTTATCAGCGCACCACGCGCCGAGTCGGCGCCAGGCGCGCCATGAACTCTTGATTCCTTGCGGAGAACTCACGTAGGTGACATGAATTACGAACCAAGTTGCCCCGCTGATCCCCTGCAGGAGCGGCCAGAGCAGCTATAAACGGAAGGATTCCAGGGCCTCGGCCACTGGCTTGAGGACAGGTGCAACCTGACCCGGGCTTCGCGTTTTTCCTGCCCAGCCCCCCCGGAGCGTCACTCAGCACCATGCTCCCGTCCGCGCAGTCGACGTGCTCCGACAGGAGCGAGGGCCGGCTGACGCGTGTGCGGGATCTCAGGCAGCCCGGGCCAGAAGGCGGTCTGCCATCTCGTCCGCGAATTTCCCTGCCGCGTCCAAGTGGTAACCCTGGAGGTTGGTCGGCGGGATCTTAACGCCCAGATAGCGTTCGCGGTACTCGCCCGACCCGAGGTAGCTGAGCAGGAACTCGATCGCAGCGAGGTTCACGTCGCAGTCGCGGGCCCGAAGGACGCCGGCCATCTCCTCAACTACCTTCAGCGTCTGCTGGGTGTAGGAGTAGTAGACCATCAGAACCGAAAGCATCCCGGCGGCAGATGGCTGGCCTATCCCGGTCAGCCACCCATGCCAGATTGTGCTTCCGCGAGCGCGGCCTTGAGATTCTTCGCGTCGCCGCCGCCGACCTCGGCGACCGATTTCCTCACCGCTGACGAGCGTCGCGTCGACCGTGTTGGCCTTGCTTCGGTCGTAGATGGCCACGACGCCTGCCGAGCCTGGCGGTAGCGCGGCGCCCATTTTCTCCGCTAGGCCGCTCTCCACCCAGTGCCTGGCGAACTTGCCGATCAGGCACCGTGTGCTCCATGCGCCCGGTAGCCGACGCGCTGCCAAAAGCCGGCCAGCCAGGCGCCGTCCGGTCACCCGCCGTGCCCGCTACCTCGTGACACCTCGCCTGATCTGTGCCGCCTTTGACAAAGGGGTGCTTGTGAGACAATGTGGTCTCGTCTATCTTTACTCTCGGTTACTGCTCCAGACCCTGGCAGTCCGCTGCACACCCCCTGGATGAACTCAGCATTCCAGAGAGAAGCATCGTGACTAGTACGGAGACCGCAGACCAATCAGCAAGTGCACCGCGTGACGCCTACACCCCACGGCCGACCGTGGGCGAGACGAGAATCCCTCCGGCCGGGCAATATGGCCACGGAGTCTGGGCGTGCCTGCGTCGCCAGCCGATCAAAATGGTGCGAGGCCGCGCAGAAGGCGGCTACACCAACCGTTTCGAGCTCATCTGCCCCGACTGCGGCGACCACCCCGCCTGGAACACGCCGAGGTCGGACCCCGGCTGCAGCGCCTCCGCGGACCGTACACGCTGAACGAGGGCCTCGCGGCGTACGAACGGCACCTCGGTGCCCACTGAAGGATCAAGCCCGGGATGCGCGCGGTCCCCGGAGATCTCCCGGCCGGGGCAGTGAGATCGTTGGACGGACCGCGCGCATCCCGTCTCCTGCTGCGCACCCCCGAGCACACCCACTGACAGCCACGCGACGCGACTCTGCTGCAAATGCAGGATCGGTGATGCCGCTGGAGACCACCAAGCCGGTCAGCAGCAACGCTGCGCCGTGGGCACACCTTGCCGGGCCTTCGCCGGGGTTCAACCCGCACCACCCGTAGGATCTGCTGTTAGTTGCAGCGGCGGTCACCCCTGGGGAGTGATGCCGGGTCGGCGTGGGGCGCAGAGTCAAGCGCCACGCCGTCTTGGCCTGGCTAGCTGCGGTCACCCGCAACGCCTGCCCGACGCCACTCACCGGGCTGCGCACAGCCCTGCCCTGGTCGGCGCCTATGTTCTGGCCGACGAACTCGCCGCAGCCGAAGGCGAGCACCACCTCGCCTTCGCCCGCTACGAGCAGGTCATGCGGCCCTACGTCACCCGGGGCTAGCAGTTGCCTCCGGGCGGAATCAAGGGCTACGCACCGGACAGCGTCATAGCCATCGGCCCGCGGAACGCATCGATGCGCTGGATGAGGCGCTGGCCGATGCGGAAACTACTGGCCGGGCAATTCGCCAAACGCAGCCGGGGACTGGGCACATAACTATTGCGATTACTTTATGTAATCAGCAGAGCTGCGCGCCCAGTCCTGAGGCCAGGCAGAGCGCAAGGCCATCCGCGAGCAAGCCAGCCATACCCTAGGGCCGTTCCGGTGGGCCGATCCTGGCGCCGTGAGCCCAGGCCTCCGGGCGCGCAGGACGGCTCAGCGCGCCGGCACCTGTCTCGTCCAGGAACACAGGCGCGATCCCGGCGGCCGACGGACAGGACCAGGCCAGGCTGACCGCCTGCATCAGCGGCAAAAGCCAGCCCTGAAACTGCAGATCCAGAACGCTGCACACTGGCGACACGGCAAGTGGCACAGGACTGAAAAGGAAAGCATTCTTCCTGGTCAGCGGCCCGAGGCCCGGCTCAGCGCCTCGAACTCCCAGGCCGTGCCAGCAGCGGCCAGCGACGGGATCAGCCCGGTTCGAACACGCTCGCGGCATCTCATGCGATCACCGTTGCGGTACTTTACTGCTGTACTCACCCGATACTGAGGGCTCAGGATTTCGAATTATGCCTCTGACCTGTGGAGCTAAGGGGACTCGAACCCCTGACCCCCTGCTTGCAAACAACAGGCAGCACGTCCACCAGCGTCCTTGTGTGCAGGTCACCGTCCTCCCGCGTCTTGGCGAAGCCGCCCGCGTCCGCACCTGTTGCGGTACTTCCCTGCTGTACATCCAGAGGCCTGGGCAAGCGGGCTTGGGCATTTCCGGAGGCCAAAGAAAGCGTCAGCGCAGCACCCTGATGGCGCACCGGGGACCCGGGGCGCTCGCGAGGCGCCGGTCGGCAGTCAGCAGCTCACAACCCAGTTCCTCGGCGAGCGCCACATAGGCGGAGTCATATGCCGTGACATTCGCGCGAAGCTCATACTGTAAGCGCGGCGCATGAACCTGAAGCGCGGGGTACCGGTCTAAATCGAGCTGCCCCAGGTCTTCCACCGCCGCAGCGAACCTCTGGTCGGTGACCGTGCCTGCCATCCACCGCTTCCGCAGCACCGCGACAGTCTCGACATCCACCAGGTCGGGCGCTGCGACATCACCCACGCCGCGGAACTCCGCCCGCGCCCGCTGACCATCGCTCCCGTCGTCCCCAACGACGTTCGCGAGCACCGACGCGTCGATGACGATCAATGCCGCGCCCGCTCTTCGGCAAGATCGTCAGCGGCTTGCTCCAGGCCAACCTGACCACCAGTGCGGCCCTCGATGCGATCCAGCACCTCATCCACACTTGGGCGCTCCGCCAGCCGGCGCAACTCACTGGCAAGGAACTGCTGCAGCGACTGGCCGCGCCGCTCAGCCCGCCGCTGAAGAGCGGCATGAACATCCTCAGGAACATCACGGACCAGCAAGTTCGGCATGCTTACATTATGCTATCGCTAGCCCTCCCGGGCAAGGCCGCGCCACACCACTCAGAGTGACCGCCTGCCCTGCCGCCAAACGCGTCCCGCCGTTCGGGGCGGGCCTCGGATGGAGGTCGATCAATGATGCTAGCTGGTCAGATCTGGGCATTCTGTGCCCAGAAAGGGATCAGGTGGCACCTGTATCGAGGAGCGCTCCGGCCCGTGCTACCCCGTCGGGGAACGCGCGGGTGACGGCGGCTGTCCGGCTTGTTACCTGCAGTCTGGCGTAGATGTTCTCCAGGTGCTTGCGCACGGTCCCCTCTGTCACGCCGAGCCGGCGGCCGATCTGGGCGTTGGTGTGCCCCGCGGCGACCAGGCGCAGTAGTTCCCAGTGCCGGGGGGTGAGTTGCGGTGTGCTGCGGCGGCGGCGTTCGGTGTCTAGGTAGGCCTGGTGCAGGTGGGGGCGCAGCAGGGTGAGGAGCGCGCGGTCGCGTTCGGAGAAGTCGGGGCCAGGCCCGCGGGAGAAGATCAGCCGGGCGGTCCGCATGGGCCCGGCGGGCAGGCATAGCAGTATCTCGTGCTCACCCCCCCAGGGCCGGACGTACTCGGTGTACATGCCGGTGCTGTGCCACTGGCGGGTCGAGTAGAAGTCCGAGATCAGTATCACGCTGCGCACGTCCCCGCTGTGGTCGGGGTAGCTGCAGGGGGAATCCCAGTAATGCTCCCAGTACACCTGCTCATCGGGCGCGTCGTCACTGGTGCCGGCCGGGAGGAACTGGTCAAACCATCCGGTCTGCCGGGGGGTGTCCTGGCCGACGAATTCGAGGTCGTCACAGCGGACCAGGTCCATCAGGTCGGCCAGCAGGGACAAGGGCAGGCCTGCGGCCGGGAGGTCGCTGCGGTGGTCGCTGACGATCCCCAGCAAGGTGCGCAGGTCGCGTTCGCTGACCGTCACCGGGGGTGTCATGGTGTTCCCCCTTCCCCGGGTGCCCTCACCTTACTGCCGTGGTGCTCAGTCGGGCATACGCAGAACGTCGAATAGCGGCTGGCCGGCGGCTTGCAGAGACTGTCACCAGACCCATCGCAGCCTGCACCGAAGGAGACTCCAATGAAGCGCATCCGGCGTTGCCTTGGCGTGCTGGCCGCCCTCAGTGGTGCCCTGTTCGCTCTGGCCGCCGCGGCGCCCGCCGCCCTTGCCAGCCTGGCACCGCCCGACCCGGGCCCGGCCGGTGCCGCGCCTGCTCCAGTCATCCGCACCGCTGTTGTCGGCGGCATGCCTGGCTGGCAGATTGCCCTGATCGCGGCCGGGGCCGCGCTGTTGGCCGCCGTCGTGGCGGTGCTGGCCGACCGGGCCTGGGCAGCGCGGCGGCAGGTGACCGCGCCAGGCGCCTGAGGATTGACCACCCGGCCCACAAAAGACCCGCACCCCCTCGGAGGGAATGTCATGGCCATCGACACCGGCAAGCTGCAAGAGTTCCTGGGCCGGTTCGTCGCCGATCTGGGGGCGACCGTCGCCGCGGGCAATGTGGTGATCGGCCACCGGCTCGGCCTTTACCAGGCGCTTGCTTCCCAGCCAGCCCGTGCGGACGAGCTGGCGGGCCGCACCAAGACCAGTCCCCGCTATGTCGCTGAATGGCTGTGCGGGCAGGCCGCGGGCGGGTACGTCGAGTACGACCCGGCGACTGGCACCTACTCGATGACCGAAGAGCAGGCGTTCGCGCTGGCCAACCCGGACGGCGGCATCTACGTCCCGGGCGCGTTCATCCTCGCGCTCGGCGCCCTCAAGGCTGAGCGCCGCATCGCCGACGCGTTCCGCACCGGTGCCGGGATGGGCTGGCACGAGCATGACGAGGACGTCTTCCTCGGATGCGAGCAGTTCTTCCGGCCCGGCTACATCGCCAATCTGGTGCCCTCGTGGATCCCCGCGCTCGATGGGGTGCAAGACAAGCTCCGGGCCGGCGCCAGAGTCGCCGACATCGGCTGCGGGCTCGGTGCATCGACGATCCTGCTCGCCTGCGAGTACCCGAATTCGGTCTTTACCGGCTCGGACTACCACGGCCGGTCGGTCGAGATGGCCCGTAAGCGTGCGGGCGACGCCAGCGTCGCTGACCGGGTCACCTTCGAAGCAGCCACCGCTGATGGGTTCTCGGGAACCGGCTACGATCTGGCCGGCACCTTCGACTGCCTGCACGACATGGGTGACCCGCCCGCCGCCGCCCGCCACATCCGCCAGGCACTCGCCCCCGACGGCACCTGGCTCATCGTCGAGCCCAACGCCGGCGACACGATCAGCGACAGCCTCAACCCCATCGGCCGCATCTACTACTGCGGCTCCACCCTCCTGTGCGTCCCGAACGCCATTTCCCAGGCCGGCGGCTACACACTCGGTGCACAAGCCGGCGAGGCCGCCATCAGGAATCTCGTCACCGATGCCGGCTTCACCCGGTTCCGCCGCGCCGCCGAAACACCCTTCAACCTCATCTACGAAGCCCGCCCCTGATACGAAGCCAGGCAGCCGAGCCCCCGCCTGGCGGTGCGGGGTCTGTTCCACTATGGCGCTGAACGAGCATCTCGGCGAAGATGGCCTGGACGGACGTGCGGCCAGGCCAGGCATGACGCGCCCGCGCCGCAGGCGGCGCACCGCGCGATAGCACCGAGCCTCATCCATCGGAGTCGTGCGCTGAGGATGTCTTGTGATGAAGCCGCGAAGCGCGATACGGATGACAGCGGCCGCAGTGGCGGCCACCCTCGGCGTTGCGGCCTGCAGCGGCAACAGCCCACCGTCCCGCGGGGAGAGCTCCGCGGGGTATGGCGCCGCCCTGAAGACGGTGGTCAATCCGTCGGATCATAAAGGCGGGGTGATCATCTTCGATAACAGCGGTGCCCCTGACTCGACCGACCCCGGCAATACCTACTTCGCCGATGTGTGGAACATTGTCCGCCTCTACGGCCGGACGCTGGTGACGTACCGGTCTGCGCCGGGCGCCGCGGGCTTGCAGCTGGTACCGGACCTGGCGACCAGCCTGGGGCGGGTCAGCGACCACGGCCTGACCTGGACCTACCATCTCAAGCCTGGCATCAAGTTCGAAGATGGCAGCGCCGTCACCAGCACGGATGTCAAGTACGCCATCGAGCGGACCTACGCCAAAGACGTCCTGCCCAATGGGCCTAGCTACTTCACTCTGCTGCTGAAAGACCCCGCCTACCCCGGCCCATACCAGGACAAGACGCCGGGCAAGATGGGCCTGACCTCGATCGCAACTCCCGATCCGGCCACGATCGTGTTTCACCTGCGAAAGCCATTCTCCGAGTTCGATCACGTGGTCGCGCTCCCGCAGACCGTGCCGGTTCCGCCGGCCAAAGACACCGGCGCGAACTACCAGCTGCACCCGATCTCCACGGGCCCTTACAAGTTCCAGACTTACCAGCCGGATAAGCAGTTCACGCTAGTGAGGAACCCGGACTGGAACCCGGCCACCGACCCCAACCGCAGACAGCTCGCCGACAAGATGGTGTTCAACCTGCACATCGATGCCGACACCATCGACAACAACCTGATCCACAACTTCGCCCAAGTGGAGCAGACCGGGGACGGTGTGCAAGCCGCAGCGCGTGCCCAGATCCTGACCGATCCTTCGCTGAAGAAGAATGCCGACGACGTGCTCACCAATCTCCTGTGGTTCACCTACATCAACACCAGGGTCAAGCCGCTGGACAACGTGCACTGCCGCCGGGCCGTCGAATACGCGGCTGACAAGACCGCCTACCAGACCGCATACGGAGGCCCCGTCGCCGGCGGGGCCATCGCCAGCACGGTCCTGCCGCCCAACCTGATCGGCCACAAGAACTTCGATCTGTACGAGGCGACAACCAAGCCACACGGTGACCTGGCCAAGGCAAGGCAGGAACTGGCAGCCTGCGGCCAGCCGAATGGCTTCAGTACCAGCCTGGCCTACTTGACTGACTCTCCCGCCAGTAAGGCCGCGGCAGCCGCGGAGCAGCAGGCCTTGTCCCGCGCCGGGATCACAGTGACCCTCCAGGGGTACCCCTCGAACAGGTTCTTCAGCAACTTCGCCGGCGTGCCGGACTACGTGCACCAGCACGACCTCGGCCTGGCCGCCAGCGGCTGGGCGCCCGACTGGGCAGACGGATTCGGCTTCCTGTACTACCTGACCGCCGGGGCCGCCATACGGCCAGCCGGGAACTACAACGTCGAAGAACTGAATGACCCGGTGGTGAACAAGCTGTTCACCAGGGCACTGGCCACCACCAGCATCACCACCAGGACCCAGATCTGGTCCCAGATCGACCGGCAGGTCATGTCCGATGCGGTCATTCTGCCCGGCGTCTACGCGAAGGCGCTGCTATACCGCAACCCGCATCTCACGAACGTGTACGTCAGCAGGTACTACTCCATGTACGACTACGCCAATCTCGGGTTCAAGTAGCCCCACCAAGCTCGGCACCGGCCCGCGGCCGTAATTCAAAAGCGTGGCGTCTCCGCCGTCGCTTTGCCCAGAACCGATGATCTGCACGTAGCCACCAGAGGCCGCGCCGCAATTCTCAGCCGCCAGAGTCGGCAACTTGTTTAGATCTTCGTCGGGAGCCGTTCTGCGCGCCGTGAACCTATGAAGCGTCACGGGAAATCTCACCGTAGGTGGCGACAGTAGCTTGCCATTCGCTGACCCTCTGCACGAGCGGCAAGAGCGGCTCTGGAAAGGCAGATTCAGGACCGTGCTCGCTGGCCGCCGGTCAGGCGGCGCGGGGCTGTACCGAGGGCGTTCTTTCCTGCTCAGTGGCTTGGATCGCAGCCCAAGACGTGGGGATCTACGCGCCGCAGGCCGCGGCCGCCCGCGAGGGCGAGGCCCAGCTCGAACAGGTGTGCTGCGTCGCACGAGCTCGCTGTTGCTGTACTTTACTGCTGTACTCGCCCACACTAATGGGCTCATAGTTTCGAATTATGTCTCTGACCAGTGGAGCTAAGGGGACTCGAACCCCTGACCCCCTGCTTGCAAACAACAGGCAGCACGTCCACCGCCGTCCATCCGCGCAGGTCACCGTCCCGCAGCGTCCGCCCGCGTACGCCTGGATCCACCCCTGTTGCGGTACTTTCCTGCTGTGCTACGCACGTGATCAGGCTCTCCGTCTTGGCACAGGCCACAGCCCTGAACTCACCTGACGGCACTGCGCCTGGCCAGGGCGCCCACCTTACTCAATCTCCGCACCGCACATCTGGCTGAAGATGCGGTTTCACGTGACCGCATGGGCTGCTGGGTCAGCTGGCGACTGCTCGCTCTACCAGGGCACGGTAATCATCGACCAGGCCCGGCAGGAGCCGGAGATGCACGATCGTGCCGTCACCTGCAGGTACGAGGTCGACGACCTGGCACACCGCAGCAGCTTCCTCGTCACCGGCGACAACAAGAGCCCCGGGGTGGATCTGGCCAGGATCACGGGCCTCATCGAGAAAGGTCCAGACGTAGCCGGTCTCGTCCTCATCGTTCAGATCAGCGGTGATATCCACCAGGTACATCTTCAGTCCTCCCCTCGCCAGGGCTCTCTCCCAGCGTACGCGGGATTGGGCTGCACAGCACCGAGGGCCTCCAGCAGCTCTCCCAGCTCCTGATCATCGGCCCGGCGTAAACGCACCGTGAAATGCGGGCGCTGCCCAGTGGGCAGCAACTCGAAGCCGCGAGCAGCTAGAGCATCGACGGTGGGCAGGTAGATAGTCCGGAACGTGGCGAACCGGCGGCGAAGCAGATCATCGAGCGGCTCATCGAGGACCGCGAAAACCGAGATGCCCAGGAGCGGGTGCCCGTCGAGCGACCGGGCGCGTGCCGTCCGCTGAACATGGCTGCGCAGCTTCTCCGGGGTATCGCGTCCACCCCGGATAACCAGCGTCGTCCTGGCAAGCGGCTCGTCAGCACGCAACCGAGGACGCTGCTCAATGCGCTTACCAGGCACTTGCCAGGGTTACTGCCGGACGCCCCGCAAATACGCGCTGCCGGTCTCCGCGCTGGCCCGGCGACTGGCAGGAGGTGTGCACATGGCTGTTGTCGCACTGCGCCCGGTGGAGGACGGGGATCTGGATGCCTTGTTCGAGCAGATGCGTGACCCGGAAAGTGTCCGGATGGCTGCCTTTACGCCTGAGGACCCTGACGACCGGAATGCCTTCGACGCGCACATGGCCGGGGTGAGAAGCTCGCCGGACATCACCCTGAGGGCAGTAACCTGCGACGGCCGCCTCGCAGGGAGCATCGCCAGCTTCGCTGCCGGGGGTCAGACAGAGGTTACCTACTGGATCGATCGCGCAGCCTGGGGGAAGGGCATCGCGACCCGGGCCCTGGCGCTGCTCCTGGAACTGGTGACCGCCCGGCCGTTGCACGCCCATGCAGCCAGCGACAATGCCGGTTCACTCCGCGTCCTTCAAAAATGCGGCTTCAAAGCAGTCGGGACCGAGAAATCGTTCGCTGCGGGACGCAACGAGTACATCGAGGAAACCATCCTGCGGCTGGACGCCTGACGGTCGCACCCGCACTCCCCGGCAATGAACTTCCACCCGAGGATCTCATCATTGCTGGAATACAGTATGACGTCGCTGCTCGCAGCGACTCCATAGCTCTGCGCCGCGCTGAACAGATCGCCGACCTTCTTTGGCCATGGTCCTTGCCCTGTACAGTCGCCTTCAGGCACCGGCGGCGGGCGTGGTTCCCGGCTTCATGATCAGGTTAGGCGACGGTACTGACGGTTTCAGGGCTGTTGGCGGGCTCCAGCCGGACTCTTTCAAGGCGGTAGCCGGCAGTAGCCGGCGCCGTCAGCGCCCTTGCGGCGCTCGGCGCTGCCGGCCGGTGGGTGATGACGCTCGCATTTCTGATCGCAGGAGGCTGCGAGGTGGTGACGGGCCGGCGCTGAGGCCGACCGCCTCAGCTGGGCGGCTGATCTTGATGGTCGGCGGTGTCGCCGACGTGCTGGTGGCGGTGAGCCCAGAGCGGCCGGGGGCGGTGGCTCGGTGCGGCATACGTTCGCGGCTGTGGTCGGCCTTGTTGCCGTGGCGGCTTGGCCGGCCGCGGCCCGGCGGCGGGGGCCTTTGGTGCCGTGGGGGCTGCGGCTGGGCGTTTCGGCCGGTGCTTCCGCGATGCTGGCCTTCTGCTGTGGTTCAGCGCGGGACTGGTCACCGGCGGCGAGCAGGCCAGCCAGGCGGAGCGGGTCCTGGGCGGGACAGAGGCGCATGGCCGCTAGGCGGGGCCAAGGTCCATCTGCCGGTGGCCGCAGGTCCCTACCGTCAAGGCCCGCGGCAGCGGGATCGTTCTGCTGTGAACGTTCCCGGGACAATGACCCGGACGGCCGCTGGGGACGGCGTGGGCCGTGCCGAGATGCAGGAGCAGGTCATCGAGCTGCTCCGGGCGTTGGCGCGAAGCCTGCGCCGTCAGCATGTACGGCTGGCCGCGGGCCAGGGTTTCCCTTTGTCCGGCCCGTACCTTGCCTTGCTGCAGCAGATCGGCGGGCATCCCGGCGTTACCGTCAGTGAGCTCGCGCGGCTGACCGGGCTCCCCAAGAGCCGGGTGTCGGTCCTGATGACCCGGCTCGTGGCGGAGCGGATCGTCAGCAAGGATCCAGATGATCATGACAGCCGTCTTGTTCTGCTCAATATCACACCGGGGGGGCGCCGGCACGCTGCTGAGTGGTCGGCGGCGAGCCGGCAGGCTATCGGGCGGCTTCTGCAGCCGCTCTGCGACGACGAACTTGTGGTGATCGCCAGCGGGCTTACAACTCTCCAGCGTGCGTTCCAGGAGGCGGAGGAGCAGGGCACGGAGAAGAGCACGGGGGGCGCACCGTCATGCTGACCCGGGTGCTGGGCGAGCGCCTGCGACCGTACATGGCCCAGGTGGCCGTCGTGGTCACGCTGCTGGTGATCCAGACCTTGGGGAACCTTTTCCTGCCCAACCTCAACGCGGACATCATCAACAACGGCGTGGTGAGGGGCAACGTCCGCTATATCTTCCAGACTGGCGCGCTCATGCTGGGGATCACCCTGGTCCTGGGTGCGGTCGCCATCGTGGCCGTGTATTGGGCGTCACGGGTGTCGATGGGGGTCGGCGCGGATGTGCGCGCCGCGGTCTACGGACGGGTGCAGGGCTTTTCCGCCCGTGAGATGAACCACTTCGGGACCCCGTCCCTTGTCACCCGCAACACCAACGACATCCAGCAGATCCAGCTGTTCCTGCAGATGGCCCTCACGCTGATGGTCATCGCCCCGATCATGTGTGTCGGCGGTGTGATCATGGCGGTCAAGGAGGGGGCGGCGCTGTCACCGCTGGTGGCGGTGGCGGTGCCGGTCATGGCGGCGGTGATCGGCGCGATCCTGGTCATGGTGGTGCCGCTGTTCCGGTCCATGCAGGCCAAGATCGACCGCATCAACCAGGTGCTGCGTGAGCAGATCACCGGGGTGCGGGTGATCCGGGCGTTCCTGCGGGTGCCGTCGGAGCAGCGGCGGTTCCACGCGGCGAATGCTGATCTCACGGCCACCACGCTGCGGGTCAACCGGATCTTCGCCCTGGCCATGCCCGCGCTGATGGCGATCCTGAACCTGTCGAGCGTCGCCGTGCTCTGGTTCGGCGGCCGCCTGGTGAGCGAGGGGGCGATGCCGATCGGCAACCTCACCGCGTTCCTCACCTACATCACGCAGATCCTGATCTCAGTGATGATGGCGGTGATGATGGTGATCCTGGTCCCACGCGCGATGGCGAGCGCGGAGCGGATCGAGGAAGTGCTGGACGCGGTGCCATCGGTCAGCGACCCGCCGCGCCCGATCATCCCCGCCAGTATCACGGGTGTGGTGGAGTTCCGCGACGTCATGTTCGGGTACCCGGGCAGCGAGCAGCCTGTCCTGCGCGACCTGACGTTCACCCTCCGCCCCGGCCAGGCCTGCGCGATCATCGGCGGTACCGGCAGCGGCAAGAGCACGCTGCTCAACCTCATCCCCAGGTTCTTCGATGCGACCGCCGGCACGGTGCTGGTCAACGGGACCGATGTGCGGGACCAGGAACTGGAACGGCTGTGGAACTCTATCGGGCTGGTTCCGCAGCGGGCGTTCCTGTTCAGCGGCACCGTGGCGAGCAACCTGCGGTTCGGCAGGCCCGAGGCGACCGAGGCGGAGCTGTGGCACGCGCTCACCGTGGCGCAGGCGCGTGACTTCGTGGCCAGCATGCCCGGTCAGCTCGATGCCCCCATCGACCAGGGCGGCACCAACGTGTCCGGGGGGCAGCGGCAGCGGCTGTCGATCGCCCGGGCCCTGGTGAAACGGCCCCGGCTGTACCTGTTCGACGACTGCTTCTCGGCGCTGGACGCGGCGACCGACGCCAGGCTACGGACCGCGCTGCGGGCCGACACCCGGGACGCCACCGTCGTCATCGTCGCCCAGCGGGTCAGCACGATCATGCACGCCGACCAGATCATCATGCTCGACGAGGGCCGGATCGCCGGCATCGGCACCCATCACCAGCTGTTGGCGTCCTGCGCCCCCTACCGGGAGATCGTCACGTCGCAGCTCGGCGAGGGGGTGGCGGCGTGATCGGCGGGGGCGGGCGCATGCGCGCGATGGGCAGGGGCCCGATGGGCCCGGGTATGGGGATGCCGACGGAACAGAGCAAGGACCTGCGGGGGACAGCACGCAAGCTGCTGGCCCGGCTGCGGCCCGAGCGGATCAAGCTGGTGACCGCGGTCGGGCTGGGAGTGGTCTCGGTGGCGTTCATCGTGACGGGCCCGAAAATTCTCGGAACCGCGACCAACATCCTGTTCGACGGCATCGTCGGCAAGCGGCTGCCGGCAGGGATGACGCAGGCGCAGGCCGAGGCGCTGCTGCGGGCCCATGGCCAGGGGCAACTGGCGGACATGCTCTCGGGGATGACCGTCACGCCCGGGGCTGGCGTGGACATGGCCCAGCTCGGCCGGGTGCTCGGGCTGGCGGCCCTGGTGTACCTGCTTGGCGCCGTCTTCAGCTGGGGGCAGGGCTACATCATGGCGGGCATCACCCAGCGGGCCATGTACGGGCTGCGGCGTGAGGTGGAGGAGAAGCTGGCCCGGCTGCCGTTGCGGTACTTCGACAGCCATCCGCATGGCGACATCCTGAGCCGGGTCAGCAACGACATCGATAACCTCTCCACCACCTTGCAGCAGGGGTTCAGCCAGCTGCTGACCTCGGTGCTGACGATCATCGGGGTGCTAGCGATAATGTTCTGGATCTCGCCACTGCTGGCGGCAGTGTCGCTGGTCACGATCCCGCTGGCGGTCGCAGTCACGTTCGTCATCGCGCGCCGGTCGCAGACCCAGTTCGCCGACCAGTGGGAACGGACCGGGACCCTGAACGGGCTGGTCGAGGAGACGCACACCGGGCACGGGCTGGTCCTGGCTTTCGGCCGCCGCAAGCCGATGATCGAGGAGTTCGGCCGCCAGAACAAGCGGCTGTATGACGCCAGCTTCCGGGCGCAGTTCCTGTCCGGGGTCATCCAGCCCTCGGTGCAGTTCCTCGGCAACCTCAACTACGTGGTGATCGCGGTGCTCGGCGGCTGGCGGGTGGCCTCGGGCGCGGTATCCCTCGGCGACGTCCAGGCATTCATCCAGTACTCGAGGCAGTTCACCATGCCGATCACCCAGATCGCCGCCCAGATGAACATGCTGCAATCGGGCCTGGCCTCGGCAGAGCGCGTATTCGAGTTCCTCGGCGCCCCGGAGGAGGCAGCCGACCGCGGCGCCGCCGTCGCGCCCGCCGGGATGGTGGCATTGCCCCTGGCCGTCCCGGCATCAGTGGCCGGGCGGGTCCAGCTGGAGCACGTATCCTTCCGCTACGACCCGGACACCCCGCTGATCGAGGACTTCTCCCTGACCGCCGAGCCCGGCCAGACGATCGCGATCGTGGGCCCTACCGGTGCGGGCAAGACCACCGTGGTCAACCTGCTGATGCGGTTCTACGAGATCGACAGCGGGCGCATCCTGCTCGACGGCACCGACTACCGTGCGCTGACCAGAGACCAGGTGCGGGGCTGTTTCGCGATGGTCCTGCAGGACACCTGGCTGTTCGCCGGCTCCATCGCCGACAACATCGCCTACGGCAAGGACGGTGCGACCGACGAGGAGATTGTGGCCGCCGCCCGCGCCGCATACGCCGACCACTTCGTCCGGACCCTGCCCGACAGCTACCGCACCCTGCTCGACGAGGACGCGTCCAACATCTCCTCCGGGCAGCGCCAGCTGCTGACGATCGCCCGGGCCTTCCTCGCCAGCCCGGGCATCCTGATCCTCGACGAGGCGACCAGCAACGTGGACACCCGCACCGAGGTCCTCATCCAGGAGGCGATGGCACGGCTGCGGCGGGGACGGACCAGCTTCGTGATCGCCCACCGGCTGTCTACCATCCGCAACGCCGACACCATCGTTGTCATGAACGCCGGCCGCATCGTCGAGCAGGGCAGCCACGACGACCTGCTGCGCCGCCACGGCTTCTACTACGACCTGTACAACAGCCAGTTCACCGAGACCATGGCCGAAGCCGAAGCTGAGCTCCCAGGTCTGCTAGCGGTGGAGCACGCCGGAATGGTTGATCTGGGCGCCGACGGCGATCCCGGCACCCGCTGAGTCACCAGCAAAACCGCCCGCGTCCGCACCTGTTGCGGTACTTCCGTGCTGTACGGCGTGAGCCTCTTCTTCCCCTTCGCGACCGGGCGTACGGCACCCGGGCGACCATCAAGGCCCGAACTCCATTGCTCAGACTCGCAAGTGTTGCCCCCGAGACCACCTGGGGCCCCCCAGATGGCACTAGCCAGAAGAAATGAAAACCCGTCCCACGAGGGAGCCGGGTGGTACATGCCCCCACTATAACGCGGTCCCCGTCGGCTTCCCGGGACCCTGAAGTCACCAACCGACGGGACGGCGATAAAGACCAACCGGATCGGGCAACTGGTGGCTCCTCATGTCATCAGAAGGTTCTGCGCCCTCATGGCAGCACGCGGCGTCTACTGTTATATACGGCGGCGCGCGCCCAGCGGCATTATCCGCATGTGCCTGTCGCGGAGAAGTCAAGCTAACGCCTCTCAGCCAGCCAGGAGATGAACCGGCGTCGGTCTTGCTAGCACAGCTTCAACTGGGTTCGGGTTGTGCCCGGCACTACGCCGGCAGCCAGCCGATCGCGGCGCTCAAGCAAACACGGCCAGGATCGGGGGAACAATGGGCGGATGGGGTATCCCTCTGGGATGGTGACGTTGCTGTTCACCGACGTTGAGGGCAGCATCCGGCTGTGGGGAGGCCGACGGCCAGGCCATGGCTGAGGCGTCGGCCCGCCATAACCGCATGGTCCGCGAGCAGATCGAGGTTGCGGGCGGTCGGGTGTTCAAGACAGTGGGCGAAGCGTCTCGTGCGGTGTTCGCCGACACCTCCGCCGCGCTGGCGGCCGCGGTGGCCATCCAGCGGGCTGCCGATACTGAGCCGTGGCCGCCCTGGCCGCCCGGCCCGCCCATCAAGGTGTGTATAGCGTTGCATGCGGGGGCCTGCGCGGAGCGCGACGGCGATTATTTCGGTCCGGTGGTGAACCGGGTCGCCCGCCTGCTAGCGGCCGGGCATGGTGGTCAGGTCCTGGTCTCCGGGGCGGCGAGCGAGCTGCTGGACGGCCGGCTGCCCGGCGGGATCGGGCTACGGGATCTGGGCGAGCACCACCTGAAGGATCTAGGTCACGCTGAGCGGGTGTTCCAGGCGACCGGGCCGGGCTTGGACCGGGGGTTCGGCCCGTTGCGCTCGCTGGACGACCCGGCGCTGCGCCACAACCTACCGTCGCAGGCCACCAGTTTCGTGGGCCGGGCCGCCGAGCTGGCCGAGCTGCGGTCGCTGGTGTTGCGCGAGTCGCGGCTGGTCACGATCGTCGGGCCGGGCGGGATCGGCAAGTCCCGCCTAGCGCTGCAGGTGGCGGCCGAGGCGCTGGACGGCGCTGGCGACGGGGTGTGGCTTGTTGAGCTGGCTCCGGTGGGCGAACCCGAGTTGGTGGCCCGCACCGTGGCCGCCGTGCTTCAGGTCCGCGAGGAGCAGGGACGGCCCATGCTCGACAGCCTGGTCGACGCGATCGGGGGCCGGTACCTATTGGTGGTCCTGGATAACGCCGAGCATGTGCTCGGCGCGGCGGCCAAGCTGGCCGACGCCATGATGCGGTGCTGCCCGCGGGCGTGCCTGCTGGTCACGAGCAGGGAGCCGCTGGGCATCAGCGGGGAGCACGTCTTCCGGGTTTCCCCGCTGGCCGTACCGCCCGCCGATCTGGCCGCCCCCGGCCGGCTGGCCGCTTTCGAGTCGGTGCAGTTGTTCGCCGAGCGCGCCTCCATGCACCGGCAAGGCTTCGCCCTCGACGAGGGTAACGCCGCGGCGGTGGCGGCAGTCTGCGTCCGCCTGGACGGGATCCCGCTGGCCCTCGAGCTCGCCGCGGCCCGGCTGGGTTCGCTGTCGGTGCCGGAGATCAGCGCCCGGCTCGATCAGCGGTTCCGGCTGCTGACCGGGGGGAGCCGGACCGCCCTCCCGCGCCATCAGACCCTCCGCGCCCTGATCGACTGGTCCTACGACCTGCTCAACCCCGAGGAGCGGATCGTGCTCGACCGGCTTTCGGTCTTCGCCGGGGGCTGGACCTTGGAGGCCGCCGATGCGGTCATCTCAGCAGGCGATACCGGGGAATGGCTGGTGCTGGACCGGCTGGCTGCCCTTGTCGGCAAGAGCCTGGTCCAAGCCGAAGAGGTGCACGGTTCGACCCGCTACCGGCTATTGGAGACGGTCCGCCAGTACGCCGCCGAACGCCTCGCCCTGCGGCCCGGCCCCGAGCTGGGCGACACCCGTGCCGCCCACCGTGATCACTACCTGGCTCTGGTCGAGACCGCTGACACGCACCTGCGCGGCCGGGACGAGGCCGTGTGGCTTGACCGGCTCGAGGTCGAGTTCGACAACATCCGCGCCGCACTGGCGTTCAGCGTCGGCGATCCGGACAGTGCCGAGCCCGGCCTGCGCCTGGCGGCGGGACTGCGGTGGTTCTGCAACATGCGCGGCCGCGCCGGTGAGGTCCTCGGGGCGCTCAACGTCCTGCTCGAGCGACCCGACGCCCGCATCCTCACCCGGGCACGGGCCCGGGCCCTCACCGTGAGCTGCCACCTGCTCAATCACTTCGGCGACGACTCAACGATCCCGTCGCTAGCCGGCGAGGCCCTCAGGATCGCCCGTGGCCTCCCCGATGACGCACTCGCCGCCGACGCCGTGTCCCAGCTGTGCTGGTTCAGGTTCGAGCGTGGCGATCTGCCTGCCGCACTGGCTCAGATCGACGAAGCCGTTGGGCTGGCCCGGACAACTGGAGATCCCCGGCTGATTGCTGACCTTCTCGGCCGTCGTGCGGTGTTCAAGGTCGAAGCGGGCCAGCTCGACGCCGCCCTCGCTGACAACCAGGAAGTCCTCACCCTGTCGCGGGCGGCCGGAGACAACTACCGGCTCGCCATCACGCTGGCCAACCTGGGCATGGACGAGCTCGCCGCGGGGGAGCTTCGGGCGGCCCGGGCGCACCTTCAGGAGGCGAGCACGCTCGCCGACAACCTCAGCTATCCGAACATGTCCGTCGGCTTGCTAGAGAACCTGGGTCTCGTCGATCTCATGGACGCCGATCCCCGCAGCGCCCGTCGCCTCTTCCTCGCCAGCCTGGACACGGCCCGGATCACCGGTGTCAGGTCTGCTTATGTTGATGCAGCGTCCTTGGCCTGGCCCTGGCGGCCGGCGCAGATGCCGACCCCACCGTCGCTACCACCCTCCACGGTGTCGCCGACGAACACTGCCAGCAGGCCGGCCGGGTTTTCGCGGGCATCGACGCGGGCCTGCGCGACCGCGACCATGCCCAGCTGCGCGCCACGCTGGGCGATGCCGCGTTCGAGGCCGCCTACACCCGCGGCCGCAGGCTCAGCCAGGCCGATGCCATCGCGGCAGCCGAGCCCGATCCCGGGGCTGCGCCCGCCGTCATCGTGGCCGCCGCCGTTCAGGTGGCGGCGGAAGACTCGGCCGGTGCGCTGTCGGGACGAGAGCGGGAGATCGTGGCGCTGCTGGCCGGGGGGCGACCGACGCCCAGATCGCTGAACGGCTGTTCCTGTCGGTCAACACGGTCAGATCGCACCTGGAGCGGATCCGGGACAAGACCGGCGCCCGCCGCCGCGCGGAACTAGCCCGCTACGCCATCCAGGCCGGCATCGACCCGGCCGCCCCCGCCACCTGAGAACTGGCCCTCCCAGCCCCGACGTAACCGGCCTCCGGGCGGTGAATGGGCCATCCGGCCCACACGTCCCGCACCCGATGGGGCCGCCCGGCCCCTGCTGCCTGGCTCCGGCCGGGCTCACGCTGGGTCTACCGCTCCGCCACCCAGGCGGGCCGTCCCGACCCTGCGAAAGGCGACCGCAATGAAGATCAAGTTCACGAGAGCGCCGACCATCACGAAGGCAGCCATCGCCACGGTCCTGTTCACGATCTTGTGGGCGGCGACGAACGTCGATCTCCCCTCATGCAGTGACCCCGGCGCGGCACTCAACCCTCAGGGGTGCGTGGTCCATCAGTCGTACCTGCACATCGTGTGCGGCTTCCTCGCGCTGGCTAGCCTCATAACCGGCGTGGTGCTGTTCATCCTCAAGCAGCGCAAGGCTTCCGCCCAGAACCAGCAGGCTGCACCGCGCCCGGCGCGGTCCGAGGCACCCAGACCGACCAAGACGACAGTGCCTGAAGTGCAGGCTCACGGCGACGCCACCGGGCCGGTCACCGCATCTGGCGGCCTGAGCAGATCTCCGGGTGCCGAGCGGGCCTCCAACTTCTGCAGCCAGTGCGGCACGCGGGCCGTCGCCGGAGACCACTTCTGCCAGCAATGCGGGGCTCCCGTGAAAAACGGAACCCGGAGCTATCCGCAAAACACTGTCGTCAGCTGAACAGGGCAGATTCCGGCAGCGACTCACTGTATTTCCGAAAGATCTTCAAGACGCAGGAAGGAATGTTCGGATGCACAGGTACATCACGCGCGCATGTGCCGCCGCGACGGCGGGCATTGCGCTTGCCGCAGTGGGAGTAACCGGGGCCACCGCTTCGGACGCAGCCCCCCGGGCCGTGCCTGGAGTGAGGGTAACCGGGGCGGGGCCGTCACTCGCGGCGACCAGTCCTGGCACCCAACTGTGGGCGGCGCGCTACGACAACACCGGCAACGGCGGCGCCACGGCAGCGGCGGCCAGCCCGAACGGGAAGACAGTATTCGTCACCGGATACACCACGGCAGGCAGCACGGAGGACTACACCACGGTCGCCTACGACGCCGCTACCGGCACGCAGCAGTGGCTGGCACGCTACAACGGCCCGGTCAACTTCACCGACGAGGCATATTCGGTAGCTGTCAGCCCGAGCGGGGACACGGTGTATGTCACCGGGGAGAGCGCCGGGACCGACGACGGCTGGGATTCCGCCACGGTTGCCTACAACGCCACTACCGGCGCCCAACTGTGGGTCAAGCGCTACAACGGCGCCGGACTCGGAAGCAAGGCCTTCTCGGTAGCCGTCAGCCCCACCGCAGGGACAGTGTTCATTACCGGGTACAGCGTCGATGGCGGCTCTGACTACGCCACAGTCGCCTATGACGGCTGACTTCAGCCCAGGCACAAGCGCGTCGGCTGACAGCCCCTTGCTGCCACCCGGCGCGCTTCACCGGTCGTAACTGGTCAGGTTCAGCGGGAGGCGGGTCTAGGCCGCTGCGGCAGCGGTGGACGATGGCGCTGTCATAGTCGCCACATGACATGGGATCTATCGGGAAGGTCAGCCAGGATGCTGGCACGCCTGCCCTGGCCATGCCGGGGAGGACGGGCTTGAAGTGGAGGATGGCGGCGATGCCAGAGAAGGCGCTGGCGATGGTGACGATCGTGACAATGACGTAGGCGGCGAACATGACAACTCCGATGATTTCCCCGGTCCGCTAGCTGGCGATGCCGATGGTTTGCCTGATCGTCTCGGGTTGCTCGAGTGCGCGGAGCATGTAGTGCGCGACGTCAGCACGTGAAATGAAGGCGCCGCGCCGGAGGTTTCGGCCGGGGGCGGTCCGGTAGGCGCGGGTCACCGGCTTGCCGGTCAGCCGTGGCGGCCGTACGGCCGTCCAGTCCAGGTCGCTGTCGCGGAGGACGTCTTCCATCTGGGCCAGGTCGGCGTAGTGCTTGCGGAACGCGGCCTTGGTTAGCGGGCTGAGCAGGTGCTGCATGATGAACCCGTCGCCGGGGTCGTGCTTGGGCGGATTTGGCTGGCCGGGTGAAGGCACGGTCCCGATGGGTGCGGCGCTGACGATGATGATGCGCCGGGTGCCGGTCGCCTTCATCGCCGCGGCTATGGCCCGCGTGCCCTGAGTAGCGATTCCAGCTTCCGAGTTCGATGTTGCGCCGAGGCCGGAGAGCACTGCGTCGGCTCCCTCGACGGCCAACTTGAGCGTGGCTGGGTCCGGGTCCCCCAGGTCGGCTGTAACGACGCGTACCTGCCCAGGCAGCTCGCCGGGCAGTTTCTGGGGGTTGCGGACGACCACGGTGACATCGTGGCCCGCGTCGAGGGCCTGCTCGAGGATCTGCCGGCCGATGCCACCGGTCGCTGCGAAAATCGTGAGTTTCATCTGGTGCTCCTGGGTTGATAGGGGTTCAGTTCAGTTCAGTTCCGGAAGGCGGCGGCGTGGTCGGCGGCCCATTGAGCGAAAGTGAGCGCGGGGCAGCCCAGTACCTGCTGCACGGTGTCTGAGGACGGTCCCGGCTGCTTGGCGTAGTGGGCCAGGGAGCCGAGCAGCCTGTCAGGGATTTCTTCAGGAAGACCCTGGGTGACCATGGCCCGGCGGACCTGCTGGGGAGAGATCTCCTGAAAGGACAGCTCTGTTCCGATGGCCTCGCCGATGAGGCGGACCTTGTCACGTTGGGTTAGTGACTGCGGGCCAGTGAGCACATAGGAGCGCCCGGCGTGTGCGGGGCTGGCCAGCGCCAATGCGGCTACCGCGGCGATGTCGCGCTCGTGGATCGAAGAGGTCGCGGCGTCGCCGTAGGCGCCCCGCACGACGCCGCCCTGGCGGATCTGCGGTGCCCAGGCCAGGGCGTTAGCGTCGAAGTCAGCGCATCGCAGGAGGGTCCAGTCCAGGCCACACCCTTTGACGACGTCCTCGGCCGCCTTGAAGGCACCGGCGAAGCGAGCCTCCCCGGCGGGGTACTCCACGGTCACCGCCGACAGCAGGACAACCCGGCGCGCCCCGTGTTCACCCGCCAGCGACAGGAACTCGGCGGCGCCGTGACCGACGGCGCGCGGGCTGAGCAGGACCGCCTCGACATCGCGCAGGGCCGGGGTCAGCGTCTTCGGGCGGGAAGGGTCACCGCCCAGCACGCGGGCACCGGCGGGCACTGCGGCGGAGCCCGGATCGCGGGTGACCGCCCCGACCTCCTCGCCGCTGTCCAGCAGCAGCTTCACCAGCTCACGCCCGACGTTGCCCGTCGCTCCGGTAACCAAGATCATGACAGCCCCTTCCCTGTGCACGGGCACCCCTTCCGGGGTATCGTTTCCTCTGTATTCCAGAAGATACGAGGATAATATCATATGGAGTCCATATCATCCGAGAGCGCGGACTCGTCGCGACGCAGGCGGCGGCTGAGTACCGCGATCAAGGAGTCGCTGCGCGAGCTGAGCATCCAGCTGTCCCTGCTCAACCATCACATCGGCGCGCGCGTTGATCTCAAGGACGTCGACCTGGATTGCCTTGATCTCATCAACCGGTATGGCCCGCTCAGCCCGAGTGCCCTGGCCCGACGCGCCGGGCTGCATCCCGCCACCATGACCGGCATCATCGACCGGCTCGAACGCGGCGGCTGGGTGGCCCGCGACCGCGGCACCTCCGACCGCCGCGCCGTCCTCATCCGGGCGCTACGCGACCGCAACTCCGAACTGCTGCACCTTTACTCCGGGATGAGCACCTCAATGGACCAGATCTGCGCTGAATACGGCGACGCCGAACTCCAGCTGCTCGCCGATTTCCTCCGCCGGACCGCACACGCCGGACGGACCGCCACCGACGAGCTAGCCGGCGACTAGGCGAAGAAACACTGGATCTCTCCGGCCCGGGCGGGTGAGAACGATGTGACGGCCTATGGCGATGTTGCCGCAGCTCGTACACGCATCGCGCGACTGATCGCGGGGATGCGGCCAACCGGACACGTGCTGGAGATCGCGTGCGGGACTGGCTTGTGGACGGAGGCGCTGGCGAGGCT
>Ga0208219_1000172_pt1 | contig 25858 bp, 23 predicted proteins | sample NGESurshal072012_7_FD_184469 | JGI IMG/M metagenome (GOLD analysis project Ga0208219, IMG submission 184469) | Arctic peat soil microbial communities from Barrow, Alaska - NGEE Surface sample 53-2 shallow-072012 (SPAdes) | ecosystem: Environmental > Terrestrial > Soil > Wetlands > Peat ... | reverse complement strand
GCTGGGCGTAGCCCGCCTCGGTGAATCCCTTGCGCTGGTCCTTTCCGCGGCGGCGGTGGACACGGTAGATCAGCCGGGGCCGGCATCCGGGCTTGATGCACAAGAGCGCGGCGAGCGAGACGCGCTTGTTGCTGCCGCCGGTCACCGCGACCACAGGAGTGGTGCCGCGCCGGCCCCAGGTGCGTCCCTTCGGCGGCCTTAAGCCCTGGCCAGACTCGTCTTCGAAGACGATCCAGGCGCCCAGGTCCGCCGCGGTTCTTTTACCACGGGCCAGGTCTCCTCCCGCCAGGCGGCGATCGCCGCCTCGTCACGCTCGGCGGCCCGCCGGGCGGGAACCTGGACGCTCCACCCGATCCGGTGCAGCAGCAGATCCATCCCCGCCAGCGTGTAGCCCACCCCGAACCGGCGGCGCACCACCTCGGTGATCCGGGCCAGCGTCCAGCACTGATCCTCACCCCAGCCCTGCGCGGCCGGCCCCGCGTCCAGCAGCGTCTGCAGCTCACGCAGCTGAGCCGGGCTCAGCTTGCACTTCGCGCCGCCCGCGCCCTTCGACACCAGCGCCGGGCGGCCCCCGGCGGCCAGCGTCCGCCGCCACCGGTTCGCCGACATCCGCGACACCCTGAAATGCCGGGCCACCTCCCGGTCGCTGGCCCCCGCCTCGATTAACTCCGCGGCCGCCAGCCGCACCATCTCCCGGCGGGCCCGCTCAGCCGCGTCCAGCCCGCCACCATCGGGGTACCTCATGCCTCCGGCATACCGCAGGACAGGCCAGCCGTCACCAGGTCAGTAACCCCCGCCATTGAAGATCTTTAGGTCCCATAATGGGCATTCTGTGCGCCCCTAGCGCTGGGATCACGGCAAAGGTCACGAGCAAAATATTCGGCGATATGCGCGTCGCGAACTTATGAAGTGCCACGAGAAATATCACCCTAGTGGTGTGTAAGGGCGCTTGTTTTAGTCTTCGCTCGCCGAGACCTCTTAATATCATGCCAAATCTTCCAGTTATGCTCTCGCAGCGGCCCGGCGGATCTGCAATTACCAGTGGGCGTGGTTTCGCATTGCGCCAGACGTGTCCTCCCCGGCCGCGCCATCCGCGCTGGCGCGTGGCTGGGTGCCACACCCGTGAAGCCGGGGGGTGAGCTGGCCTCCGCGCTGGCCTGCGCCCGATCTCTGGGCGGGCTGTAGCGGAGAAGGGGTCACCCGGGCCGCCAGTGATGCAGGAACGGCAGTACGTCTACCGAGCTTTCCGTGCCAATGATCAGCGCCGCGACTGCGCCTGGTCGGGGCTCACCCTCGGTGGGTGATGCACGGCGGGATAGGCCGCTATCAGATGATTGGGCGATTTCGCGCAGCAGCCCTTCCTGGACGTCTGGTATGCCCACCTGGACATCGAGCCGACCCTCGTCAAGTTCAGGTCCCAGGTCAAGGCGAAAAGGTTCAAAGCCGCCGAGAAGCTGCTGGCCAAGGCCCACACCCGTGACAGCACCCAGGCGCTGGGCAAGCTGACCACCATGGTCGGCGGCCAGCGGCGGATCATCAGCGACCCGCCGATGATCATGCCTATCGAAGACGTTTTCGCCGATGTCCAAGCCAGCGCGATTTACGACGAGATCTGCACAGTGCTGGGAAAGTACCGGCGGACCCTGCAGTCTGACCGCCGCCACCTGCTGGAGCAGTTCACGCTGGTCCAGGTGGCCCGCAAGGTCGTCGGGGTCGGCAGCGTCGGCACCCGCGCCTGGGTCCTGCTGATGGACGCCCTGGACGGCGTCGAACCGCTGTTCCTGCAAGCCAAAGAGGCCCAGCCCTCCGTTCTCGCGGACTATGCCGGGCGCAGCCAGTACACCAACCAGGGCGAACGCGTCGTCGCCGGGCAGCACCTGCAGCAGGCCCAAAGCGACATCTTCCTGGGCTGGACCCGCGTCCCCGCCCCCGACGGGGTGGACCGTGATTTCTACGTGCGCCAGCTGCGGGACTGGAAATTCTCCGTACCGGTCGAGCTGATGCTCCCGTCGGCATGACCATCTACGCCCGGCTGTGCGGGTGGACCCTCGCCCGGGCGCACGCCCGCTCCGGTGACCGCGTCGCCCTGGCCGCCTACCTCGGCGGCTCCAGCAAATTCGACGAGGCGATCGCCGACTTCGCCGAAACCTACGCCGACCAGAACGAACGCGACTACGCCGCGCTCCAGGCCACCGTGAAGAGCGGCAAGGCAGAAGCCACGACCGAAATCTAAGACAGCACCCAGGTTCGTTTACCGTTCCAGGAAGCGCCCATGTCCGCGACGACGTGAGCCGACATCGTGAAGCAGCCGCGAACACCGGTGATGGTTGGACCGGCCCGAACGGACGCTCGCCAGCCTGGACGAACGCCCATTCCCTCCCCCGGGTCGGACGGACCCAGACGGCTTCGAATGATCCGGCCGCCCGGAGCCAGGCATCCTCTCCCTTATTGGTGCAGTGTTCCTCGCGATCACGCTGATCGACTTCCTCCGCAACGTCGATGCCGTCATCGCGGCGGGGCGAACCAGGCCGTCAGCCAGCGAATGACCCTTCCGCCGGGGCCGGCCGGTTGTCAGGACCTACAGCAGGACGTTCGTCTCTGCTGATGCACACCCTGGTCAGGGAACCTGGCAGTGGACAGGTGGTTGCTCTTCGAACAAACGTCCGGTGCCGATGCTGCCGTCGGCGGCGAATCTGAGTGTTCCCTGCGAACGCTGAGGGGAGTAGGTCATGATCTTCCTCTGGACGATCTTGATGGTTCTCATCTGGATTGCAATCGCGTTCTGGCCCGCCCGTGTCGCTGGCCGGAAGGGCCACAGTTTCATCGGGTACTTCATCTTCAGCCTGTTCTTCTTCCCGGCGGCCCTCATCGTCGCCTATCTCGTTCCACCCAGGGCTGCAGCTATCGGCTAGTGCTGGGGCGGGACACCCAGCCGCCCGTGTCGGTCTGGCCGGGCCGGGATGACCGGCTGTGAGAAGTGGTGCGACACCTGGAATCGGGAAGTGGAGCTAAGGGGACTCGAACCCCTGACCCCCTGCTTGCAAATCCGGGCCGTTCCTCCCGCCGACCACGCTGAATGGTAAATGGCTAGTTCAGAAGCTCCTCTTCAGCCCAGTTGGGAGTGCTTTGGGCACGGTAACACCAGGTGTGATCTCCCAAATTCCTCCCAATTGATCAAGGAGCAGCAGCATGTCTGATGATCGCGTTGACCAGCTCCGGAGCCAGGAGTGCCGGCGCAGCTATGCCTAGCTGCGGCTCTTGTCTCGCCCTCGTGCCCGGTACCAGTCCAGGGCGGGGGTACCGCGCTCGCTAGCCAGGCCTTTCGCCGCTGCCAGCCCAATCGCGAGCACGATTATGCCCGCCACGGTGCGCCTATCCACCGTCGCACGGGCCGCCGCAGCCAGCATGACGAGCGTGATCACGTGCTGCCGTCGTCTCGCTTGCCGGGTACCCCCCGATATAGGGGCAGGCGCCGCCAATCCGATGTTGATGGGCATGTCATCTCACTCTCCCTGACATCACCCTGCGCCGTGCCACTTGCCGCGGACGCCTTAGATCTCGGTGGCCGCCTCGGCTCTGCCGACCTTCACGGCGTCCTGGAGGGCGGCGTAGTCGCGTTCGTTCTGGTCGGCGTAGGTTTCGGCGAAATCAGCGATCGCGTGGTCGAACCGGTCGGAGCTGCCGAGGTAGGCGGCCAGGGCGACGCGGTCACCGGAGCGGGCGTGTGCCCGGGCCAGGGTCCATCCGCACAAGCCGGCGTAGACCGCCATTCCGGATGGGATCATCAGCTCGATCGGGGCGGAGAATTTCCAGTCCTTCAACTGCCGGGCGTAGAAGTCGCGGTCCACCTTGTCCGGGCCTGGCACGCGCGTCCAGCCGAGGAAGATATCGCTTTCGGCCTGCATCAGGTGCTGCCCGGCGACGACCCGCTCCCCCTGGTTGGCGTACTGGCTCCGCCCGCAATGCTCGGCGAGGACGGACGGCTGGGCCTCTTTGGCCTGCAGGAACAAAGGCTCAGTCCCGTCACCGGCGTCCATCAGCAAGATCCAGGCGCGGGTGCCGACGCTGCCGACCCCGACGACCTTGCGGGCCACCTGGACCAGGGTGAACTGCTCCAGCAGGTGCCGCCGGTCAGACTGCAGGGTCCGCCGGTACTTGCCCAGCACCGTGCGGATCTCGTCGTAAATCGCGCTGGCTTGGACATCGGCGAAAACGTCTTCGATAGGCATGATCATCGGCGGGTCGCTGATGATCCGCCGCTGCCCGCCGACGATGGTAGTGAGCTTGCGCAGCGCCAGGGTGCTGTCCTTGGTGTGCGCCTTGGCCAGCAGCGCCTCGGCCTTCTTGAACCTTTTCGCTTTCATCTGGGACCTGAACTCGCCGATGGCCTGCTCGATGTCCAGATGCGCATACCAGACCTCCAGCAGCGGCTGGTCCGCGAAGCCGCGCATCGCGGTGCGGTACCCCTCGGCCGCCGCCAGGACGATCTTGCGGCGGGCCTTGGCCGGGAACCCGTTGTCGCGTCCGGCCACGGCCAGGCTCGCGGCCAGCCGCTTGACGTCCCACTCGAATGGTCCGGGCAGGCTCTCGTCGAAGTCGTTGACGTCGAAGACCAGCCGGCGTTCCGGCGAGGCGAACGCGCCGAAGTTGGACAGGTGCGCGTCCCCGCACAGCTGCACCCGCAGCCCCGAGGCAGGCGTCGTGGCCAGGTCCGCGGCCATGGGCAGCGCCGCCCCCCGGTAGAAGGTGAAGGGGGACACCAGCATCCGCCCGTGCCGGACCGGCACCAGCTCCGGCACCCGCGACTTCGCCTGCCCCAGTAGCAGCCCCACTGGATCCCGCGGCCCATCCGGCGCGAATTCCGCATGCGACTCCAGCGGAGTGACCGCCCGGGCGTCCTTTCCCCGGGCCACCCGGTCCGCGCGGCTCAGCTGCTCCGCCGTCCCGGGCCGCCCGGAGCCTTTACCGGATGCCCGCGTGGCAGAGCTCGCTGACGCGCCACTCTCGGTCTTCACAGTCATGGCCATTCCTTCCCTTTATGCCGGAGTTGTCAGTAACCGTCTGGTTCCTCCAGTGCGGCCGTGATGTCATATCCGAGCGCGGTCGCCACCTCGTGAGCGGCGGCGACGATGCGGCCGAGTCCGGCTACCGGGGCGATCGCCAGCAGGACGTCGGCTATTTCGTCCTCACTCGCGCCCGCCGCCAGCGCCCGGCCGGCGCTCCATTCCAGGCACACCGCCGGTGACCCGATAGCCACCGACACCCCCACCTGCAGCAGCGCCGCGGTCTTGGGATCCAGGGCCGATGTCTTGACCAGGCCAACCCCGAGCCCGGCCTCATCTTCGACGAAGGCTTCGTCGATCATCGCCAGCCTGCGCAACGTCTCCTGGAATCTCACCGTCTGGCCCATATCCCTCCGCCCGCCGTCAGCACCAGTCCACGTGGCTGCGGGGAGGATTCCATCGCCCTGATGGGATGAAGCCCGGTCGTCATCGGGCGAGGAGCCCCAGCTCAAGACAGCGTGAGACTGCCTGGATGTGTGAAGAGGCCCCGGCTTCGCGGCCGGCGGTCCGGTCCGTCCTCCTGGGCGCTGCCCTTTCAAGCTGGGCCCGTTCGAGCCCCGCGGCCCCGAACACTGCGGCGTCCAGGGGCGCCGGACGTGCCCTCGGCCCGGGCGGAGCACCTCGGAGATTTGTGCCTGGCAGACAAAGCCTTGGATTGGCAGTCAGTCGCCTAAACGCCTTCCCCTGCTTGCCGGCCGGCCCCTTGCCGGTCGTGCAGCGTTTGGAGTGGGTTAACCCGGCGGGGGGTATGGCGTGTCTTGACCTGGTCTGAGGCCTCAGCAGACTATGGAGCGGCCAGACCGTTCGGGGGGACTGTCGGATCATGGGCGAGAGCGACGTGCGTCAACGGCACGCCCGGGCACAGCGCGCGGGCGGGTCAGCGTCCGACCTCGTCGCGTCCAAGCTCCGTCCTCCGCTGACACGGCCCGGTACCGTGCGCCATTCGTCCCTGATCCAACGTCTCGCGCGAGGCGGCTCCCGCCCGATCGTCTCGGTGGTCGCGCCGGCCGGCTACGGCAAGACGACGCTGCTGTCGCAGTGGGCCGACTGTAGCGGCCAGCCCGTCGCGTGGGTGTCGGTCGACGAAGCGGACAACGACCCGAAGGTCCTGCTCAGCTACGTTGCGGCAGCGCTCGATGCGGTCGAGCCGGTCGATGAGCGGGTCTTCGACGCGCTGGCCTCCCCGGCAAGCTCGGTGCCCGGCTCGGTTGTCCCCCGGCTCGCGTCGGCGTTTTCGTCGATGACCTCGCAGGTGGTGCTCGTCCTGGACGACGTTCACCTGCTGCAGAACCGGGAGTGCCGGGCCGCGCTGTCGGTGCTGGCCGATCACGTGCCCGCCGGTTCGCGGCTGGCGCTGGCGGGCCGGGCTGAGCCGCCGCTGCGGATCGCGCGGCTGCGCGCCGAAGGGAGAATCCTGGAGATCGGCCCCGGTGATCTGTCCCTTACCCGCGAGGAGGCGTCATCGCTGCTGCGCGACGCCGGCGTCGCGCTTAGTCAGGACGAGGTGGCCGAGCTGCATCGACGGGCCGAGGGCTGGCCGGCCGGGCTGTATCTCGCGGCGCTCTATCTCCGGGAGGGCGGCCCGTTCGCGGGCGCGGTGGTCTCCTTCGGCGGGGACGACTGGCTGGTGAGCGAGTATATGGAGTCGGAGTTCTTGTCGCGGATCTCCGCCCGGCAGCGGGCGTTCCTGACCCGGACCGCGGTGCTGGAGCGCATGGGCGGGCCGCTGTGTGATGCGGTGCTGGAGATGGGCGGGTCGGCTGCGGTCCTGGAGGAGCTGGCAGGGTCGAACTTGCTGCTGGTGCCGCTGGACCGGCGGGGGGAGTGGTACCGCTACCACCACCTGTTCCGCGACATGCTGCTGGCGGAGCTGCACCACTTGGAGCCCGGCCTGATACCCGTCCTGCGGCGCCGCGCCGCCGGCTGGTGCCTGGACAACGGCATGCCTGAGGAGGCACTGGAGTACTGCATGGCAGCCGGGGACGTCGATGGGGCCGCCCGGCTGGTAGGGCAGCTGGTGGTGCCGGCCTACCGGCAGGGCCGGGTCACCACCATCCAGCGGTGGTACCGGTGGCTGGAGGATCGCGGCGGGATCGAGGGACACCCGATGACCGCGGTGCTGGCCTCGTTCTTCTCCGCGCTGATGGGCAGGCCAGTTGATGCCGAGCGGTGGGCCGACGCGGTCGACCGCTGGCAGTACGGGGATCCGGCCCGGCCCGATGACCCTGTCACCGAGGCATGGGCCATCATGGTCCGCGCTGTCCTGTGCCGGCGCGGGGCCGAGCGGATGCGCGCTGACGCCGACGAGGCCGTGCGCAGGTTCGCGGCAGGGAGCTTCCTGACGCCGACACCCGCGCTCATGCAGGGGATCGCGCGCATCCTTTGCGCCGATCCCGATGGTGGCGACGTGTGCCTTGAGGATGCGGTCAGCGTGGGGGAGCAAGTCGGCTCGACCGATGATGTCGTGATCGGGCTGTGCGAGCGATCGCTGGTGGCGATGGCGCGCAGCGAATGGGACCGGGCAGAGGTCCTCGCCGAGAAAGCACGTGCCGTTTTGCGCCAGGCGGGGATCGAGGAGAGCTTCGCGACACCGCTCATCTGCGCGCTGCGGGCCCGTGCAGCTATGCACCGGGGTGATGTCCCGGCGGCGCGCCAGCAGCTGGTCAATGCCCAGCGGCTGCGGCCGTTGCTGACCTACGCGCTTCCCTACCTGGCTGTTCAGGCCCGGATCGAGCTGGCTCGCGTCCACCTCGCGCTTGCCGACCTGGCAGGTGCCAGGATGCTCAGTCGTGAGGTCGATGACCTGCTTAGGCGCCGGCCCGGTCTCGGGACCCTCGTCGGGGAGGCCGGGGCGCTCCGGGTCCAGCTCGCCAAGGAACGCGGTTCAGGCGTCCCCGGAGCGTCGGCGCTGACCGCTGCCGAGCTACGCCTGCTGCCGCTGCTGTCCACCCACCTGACTTTCCCCGAGATAGGGGGGGAACTGTTCCTGTCCCGCCACACCATCAAGTCGCAGGCGAACTCGATCTACCGCAAGCTGGGCGTCTCCTCACGGACCCAGGCGGTCTCACGCTCTCTTGAGCTGGGGCTCCTCGGCGGGTAACGGCCGGGCTTTCATCCCATCAGGGGGATGGGACCTGCACCGCTGCCACGTGGACTGGTGCCTGACGGCGGACGGAGGTATATCGACCAGACGGTGAGATTCCGGGAGAGGTTGCGCAGGCTCGTGCTGCTGCCGATCGGCCGGTTGCCGGGCACAGCTGCATCATCGCCGCCGCTCTTGAGGTGGCGACCGCGCCCGGGTATGACGTCGCAGCCGCGCTGGAGGAACCAGGCGGGTACTGACGGCTTCCCAGCTGGCCGCCTACGCAGAACAGTTGCGTAGCTACCGGAAGGAGGCAGGCATGACGATCCGTAGTAATACCAGGAACGGCTGGACGGTGGTTCTGCGCCGCCGGCCGGCCCGCATCGTGGACGGCCGGGCGGAAGACTCCTACACCGACGCGTTCGAGATCATCTGCTGCAATTGCGGTGACGATCCGGACCTGGATTATTCCGCGGTCTCACCGAAGCTTCAGCTGGTCCGTGGGCCATACCCGATCGCGGAGGGCGTCCGCGCATACCAGGCGCACCTCAGGCTGCACACCCAGACTGAGGCGGCGTACCGGCGGGGACGGTAACAGATGCTGGCTGACCGGCGACGGCAGCCGGGTCGCTGGCGCCGGCGTTCAACTGTGGCTCAAACCTGAAGCTGCTGGCCATCGATCTGCTGCATCGCAAGGACGAGCGTCTGTTCCCTTTCATCCCATCGGGGCGATGCCACCGCGCGGCGCGAGGTGGAGCCTGAGCGTGACGGGCTGGAGTCAAGATTCCAGCGACTGCGGCGACCCAGGGAGTCACGATGACGTCGTCAACAACCCAGCCGGCCAGGGGCGCAGGCAGGCGGCACGCGGAAGGCCAGGGCTATGGCCTGGTCCTGTTCGCGTCCGTCCTGCTGGTCATCGTCGGCTGCTTCAACCTGATCTACGGCATCGCGGCGGTCGCCAACTCCCACGTGTTCACCGCCAATGCGCACTACGTGTTCGGCAGCCTGCGGACCTGGGGCTGGATCACCCTGATCATCGGCGTGCTGCAGCTGCTCGCGGCCGGCGGGGTATTGGCGGGCAACCAGATGGCGCGCTGGTTCGGCGTGGCCGTTTTGGGGCTCAGCGCGATCGACCAGATGTTCTTCATCCCCGCCTACCCGTTCTGGTCCCTGATGATCATCGCGGTGGACGTGGTCGCGCTGTACGGGCTGTGCGCTTATGGCAGCCGGGCCAACCTGGAAGCCGCCTAGGACCGCACGGTGCGCGACATCCGGGCCAGCGTCGAGGTGCGGGCGCTCATCGGCGCCGCCGGGATGGGCGTGGTGGGCGGCGATCTGACGCACCGCCACACACCGGCAAAATCGCGGCACCGGTGGGTGCTGAACGGGAGGTAGGGAACGATGAGTGAGCCTGACCGCACGAAGCTGCCGATCCGCAGGCCGTCGTTTGGGGGGGTGGCCAACAGGACGCTGGCGGGGTCAGAGCCGGACTGGAACCTGATCGGCCACGTGGAGCCGCCGGCGGGGGCGCCGAACGTGCTGCTGGTGCTGATCGATGACGCCGGTTTTGGCAACCCCGCCACCTTCGGCGGCCCGATAGCGACACCGAACTACACGCGCATTGCCGAGGGCGGCCTGAAGTACAACCGCTTCCACGTCACGGCGCTGTGCTCCCCGACGCGGGCGGCGCTGCTGACCGGGCGGAACAGCCACACCGTCGGCGTCGGCTCGGTCGGGGAGTTCGCAGGCGGGTTCCCCGGGTACTCGGCCACCCTTCCGCGCGATTGCGCGCCGCTGCCTCGGATCTTGCGGGACAACGGGTACAGCACCGCGGCGTTCGGCAAGTGGCACCTGACGCCCGACGGGCAGCAGGGCCCGGCCGGGCCGTTCGACCGCTGGCCGACCGGCTGGGGGTTCGACTACTTCTACGGCTTCCTCGGCGGCGGGGCCAGCCAGTGGGATCCGTGCCTGGCTGAGAACCAGAAGATCATCGGAACGGAGCCGGAGTACTACGACAAGGAGAACCCTTACTACTTCCCGGACGCGATGGCCGGCAAGACGATCGAGTGGCTGCACGGCGTCCGGGCGCAGGATGCGCACAAGCCGTTCTTCGTCTACTTCTCCACCGGCTGCAGCCACGCCCCCCATCACGTGGCGAAGGCCTGGGCCGACAAGTACAAGGGCAAGTTCGACCAGGGGTGGGACAAACTGCGGGAGGAGACCTTCGCACGGCAGAAGGCGCTCGGCGTGATCCCCGCCGATGCCGAGCTGACGCCCAGAAACGAAGCGTTCCCCGCCTGGGACGACATCCCGGACAAGCTGAAGGCCTTCTACGCCCGCCAGATGGAGGTGTACGCGGGCTACTCCGAAAACGCCGACCACAACGTCGGCCGCGTGATCGACGCGATCGACGAGCTGGGCGAGCTCGATAACACGGTGATCATCTGGATCTGGGGGGATAACGGCGCCAGCATGGAGGGCACGATCACCGGCTCGTTCAACGAGCTGACCATGCAGAACGGCATCCCGCTGACCGACGAGATGCAGCTGCAGCTCTCCGAGCGCTACGGCGGCATGGAGGCCTGGGGCGGCGAGCTCATGGATCCGCATTACGGCGCGGCGTGGGCGTGGGCCGGCAACACCCCGTTCCAGTGGGGCAAGCAGGTGGGCTCGCACTTGGGCGGCACACGGAACCCGATGGTCATCCACTGGCCGGAGCGGGCCACCGGCGCCGGCGGGCTCCGCTCGCAGTTCACGCACGTCAACGACGTCGCGCCGACCATCCTTGACATCGCGGGCATCCCGATCCCGTCGTCGGTGGACGGGATCGACCAGGAGCCGATGCACGGCGTGACGTTCGCCGGCACGCTCACCGACCCGGCGGCGCCCGAGCGGCACACCCAGCAGTACTTCGAGACCGTCGGCAACCGGGCGATGTACAAGGACGGCTGGTGGCTGGCGATGCGGACCCCGCGGATCCCGTGGGTCCTCACACCCCAAGCCCTGAAACCGTACACGCCTGGAGTCTGGGACCCAGATGCCGATCCGGTCGAGCTGTATTACCTGCCCGACGATTACAGCCAGGCGCACGATCTGGCGGCCAAGCATCCGGAGAAGGTCGCCGAGCTGAAGGAGCTCTTCTGGGCCGAGGCCGAGCGGTACAAGGTGCTGCCACTGCTGGCGACCCTGTCCACTTTCTTCGGCATGCTGCCGCCGCTGCCAGAGCAAGCCAGGTTCGAGTTCCGCGGGGACGTCCAGAACGTGCTGTCGGGGATGATCCCGCGGATCTACAACCACTCCTACGCGATCAGCGCCGACCTGGTGATCCCCAAAGGCGGCGCCGAAGGGGTGATCGTGGCCGAGGCCGACCATCTGGGCGGGTTCTCCCTCTTCGTCGCCGACGGGAAGCTCACCCACACCTACTCAATGATGGGCGTGTTCATCTACCGGCAGCAGGCCGAGGAACCGCTGCCAGCCGGGGAGGTGAACGTCCGGATGGAGTTCGCCGCCGATGCGCCCAAACCCGCCACCGGCGGTGAGGTGACCCTGTTCATCGACGACCGCCCGGTGGGCAAGGGCCGCATGGACCACACCGTCCCGGTCCGCTTCTCGGGCTATGCCGGCATGGACATCGGTCGCGACAACGGCGGGGTGGTCGATCGCAGCTACGAGGACAAGAAGCCGTTCCCGTTCACCGGCACGATCAAGAAGGTGGTCTTCGACGTCAAGCCACACCTGACGGACGAGGACGAGCAGCAGTTGCACGCGGCTGCCCACCACGGGGACACGGCGCACGCGCTCGCCGAATGAGGCACACTCACCGCGCTTGAGGAGGATTTCCCGATGAAGTTCGACGACGAGACGACCGACGTCCTGATCGGCGGTTACATGTCGAAACAGGCCGCCATGCAGGACTACGAGGCGGTCCTGGCCAGCGGTGGCTACCTGCACGGCGCGGTAGTGGTCAGCAAAGACCTCAACGGCAACCTGTCGGTAGAGCAGACGGATCACATGGTCCGCGAGGGCGCCGCGGGGCTGGGCGCGGTCGGGTTCGCGGTGGGGCTATTCGCGCCGCCGCTGCTCGCCGCGACCGCGGTCGGCGCGGTGATCGGTGCCGGGGCCGGCAAGCTGCTGCATCACAGGACCGCCAGCAAGCTGGAGGAGCAGGCCGGGGCAACCATACCGATTGGCGGCGCCGGCCTGATCGTCGCCTTCCCGCACTCCGCGGCCGCCAAAGTCGTACCCGCCGTGACCCGCCCCATCAAGAAAGTCGTCGGCGAGGCCGAGGGCCACCACGTGCAGGCCCTCAAGGGCGCGATCGCCGACGCCCAGCAGAAAATGGCCGAAAGCGGCGCATGACTTGAGGTGGGCTGTGGTGATGACTCACCCGGCCTGCTCAGGCGAAGCTCGGAGAAAGGGCTTCCATCAACGAGGAGGCTACGGAGATCCTGTCCACTGAGACCGCCAGCCCGGTGCTGACCGTGCCGGGCGCTCCGCTGGCCTTCCACGTCATGTCCAAGCCCACCGGGGCGGTCTGCAACCTGGATTGTGAGTACTGCTTCTTCCTGTCCAAGGAGATGCTGTACCCGGGGTCCCGGTTCCGGATGGCCGCCGATCTGCAGGAGGCGTACATCCGGCAGCTGCTGGAGGCGCACAGCCGGGTGCCGGAGGTGGTGGTCGCCTGGCAGGGCGGTGAGCCCACCATGATGGGCCTGGATTTCTTCCGCCGTGCCATCGAGCTGGAACGCCAGTACGCGCGGCCGGGTCAGCGGATCCTGAACACGATCCAGACCAACGCCACCCTGCTGGATGATGAGTGGGGGGAGTTCCTGAAGGAGCACGGGTTCCTGGCCGGGATCTCGATCGACGGCCCGCGCCAGATGCACGACGCGTACCGGGTCGACAAGGGCGGCAAGCCCACCTTCGACCGGGTGATGCGCGGCCTGGACGTGCTGCGGCGCCACCAGGTTGACTGGAACGTGCTGACCACCATCCACGCCGTCAACGGCGACCACGGCCGGGCGGTGTACACGTTCTTGCGTGACGAGCTCGGCGCCACATTCATCCAGTTCATCCCGATCATCGAGCGGGCGACCGAGGCAACCCTGCCCATCGCTGACGCCGGGTGAGGCGCGGGAGTGAAGGGCCGCCCGCTGTACACCCAGGACGGGACCCTGGTCACCCACCGCTCGGTCGGGCCGGCCCAGTACGGGCGGTTCATGATCGACGTGTTCGAGGAGTGGGTCCGCCGCGACATCGGCGCCGTGTACGTGCAGATGTTCGACACCGCGCTGGCGAACTTCTACGGCGAGCCGGGCGGGATGTGCGTGCACGCCGAGACGTGCGGCACCCAGCTGGCGCTGGAGCACACCGGCGACCTGTATTCCTGCGACCACTATGTCGAGCCCGGTTACCTGCTGGGCAACATCAAGGGCAAGCACATGCTGGAGCTCGTCGCCTTGCCCGCCCAGCGCAAGTTCGGGCAGGACAAGCGCGACACCCTGACCCGGTACTGCCGGGACTGCGATGTCCGGTTCGCCTGCAATGGCGGCTGCCCCAAGGACCGGTTCGCCACGTCCCCGTACGGTGAGCCGGGTCAGCACTACCTGTGCCCCGGGTACCAGGACTTCTTCCACCACGTCCGCGAGCCCATGCAGCAGATGTCCGCGCTGCTGCGCGCCGGCCAGGCCCCCGCGGAGCTGATGACCGCTTACGCAAAACAAGACTCCCGGCGCGGCCGCAACGACCCGTGCCCCTGCGGCAGCGGGCGCAAATGGAAACACTGCCACGGCACCGAACCCGCCCGCTGAAAGGCAGCCAATGCCGCGGGGTTTCATCATGCGGCTCCGCCGATACCACAGCGCACCCATGCTGATCGCAAGCATGGGCCACCCGTGCCACTTCCGCAACACGGCAGACTGTAGCCATCGGGCTCATCCGCCAGCGCGTATTAAGCGATCTGGTCGTTCCGCGGCCGTCGTGAGCTGGCGGTGTGATCACTCTAAGTAGTCAATAGATCGGGGTTATGCTCCTGCCTACGACTCGAATGTCCGCTCGATCACTAGTTGATCATGCGGCTGGGCGGCTTCTGGGAGATCATTTTGGGGGGCACTTTGAGGGGCAGAATGGTGTTAGCGAGTGTCAGTCTGAGTCAGGCTCAGTTCGCGTGAGTTAGTGTTTGTGCAGTCGGCGCAGCGTATGGCGTCGGCGGCGGACATGCCGGTGGTTCATGGCATGCAAGAGGTCAGCGGTTCGAGCCCGCTTAGCTCCACGTTTTTTCGCGCGCGTGTTCGATAAAAAGTGACTATCTCTAGTCACTTGGAACCCGAGGTATGTCCCCTGGTGGGGGATTGCAAAGGCTGCCCGCATGCGTTGCCTGCAAAGTGGGTTGCGGGGCCATCCTGGCAACTCCTCAGCTGGGGCAAGCCTCGCGATTCCCGACCTGCCACCGCCGGAAGGTACGACAGAGCCATTTTGTGCCAATCCCCGTCCTGGGCACCACGACCGCCGATGGGCTGACCCCGGCCCCTGCGCTAGAGCGACTGCCCGCGATCGGAGCCTCCCTCACCGAGGTACGCCCCCCCGGGAGCCTCCGGCCAGCGGGGCGGAGCAATACCATGCCGCCGCTAAGCGGCGCTGACAGAAGCAGCACCTCGGCGATCGTCCCTGACCGGCGACAGTGCTTGCCGGAGTCGGCGGGAGCGCGCATCCTGCCGATCGACGCCGTGCCATCCTTTTCGGCTGCTGAAGGTCGCGGGCCGGCAGCGGCCGAGCCGGACGAATGCCGGCGCCCGCGAGGAAGCGCGGCACCGGGCTTTCGGACCGCATGACGGCGATGGCGACCCTGGAGCAACGGGCTGACGACATCCCGAGGTCGCCAATGCGTAAACATTCGGGACTGGACATTCGCACGTTGGGTCGTAACTTGGGCGTCTAGGCGGCCAGCTATGCGGAATCTGGTTGTTAACAGCGCGACGGCCCGCCGTTATCTGCGCGGTGAATAGCTCCATGGCGGTCATTCATTGAAGTGCGCAGTCAGGGCGCTGTGCGCGCCGCAACTACCCTTGGTCGCGGAGGGAGTGCGCTTCGTGCGAAAGGCCTGTCCGGGCGCCGCTCAGCCTCGCCACGGGCACCCTCCGGGGGCATCGGAGGGTGCTGCAGGACATAGCGGCCGCCCGGCCGGCTGGCGGGGAGCCGGTCCGGGTGGCCGCTGTGGTCAGCTTCACGCGGTGGGGGAAAGTGCCTGGCGCCTGGCGTGCCGGGCCCGGTCGAGGAGCACGGCCGCAGCGGCGGCCAGCAGGGCGGCGCCGACCGCGATCACGGCGATCTGCCAGCCTGCCATGCCGCCCACGATGATGGTGTGGCTGACGGTGCCAGGTGGGGTCCCTGTTGCTGGCCCGCCGCCCTCTGGAGCGGGGAATAGGTTCGTGCTGGCGAAGGCGGCGGGTGCAGCGGCGCTGAGCCCGAGGAACGCGGCGGCGAATGCCGCCAGGGTGGCGCTGATGCGGCGGATGCGGTTCATGATGGTCCTCCCGTGTCGTTGGTCCGGTCAGCCATCACTGTGCGTGAACTGCCGTCCGGTGCGCCATCCGACGTTCTGCATCCGATGTTCTGCGTATGGCCTGCCGCGCCCTGCGCCCTTAACGTGGGACTATCCAGGTAGGAGGCGGCCATGACCGAGCCGGTGAGGATCAGCGACCGTGACGTGCGTGCGCTACTGCGGATTGTGACCGGCGAGCGTGAGCACGATGTCGCGGAGGGGCTGCCCCTGTCGCTGCTGGAGGACCTCAACGAGCAGATCCCCTGCGATGCCCTGTCGTTCTTCGGCCTCAACAGCCGGCAGGAAACCGCCTGGTTCGGCCAGGACCTGCCCGCAGACGAGGGGCAAGACGATCAGGCATTCTGGGCGCACTACTGGGACTCCGAGCCGTGCTCCTACCCCGACCGCAGCGGCGATCTACGCAGCGTGACCAAGATCTCGGACTTCTGCAGTTCGCGGCAATGGCACGCCACCGGCATGTATCGCGATTACCTGCCGTGGGTCGAGCACGAGATCATGGTGTGCCTGCCCGGCGGCCCAGGGCAAAGCGTGCGCCTGGTCTTCTTCCGCAGCTCAGGGCCGGATTTCTCCGAACGTGACCGGGCCCTGCTCACGCTGCTCCGCCCGCACCTACACGAGGCCTTCCTGGACGCCGAACGGCGCCGCCGCGGCATCCCCGACCTGACTGCCCGGCAATGGGACCTGCTCCGCCTCGTCGCGGCGGGTGCCACCAACGCGCAGATCGCCCGCAGGCTCGGGATCTCGGAGGGAACCGTGCGCACGCACATGGAGAACATCTTCGCCCGGTTGCAGGTATCCAGCCGGGCCGCCGCCATCACCCGCGCATTCCCCGACCGGGCCACCCTCATGGGCGCCTGACCCGGATCAGCCTGCAAACGGCGACCACACCGGCCCGCGGACCAGGAGCCCGCGAAGCCCAGCCATCTCCCCGCGGCCTACCCCGGCCACTTCGCAGCGCCGGGATCGAGATGGTTACCTATTGATCAGGTAACCCCAGCATCGCCGCCCCGCCCGTGCCGGGCAACTCTCAGGTGCACAGAGTCAGCTTTCGCGCCTGGCCATGGGTCTCACCTCCCCTGTGAGACCCGGAAAGCCAGTGACAAACCAAGTGACTACGCCCCAAGACCCTTGCGGCCAGCACCAGCCCCAGCCAGACACCGCATGTGGGCTGACCTGCGGGCACCAGACTGCCCGGGATCCCGCCAGACGAAATCGGTCGGCATGGCATGCAAGTCCTGGTATCCGTGTGGGACGTTGCGCTGGTGTGAAAATGGCGGTCGGGGGCGTCGGCGCCGGGTGGGCTGCCGCGCGGTGGTGCGGCTTTGCGGGGTGGTTGCGCGGTCTGGCTGCGGGCGTGGCCTGGGTTTGGCAGGGTGCTGGTGGCTGCTCGCTGACGCCGGTATTTCTCTCTGGGACGCAAGCCCGTATGCAAGTCTGGCGCCGGGGCCTTGACCTTCGGGTCGCGCACTGTTGCCTTTGAGCACGCCGGTCAGAATTCCGGTTCCTGTCTGAGGCCCCCGGGCATCCGTCGCGTGTCCTGATGGCGAGGCGAGAGGTGCTGGCGATGGTGGTGCCGCAGGAGATCGAGGATGACGAGTACGAGCGGGTCCTGGAGCGGGTGGCCGCGGTGGACGTGGCGAAGGCGACCGGGATGGTGTGCACCCGGGTGCCGCATCCGGCCCGGCCGGGGAGGCGGCTGACCAGGGTGTGGGAGGTGGACGCGGACACCGGCTCGGTGATGGAGCTGGCTGATCACCTGGCGGCCGAGCGGATCGCGAAGGTCACCCTGGAATCGACGTCGGACTACTGGCGGATCTGGTTCTACCTGCTGGAGGCGGCCGGGCTGGACGTTCAGCTGGTCAATTCCCGTGACGTGTCGAACGTCCCGGGCCGTCCCAAGAGCGACAAGCTGGATTGCGTGTGGCAGGCGAAGCTCACGGAGCGGGGGATGCTGCGGCCCAGCTTCGTGCCGCCCGCGGAGATCCGGCGGCTGCGGGATTACACCAGGCTGCGGACCGACCTGACCCGCGAGCGGACCCGGCACTGGTCGAGGCTGGAGAAGCTGCTGGAGGACGCCCTGATCAAGGTCACGGCGGTGGCCAGCAAGACCGGCTCCAAGTCGGTCCGGGACATGCTGGAGGCGCTGATCGCGGGGGAGCGCGACCCGGAGGTGCTCGCCGGCCTGGCCCGCGGCAAGATGCGCGCCAAGCACGACCGCCTCGCCGGGGCGCTGGCCGGCCGGTTCGATGACCACCATGGCGAGCTGGCCCGGGTGCTGCTGGACCAGATCGACAGCCTCACCGCGCACATCGACAAGATCACCGGCCGTGCCGGGGAGCTGATCGCGGCGATGCCGGGGGCGTGGGGCGTGGACGCCGGCGGTGTCACCGGCCCGGGCGCGGGCCTGGGTGCCGGCGCGCCGGTGCTGCCCGCGGTCGCCCGCCTGGACGAGGTCACCGGCATCGGCGCCGCGGCCGCCCAGGTGATCATCGCCGAGGTGGGCCTGAACATGGGCGTCTTCCCCACTCCGGGGCATCTGGTGTCCTGGGCGAAGCTATCTCCGCGGACCATCCAGTCCGGGGCTAAGAACCGGCCCGGGCGGACCGGCAAGGGCAACCCCTATCTCAAGGGCGTCCTGGGCGAGGCTGCCGCCGCGGCCGGCCGGACCGCTACCTTCCTCGGCGAGCGCTACCGGCGCATCGCCCGGCGCCGCGGCAAGCTCCGGGCCCTGGTAGCCGTCGCCCGGTCCATCCTTGTCATCGTCTGGCACCTGCTCGCCGATCCCGCAGCCCGCTTCCGCGAGCTCGGCGCCGGCTACTACGCCAGCCGCATCGACAAGAACCGCAAGACCCGCAGCCACGTCCGCCAGCTGGAAGCCCTGGGCTACACCGTCACCCTCGCCCAGGCCGCCTGACCAGCCAGACCTTCCGCTGGTCACCGGCCCAGGTTCGCTGCCGCGCCATGGCTGAGGCCGTTATTTTCCGGTCAGAGGTCAGCGGTTCGAGCCCGCTTAGCTCCACAGGTCAGAAGTATAATTCGAAAAACCGGGCAGCGAGTACAGCAGGAAAGTACAGCAACGGCGACCGTCGGAGGCGCCGCGCATCTGTTCGGATCGGGCGCCTCGCCCCCGGTGGCGCTGCTGGCGAGGTTGGCGGATTTCCGGGTCTTGGAATGATGTAGCCAGGCCGCCGGGCTGGGGAACGCCCTGCTCTCGGGACCGCGTGACTCTTGCCGCATGATCACCACGCGCCTCTGTCGGATGGCAGTTCTGATGGTGACTCTTGACGCATTTCCGATGGTCAGCCGTCCTATGGTCAAGGTGGTGATCCGCCTTCACAGGCTGTTCACCGCAGGCCTGGATCACTAGGCCGCGCTGGGGCTGATGGGCGATCACCGGGCGAGCGGCAAGGTCCGCCACGCCGTGGATGGGCTGGATCAGGACATCCGGGACACTATCTTCGATCACCTGGCGGGCGAGCGGCGGCCCCAGTAGGACCTCCCCGAGCACGATCTGACTCCCATCCATGGGTGAACATCCATGGATGGAGAGCGGGCGCGCCCAGAGCCATTGGCCATGCCTGATCGCAGCACGGCCGCCGGGAGCAACGGCTGGCCGTCAACGTCGTTTGCTTGACAAATCTAGCAAATTGCGTACTATAGAAAGCAGAAGGTAAGGACCCGAGAGACGAGACCCCAAGGGGAAGAAATGACTGAGACCCGCAGCGCCAGCCAGGAGATCCAGGCAGAGATTCTTGGCGCGGTCCGCAAGAGCGAGGAAGTACTGGTCGAAGCGATCAAGCGCTGGACTGACGTAACCCAGTCGATCACCCCGTCCATCCCGATGCCGAACCTGCCCTACAGCGACACGCTGCCCAAGCCCGAGGAGTTCGTGGCCAACACCTACGACTTCGCCGAGCAGTTGCTCATCTCCCAGCGTAAGTTCGCTGAGGGCCTGCTCGAGGCAACCAAGCCGCTGATTGGCGCCAGCAACGGCGCGGCAGCCAAGAAGTAACACCCCGCATGCGCGGCGAGCTCGGCAATCCCGGCCCGCCGCGCATCTGCGCGCTAATCTCACCGCCTTGCCCTTACCGGGAACCTGATGCCGAAGGAGCGGAATTGTGGAATTCGACGAAGTCATCGAGATCCCGAACGGCCAGCGCAACAAGTACGAGATGGACCATGAGACGGGCGGATCCGGCTGGACCGGATGCTGTTCACATCTACCCGGTATCCGGCCGACTATGGCTTCATCGAGCACACGCTCGCGGACGGCACGGTGACCCTGTACCGCTTCAGAACTCGATGCATGGCCCGTGACCTGCGATTGGCGGGACGGGCGGGTTGAGGCATGATCGCGGTTCGTGTCTGTCCATCTGCTGTGCTTGTTCATGATCCGGGTATTCGGCTGGCTGGTCTTGTTGGGCCGGAGCCAGACGTCCAAGGACGCGGAGATCATGGCGCTGCGTCATGAGGTGATGGTGCTCTGCCGCCAGGTGGGCCGTCCTAGGCCGGACTGGGCCGACCGCGCGGTCCTGGCGGCCCTGGCCCGGTTGCTGCCGACCGGACTGCGTGGCAGCCGCCTGGTCCGCCAGGAACCTTGCTGGCCTGGCACCGCCGTCTCGTTACCGGCCGGTGGACTTATCCGAGTCCTCCTCGCCGCCCGCCGGTCGGCGAGGAGATCCGTGACCGGGTGCTGCGGCTGGCGGGGGAGAACCCGGCCTGGGGATACCGCCCGGGGAGCTGACCCTGTGCGTTGCGCTGGGACTTCCACACTGCCAGCGTCGGTGAACCATCATCCGGGAGAAGTACTTCGGCGACCGCCACCTCATGCGGTGGGCAGAACCCATCGGCGCGGCCATCGGCGATTTAGGCCAGCTCGGTCCGGCGACTGGGTCGCCCCGGCCGGGGCAGCTGAACCGGCGAGGGAGATCCGCTGCATCCGCACTTGGGTGCTGGCTAGGCCAGCGGCATCAGCCCGTGCTCAGGGAAGACGGCCGCCCGGGTGGCCATGATGGCCCGGTCAACAGGGTCGGCCGGGTCATATCCGGATTCGAAGCGGGCATAATCGGGATCGTTCCCCTCGGTCATGAACTCGGGTGCCGGGCGGCCGGTGCAGCGGAACGCGTGCTCGCGCCAGGTGGCCGGGATGCGTGCCCGGGGGTCGATCGGATGCCCGGCGGCCTCTGCCAGCAGATGCGCCCAGGTCCTGGGCACAACCTGGAGCAGGTCGTAGCCGCCTCCCCCAGTAAGGAGCCAGCGGCCGCCGGCCACCTGGTGGGCCAGTACATGGATCGCGGCGTGCGCCGCGCGTTGCGCGTCGATGGACAGCCGCAGGCCGGCCAGCGGGTCGAGCCAGTGCGTATCGCAGCCGTGCTGGCTGACCAGGATCTGCGGCCGGAACGCGGTCAGCAGCGGCGGCACGACCGCATGGAACGCACGCAGCCACCCGGCGTCCCTGGTCCCACTCGGCAGCGCCACGTTCACCGCCGAGCCCTGCGCGGCCGGCCCGCCCGTCTCTGACGGCAGGCCGGTGCCGGGGAACAGCGCCGCCGGATGCTGGTGCAGGCTGATCGTCAGCACCCGCGGATCGTCATAGAAAGCAGCTTGCACCCCGTCGCCGTGATGCACGTCGACGTCGACATAGGCGACCCGATCCGCGCCCTGGCCCAGTAGCCAGGCGATCGCAATCGCCGGGTCGTTGTACACGCAGAATCCGCTCGCGCTGCCGCTCATCGCGTGGTGCAGGCCGCCCGCGATGCTCGCGCCATGCTGGGCCGCGCCGGTCCAGACCGCGCGGGCCGCCGCCAGGGTCGCGCCAGCCACCAGCGCCGAGGCGTCGTGCATGCCCGGGAACACCGGGTCATCCTCGGTGCCGAGACCGAAATCCAGCACCGAAGGGTCAGGGTCCGGCCTGCCCGCCAGCCGCACTCCCGCGATGTAGAGCGGGTCGTGCACCAGTTCAAGCTCCGCGTCAGTGGCGGGCACCGGGCACTCGACCAAAACCCCGGCCTGGGCGAACAGTCCGAAGGCCCGTGCCAGCTCGATCGCCAGCTCGACCCGGACCGGCGCCATCGGATGGTCGGCCCCGAAGTCATAGGCAGCTAGCCGTTCATCCCAGGCCACGTACAGCGTGCAGGCCATCCGCCCACCCCCCAGTCATGCAAACCCGGAGAGCTTGATTGCGGACCTCATCGGGATCTTCTTAGCGGGCCAGCCAGCTGGCCGACCTCCACAGCACCCGGCCAGCTGGCCGCTGCGCCGCCTGATCCCGGTACCTGTCTTCAGGTTACATTCACTCTTCTACACTAGCAAAATTTTTCCAGAAAAATAAAGCCAGAAAAAAACGGATAGTTTCTTGAGGGTGACGAGCTAGCGTTTCCTGCCCGGCCCGGGTGCTCCTGCGCCTCACATACGACCCGGCACGCGGCGGCGCGACATCGCGGCCTGAGGAGGAGGCTGGCACGATCGGCGATCGGTAGCATTCCCGAATTGGATGCGGTATGGATGGAAATGCCCAGTCTGTGCGTGCTGAGAATCCCGTCCGTGGCTCTGACCAGCAGAGTTGCTCTCCCAGCCATCCCCTGTGATGATCACCGGTCATGTGCCTGCGGTTCAAGTTCCTCCTGATCACGCGGGTGGCCTCGTGGCTGCGGCTGTCCCGGCGTGAGGAGGTGTGGCAGACCGCAGAGATCTTGATCTGCGCCACCAGTTCGCCGTCCTGTAACGGCAGCAGCCGCGCCGCCCGAACCTGAACTGGGCGGACCGGGCCTTCCTCGCGACCCCGGACGCCCAGATCATCGGGCTCCCGGCTGGTCACCTCAAGGACGCCTCCGGCGCCGCCACGGCGGCAGGGAGCGCCCGAGGCCACGGCGTACCCAGGGTCTGGGTGAGGACTTTAGCCCCTGTGCGGATAATCACCTGGCCTGGTCGGATGGGGAGATGTTTTGCGGCAAGTTGTCAGCCTCGCCGGAAACGCTCGGCTTGCCGATCGTCGCCGCCCGGGCCTGGGCGTTAGGACTGCCAGGGCATGGCGACCGCCAGTCACTGGCTGCGGAGCCGGGAGCATCCGCATATCATCCCGTATTTCAACAGCGCTGAGGTGTGCCATGAGCACGGCGAGCTTGTGCGCAAGGCTTTCCGGGCGGTATCCGGCGGCCTGCCGCCAGATGCCGCCGCGACGATCGAAATGCCCGAGGGTAAATCCTGGTCTAATGCTGGCGGAGATGGCGACGGCAGAGGGCGGCATTCTCGTCGTGGGAAGGGAGTGCGGGCAGCCTATGAAGCAGCGGGTGCACGGCTCGCTGAGCAGCTGCTGCTGTGAGCATTCGCGGTGCTCTGTCGTTGTTGTGCCGCCAGGTGAAGGGGCCGCCTGGTGAGCACGCCGGCTGCGGCCACCTACGCGCTGCTGACCGACGGCAGCACGGTGCAGATCAGGCCGGCCCGGCGGCAAGACGCTGAGGCGGTTCGCGCGATGCACGCTGCCATGTCGCCGGACAACATGTACCTGCGGTTCTTCAGCATGAGCCCGCGCGCCGCCGAGCAGGAAGCCAAGCGGGTCTGCCGCGAGCCGGATTCCGACCATGCGGCGCTGCTGGCCTGGCAGGACGGCCGGCTGGTCGGCGTCGCCGCCTACGAGCTGGCCGGGAAGCCCGGCGTCGCAGAGGTCGCGTTCGCCGTCTCTGATGACATGCACGGCCGCGGTATCGCCAGCCTGCTGCTCGAGCACCTGGTCTGGCAGGCGCGGCAGCGCGACCTGCGGGCGTTCACCGCTGAGACTCTGGCAGAGAACTCGGCGATGCTGCGGGTATTCGCCGACGCCGGCCTGCCCGTCCAGCGGCGGATAGTCGAGGGCGTCGTCGAGCTGACCTTCCCCCTACCCGACAGCGAAGACGCTTTCCGGCTGGACAACTACCTGGAGAGCGTGGCCAGCAGGGAAAGCCGGGCGAATGCGGCGAGCCTGCGCCCGCTGTTGCGGCCACGCTCGGTTGCCGTGGTGGGCGCGAGCCGGCGCCACGGCACCGCCGGCCGGGCCATCCTGCGCAACATCGTGACTGGCGGCTTCACCGGGCCTGTCTATGCGGTCAATCCGCAGGCCCAGGCCATGGAGGGGGTGCCCTGCGTAGCATCCGTCGACAGCCTGCCCGAGCAGGTGGACCTGGCGATGATCGCAGTGCCGCCGGCCGCGGTGCCCGAGGTGGCGGCGCAATGCGGCCGCAACGGGGTCCGGGCGCTCACGGTGATGGCTTCCGGCCTGGGCGCGGCAGGCGCTGACCTGCTGGACACCTGCCGACAGTATGGCATGCGGCTGGTCGGGCCGAACTGTTTCGGCATCATCGTGCCCTGGATCGGCCTGGATGCGTCGTTGGCCGCTAATCACCCGCTGCCCGGCGTCGCGGGCGTGGTCGTGCAGTCCGGCGGGGTGGGGATCGCGCTGCTCGAGCAGCTGTCGCGGCTGGGTATCGGCGTGTCCTCGTTCGCGTCAGTCGGCGACAAGTACGACGTGTCCCCTACCGACCTGCTGACTTGGTGGGCGCAGGATGAGGTGACTCAGATAGCGGTCATGTACGTGGAGTCCTTCGGCAACCCGCGCAAGTTCGCCGGCACGGCCCGCCGGGTCGCGCAGCGGATGCCCGTGCTGACCATCGTCGGCGGCCGCTCCCCAGCGGGCCAGCGCGCGGCGGCCTCGCACCACGCCGACGCCGCGCCGACGCTGGCCACCCAGGAGGCGCTGTTCGCCCAGGCGGGTGTCATCGCCACCACAAGCCTCGGCGAGCTTGTCGATACCGCTGCACTGCTCGCCTGCCAGCCGCTGCCAGCGGGCAACCGGGTCGCGATCGTGTCCAATGCGGGCGGCGCGGGCGCGCTGGCCGCCGACGCCTGCGCCGACCACGGCCTGCAGGTCGTGCAGCTGAGCGCGGCCACCCGGCATGCGCTGCGCAGGCTGCTCCCGGCCCGTGCGGTGGTCACCGGACCGGTGGACACCAGCCCGATGGTGACCACGGATACTTTCCGGGCCTGCCTGGAGGAAGTAGCCGCCGACGACGGAGTCGACGCAATCCTCGCCGTGGCGGTGCCCACGGTGATCTCCGATCTGAGCGCAGCGGTGGCCGAGGCGGTCGTCAGCAAGCCGCTGGCGGTCGCCCTGCTCGACCGGGCCGAGTCCGTGACACGGCTCAAGCGCCTGCCCGTGCCAGGGCCGCTGGCCGGCCGCGGTCCGGACACCGGCCCCACGGCCGTCGGCCCGGCAGTTGGCGGAGAGGCGGCGGCAGTCGTCGACGTGGCGGCGGCGGCTGTCACCGGCGTGCCCGCCTACGCTGACCCGGAGAGCGCGGCCCGTGCGCTCGGCCATGCGGCCCGCTATCAGGCCTGGCGCGTGCGACAGCGTGGCACGGTTCCCGAGCTGGGCGGGCTGCGCGCGGCTGATGCGCGTACCCTGATTACAGGTTTCCTGGCTGGCTCGGCGGTCGGCGGCTGGCTGCCGGAAGCCAAGGCATCTGAGCTGCTTTCTTGTTATGGCGTCCCGCTGGTGGCCACCATGGTGGCGGCTACGGACGAGGAAGCGGCTGAGGCCGCCGGGCAGTTCGGCGGCCGCGTCGTGCTCAAGGCGGAGGCTGAGGGACTGGTGCACCGGACCGATGCCGGGGGCGTCAGGGTCGATCTGCGCACTCCGGAGGAAGTGGCCGAGGGCTACCGGATGCTGGCGGCCGACTTCGGGCCGCGGCTGCAGCGGGTGCTTGTCCAGCCGATGCTGGCCGGCGGCGTCGAGGTATTCATCGGCGTGGTGCAGGAGCCTGTGTTCGGGCCGGTGGTGGTGTTCGGGTCCGGCGGCGTGGCCGCTGAGGTGGACGGTGATCATGTGGCCCGGCTGACCCCGCTGACCGACGCGGACGCCGACGAGATGCTCAATTCGGTGCGCGCCGCGCCGCTGCTGTTCGGCCGCCGCGGCGTCCCGCCGGTGGACACGGCCGCGCTCGCTGACGTGCTGCTGCGGGTCTCCCGGCTCGTCGATGATCTCCCTGAGGTCAGCGAGCTGGAACTCAACCCCGTCGTCGCCCGGGAAGACGGCGTCTGGTGTGTCGACGTGCGGGTACGGATCAGCCCGGCAGAGCCCAGGGATCCCTTCCTGCGCCGGCTGCGCTGAGCGACTCGCGG
>Ga0208219_1000171_pt1 | contig 25908 bp, 32 predicted proteins | sample NGESurshal072012_7_FD_184469 | JGI IMG/M metagenome (GOLD analysis project Ga0208219, IMG submission 184469) | Arctic peat soil microbial communities from Barrow, Alaska - NGEE Surface sample 53-2 shallow-072012 (SPAdes) | ecosystem: Environmental > Terrestrial > Soil > Wetlands > Peat ... | reverse complement strand
CCCTCGCCCGTTCGCCTGGACCAAGGACGCCGACGAGATCCTGAGCAAGATCCAGCGCGCGAAGACTAAAACAAGCGCCCTTACACACCACTAGGACCGCCAGGAGGACAAACACCAGCAATACCGCCATCCCCTCGAAGAACAGCCCGACGATGATCATGGCGATCGGGTCCCGTCGCCGTATATCAGGTTCCGGCCGGTTCCCCATGCCCAGACCGGCACCCGGACGGTGAACGGCTGGCCGAGCGGCACCTGGCTGTCCCAGGTGACATCCGCGCCGCTCTTGGAGAGGTAGCCCTCGGTCACCGTATGACAGCCGCCCTTGCTGCAGGCCTGGCCGTAGGGCAGCGGGTTGAAGGTGTCCTGGCTTTCCGCGCCGGCCAGGTATGCCACGGAGTTCACCTGTTCGGGCAGGATGGCTACCGCGATGGTCGTCACGGCCGCGAGCATCACAATGCCGAACACCCAGCTGCCAGCGTGCCGGGGCAGATAACGGCTGGCATGGACGGGCAACGAGTAATGCGAGACGTTCGCGCGGGCGGTCGCCCGGACGGCCGCGTCCGCGCGGCGCAGCCGCACGGTGTCGACTATCGCGACAATCAGCCCTGTCAGCACCAGGGCCAGCAGCACGAAAACCGGGATCACACTCAGCAGTTCCGACGTGCCGGTCAGGTTGTCGAACAAATGGGCACCGACGGCCACGTACACCACGAGGCCGATCAGGCTGCAAACGGCGACCCAGGTCCAGCCGCGCCGGCGATGATGCAGCCGGACGATCGTACTTGCCTGGGCAGCTGGCGTCACTCGTCCTCGTCGTCCGGGTCCTCGCCGTCGGCGTCGAGGGCTAGGGCCCTCGCGCAGCCAGCCCAGCTCGTCCGGATGAAGGACCACGGTCGCCCACCGGCGGATCGCCGCGCTGTCATCGAGGTCGTCATCGCCCTCGTACTCGCCGGGCAGCTTCACGGCGATCCAGATGTCCTCGCCAAGCGTCCGGGCCGCCTCGCGCAGCCGGGCCGCCGTGGGGTCGGCGGTGAGGCTGTGGGCGGAGTCCAGGTCAGCGATGTCGATGCCGTGCCAGGGCCCCATGTCGTGCAGGACGGCCAGCCCGGCGGTGCAGACTACCGCGAGCGCGGGCCGGGGTTTCGGTGCCGTCGGCCAGGGTTGGCATACTCCTCGAACGCGGCCTGCGGGTGGATGGCCAGCAGTTCGCCGATGGCCCACCAGCCGAGCCCGCCGGCCAGGGGCGTCCCGGACGACGGTGTGGTGCAGACAGATAGAGAACCCGCGGCAGCGAGGGAAAGGCGTGCGCCAGAATGGATGATCTGAGTGCCGAGGCACAGTCGCAAAGGCTGCCGTCGATGAGCAAGTATTCGGCGATCTGCGCGACTGCGGATCATCTTGACCCTTCGACAGGCTCACGTTCAGTGACGAGGGCTGCTGCCTGCCGACTCTGTCTGGGCGGCGGTGCAGGTCCAGGTGGAGCGCCCGTAGCGGAGCGAGGATAAAATGACCTGGATGTGCGACGTGGCCTCGGCCAGAATTGGCCGCGAGGGCAATCTGTCGGGCGCAATCCGCGCCGGGTGTTAGCGAGTTGGCTTCGCCCGGGCCGGTGGCTTGGCCACCTGCGGCGTGGATCGCTGCTCAGCAGAGTTTGCGGATACTGCCGCAGCCAGAATGTCGGCCAGCGGTAGGGGGAATTCAGCAGCGGCTGCAGTGTGCCGGGCAGATCTGGCCGGCGTCTGGCCGGGACGCGTTACGCGTATCCGGGCAGCGGTGAGGGCCGCGTGAAGCTGCTCTGCGGCCGCGCGGGCGGCTGCGGCCTGGGCGGCGTGCGCCTGGGCCTGGCGTAGCCCGGCCACTGCATCGATAAGGGCCACCAGATTGCCGGCCAACGCGCCCGCCTGGCCCATGCCGTCGCCAGTCGTGCCGCCCGTCATCGCGAGCAACCGTGCCGCGGCACGAAGCCGGTTCCCCTCCGGAGTGTGGCGCGGGATCCTGCCGTGCGGTGAGCGGGAGGCCCGGTCGTAGGTGTCCGCAGCACAGCGCAATGCCCGGCTCCCGGTCGCCCTGGCGGCAGTGTGGAGCGCGTCGGCCACGGCCCAGGCTGGGTCCGCTCCCTGGTCGGGGTCGGTGGCGGTGCAGTGGCGCAGGTGATCTGCCACGGTGGCGGCTTGCCGGGCCGCGTAGCGGTAGAACTCGGCGCGCCCCGGTCCAGTGAACCGGGACGCGCCGGAACGCTCCGCTCCCCCATAGGCGCGTGCCCAGCTCTCGCGCAACCGGGGCAGGGTCAGCGTGCTGTGCAGGCGTCCGCCGCCGAACCAGCGGGGCGTCCCGTCCGGGCCGGTGCAACCAGGGAGGGTCACCGCGTAGCCGGTCACCTCGCCGGGATTGACCTCACTGAACCGCTCGCGCACCAGCAGGCCTGACACGCGCAGGCGGGTGAAGAATCCTGCCTCATTGGTGGCGTGTTCCGCTGCCTCAGCCACAGTGGCCCGGAGCACGGCGCGGACGGCCGCGCGCGGGAACTGGTCCGCACCGGCGAGAGGATCGCGCGCCTGCGGCCCAGCCCACCGAGTGCGCAGCTTGGGCAGCGTCAGATCGGCGGCGAGCTTCCCGCCGCCGTACCAGATGGGGTGGCCGTCCTTGCCAGCGCGCTGGGGCAGGCCGACGGCGTAGCCCGTTACTTGAGCCGGGCGGACCGTGCTGTACCGGCGGCGCACCAGAACTCCGGCCTGGGTCAAGCGGCTGAAGAACTCTTGCTCGGTGCGCGCTCCGGCGGCGGCGGTGCAGACCTCGCGGCGGAGCCTGGCGCGGGGCGGCTCATCCCAGCCACGCCGGATCGCCTGCTCCGACTCGGCCAGGGTTGGCCGCCGGGCGGCGGTGCGGTCGGCTGGGGCGGTGGAACGAAGGCCGAACTGGCGTTCCGCGTCCTGGCAGGCCTCCCGGACCCGGAAGTAGTCGTTCCAGACCTTCGGGCGGATCTGGTCTTGCCGGGCCAGGGTCGCGACCAGGTGGATGTGATCCGGGGCGTGCCGGACCGCCACCCAGCGGACAGCGAGATCATCCCCGGCAGGGGCGAGGCCGGTCCGCCCCATGATCGCGGTGGCGACCTGCGCCCACTCCGCATCCGATAGCAGCCGGTCCTCGGGCGCGGCTCGGACCGCGCAGTGCCACACCGGCTCGCGATAGTTCGATCCGTTGAGCGCGGCTAGGGGCTGGGCGAGCAGCCCGGCCAGGCGCCGGAAGTCACGCGACCCGTTCGGACGGCGCCCCGGTTCCAGCTCGCCTAGGTCACTGAACCCGGCAACCAGGCGCGGATCGGCGTGCTCGTTCGCCTTTCCCGGGCCGTAGAGGTAATAGAGCAGGCGCCGGGCGTCCGTGCCGCGGAGCACTTTCCCGATCACGTGAAACACCCTGGCCAGATCACGGAATGCTCCGGCTCACATGTTCCGCGGCTTCATCCAGACGGCGGACTACCCGGGCACAGAATTCGGCCGCTGGCAGCAGATCCTCACCGCGCTGTCCCGTTGCATTCAAGCGCGCCACCGCCTGATTGAGATTCGTGCCGACCCGGCGGACCAGTCCAGCAGCGGAGATGAGGTCAGCCAGGGCTTCGCGCAGTGGCGAAGCCTCACGGGACTGACTACCGCAGGCCGCGGCTAACGTCACTTCGGCGGCGTACGCCCCACGTGCCAGCCCAGCCTGGGCCGCTGCGCGGCTGACCGACTCGAACTCTTCCACGGTCAGGGAGAACTGCACGATCTTGGGCCGCGAGACAGGCTGCCGCGAACGCCGCCGCACACCCGCGCCCGACACCATGATCACCGCCTCCGATCTCTTGGCGATGCCCTCCTTGGCCGGGACCGCGCCCGGTCCCGGCCAAGTCCACGATGCCCATTCTTATGTCTGGATCTGCGCCCAGTCCAGACATATCCAATGGATATGAATAACTTGCTTCGACTGTTGCGGATTTCATCTGATGCAGAACTGGCATCACTTGGCACACGCAAGTAAATGTCATCCAGAAATGGCCTCTAGCAGCAGTTACCGTCACGCCCAGGAATAAGGCGCAGCCGGTTCCTGGCCGTCCGGCCGGGCAGCATTGCCGCGCCTGCCTGCGCACTCGCCGGTCACCTTCATCCGATGAAAGATCCTTACTTCTGATGAAGGTGACGGAGGGTGGATGGCGGGGGTGGGCCAGCCCGGGTCCGGGATCGGGTGAGGGTAAAGGTCACTTGACATCTGAATCGAGGTAAAGCTACCTTGACATCGTGAGGAACCGGGTTCGGGAGCAGCGCACCCAGCGGGGGATGTCCCAGGCTGAGGTCGCGGCGGCCCTGGGGGTGTCCCGCCAGACGGTGATCTCGATCGAGAGCGGGCGTTACCTGCCGTCGCTGCCGCTGGCATTCCGGATCGCGCGGTTCTTTGATCTGCCGGTCGACAAGATGTTCGACCCGGAAGACGAGGAGACAGGGGCATGATGAAGTTCATCCGCCCTCGCCTGCGGATGCCGGTGAGGATAGCCGCGCTCGGGGCGGTAGCCGCAGCCGTCTTCGCCGCCGGCCCGGGGCCGAGGGCGCTGGGAATCGCCTTCGCGGTAATAACCGGGGGGCTGGCGCTCGGCTACGCGATCGCCGCCTACGTGCGGGCGGGGGAGGACAGCGACCTGGGCGCGATCTACGGTTCCCGGGCTGATGAGCGGCAAAAACTGATCAGCTTGCAGGCCCGGGGCCTGGCTGGCGCGGTCGCCATGGCCGCCGCCTTCGGCGGCTTCGTGATCACCTACGCGGTCCACGGGGCTGCATGGCCGTTCGAGTTCCTCTTCGCCGTCACCGCTGCCTCCTACGGGTATGGCCTGACCATCTACGGCGCCGACAAGCCCGTCCCTGCAGATGACACTGGCGCTGCCTACCAGGAGCCGCCCGTTCCGATCAAGCCCAGGCCCTGACCACCGGCCCGGGCACCGCGACCGGTCACCCAGGATGCAGCGGCCCAGATAGAGGCCGCCGCCTGGCAGCTCCCCGAACACAAACAGTGACATTACAGCAGGATCGCCGGAAAACACGCACTACCCGAATACGCAATCCCACCAGTCGCTTTGCGGGGTTCGCTTCATTAGGCTGACGCTCAGCAATAGTGTCGAATGCAAATCAGGGATGCTATTTAATATTGGTCGCGGTCGATCTGTGTCGAACCCGATCGGCTCTTATGCGGCCTCGACGCCGGCCCCCTTGAAGACCTGCCGATGGTGCCAGTCGACGTGATTCACTTCCACGACGGGCTGGCCCGGCCGGGGTGCGAGCAGCGGCTGGCCTGACAGGTCGTCCACTGCCCGCCGCCCGGCGTCGCTGCGGGCCACGTAGAGGCTGGAAACACGAATACGTAGCTCAGCTGTCAGCCCTAGCACGCCCAGGTCGAACAGTGCATGGTGCAGCGCGCACAGGGCCAGTCCGTTGGCCACCACGTCCGGGCCGTCCTGGCTGTGCCAGCGCACGTGCGCGGCTTCCAGCCCGACGGGATTACGGCCCAGCGCCCCGTCGAAACCGCACATGGCGCACTGATAGGCGTAAGCCCGCAATACCTCCTCAGCGAACCCGGGACGCCGCAGGCTCCGCCTGCCCGCCGCGACGGCCGGGCTGGCCGCCAGCTCCAGCACCGCGAGATCCAGGCCCACCGCGTCACAGATCATGGCGGCCAGGCCCGGGGTGAAGTGCAAGTCCAGCAGCAGCCGCGCGGCGGCCGCGCGGCGGCCGCCAGCGTGCCCGGATCCGCGAGCAGCTGCTCGGCGCCCGGCCGCAACCGGCCCACCACGCCACGCCCGGCCAGCCACCGACCGCGCTCTGGAGCATCCGGCCCGATCTCCACCCCCGAACCGTCCCGCAGGTCCCAGATCTCCCGCTCCAGATGCACGAACGGCATCGCCGCCCGCTGCCGCCCCGCCGAGGGCTTCGCAAACGGCGGCCCGAAGTCGTTGATCAGCGTGCTGACCGACTCCTCAGCCTCCGCATACGCCGCCGCAGTGCTGCCAGTAGCCGCGAACCGCCCGAACAGCCACAGTAGTAACAGCGGCTTGTGCGGCGCCCGGACATTGCCGACAGACGCCCGCCGCAACCGCGCCAGCAGGTCAAGGAACTCCTCACGAGTCACGTAGCCCCTCCTGACCGCATGCCAAGCGGTGCCGATCAGCTCCGCCTGAGGCACCGAGCGGAGCTCGGCACCGCCCACTGACGCCCCATCCTGCCCACATTCTGCCCACAGATGATCAAGGCCCGGCTCCCCAAGAGACAGGGAACTGAGCCTGTGGCCATGAGTAACCCCGAGCGGATTCGAACCGCCGGTACCGCCTTGAGAGACCCGCAGCCGTTAGCATCGTCATCTCCCAACGGGCTCCAGGCCGGCCGGACAAGGAACCTGGAATCTGTTCAACGGGAGTCGCCGCTACGCCGCTACGCCGTGTCAGTGGGGCCCAGTCCGTGACGGTCACTGCCACTGGCTGGTGTTCAAGACCACGGTCAAATGACGGTCAAACGATCTTGGAAGTCACCCTGGCAGTCCACGACAAGCCGCTGACCTGCACTTTTGGTCGGGATGGCGAGATTCGAACTCGCGGCCTCCTGCTCCCAAAGCAGGCGCGCTAACCAAGCTGCGCCACATCCCGCTAAGCCGACCGTAGCCTACCTGTCCAGCCGGATTCTCGGGGTCCGGGTGGACCCATCCAGTCGCCCGCAAGGCTGGGGAAGCCGGTACGCTACCCGTGATGGCGTGCTGACCGGGCTGGACCCGCTGCGTCGGCGCGGCTCGCGGGCGTAGCTCAATGGTAGAGCCCCAGCCTTCCAAGCTGGTCATGCCGGTTCGATCCCGGTCGCCCGCTCCGACCACTCCCCCGCAAGTCAGAGGCATGATTAGCCTCTCTTAGGTGATCTTCACGAGTCGGACCTGCGCCGCCGGGCCCGTTCGGTGCCCGATGACCGGGATCAGTTGCGCTTCTTCCTGGCCGCGCGGAGCACCTGGGCCCATGCCCACCGCGACGGCCTGGTCACGCTCGCCGATGGCGTGCAGGTAGATCAGCGCTGCCCACGGGCTGAAGCCCTGCTCGGCCGCCATCGTGTTCCCGGTCCGCCTCAGGTCGTGGAAATGCAGTTCCGGCAGGCCGTTCTAGCCGTGTGGTCGTGCTCTGGTTCCGTGGGGTCCGTGGCCGATGAAATGTTGTCCGCTGGACATGGGGGGCCGCATGTCGTTGTAGGACCAGATGCCCATCCCGAATATCGCTGCCACCACAACAGCCGACGTCACCGCGGCCAGCGACTCCCGGGGCGGCACGCGAACCAGCAGCCAGGCACCGAGCAAGGAGATGGCGCCGATCGCGGGAACGTAGAACCTGACGGCCTGCAAGGTGTCAAGGCCAGGCTGGGCCGTCCAGGTGTAGGCGGCGTACAGCCCCCACACGCTGCACCAGGATGCGGCCAGGGCGATGCCCACGAAGAAGTCGCGGCGGGCAACGGTGCCCGGGCTAGCATCGGCGTGCCGTAGCCGCACCCACCGCCCGATGATCCACACCAGCGCGGCAAGTCCGAGCACCAGCATCGGTATGGCCTCAATCAGGTGCGACGGCATGAACCGGAAGTTGCGCCATACGGCGCCGAGGCTGAAGGTGATCTCGCCCGGCCGGTACCCGGACTTGAGCGGGCCGCCATACACCAGGTCATCGAACGCGGCCACGCCAGCGCCGAAGACCGCGACCGAGCCCAGCCACCATCCCAGCGCGCTTGCGGGCAGCTTCACCGACCGCAGGCGCCAGGCCGCGAGCACCGCGATGACGGCGCAGCCGAGGACCACGATGTCGGTGTAGCGAACGAACACCGCGACCTCGATAGCCACGAAACCGGCCAGCCCGGCCCAGATGCGCCGCCTGGGGGTTGCCTCGGCGGCCAGCACGGCCCACAGCAGCACGCCGGTACCCGCCGCGATCAGCGAGGCGTCGGTGAACGTGGGCATGTAGTCCCGCCAGGCGAACAGCAATGCCGCGCCCGAGGAACAGAACAGGCCTACCGCCGCCGCCCCGCCGAACCGGCCCAGCCACCGCCGGGCGCCGAAGAACAGGCCAACACAGCCCAGTGCGCCGTAAAACAGCGGCGCCAGCCGGATGATGCCCAGCAGCTGGAACGGCGCGGCCAGGAACGGGTAGCCAGGATCCTTCTCGCTGATCCATCTTCCGCTAGAGAGCTGCACCCACTGCTCAGGGGGTCCGCCGGGGCCCGAGGTACCCGCGCCATCAGACGACCGGGCCAGCTGCGCACTCACCGCATGCACCTGGGCAGTGGACAACGTCAGCAGATGCCCATCGGCCATGGCCACGATCGAGGTGCGGTACGCGAAATCGTCAGGTTCCACCAGATTAGGAACTGAAGCGGACTTCAGGGCCGTGGTGCACAGCACCGCGAACGCCACCAGGGAGAAAAGAATCTCCGCTCGCCGCAGGCCCGTCGAAGACCAAAGCCTCGGGCCGAGAGCAACGGAGCGCGGACTGGCCGTCCCGGCCGGATTCACAATGTCGGCCACCTGTCACGTTCACCTCTTCGGACTACGTTGACACGCTGCCGGGTGGCGCGCCATGGACCCACACCCACATCCGTGTAGGCCTGCGCCTACTCATCCAGTCCCGGGGCGTAACCGTTGGGTCTAAAGGCGTGCTGCCAATCGCGTGTGAGCTGGGTGTGAGTAGCCGCACGTCGGGGGAGTACGACGCAGCCTTCTAAGCAGCGGGTGGGCCCGTGCCACAGACGTGCCATACGCCCGGAGCTTCCACGGTCAGTGGCGGTCACTCACGGGTAAAGCCCCCGCCCCGACCAGCCATGCGCCGTCCCTGGTCATGTCCGGCCTGGACCACCGATCTTCCAAGGAGGGAGGACCCATGATCCATCACAGCCCGATGCCCGACGTGAATGATCCCCGAGCTCCCGCTCACCGAGTATGTCCTCGCGGCGGGGCGGCCCAACGGGACAAGCCCGCGCTGATCGACGGCGCCTCCGGGCGGGTGATGACCTACGGCGAGCTGGAGGACGCGATCCGGTCGCTGGCCGGCGGGCTGGCGGCAGCTGGGTTCGGCCGGGGGGACGTGCTGGCCCTGATGGCCCCGAACGGCCCGGAGTACGCCGTGGTGTTCCACGGGGCCGCGATGGCGGGCGGGACCCGTCACGACGATCAACCCGGCCTACACCCAGGCCGAGGTGCACCACCAGCTCGCCGAAGCTCGTGTGCGGCAGGCCCGGCGGAAGGCCAGCGCGGCCGGGGGAGGCTGGTCATGCCGGTTCGATCCCGGTCGCCCGCTCCCAGCCTCTACCGCTCTACCGCTCCGGCCCAGGTCAGGGTCATGATCATCTAACTTCTGTCGCCCTTCACGATGCCCACTTGCGGCGGCGTGCCCGTCGCGTGCCCGATGCCTCGCCCGTGCCCGCCGCCTGGTGACCCATGAGCCCCCCCACGGGCTGCGGTCATTGTCGGCCTGGCAACGGGCCCGCGCAAGAGCCGTCACCACCCGGTCAACTCAGGCCACATGTCGCGCATCGTCGGCCTGGTCGTGGTTATGGGCGGGGGCTGAGCGGGGCCACGAGTTCCTTGGAGTGTGACGCAAGCGGCAGTCGCGGCGTACGGTTCATCAGCGTCGCCTCTGGCTGGGGTAGGCCTTCGCGACGAGGATGGGGCCAAAGGAGGTTTACATGCCCGAATTCCTGACCATCGCCCACGTGACCCTCACCGTCAGCGATCTCAACCGGAGCATCCAGTGGTACGAGCGGCTCTTCGACACCACGTTGGTCCTGGACGAAACACCCGGTCCATTTCGGCGCGCGGTCTGGCTCGTCGGAGGTCAGACCCTCGTCGGACTTCACGAGTTTCCCGACCCGGCGGACAGTCTTCCCTTCAATGAGCGTCGAGTTGGCCTCGACCACCTGGCCTTTGCCTGTAGTGTCCGCAGCGAACTGGAAGCATGGCAGGCCCGGCTAGACAGACTCGGAATCGTCAACGGCGGAGTCGTCGATGCTGATTACGGTTCCGGGCTGTCTTTCCGTGATCCGGACCACATCGCGCTGGAATTCTTCGCGCCGCCCGCATAGGGCATTCGGGCCTCGCAGCACTCGGCACCGATTACGGGGCAGAGGTTTCACGGCGCGCTGTCACGGCACGGCGCACAGCACGGTGATCTGCTCAGTCTTCCCGGCGTGCACGCGGACCGTCAGTGGTACTGAACAGCTTCCTTCGATGAAATGGCCGTCGGGAAGCTGCTCGCGTATGGATGGCGAGCGCCCCGAAACGGTATAGGAACCGGCCGGCAGCCGGACGCTGAACCGGCCCGTCTTACCCGCCTGGACGCTAACCTTCGCGTCCCGGTCCTGGAAGATCACCACGCCAGATAGCGGCCGGGCCGACGGCTGGGAACCGGGTTTGATCGGGCCGCCTTCCATCACGTACCTGCCTCGGACGGTTCCGGCGCCGGAGGCCACCGCATGTGCGGTGACCGGCACCGAATCGGCAGCGACTGGTGCGGTCGTGCCTGCGCAGGCGGACAGCATCAGCACCGCCGGAGCCCCGAGTGCCGCTGCCTGCACCCTCATGTCAGTCCCCCATGTCAGCATCGCCCGAGTAGCCCTTAGACGACGGCGGCAGCTGTGCGGTTCCGCTCAGCCGAAGGTGAATGCGCAGGCCTGGGCGCCGGGGTCGAGGAAGGTGATTTCGAAGGTGTGGTCGGTGACAGGGCTGGGCTGGCGGATGAGCTGGTTTGAGCCTCAGCTCCGCCGGGGCGGTGTAGCGGTGAGGCTTGCCCGGTTCGGCGCCGCCGGGGGATGCGAAGTTCTCGGTGCAGTCATAGCCGGTGTAGTTCTCCGAAGATCTCAGGTGTCCCAGTCGGCTGAGCCTCCACGCCGCGCGCGTCCGGGCACGCCCCTGCGCGTCGGCATTTGCCTCGAACGCGAACTCAGGTGTGGACGCCGATCACCAGCAGGCCCGACGAGGACGGCCTTCCCGCGCAGGCCTGCTGGTGTCAGCGGCCCCGGTTGGCCGGTCTACGAGGGGGTGTCATCGGCGGCGGCTAGCAGCCGGCGAGCCGAGGCTTCATCAGAGGGGGCCACCAGCACGCGAACGCCCTGCAGTTGCAGCTGCGGCTCCTGACCTCCGGCGTCGTCTGCCGCCACGGCTGCGCTCAAGCCGTTATTGCGCAGCATGCCGACGATCAGCTCCGCCTCGGTGCGGCTGGCCACGACCGCCACCGGTACAGTCGCGCCATCCAATGATCTCAGCTCCTCTGCTGCTGTTACTGCCGGTAAGTCCTACTGGGATCATCGTCGCACCTGGGCGGAGACTCCGCCCCGCCACCGGGCCGGCCGACGGGTAACCCACGCTCTTTGCCTGGTGAGCGCCTAGACCTGGGCCGGTTCTTCCAGGGCCACCACGTCGGCGACAATGCAGCTGACGTTATCGGGACCTCCCCCGTCGATGGCCAGCGCGATCAGATCCGCCGCGGCCTGATCCGGATCGTCGACCGTAAGCAGGACTCGCGCCAGCGCATCCGCCGCCACCACTTGGTGCAGGCCATCCGAGCACAGCAGATACCGGTCGCCGGGCCGCGCCTCGCGCAGCTGGAGGTCAGGCTCGGAGTTACCCCCGTCCAGCGCCCGCAGCAGCATGAAGCGCTGGGGGTGGGAGGCGACTTCCTCAGCGGTGATCTTGCCGTCGTCCAGCAAGGACTGCACCAGCGTGTGGTCCTGGGTGATCTGGAACATCTCGCCGTCGCGGACCAGGTAGGCGCGTGAGTCACCGATGTGCACGAGCCCCAGCTGGGAGCCTGACCACAGCAGAGCGGTCAGCGTCGTGCCCATGCCCCGCAAGGAGGGGTCGGCCTTGACGATGTCGCTCAGCGCGCTGTTAGCCCGGCGCACCGCATGATCGAGCGCGTTGAGCAGTTCACCGGCCGGTACCTGGGTGTCCAGCGGCCGCAGCGCCTCGATGACGGCCGCGCTCGCCACCTCGCCGGCGGCGTGGCCCCCCATCCCGTCGGCGACCGCGAGCAACCTCGGCCCTCCGTAGACCGCGTCCTCATTGTCCTGGCGGTGCAGGCCGATATCGGACTGCACCGCGTAGCGGACGGCAAGCTTGCCCTGAGCATCCGGCATGACAGTGTCCTTTCCGGACAGATAGCCGATGAGGAAGGCAGCGAGCTGGCGGCGGGCCGCCGTCTCCGCCTCGATCTGAGCCCAGTACGCGGCCAGTTCCGACGCGGCCTGCGCGGGTGGCAGCGTGCTTACGGCACGGATCGAGGCCAGCGGCATGCCCAGGCGACGCAGCCAGGCCACCAGCCTGGCCTGCTCGAGCTGAGCCGGGGCGTAGAAGCGGTACTGCGACACCGGGTCGACCCGGACCGGGCACAGCAGGCCCAGCTGGTCATACAGGCGAAGCGCCTTGCGCGAAAGCCTCGACGCCCGGGCAAAAGCCCCGCTGCTCATCAGCTCCACTCGTGCCCTCCTCATACCGGGCAGGTTACCCAGCGAAATCAGGCTGGGCCTGGCCCCAGGGGCAAGGTCAAATCATGGTCCCGAACCCGCTTGATCACGGCATCTGCGCAAGCTCCGGTTCGGTGACCGATCTCCACGGCTAGGGCGAGGGGAAGGATGAAGTCGACCAGCGCAAACGTAAGAGCAGGGCCAAGGTAGACGGGATCCGCGTGCAGCTGGGCACCGATGATGATCAGCCCCAGTGATGCGAAACGGAAGACGAGACGAGGACGATGATGATCGCGGTGACGATCACCCACGACCCGAACATCGACACGATTGTGCTCCAGTTCGCCGCGATGCCCGTGGCCAGCGCGACCACCATGGCCAGATTGGCCACCTTGACCAGGTCAGGCTGCCATGTCTTGGCTGCTCGGTGTAGCGCGCGCGGGCGAACAAGCCGACCAGCAGCGGCAGGAGCACGAGGAGCAGAAGGCTCCTCACGATGTCCCAGGCGCTGATGACGCACCGGTCACGACCTGCCCCGCCCACAGCGGGACCGCGACGATGTTGACCAGCTGGAGCACGACGACCACCGACACCGCCAGGGGCAGATCCGCCCGCCGGGCCAGCTGGGCAGCCTTCAAAGATGCTGCGCTGCCCGCGCCGATGGTGGCCAGGACTAGGCCAGGAACATACTTCGAGTTCATCGGCGATAGCTCGGCGATTCCCCACGCCGCGGCCGGGATCACCAGGGCTGCCCGACCGTGAAGGTCATCCCCAGCGGAATCGCCAGCGTGCACGGGATTCATCTCAGCCTGGATCAGGCGAGGGCATAGAGCCCCGCTCTGGCCGGTCTGCAGTGTGGGCGGCCTGACGCTTGAAGACGGCTTCGGCGTACGCTCTCGCTTCTGTCATCTCCTGCACAGCGCGAAGGCCAGCCGTGAACACCGCGTGCAGCAGCACCGACTCGTTCACCTCGCCGTGCAGCGCGGACCCGCTCAGATCGGCGAGCGCCGTTCGCTCCGGTCCGGGTGAACGGAGCCGGTCAAGATCCTCAAGGTCCCGGGCCGTGAGCGCTAACGTCTTCCGCTCCGGTGCAGGATCGTTAAGTCGGATGGTCATGAGCACACAGTGCGGCACACCGTGGCTATCTATCAAGCTGTGCTGGGGTGGCTGGCGGCGCGCAGCCCGGCGCGGCGCTCCGGCTCGCCATCATGAGGACAGCGATATAACCGTTATGGGCGAAGATCTCCGTGATCTGCGGAAGCACCGGGGAGTTAGCCGGCTGCGCAGGGGGCGTCAGGTCGCGAGGACGCCGGACGTGGCGGGATCGCGTCGCGGGTCACCGTGACCGTCGGGCTGGCCAGGGAGGCCAGCAGGCCAAGCTTCTCGGCGCTGCTCGTTCCCGGTTGGGCGTGATAGACGGCGAGCATCTGGCCCTCGGCACCACCGATGGTGAGCTTCTCGCGATGCAGGGTGAGATCCCCGATCTGAGGGTGACGGATGAGCACCGGCCTGCCCTGGCGGGACTGGACGTCGTGGCGGGCCCAGAGCTGCCGGAACCGTTCGCTGGACAGGGACAGTTCGCCGACGAGCTGGACGAAACGCGGGTCGTCAGTCTCGGTTCCGACGGACTCGCGGAAGCCGGCGACCAGCTGGGCCGTGGCCTGGTCCCGGCCGGGGAACAACGACTGCTCCGCGGGATCGAGAAAGACATCGCGGAGCCGGTTGTGCCCCTCCTGCAGGTTGGGCGACAGGGCGAGGGCCAGGCTGTTGGCGGCCAGGACGTCGAAGTAGCGGCCCTCGACGAAGGCGGGCAGGCCCAGGACGCCGAGCAGCTGCCGGATGCCGGCCGGTACCGTCTCACGCTTGGGACGGCGCCGCCGCTGACGAGACCGGGGCGTGGCCAGGCTGAGCAGGTAATCGGTAGCCGCCTGGTCGAGGTCCAGGACCCGGGCCAGCGCCTCGAGGACCTGGACGGAGGGGTTACGGTCGCGGCCCTGCTCGAGCCGCAGGTAGTAGTCGGAGCTGATCCCGGCGAGCATCGCGACCTCTTCGCGCCGCAACCCCGCGACGCGGCGTACTCCGTTGACCCGCAGGCCAACCGTCTCAGGCTGGACAAGTTCGCGCCGGGCCCGCAGGTAGTCGCCGAGCAGATTCGTCTCATTCACCCCTTTGACAGTAGCCGCGCAGGTCATGGGTAGCCTGTCCCTGCCACTCCCAGGATCCCCCGGGCTCTGCCTATTACGTGCCGGGTAGCGGACAGTGGAGCCATCACGGGCTGGCGCCGCCGTGGGCCGCCCCCCATCGGCGGGACGCCCGTGCTCTTGCGGCCACGAAACGAGGACGAAATCCTGATGGCAGTGACGACACTTCCCGGCGGGACGTTCACCATGTCCGAAGGGCTGACGGTCACCCGGATGGGATACGGCGCGATGCAGCTGGCTGGCCCCGGGGTGTTCGGGCCGCCGAAGGACCGTGACGGCGCGATCGCCCTGCTCCGCGAGGCGGTAGAGCTGGGCATCACGCACATCGACACCAGCGATTTTTACGGCCCGCACGTCACGAACCAGATCATCAAGGAAGCCCTGTCCCCCTACCCCGACTCGCTGCACATCGTCACCAAGGTCGGGGCGATGCGAGACAGCGAGGGCGGCTGGCTGCACGCTCGTGCTCCCGGGCAGCTGCGCCAGGCCGTGCATGACAACCTGGACAACCTCGGCCTCGACGCCCTCGACGTTGTCAACTTGCGCGTCGGCGGCGGGGCCGATGGGCACTCGCCGGTGCCGGGCCCGATCGCCGACATGTTCACTCCCCTCGCGGAACTGCAGCAAGAGGGGCTGATCAGGCATCTCGGGCTCAGCACCGTCGACGCTGAGCAGATCGCCGAGGCCCAGTCCATCGCGCCGGTCGTGTGCGTGCAGAACTTCCACAACGTCGCGCGGCGCGGCGACGACAACCTGATCGACTCCCTCGCCGCACAGGGCATCGCCTATGTGCCCTACTTCCCGCTCGGCGGCTTCTCGCCGCTCCAGTCCGGGGAGCTGAACACCGTCGCTGCCCGCCTGGGCACCACGCCGATGGCCGTCGCGCTGGCGTGGCTGCTCCAGCGCTCACCGAACATTCTGCTCATTCCCGGCACGTCCTCCATCGCGCATCTGCGCGAGAACATCAGCGGAGCCGAACTGACCCTGTCCGAGGAGGACCTGGCCACGCTGGACCGCATCGCCTGATGAGACGCCCTGACCTGGACGCCCCCCGTCGGCGGATCTCCAGCACAGCCTAAAATCGGAGACACCTGTGCCTCGCCCGGCGGGCTTGTGAGCAGCAGCCTGCTGCGTCCCGCGAGATGTCCTCGTCAGGCTCGGGAAAACACGAACCTTCCTGATTGGATGGTGCTGATATGTCTCTCACCGGTGAATACGAGCCCAGTTCGGCGTCGTGGGCACGCGATCAGGTTGACCTCTATGAGAGCTCCGGCGGAACCCAGGGAACCGACATGAATGGCATGCCGGTGATCATCCTGACCTCGCTGGGGGCCAAGAGCGGAAAGGTGCGCAAGTCCCCGCTGATGCGGGTCGAGCACGACGGCGAGTACGCCGTCGTCGCGTCGCTGGGCGGCGCTCCCAATCACCCCGTCTGGTACTACAACCTGACCGCGAACCCGCACGTGGAACTGCAGGATGGCCCGGTCAGGCGGGACTATCAGGCCAGGGAGTTGCAGGGCGCGGAACGGGACACCTGGTGGGACCGGGCCGTCGCCGCGTATCCGGACTACGCCGAGTACCAGAAGAAGACTGACCGGACGATCCCCAGCTTCGTGCTCACACCGATCGACGCCTGACGGGCGGCGGGCTTCCGGCTCCCGGCGGGCTTCGTGGCCCCGCTTCCGGCTCCGTGGCCCGCTTCCGGCTCCCGGCCCGCTTATGCGGGCGTGAATGAAGGTTTGAGGCACACCTGACTACCTCAAACCTTCAGTCATGCTGTCGCGGGCAGGAGCCGGGGGGAGATACCTGACGGGCGGCTGGCCGTTCAGCCGAGCCGGACCTCGACCGAGCGGGACCTCAGCCGAGCGGGACCTCGACCGCGGCGTTCCTCCTCGGGTAGTAGCGGTCGACGTTCTCGGAGCCGTACTCGGCCCGGAACATGGCCACCACCTGACCGACCACAGCTGGATCGGTGATCGGCTTGGCCCTGGCGGTCACCTGGGTACCCCCAGCGGCCAGGCGGATCGCCGGATTATTCAGCACGTTCTTGAACCAGCTGGAGTCTGTACCGCTGACCGGCAGCAGGTAAAGCCGGTCGCTCCCCTGGACGAACCAGACCTTGTCCGTGATCTCCCGGCCGGACTTCCGGCCGGTGACGGTGAGCTCGACTTCCAGGCTTACTTCCAGGGCCGAGGTGAACCGTTCGTTGGCCATGCGCTTCTCCCTTGCCCCGGGCCGCGCTGCGATTAACTCCCCAGCTCATGGAGGCAGGCGCTCCCGGCTTACCCGCCTCTATCGTCGCAGCCGGCCAGCGCTGGGTGCGTGAGGGGTGAGAGTTCCTTCCCTGGACCCATCCTGCTAGCCGGACGCGGCGAAGAACTTGCCCAGGTCCGCGGCCAGCTCTGCGGGTGCTTCCTCAGCGATGTGGTGGCCGCAGTCGATGGACCAGCCGCGTACGTCGTCAGCCCAGTCGCGCCAGATGGCCAGCGGATCTCCGTAGAGGTCTTCCATGTCGTCCTGGGCAGCCCAGAGGAACAGCGTCGGACAGCTGATCCGCCGGCCCGCCAGCCGGTCCGCCTCATCGTGGTCCCGGTCGATACCCAGGCCTGCGCGATAGTCCTCGATCATGGCGTGCACCGTGGCGGGGTCGTGGATCGCGCGGCGGTAGTCCTCGAAGGCTTCCTGGCCCATGTGCTCTGCGGTCGCGGTGTACCAGGCGTCAGGGTCGGCGTTGATGAACCGTTCGGCGGGCTTGTCGGTCTGGCCGAGAAAGAACCAGTGATACCAGCTAGCCGCAAACTTGGCGTCGCAGCGGGCCAGCGCCTCCCCGATCGGTATCCCCTCCAGCAGGCAGAGGCGGCTCACCAGGTGAGGGTGATCCATGGACAGCCGCTGGGCGACATACGTCCCCCGGTCATGGCCGGCGACACCGAACTGCTGATGCCCGAGCGCCTGCATGAGCGCCGCGCAATCACCGGCCATGGCCCGTTTGGAGTAGGGCGCATGATCCGGGGTGGTCGGGGGCTTGGAGGACTCGCCATAGCCGCGCAGGTCCGGGCATACCACGGTGAACTGCTCGGCCAGCACTGGCGCGACCTTATGCCAGGTCACATGGGTGCGCGGATGACCATGCAGCAGCAAGACCGCGGGACCCGAGCCACCATGGCGGACCCGCAGTTCCGCGTCGCCGACGTCGATCCGCTCCAGCGTGAATCCCTCGAACATGATCCCCTTTCTACCGCAGGGGTCCCGCGCTAACCGTTGGCTGCGCTCCAGACCATCAGGACGTCGGCGGGCCCGAACCCGGCGCGCTGATAGAACGGGATGGATCTCTCGCTCGGGCTCAGCACCACGCGGGCGAGGTGGTTGTCGCGGGCGTGCCCGAGCACCGCGCCAAGGAGCAGGCCGCCGATGCCCTGGTTGCGGTACGGGGCCAGCACGAACGCGTTGCCGAGGTACCCCCAGCGGCTGGCGGCCCGGCCGGGCCGCGGCATCCGCTCGAAGACGGCCAGGTTCATCATCCCGACCGGGCGGCGATCCACCTCGGCCAGCCAGGTGATCCGGCGCGGGGATTCCCGGGCCCACCAGGCCTCGAATCTCTCCTCGAACCCCGGATCGGCGCGGTCGGCGGGGTCCCCGCGGCCGCCGGAGTCGCCGTTCTGCTCTGTAGTCCACTCTCGGCGCAATCGGGCCACGAGGGCCAGGTCCGCGTCACCCGCTCGCCGGACCACCGCGTCAGTCACGCCGTGCTACCCATGCGAGCAGCCGGTCGCCGTGGCGTACTGCTGCGGGGTCATCCGGTAGAGCTTGACTGAGTCCGGGTTGCTCAGCACCAGGTCGAAGACCCACCGGCGGTGGACGTAGAACCAGTAGTCCGTCAGGTGCTGGCCGCCGATCTCGTAGTCCACGAGCCACGCCCCATGCCGGCCCGGGGTAGCGCTCTCGACCAAAGCCGCCGCGTGCGGCGCACTCGGGCAGTCCTTATGCCGCTTGATGTACTGGGCCCTGGTGATGACCGCCTGGCTGCGCGCGTCCCAGCGGTCGTAGACAGGGCCGTAGTCGCCCTGGTCGTACTCGTTATTGAAGACCGTGGCGATCTTGAGCAGGGCGGAGGCGGTCCGTGAGTCCGGAGGCAACGCCGCCGCGGCGGCGGCATGAGCCTGGCTGTGGACCCGGCCCTGGACCGGGCCATGAGCCTGGCCGGAGCCCGACGAGCAGCCCGTCGCGAGTCCACCCGCCAGCAGCCAGACGGCAGCAGCAACCGGGGCAGCGAATAGGCGCCTCACCAACTTCTTCACCGCCAGCACCCTAGCTGCCCCGGCATCATCCACTAGCGGTGCGACGCCAGCACAGCGTGGTGATCCGCGCCCGCCTGGGGCTGCGGATCCGCGTGGACCAGCGTGGCGGTCAGCCGCGGCAGGGCATGGAGCAGGCTGTGCTCGGCGCCGACCGCGACCTGGTGCGCCTCGACGGCGCTGGCCCCGGCGTCCACGGTGACCTCGCATTCCGCGCGCAACTGATGGCCGATCCACCGCAGCCGGACCTGGCCGACCCCCAGGACCCCCGGGGTGGAGCGCAGGGTGCGCTCCGCCTGATCGACCAGGGCAGGATCGACCGCATCCATGAGGCGCCGGTAGATCTCGCGGGCCGCACCGCGGAGTACGGCCAGGATGGCCACGGTGATCACCAGTCCGACCACCGGATCGGCCCAGTCCCAGCCGAGGGCCACACCGCCCGCCCCCAGCAGGACCGCCAGGGACGTGAACCCGTCCGTGCGGGCGTGCACCCCGTCCGCGACCAGGGCCGCCGAGCCGATCCTGCGGCCGACCCGGATCCGGTAGCGGGCGACCAGCTCGTTGCCGGCGAACCCGATGACGGCCGCGACCGCCACCGCGACCAGGTTCGAAACCGCCTGGGGATGGGCGAGCCGGGTGACCGCCTCGTAGGCCGCCAGCGCGGAAGATGCGGCGATGACCAGGACGATCACCACTCCGGCCAGATCCTCGGCGCGGCCGTACCCGTAGGTGTAGCGGCGGTTCGGCAACCGCCTGCCGGCCAGGAACGCGATCCCCAACGGCACCGCGGTCAGCGCGTCCGCCGCGTTGTGCAGGGTGTCACCCAGCAACGCCACCGACCCGGAGACGGCCACGACGGCCGCCTGGACCAGCGCCGTCCCGGCCAGGACCGCCAGCGAGATCCAGAGCGCCCGCATCCCTTCGGCGCTGGCCTCCATGGCCGCGTCCACCTGGTCGGCCGCCTCGTGTGAGTGCGGCCGGACCAGGTGCCGGAGCCGTCCCAGCCGCCCTGCGCCGTGGGCCTGAGCATCATCGGAGCCGTGGACGTGACCGTGGCCGTGCGGAGCAGTCATACCCCCAGGATGACCGGAACGGCCGATTGCAGCACGTCAACAACAGCCACCCGGCTGCGAATGCGAAACACCCGCAGCAGCGGCCTGGACCTGATCCTGGCCGGGGCCTGGGGAACTCGCGACACCTGCGGGCTTGCCCGGGGACGCTCGCCGCTTTATCGTCGAATAACGATGAAAGACGCTGAGCCGCTCGCTCGCGAGGTCGCGGACACCTACGCGGCCTGGTTCAAGGCGCTGGCCGACAGCACCCGGGTGCAGGTGGTCTCCCTGCTAGCCCGCAGCGGTGTGCCGCTGACCGTCAAGGAGATCGTCGCGGCCGTGCCGGTCGGCCAGTCCACAGTGTCCGAGCACCTCCGCCAGCTCGCCGCGGTCGGTTTCGTGATCGCCGAGAGCCACGGCACGTCCCGGCTCTACCGGATCAACGAGGAGTGCGTGAAGAGCTTCCCCACCGCCGCTGACCTCGTCATGGGGAGACCCTCACCCGTCCCGCCGCTACGGCCCGCTGAGCCGCCCGCATGAGGATCGAGCCCATGCTCACGGAGCACGCCGCCGCCGTACTTGCGATCTACCAGGCCGGCATCGACGAGGGTAACGCCACCTTCGAGACGCACGCCCCGGCCTGGGAGCAGTTCACCGCGGCCAGGCTGGCTGACCATCGCTACGTCGCCCGCGCTGGTGGCCACGTCCTCGGCTGGGTCGCGGTCTCCGCCGTGTCCGACCGCTGCGTCTACGGCGGCGTGGTCGAGCACTCCGTGTACGTGAGCCCGGGCGCCCGCGGGCAGGGCATCGGCCGCCGGCTCCTGGATGCCCTGATCAGCTCGACCGAGGCCACCGGGATCTGGACCATCCAGAGCGGGATCTTTCCCGAGAACGCCGCCAGTGCCGCGCTTCACCAGGCCGCCGGGTTCCGCACCGTGGGGACCCGCGAGCGGATCGGCCAGCATCATGGCCGCTGGCGTGACGTGGTCCTCATCGAACGCCGGAGTCCCCTCATCTGACCTGGCGGGCGGCGTCTCTCGCCTGGCGGGAAGGCGTCTCTGACCTGGCGGGAAGGCGTCTCTCGCCTGGCGGGCGTCCCAGCCCTAGAGGCCGGGCGGCCCAGACGTCAGCGGCCCGCCGTTCGTAGCGAGAAGTCCGCGGAGCGTCTCGCAGGTCTCGTGCAACTCCTCCAGGTGGCGTGCGGACGGGGACCGCGAGTACACCCGCGTGGACAGGAGATCGACCTGCGTCTCGTCATGGCAGGCCACTACCACGCAGGAGCCGTCCCACAGCCCGCCCGGGCGCCCGACCCGGAACCCGGCGATCTGCGGCCAGGCCACCCGGACGGTCCGCAGAGCGCGCTGGTCAATCAGCTCGTCGCCCGTGACGGTCAGGCTGGTGCGCATCGTCGGTATGGCCAGGCTGAGCAGGGCCACGCCCACAACGCAGCCGGCCACGATCCCGAAGAACTGGTACACCCCCCAGCCGAGCTCCAGGCCTGGGTAATCACTCATGCGGTTCCCCCCGCCCGGTCCGGCCGGGACAGCGCTGTGGTGGCGCTAGCCATGCTGGCTGCCGGTCGCCAGGGCGGTCAGGATCAGGAACCTCGCCTCCTGCATCGCTCGCTGCCTCACGTCAACGTTATATACCGTTGAACTACACCTATCAAGCTCGGGTCGCGAGGGCTCAGCGTCCAGGCGGCCGGGGGTCAGCGGCCAGGATCGTGCCAAGCAAGCCGGGGAAGCGCTGCTCCAGCTCGGGACGCAGCGAAACGTAGCATCGCGTGCCCTCGGGGCGCGACCACGCGACACCCGCCTGGCGCAAACGCTTCATGTGGTGGCTGAGCGTCGACTGGGACACATCCGCGGGGAAGTCGGCCTGCACGTGCTCCTGCCCATCGGACAGCACGGAGGCGATCCGCAGCCGGATCGGGTCAGCCAGCGCGTACAGGACCCCGGTGAGGTTAATGTCCTGGGCCGCGCAGTGGTCCAGCGATCGCATGTCCCGAACGTACCGGCCTTCATCGATGATTGACAATCATCGATGATTGGTTAGGCTCCCATGTCGTGAGCACCCAGACGACGAGCATCCGGACGACCCCGGTGGCCGGACTCAGCGGGGCCCGCGTCCTCGTGACCGGCGGCACCCGCGGCATCGGCGCTGCCACCGCCCGGCGCCTGGCCGAGGCGGGCGCCGAGGTGGTCGTCGCCGCCCGCACGGCCCCCGACTCCCCGGGGACTGGCCCGTGCCGGTTCGTGGCGGCGGACATCGCCATCGCCGACGGGGTGGCCGCGCTGGCCGGGCAGGCCCTCGACCTGCTGGGCGGTCTCGACGTCCTCGTCTCGAACGCAGGGGGCCAGACCCACCGCCCCGAGGGCGTGCTCTCATTCAGCGACGAGGACTGGCAGCACGACCTGGACGTCAACCTCCTGTCGGCGGTCCGGCTGGACCGGGCCCTGCTGCCCGCGATGATCGCCCAGGGCCGCGGCGGTGCGATCGTGCACGTGGGTTCCAATGCCGCCCGCCTGCCGCGGCCGGCGTCGCTGCCGTACACGGCGGCCAAGGCGGCCCTCACCGCCTACAGCAAGGGCCTGGCCAACGAGGTTGGCCGCCACGGCATCCGGGTCAACGTCGTCCTGCCGGGGCTGATCCGCACCGAGGCGCTGGACACCCGGATAGCCTCGCTGGCCCGGCAGGCGGACGCCGAGCCGGAGGCGGTGCTCGACCGTACCGTCGCCGCGATGGACATCCCGCTGGGCCGGGCGGGCACAGCCGACGAGGCCGCGCAGCTGATCACGTTCCTGGTCTCACCGGCTGCCTCGTACCTCACGGGCAGCCAGTTCACCGTGGACGGCGGACTGCTCCCCACCGTCTAACCAGCCTCACGAATAGTCAAAAAGTCATTATCTTTCTTTTTCTCTAAAACGTACCGGCGCAATCGCCGAGCTCGCCGCAGCCCTCCTGACCTGGAACTTCCTGACGGTGCTGGCGTCGTCACGACGGAAACTCGTGGCACCCGCAGGGGCGTTTACGGGCCGGTGAGCCCTATGTTCTACTGAGCAATGTGGAGCACAAACGGCACAGGCTCACGGGCACCGGGCGGCACAGCGCCGGGTGGCACACCACGCGGATTCCGCGCCCGAAGCGGCACAGCGGCACGGATGTGAAGCCACTGACCGCGCAGCGGACCGAGGAGGTCCGGGACCGGGTCCGCCTCATGATCGAGATCACCGCCCGGGCGGGCTCCTACCGCAAGGGCCTGCTGGCCGCGGCCGCACAGCTCAGCCCGCAGGAAGCGGCGATCATCTCCGACCTGGAGCGGCACGGCCTGCAGGTCCCGCAGCTGCATGACGTGCTGTGCGGCGGCCACGTCCTGGTCGACGACCCGCAGCTGTACGAGGACTGGCGGTTTACCGCCGTCAGCCACCTGCGCGTGTCCAGCCACCACAAGGACATCGACAAGACGCGCTACCCCGACATCGGGATGCGGGGGCAGGTGGTCCGGGAGAAACTGCACGGCCGCACGGCCCGGGGCACCTGGGTTCAGCTGGAGAAGACACCGGCCGCGTTCGGCCAGCGCAAAATGCCCAGCCTGACCGACCTGCGTCACCTCGTGGACTACGTGGTGTACCGGGTGACCCGCAGCAACGTCGGCCCGTGGGGCCTGTCCCGGCTGACCGAGCGGCGGCCCATGTACCTGTCGCCGGACCTGGCCCTTCCCACGTCGCTGGCGCCGCCGGTGGCGGAGTCGATGGCCATGGCGCTGCGCCGGATCGAGCAGGATGACGACGTCACGGCCGCGTCCCAGGACCTCGCGGCCCGGTTCCCGCCGCCGGACCGGCCCGATCCGGCGAACGAGCTGGGCCAGGCCCTTCCCGGCCGGGCTGGGCGGGGCCTGTTCGGCAATTCCGACGTGTGGGTCACCGAGGCGCCGTCCCGGACCGCGGCCGCACTCCTGGGCCAGCGCCGCGAGCAGCCGCCGGCCGGGGCACTCTGGGCAGGAGCGGGGGCATCATGAGCGAGGCCGGCACTAAGGTCCCGGGCGAGGCGTCGGTCCCGGAGGGACTCGTCTCCTCCGTCGTCAACCTGGTTAGCACCGGGCCGGTGCTGCTCGGCGCCTACACCATCGCCGAGCTCACGGCGGTCGACGCGATCGTGGACTTCCTGGAGGCGCGGCCGTCGGATGAGGTGCTGGCCGAGGCGGTCCGCTCACTGGCGGCCCGCCAGCTCCTGGTGGCCGGGCCACCGGGGGCGCAGGTCCAGGTCCGCGGGGACCTGGGCATCGCGGTGGCGTTCCAGCAGCGGGCCCGGATGGTCCTGGACGCCCGGGCCACCGGCACGGAACCGGGCGAGCCGTGGCGGATCCTGCTCCTCCCCCAGCCGGAGCGGATCTGCCTGGTGGTCCGCATCGACGCGCTCGGCATCCACGAGCTCGGGCTGTACACCTTCGACGAGGCCTTCGGCTTGCTCGAGGCCCTGCTGCCGCGCGGGCCGCGGGCGGACACCGGCCCGGCAGAGGGCAGCACGGGCAACGGCCGCCCAGGAAACGGCAGCTCGGGCAACGGCAGCGCGGGCAGCGGCGGTACGTGGGACGGCGACATCGACCGGGTGCTCGCCGCGTCGGAACGCTCCGCGCTGGTCACCGTCACCTCGTACACCACGGAGGGATCGGCCGAGATCGCGGGCGAGAGTACCGACCTGATCCTGGCCCGCCACAATGGACGGCTGCACGTCTTCCACCGCGACCCTGATGACCACGGCACGCTGGCACCCGGAACACCCGGAGGCAAGGACGTCCACGACACCCTGGCTGACTTGCTGAGCTAGCTGTACTGCCCCGTCCGTGCGGCCCGCCTCAGCTGGCCTGTGACTGGTCCGCGGCTCTCGCCGCGAGGTCCAGGCGCTCGGCTCCCAGGCCCACATTGACCCCGGAACCGTACACAGTCGCGCCAGACAGGAGGGACGCCAGCGCGGTCCCGATCAGCAGGCTGAGCGCCTGCTCGTCGCTGAGGTCGCCGAGGGCCCAGAACACCGAGAACACCGCGATGCCGGTGATGCCGAGGCAGGCGACCGACCACCCGAGCCATTGCAGGATCCGCTCGACTTTGCGGGCATGCTCGATCTTGCCCGTGATGATCCCCCGGGGTTCCATCCGGATCGCTACAGGAACTTGCGTTCCGGCTCAGCGAAGGAAGCGGCCGGGAGGTTCGTGAAGTCCGCCGCCGTGAGCCTGATCGTGTCGTCTTTGAGCTGCTGTGCCACGGCGGTCCGGGCGTGGTCGTACCCGTCCCGGGTGTAGTCCTTGCGGCCAGGCATGGCTTCGTCCTCCCCTGTCGGGTCCTGGCCAAGTTAGCAGGTCAGGCTCACGAAACGCCGGACCACAGGTAGCGGCCCGCGATGGCCACGACCAGGACGCCGACGAGCCGGCGGATCAGCACGTCCGGGAGCCGGGACTGGATCCGTGCCCCGGTGTAGCCGCCGGCGAGCCCGCCGAGCCCGAGCGCGATGCCCGTGGGCCAGTCTGGCGCCACCGACCCGTGCTGGTTCAGGGACAGCACGGTGAAGGTCACGACGCCCGCGACCGACGTGACGAAGGTCGAGGCCAGGGCGGCGGGCGCGACCTGCGAGGGCGGCCGTCCGGTTCCGATCAGCACGGGGGCGAGGATCGAGCCGCCGCCGATGCCGTAGATCCCGCCGACGCAGCCCACCGCCGCGGCCAGCAGGATCAGCGCCGGCTGCGGGATCGAGCGCCCGGCGGGCGGGAGGGGGTGGCCACCCGGTGCGTCCGCGGCGGCCTCCGCGGACACGGCCGCGGGTCCGGCCGCTCCCCCAGGCCCGGCCGCTCCCCCAGGCCCGGCCGCTCCCGCGG
>Ga0208219_1000170_pt1 | contig 25915 bp, 22 predicted proteins | sample NGESurshal072012_7_FD_184469 | JGI IMG/M metagenome (GOLD analysis project Ga0208219, IMG submission 184469) | Arctic peat soil microbial communities from Barrow, Alaska - NGEE Surface sample 53-2 shallow-072012 (SPAdes) | ecosystem: Environmental > Terrestrial > Soil > Wetlands > Peat ... | reverse complement strand
CCCTGGGGGGTCAGCCGAGACAAATGATCCGTTTACTTCTGTCACCTACCCGAGTTAGTGCCGTGACGGCGCGCAACCCCACTACCGGCGGCCGTCGCCATCCGCAGTGACCCTTCGGCACTCCACCTGATGCGCCCCACGCCGAGCAGGCGGAGTGCAGGCGCTGGTGGCGCTGGTGGTTACCGCAAAGCGGCAACGCTGGGCGCCCCGCTTTGTCGGTGGCGGAGATTGCCCGGCGGGTGGCCGCATACCGAGACTGCAGGTGCGTCCGCTGCCGGCAGTCCTGTCCGGCAGGAGGCACCCGGGTTTGGAGATCACGTGGCTGCGCCGATATTCGAGGGTCACCGCACGTTCGCGTGGTTCACCCCGCGCCGGAGGAATGCCAGCGAGTACGAGCTGTACACGGTGGGCCAGCAGTCGGGCCCCGAGCAGTGGCTCGCCGTCGACTGGCCGATCCGCTTCGATGACGGCCGGGCGCCGTTCACCGCGTCATCGACGGAGGTGCGCTGCGGTAACTGGCAGGACTACCGGGACCCGTCCCACCTGTGGCAGCGGCCCTACGTGGTTACCGCCAATCACGAGGAGCAGGCCCTGGCGCGGCTGGTGCCCGACGAGCTGTCGGCCGGGCTGGCTGGAGAGATCGACCCAGCCTGGCTGGACCCGATGCTGGCGCGGTACTACGCGGCGTGGCCGTTCGTGGAGTACGGGCTGTTCCTCGCGCTCTGTTACGCGGTCCGTGAGGCCCTGGCCGACACCGCGCAGTTCTCCATCGCGTTCCAGGCCAGCGACCGCATGCGGCACCTCCAGGACATCGTCCACCTGATGTTCGACCTCACCGCCGCCCGGCCCGGGTTCACCGACGACGATGCCAGAGCGTCCTGGATGTCAGATCCGGTGCTCGTGCCCATCCGGGAGAACGTCGAGCGGATCGTATCCCTCCGGGACTGGGTGGAGATCGTGGTCGCGGTCAACCTCGTGTTCGAGCCGATCGTGGGCCAGCTGGTGAAGACCGAGCTGCTGGCACGCAACGCACCGCACCACGGCGACGCGGTTACCCCGCTCGTCCTCGCAAGCGCACGGGCTGACGCCCGCCGTCACCAGGCGGCCGCCGAGGAGCTGATCCGGCTCCTGCTCGCCGACGCCGAGCACGCCGCACACAACCGGGCCGTGCTGGCCGGCTGGGTCAGCCGGTGGACGGCGGAGAGCACCCAGGCCGCTCAGGCGGTTGCCCCGCTGTTCGAGGCCGGGATGACCGCGTCCAGCGAGACGTTCGGCGGCTGCCTGAAGCGGGTCCTCGACCGTCAGCATGCCGTGCTGGCCGCCCTCGGCCTCGACTAGCGACGTGAACGGAGTGCCCAGATGAGCGAGACGGCGCAGACCCCGGCCCGCCGCCAGGCGCGGACCCGGGTCGGTATCTCCCTGATGACGAGTGCGGAGACCGAGGCAACGGTCGGTCTGGTCCGCGATGAGATGCCTGACGCTGTGGTGCATTTCCGCGACTGCTACTACAAGATCGAGCGGGACGGCGTGCTGGACTTCGACATGGTGAAACTCGGCGACCGGCTTGGCCGGGACATCGACACCGACACCTTCCTGGTGAACATGAGTTCCTACTACGGGCGCATCGTGGTGTCGGACGACCACGTGGCGATCTACTCCGACATCCGCCCGGACCGGTTCCGGGACTGACGGGCGAAGGCGGGACACGACGATGACGAAGAACCTGGTGGCCGTGCATAACAAGGCCAAGAGCTACGACTGGCAGTTCACCGTGGGCGACCAGAGCCCGAAATACCCCACGCGGTACACGATCCCGGCGACGGGCAAGGACCCGTTCCGCATGCTGATTCGTGACTACGTCAAAATGGAGGCCGAGAAGGACGACCGGACGCACGGTTTCCTCGATGGCGTGCTGCGCATGGGGATCGCCGAAGAGATACAGCCGCGCTTCATGGAATGCATGAAGCTGACCCTGCCCGATCTGACCAACGCCGAGTTTCAGGCCGTCTCGGCCGCGGGCGGCCTCATCGCCTCGGTCCAGAACCAGGAACTGCGGCAGGGCTACCAGGCCCAGATGATGGACGAGATCCGGCATACCCAGCTGGAGATGAGCCTGCGCGACTACTACGTCAAGCACTGGCGGGACCCGGCCGGCTGGGACATCGCGCAGAAGGCGCTTTACCAGCACCCTGGGGGCTTGGTGTCCATCGGGCTGTTCCAGAACTTCAATACCGGCGACCCGATCGACTGCATCGTCAACCTCAACATCTGCGTGGAGACCGCCTTCACCAACATCCTGCTTGTCGCGACGCCGCAGATAGCGGTGGCCAACGGCGACCATGCGCTGGCCACGACGTTCTTGTCCATCCAGTCCGATGAGGCGCGGCACATGGCCAACGGGTACGGCTCGATCATGGCCGTCCTGGAGGACGAGAACAATGTCCCCGCCCTCAACCGTGCCCTGGAACGCCATTTCTGGCATTCGCACAAGGCACTGGATGCGCTCGTCGGATGGCAGGCGGAGTACGGCGCGACGGTCCGGCCGTGGTCCTACTACGACCAGTGGCAGGAATGGGTGGTCGATGACTTCGTCGGCAGCTTCATCGACCGGCTCACCGAGTTCGGCGTCCGGCCGCCGGAGCGCCTCGCCAAGGCGGCCGAGGACGTGCGCTGGTCACACCACACTGTTGGGCTGGCGCTCGCGGCGATGTGGCCGCTGAACTTCTGGCGCTCGGATGCGATGGGCCCCGCCGACTTCGAGTGGTTCGAGAACCATTACCCTGTGGGGTTCCAGAAGTCGGCCACCGGCCTTTACCTGGGCTTCTACGCGGCCCGCTCGTATTCGCTGAGAAGGCCGCCCAGAACGGGCCGACGCTTGATCCGCTCGCGGGAGAGGTCGGCGACAGGGTGATCGGGCAGGGGCGGGCGGAGTTCGCGACTGCGATGGGGTCGTCGCCCGTTGTAGTGGGCCGCGTACTCGGCCAGGACCAGCCGCAGATGTCGCTCACCGAAGATCAGCATCCGGTCGGTCACCTCCGTCCTGGCAGTGAGCACAAACCTTTCGGCATAAGCGTTCGCCTGAGGGCTCCGGGGCGGGATCTTCACCGCCTCGATACCGGCACTGGCCAGGACCGCGTCAAACGATTCGGTGAACTGTCCGGCCCGGTCGCGGACCAGGAACCGGAAGTCCGCGGCGCGGTCACCGAGGTCCATGAGCAGGTTGCGGATCTGCTGGGTGGTCCACGGCCCGTCCGGATGCGCGGTCACCCCGAGGATGTGCACATAGCGGCTGCCGACCTCCATCACGAACAAGCAGTACAAGCGGCGGAGCGTCACTGCGCAGTCCACGTGAAAGAAGTCGATGGCAAGCATCGTCGCGGCTTGGGAGTGCAGGAACTGCCGCCAGGTCGTGTCGGTGCGTCGTTTGGGAGCCGGCGGGATCCGCAGCGCCTTGAGGACCCGGCGGATCGTGGACGCGCTGGCCCGGTGGCCGAGCTTCAGCAGCTCGCCCTGGATCCGCTGGTAGCTCCAGCCGGTGTTCTCGGTGGCGAGCCGCTCGATGAGCGCGGTGATCTCGGCGCTGACGGGCGGCCGTCCCGTCCGGTTCGGATAGGTCCACTTCCGGGTGACCAGGCGGCGGTGCCACCGGAGTACGGTGCCGGGCGTGACCAGCCGGTGCAATCGCAGCCTTCCCGGCAGGAGCCGGATCAGCGCGGCGAGGACGGCGCGGTCGGCCCAGTCCGGCCGTGGCCGCGGAGTGGCACGGCGCAGAACGGCGACCTCGTGCCGCAACACCAGCAGCTCGGCGTTCTTGGAGGCGGATGACCGGCCGAGCAGGACCAGCCAGCCGCAGACCCGGATAAAGATGAGATAGAGCAGACGAAGGGACACGGGCGATCATCATGGCCTACCGGTAACCTGGCGCATCGCTGCAGCTCACAGACCGGGCAGACTTCTGGCACCCCACAGGGCATGTGCGGCTCACTGCTGACCCCACGGCTTCGGGTCCCTGTCCGTGGCCTCCGCCGCAACGGGCAGAAGGGGGGCCCGTTGCCGGGTTGACCCGCCTGCCGCGGCCGCCAGCGGCGGGAAGGAGCCGAAGCCGGCGAGTACCGCCGCCCTTGACGCGGTCCGTCAGATTCCGTGCGCAGGCAGGACGGCGGCGTTTGACCACCCCGGCGTTGGCGAGCACAGCCTGGCTGCGCCAGCCTGTCTCCAGCCGCGGTCGGCGCCGGTTGCCTGCCGCACCGCCGCCTGACGCGACTGCGCGCGGCGGCCAATGACTGGCTGGCCGGGGGAGTACCGCCGCGCTCGTCGACGCTGGCCAGGAGGACGCGACAGTCATGATCGCTGCTCAGGAGGTGACAGGCCATCAGCGCCCCGCCCGCACCGTCGCCTCTGACCGCAAAGCCACCCGGTTCCCGGTCTGCCGCCGAGTGGGCGCAAGATCGGATGCGTCGGCGTGGTGGTGGCGGGGCCAGCGCCTGGCGGCGGCGCGGGGCTGCGGAGGTCTATGGGGGTGGATGCCCAGTACATCCAGGTAAATCGCCGGTCGATGGCGGTCGCTAACTTGGTTGGGTGCCGACGACCGCAGCCGGGCTGGCGCGGCAGATAGCGCGGTGCGCCTGCTGCTCGCGGTCTTGCTCGCGCCGCTTGGCGAGCATCGGTCTGGTCGGTTGACAATAACGGACCGCGGCGGCCTAAGGGCTCCGGGAGCGGCAGGGGATGACGGGACACGCGGTGTGACCATGAGGGTCAGTTCCGCCGTGCCGGTCTCGGCGCACCAGCCGGAGATCTGCGGGCCGAGGGGTAAAAATGGGCATCAAACCGGACTTCTGACGTATGGCAGCATCCGGTACCTTCCCTGCCGGCAATGCGGCCGTCGGCCGCTGCGGGTCCGCAATTCAATGACCTGCCCAACCGCGCCGGGACGGCAGGGGTTGTAGTGGGAGAATTTGACGAAGTGGGACTCAGCCGGACTCCACGGCACATGATCAAGCCGTACGTTGAGTAGCCACCGATGCTAGACGGACAGAACGCGGATTTCACGCGGCGAGGAATGAAGAAATGGCAGGTCAGCGCACATTTCGATGGGCAGGAACGGGCTCCCTGTGAAACCGTCGGCTTAGCCTACGCTGGTTCGAACCAAGCGCCTGCCACCACCTGCGGAAACGGCCCGTGAGCTGGGATGTTCCTGGCCCCGCGGGCCGTCGTGCATTGTGTCACCTTGTGTCATCGGCGGTCAGGAGACGCCGCTGCGCGGCAGTGGTGACGGACATATGGCGGCCGGAATCGGGCCAGGGCCAGCGGTTCACCGAACCGCTTGCCCTGGCTTTCGATGGCCACCGTCCCCGGTGAAGAGCCGGCCAGGCTCCCCAGACGATCACCTGTGGATCTGACATGGCCCACGAGAATCCGCCGGCAGTGGTGAAGGTAAGCGGTCTGTGGCCTGATACGGGCAGGGCACCTGGCTCACACCTCACTCCGCGATGTCCTCGAGATGCTGCACTGGGCAGACTCGCCTCGGGATCTTATAGCGGGCCAGGCGGTGCTGGAGTGCCTGCCGGATCTGCTCTGCGAGGTCGGCGGGGGCATCTGCGGCGGGGACGACGTATGCGGTGACGGCTTGTCCCCATGTGGGGTCTTCCTCGCCGCGCACTAGTGCGGCGTGGACGTAGGGGAGGGAGGTGATCGCTTCCTCGACTTCTTGGGGATAGACATGGTAAGAACCGGTGTTGATCATGCCGTCGAGGCGTTTGCCCAGGTAGAGGTATCCATCGTCATCCAGCCTGGCGAGGTCTCCCAGCCCGCACCAGCCGTCGGGGTCGGCCCAGTCGGTCACCACCATGGCGTTGCGCACGGACAACTCACCCCAGGGCAGGGAGTGGCCGGGCGTGGGCCGGATCCGCAGTTCGGTCTGGGGGATGGGTCGCCCGCAGCTGCCGGCGTGCGGGGTGCGCCCAGCGGCCAGGTCCTGGTGGTCGCCAGTGCCGAGGATGGCGAGTGGCCAGCCGCCTTCGAACCGGCCGTAGACCTGGATGAGGACCGGTCCCAGAATTTGGGTGGCGTGGTTGAGTTCCGGTGCGGTGATCGGGGCGCCACCGTAGATGATCCGCCGCAGCGGACCTGCCTGTTGCAGGCCGGCGTCGGCGACGGCGTTGGCGAGCCGGGTCACCATCCCAGGCACGAAAAAGGTGGCGGTGGCCCGGTGGCGCAGGGCGGCTTCGAGCACGGCGGCGGCGTCGAAGCGGGGCAGGATGACCTGGGGCAGCCCCATGTGAAGGAAGGGGAAGGTGCCGAGCATCCCTGTGCCATGCATGATTTGCTGCGCAGTGAGGAAGCGCTCGTCGCTGTCGAAGCCGTGGCCGTAGTACCCGGCCTGGTAGAGCTGGGCGTTGACTGACATGCACGCGGCCCAGTTGGCGTAGGAGATGGGCACGGCCAGGAAGTGCCCTTCGGCGGCCATCCGGGGGTAGAGGAGGTGCGTGGCGGTTGGCTGCACCTCGCGGGCCTCCAGGGTGCCTTCAGCTGACAATGGGGTGTCGTTGTCGTGGACCAGTGCGCCGGGAGGGGCGTCGGCGGCGTGGCTGCCATCAACGACGATGCCAGCGACCCCTGCTGCCTGGAACACGGCGGCTGCCTCCGCTGGCGGGGCGCCCGGATCGACGGGCACTCTGGTAGCGCCGATCCATTCCGTGGCCAGGTGTGCCTCGATCGCCGCAGCTGAGTTCCAGGACCACAGGCCGATCCGCTGGCTCGCGAGGCCGTGCTGCTGGAGAGCTAGGGCCAGCCCGTTTGTCCTGGCCAGGAGCTCCTGGCCCGTCGCGCCGTGCCCGTCCGGGCTGATGAGCAAGACCCGGTCGCCGGCGGACTCGACTGCCCGGCGTGATGCCTCACCAGCGATCATTTCGCTTCAGCTGCCAGCTGGCCCCGCAGCGCCTGCCGCTGGACCTTGGCGCCGCCGAGGACGGTGGGCAGCTCGATGACGAAGATCGCACGGACCGGGCGCTCATGCTCAAGCAACCGGGCTGTCTCCAGCAAGATCTCTCGTGCGAGCTCGTCCGAGGGTGTGAAACCTTCCTTGAGCTGGACACCGACCACCACTTCTTCGTCGCCGGGTTCACCAAGCCCCACCACGCCGCACATGAAGACCGCGCCGTGGCCGAGGACCGCCTCTTCGACCAGATGCGGGTAAACCGTGCCACGCGATGTGGTGATCCGGTCCCCGGCACGGTCGGAGTAGTAGAGGAAGCCGTCCTCATCGAGATAGCCGACGTCGTAGGGCCGGAACCAGTCGCCAGGGAAGAATGACTGCGCGTTACGCTCTGGCATGCCCCAGTACTCACCCAGGGACATGGCGCTGCGCACCACGATCTCACCGACCTGCCCGGAGTCCAGCCTCGTCCCCTGCTCGTCGACGACGGCGACCTCCAGGAAGGGGGAACCAGGCCGGCCGACACTCTTGATCCGCTCCCGGCGCTCTTCGACTTCACAGGGCAGCAGGCGCGTTGTGATAGCTCCCTGCTCGGTGGAACCGAACCCGTGCGCCCAGATGGGGCCGAGCAGCCGCGTGGTCCGGTCTAGCTGGTCCGGATTCCCGAAGAACACCACCATCCTGCGGAGCCGGTGAGCGAACCCGCCACGCGCCTCGACCTCATCGAGCACCGGCGTCAGCAGCGGGCCTGGCATGAACACGCCCGTCACCTGCTCATGGTCGATGGTGTCGAGCAGCACGCCGGGGTCGAAGGCCTCGTCATCCAGCAGCACGCTGCGCGCGCCCCGCACGAAGTACGGGTAGAGGGTCTGGAAGCCGCTCGCCCACTGAATGGGATGGAAGTGCAGGTTGACATCATCCGGCCCAACCGGCGGGATCCCGGGGCCGAAGGTGTCGAAATGGATCAGGTTGTGGTTGATGACCGCCTGCCACGACCGGTAGGTCTTCACCCACGCCTTGGGATGACCTGTGGTGCCTGACGTGAGCTGCAGGAAGCACGGGGCGTCTTCATCGACATCAAGGCAGGGATCCTCGGCGCTGCCGCTGGACTCCAGTTGCGCGAACGGCGTTGCCCACTCCGGGCAGCCGGCGCCAATTCCCACAAAGTGCCGGACGGTCTTCAGCTCATCCTTGTAGCGTTCGACGTCCTCGCTGAGGCGTGTGTCGAAAATTAGCGCTGATGCCTCCACGTGGTTGAGCGACCAGACGTGGCTGTCCATCGCGAAGTGGGTGTGCAGGACGACCCGGACCAGATTGTGCTTTTCGCAGGCGAACCAGGTCTCCACGACCTCGGGCGTGTTGTAGGCGAGGACGCCAACCCGGTCCCCGCGCCCTACCCCCAGTCCCGCGAGCGCCGAGCCGACCCGGTTGGACCGCTCGTTGAGCTCAGTGAAGGTCAGGCTCCGTGGCCCAGCCGAGAGAGCTACCCGGGACCCGAAGTCTTGCGCTGCCTTCCTGACAAGGACACCCGCTTCGACCTGCATGCCGACCTCCCTGGTATACTGACTGGTTAGTATAGGTTGCTTAGGATAACAAACGCGCTGAGGCTGTCAACGGCCCGGCGGCCCGGGAGGTCTTGTGCGTGGCGATCCCTACGAAGACATGGAGCCTCCGGCCAAGACGAACGCGCGGATCCTGAACGCCGCGGCCAGGCTCTTTTACCGCAGTGGAATACGGGCCGTCAGCGTCGATGAGATAGCGGCCGCTGCGTCCGTCACCAAGGTCACCGTCTACAAGCACTACCAGGCGAAAGACGAGCTCCTCGCCGCGTGCCTGCACGCACTGGACGAGCGTTTCTTCTCCTGGTTCGTAGATGAGGTCGAAGCCAGCACAGTCGATCCCTGTGGCCGCTTGCTCGCGGTGTTCGACGTCCTTGGCCGGTGGTTCCGGCGGCGCGACTTCCGCGGTTGCGCCTTCATCAATACGACAGTCGAACTGGCAGATCCCCGCCACCCCGCCCAGAAAGCGGTAATGGCGCACAAGACCCGCTGCCGCCGCTATTTCCGTGCCCTGGCCGAGGCGGCCGGCCTGGATGACCCCGACGCCATCTCCGACCAGTGGATGCTCCTCACCGAAGGAGCCACGATCACCGCGCTCGTCGAGGGAGATCAGGCAGCCGCCCGTAAGGCACGCGCCGGGGCAGACGCCATCCTCCGGGCGGTGCAGGCGGCCGCCTGACTCGTGACACTCCATGAGCAGCGCGATGAGTGCTGCCTTGGCTGACCGCTGAGCTTGCGAACCTGTCATGCGGCGCTCAACGGCGGGGCCGCTATTATCCTGCGGCTCGCGAGAACCGCTGGGTTCCCCTGCTGTGGTCACTGGCCTGGCCAGATATCGGCCCGGCCGATGCGCACGCGCCATTCGGCTGGCCTGGCCCTGAGAGACTGCCCGGTGGGTTCCCCGGGGTGCCAGCGCGCGGAAGGTTGCCGGGAAGGCTCCGGTGGTCTCGGGGAAGGAGAGGTTACTCGCCCGCCGGCCGGATTCGGCCTCCACGCGCTTACCACGACGGCTTAACGCGAGTTCCGCTGCCGCAGGGTCTCATGGGATCTGGGCATACCGCCGGCCTGCGGATCGCCAGTCAGTCCTGGCCGGGCGCGGGCTGCCGAAGATGACGGCGTTGATCTGGCCCGGCGGGTGTTCCTGGAACAGATGCATTGATTTTTACAATTTTTATTGTGAAAATGGATTGAGGAAGAAGGAGGACGTCATGACGATCATGCAAGAGGTACCTGAGCGTCAGGCGGGACGCCGGGCCGGCTCAGCGGCCGCCGGCTCGCCGCTGACGCTGGCGGACGAGCACGCGCTACTGCTACGGCAGGTGGCCGTGCGGGCCGGGGACCTGCTGACGGCGGTCGCCGGGGACCGATGGCCTGCCCGGGAGCTGCAGGCTCTGGTCGGCTACCTCCGCGCGGAGATCCTGCGTCAGGCGGCGGACCAGGAGCGGCTGTTCCCTGCCCACCAGGAAGCTGACGGCTTCGCCCGGCTGGCCCGGGACCATGTGCGGCTGCGCGCGGGCACCGACATACTCGCGCAGGCGGCCGAAGAAGGCACAGGCTCCCGCACCCAGCTCGCCACCGTCACCCGTGACCTTCTTACGCAGCTCGGGAGTCACCTGACCGCCGAGGAACAATTGCTGACGCTGGTGGGCGGGCCCGGCACGGCGCCGGGAGTCACGGCGGCGGGCAGACGGCACGAGTGGTACCCACTCACCGAGGGACCTGTGATCGACCTGGACGTGCTGCCCTCCGGGCAGGTGACCGACGCTGCGGTGGACCGGCTGCTGCGCCTGCGCCCCGGGGAGCAGGTTGAGCTGCGCTCCGGCCGCGACCCGTGGCCAGTGTGGCAGCGGATAGACGGCCTTTGCCCTGGCGGGTACGGCTTTGCCTACCTGCAGGAGGGCCCGCAGCACTGGCGGGTACAGGTCACCCGGCGGACTGCCGCGTGACCGGCTGCCACGCGGCAGGCCGCCAGAGCCGCCCGGGCAGGTGGCACATGCGGGATGTGCCGGACAGCAGCAGTGCGAGGCGGCAGGCACAGCGGGTGCCACGGGTTCGCCCTGCCAGCTCCCCAGGATCGCCTTCCTGCTCGCCCGGTGCCGGTCCCGGAGGCAGGGCATGCGTAAGCCAATGACGGAAGACACGCGGAGCGCGGGGAAGACAGGACAGCTATGACAATCGCAGAGCGGACAGCAGAGACGATCTGGGAAGGCTCGCTGGCGGGGGGAGGCGGGACCATAGCCGGGGGAAGCGGGGCGCTTGACGGGCTCCCCGTGACCCTGGGCGGCGCGCACCGGGGAGCCGGGCGGGAAGACAAGCCCGGAAGAGCTGGCCGCGGCCGCCCACTCCTCCTGCTTCGCCATGGCGCTTGCCCTGCGCCTCGGCGAGCACCACACCGCTGTGCAGCGGCTGGCTGTCGCGGCAACCGTGACGCTGGACGAGGTGGACGGCGTGCCCACGGTCGTCTCCTCCGCCCTGCGGGTCCGCGGCCGGGCGCCGGGCCTCGACGCGGCCGGCTTCCAGGCCACGGTCGATGAGGCAGCGCTGCTCTGCCCGATGTCGCGGATGTTCGCCGGCGCCCAGATCACCGTGGAAGCCGTGCTTGAGCCAGCCTGACCCACCCGGAAAGGACGATCGTGGCAGCGAGGTCATCGCGCGCCCCTCAGCGTCACCAGGGTGCCGTGGCCGGCGCCGAGCTCACGCCGTATCTCGCAGCCGGCCGAGTGGGCAGGCAGCCAGATCACGCGGGCGGGCATGTCCGCGGTCTGCACCGTGACGGTCACCGATCCGCGCCCGGTGATCACGGTGACCGGGCGCCCGCCAGCCGTTCCCGCCTCCGCCGCGGTGGCCGCTGACATCCGGGCCGCCGGCGGCCGGGCCGTGCCGGCCAGGAACGGCTCGCCGTCCTGCATCCGCCCAGTGTCCAGGAGCTGGTGCCAGGTGGCCAGCACGGCCTGGCCGGCGGCAGGCTGGACGGGTGGCAGGCCGGGCACATCGGGCGGGGCAGGCCTGCTGCCCGCCCAGGAGCCAAGCGCGGCGATCTCACGGCGCGCGGCAGCAGCGTCCGGCAGCCCGAGGTGGATGTCCATCTCATCGGCGATCCGGCCCAGCACGTCCAGGTCGGACCCAGGGCCGGGGATGCGCAGGGCGGCCCCGAACGTGCCAGGCCGCCCTTCCCAGTTGACGAATGTGCCCGCTTTCTCAGCGGTAGCGGCCACCGGCAGCACCACGTCCGCGCGGTCGGTCACTGCGCTGACCCGCAGTTCCAGGCTGACCACGAACTCCGCCGCCGCCAGCGCCCCGAGCGCGGCTTCGGGGTCGGGCAGGTCCCCGGGATCTGCCCCGGCCACGAGGAGGGCACCGATGTCCCCGGTCACGGTCGCGCTGAGGATCCGTGACGTGTCGCGGCCCGGCTGGGCCGGCAGCGTGGCCACTCCCCAGGCCCGCGCCACCTTGGCCCGGGCGCCGGGGTCGGCTACCGGGTGCCCGGCCGGCAGCAGGTTCGGGAGCGCGCCCGCCTCGACCGCGCCCCGCTCGCCGGCCCGGCGGGGAATCCAGGCCAGCCGCGCTCCGCTGGCCGCGGTCAGACGGGCCAGCGCGGACAGCGCGCCGGGCACCTCCGCCAGCCGCTCGCCGGCCAGGATGACCGCGCCGGCGGCGCGCAGTGCCCTGGCCGCGTCCCGCCAGATCCCGCCGGGATATTCCAGGTGGCTCCCGGCAGGGCCGGAAGCGGGCGCGTGACCTGTGTGCCCGGTGGCGAGCGCCTCCAGCGCCGAGGCCTCGGTTCCGGGCACCACGGGCAGCAGCACGCCGCCCAGCCTAGCCAGGCCCCGGCTGGAAAAAGGAGCGGCCGAGTAGACAGCCAGCGTGCCAGCCCGGGCCGCCTTGCGCAGCCGCAGGAACACGAGGGGTGATTCCTCCTCCGGCTCGAACCCGGCCAGCAGGACGGCCGGGGCGTGTTCCAGGCCGGTGTAGCTGACTTCCGCGTCCTGGCCGGCGACCATGGCGGCGAGGAAATCTGCCTCCTCAGCTGAATGCGGCCGGGCCCGCATGTCGATGTCGTTGGTGGCCAGGGCGATCCGGGTGAACTTGGCGTACGCGTAGGCGTCCTCCATGGTCAGCCTGCCACCGGCCAGCACGCCGGCCCGCCCCCGGGCGGCCGCGAGCCCGCGGGCCGCCGCGGCGAGCGCTTCCGGCCAGGACGCCGGGGCAAGCACACCGTCCGCACCACGGACCAGCGGCGTGGCCAGCCGGTCTGGCTGGGTTGCGTAGGCGAACGCCCACCGGCCCTTGTCGCAGTTCCACTCCTCATTGACCTCGGGGTCGTCCGAGGCGAGGCGGCGGGTAACCGCGCCGCGGCGGTGATCGGTCCGCTGGCGGCAGCCGGACGCGCAGTGCTCGCAGACGCCCGGCGTGGAGACCAGGTCGAATGGCCGGGCCCGGAACCGGTAGGCGGCGCCGGTCAGCGCGCCCACCGGGCAGATCTGCACGGTGTTGCCGGAGAAATAAGAGTTGAACGGGCTGCCCTCAGCGGTGGCGATGTACTGAGCGGGTCCCCGTTCGTCGAAGTCGATGAATGGGTCACCCGCGATCTGCTCGGAGAACCTGACGCAGCGGGTACACGAGATGCACCGCTCCCGGTCCAGCAGGATCTGGGCCGAGATCGCTACCGGCTTGGCGAACGTCCGCTTCGCCCCGGTGAACCGGGTCTCCCCCCGGCCGTTGGACATGGCCAGGTTCTGCAGCGGGCATTCCCCGCCCTTATCGCACATCGGGCAGTCGAGCGGGTGGTTGATGAGATGGAACTCCATCATCCCGCGCTGCGCCTTGCGGGCCACCGGCGAGGTGAGCTGGGTGTGCACCACCATCCCGTCGGCGCAGGTGGTAGCGCACGCCGGAGGGGGCTTGAACTGGCCCCGGATCTCCACCAGGCATTGCCGGCAGGCTGCGATGGGTTCGAGCAGCGGGTGGTCGCAGAATCGCGGGATCTGGATGCCAAGCAGCTCAGCGGCACGGATCACCAGGGTGCCTCGTGGCACGGCGATCTTGAAGCCGTCGATGGTGACAGTGACCGTGTCATCGAGCCGGGCTGGCGGCGGGCCGGCGCCAGGTGCCTGGAGGGTCACCGGCCTGCCCTGATCGCGTGCGCGGTGACCGCTGATCCCCCGGTGCGGGCCCGGGGGATGGCCAGCCGTGGGATGCCCTTGCCCGCGGGCCGCGGCCATGGCAGGTGATGTCGCGGGACGGCATGCCCGGCACGCGTTACCGGCCCGCACGGCGGCAGGGGAGGTGCCGCCCGCCCGGCGAGCCAGGCTGCGCTTATGCCCGGCCCGGCACGCGTCCCGGTACTGAATGGCGCCATAGGCTCTGCTCACCCCATCGCTCAGCACTGCCCGCGTCCGCGGGCCGCATCCAGCCCGCCGGTCCGGGAAGGCTGGTCCCAGCCGGGCATGACCTGCCCGGTCCCGTGACGGCCCACCGGGCCTGGCGAGGACCGGCCGGCCCCTGCGGGTGCCGCAGCCCGGCCTTGCGGGGAGGGCGGCAGGTGACCGCCCGGCTTACATCCATGGTGCCTGGCTGTGATAGTAAAAACAAGTAAGCAAGAAGTAAGCCGGGTCACGCAGTGGTGGCCGGAACCGGTGATACGCCATCTCCTGCGGGGCTGCTGGACGTCGCCAGCCGGGAAGGGGCTAGCCATGGGGAGCATGCGCGCGGCCAGCGGCCGCGGCACGGTGCCGCCGCCCGCGGGGCCATGCACCTTGCGGGGGAACGGCCACGATCGTTTGCGTGCGTGGCCGCTGCCGTTCCTGGACCGGTGACAAGCGTGCGGTACCGGCTCGAAGTCCGGCTCACGCCCGCGGATGCCGGCCAGCGGGTAGTGATCCGCTGGCGCCGGCCCGCCCCAGATGGCAGTGAGCAGACCGCCGACATCCTTGGCAGGCTTGAAGAGTGCGATGCCTCTTCCTTCACGGTCCGCACGTCCGGCGGGCGGCTGGTCGTGATCCCCCGCGCGCGGGCGCTCGCCGGGAAGGTCGTGCCGCCAGCGCCGCACCGCCGGCCGCCCGGGGACCCCGCGAGACGTTGACGGCGCGGTCCGGGTGACCGCTCAGCGCATGGCATCGTCCCGCCACGGCCTGGCGAAGCTCCGCAGCGGGCCCTGCCGCCCCGCGGCCTGACCCGGGGCCTGGCGCGGCCGGCACGGCCAGGCGCGGCTGGATCGCGAGTCCGCAGGACGGTCACGGGCGCTCCGGCCTGTTTTTTTCAAAGATTGTTAGTATAAATAACAGGAACATATGCGGGCGAGGCTGCGAAGCAGGGAACGGAGCGGTACGTGACCAGTACCAGCCTGCGGCGGGCCGCGCCTGCGGGCAGGCCCGTCTTTGCCGGGCACGCCGCGAAGGCCAGCTGTCTGCTGCTGCCGGTCCTGACTGGATGTGCCGGTCCGGCGGCTCTGCTGCCCTCCGGGGACCACCTGGCAGGCTGGCGGTGAGCGGCCCCGGCCCGGCCGCTGGCAGCGGGGTGCGGGCCTGCGGTCTGGACGAGATCGGCGGCGGCCGCCCAGTCCACCTTGACCTCGGCGGCTGCCCCGTGTGCCTGGTCCGTACCGCTGGCACCGTCTATGCGCTGCGCGATGAGTGCACCCATGAGCCGGTGCCACTGCCCGAGGGTGAGGTGGCCGGCGGCACCATCGAGTGCTGGCTGCACGGCTCACGTTCTGATCTGGCGGCGGGCCGGGTGCTCTGCCTGCCGGCCACCCGCCCGGCGGCCGTCTTCGCTGCCCGCGTGGACGGCGGCGACGTCTGCGTTCGCTTGCCGCCTGGCCGGGAAACGGCCACGGGATAAGCGGCCGGGCACCCGGTCGTCTCATGCAGGCTGGTGGCTGGCCGGTGAGCGGGCTGCGGAAGGGCAGGGATGGTGATGCGGCGGGCGAGGACGGGAGAGACCCGGCCGGAGAGCCTGATCGTCTGCATGCACCGGCTGTGGCCGGGCCGTAACCTGCTGCGGGGCGCCATCGGCCGGGCCGGGAGCGCCGTTCTGGTCGTGGCTTTCCTGGCCGGGGCTGCGCTGGTGGCACTGGCCGCGGGCCGCTGGGCGGACGCTGCGGGCTTGCGCGCAGAGCATCCCGGGTCGCCCTGGCGCCGGGTTCACGCGGTCTTGCGCCAGGAGGACCCCAAGACAGCCCGTGCCCTGTTCCAGCCGCCGCCCGGGGTCCCGGTCCGAGCCGGATGGGCTGCGGCCAGGGGACTGCATTCTGGCGCGATATACACGCCGCCGGGGCCAGGGCGGGCCGCACGGTGATCGTGTGGATCGACGGGTCGGGACGCCCGGCTGCGGCTCCGCAGCAGCACTCCGATGTGGCCGGGCAGGTGATCCTGGCCACGGCGCTCGCCCCGGTTGCGCTGATCCTGGTTGCGCTGATCCTGGTGCTGGTGGCCGCGGGGGCGCTTGCCCGCGTCCATGCTGGACCGGCGGCGGCTGGCGGCCTGGGACGACGAATGGGCGCAGCGGACCTGGCGGTGAGGGCGCGGCCTCAGGACGGCCACGGCGCACGGCGGGGCCCCGGTCCGCCTGAGCCTGGGTAAGGGGGTATCTCAGCCGCCGGCCGGCCCTCAGCCCGGATCGCGGGGAACCGAAGCTGACCGGTCCGGCCGCTGCCGGTGCCGCTGAGCCCTCTCGCGGCGGCATTTCTGGGGCTCGCCGCCAGTGGCCTGGCCCCGGTATGGGGCCGCGGACCGCGAGAGTAGCCGATCCCAGCGCGGACGCCGTTGCGCCCGGCCTGCCTTGCCCGTGCCACGTTCGCAGGCTGGCTGGCCACACTCTGGCTGCTGCCATCAAGGTCGTGCCCGGTCAGCCTGTCACCGGTCCGGCGCGGACTGCGGCACGCCCGTGCCGGGCGCGGGGGCCGCCGTCAGCCGCGGCGGCCGCAGCCGGGATGATCACACGCTTGACAGCAAGCTCCGTGGCGCGCGTGTTTGCCGCGCCGCAGTATCGCCTGTCATCGTGGTCATCCGGCGAGCACCGCCCCGAGGGCCAGGAGCGCGAGGCTGAGGGCGGCGATGAGGGCGCGGAGGATGCCGGCGCTGATCGCTTCCCGCCGGACCTGGCCGGCCAGCCGCGGGCTGCCGGGATGGCCCAGCGCGCTGCGCCGCAGCCGGGTCATCCGCCGGGCTTGCAGCACGCCCGCCACCGTGACGGCGACCAGGGCTCCAGCGACCGCCGTGGCGGCGGTGACCTGGCCGTTCCAGGGGTGACCGGACAGCAGCGCCGCCCCGCTCACCAGCGCCACGGCAAGCGCCAGCCCGCCCACCGGCCCGTACGCGCGGCCCAGGCCGCGGAAAAGCTCAATCCGTTCCGCTGGCCGCAGGGTCCGCGTCGCTACCCGCGCCACCACGAAGATCACCACCAGCCCGCCGATCCAGACCGCCGTGGCGAGCATCAGGACGCCTGCTAGCGCGGCGTCAGCCTGCGGCGCCAGCGCCCATGCTGGTGCCGCTGTCCCGGCCGGGATCACGTGCCTGGCTCGAGCGCGGCCACGACGCTGATGGTGGCCCCGGCGAACAGCCGGGATACCGGGCATACCGCTGCGGCCTCTTCCACCGCGGCCTGAAATCCGCTCGCGCTGAGCCCCGGGACCCGGCCGCGCACCTGCAATGCGGACGAGGTTATCGTCGGCACCCCGCCGGCCTCTTCCAGCGTCACGGTGGCGGTGACGGCCAGCACTTCCGGGACAGCCTGGCGGGCTCCGAGTTGGCGCGCCAGCGCCATGGCGAAGCAGGCGGAGTGCGCCGCCGCCGCCAGCTCCTCAGGGCTGGTCACCCCGTCCGGGGGCCCGGTCCGGGACGGCCACGTCACGGCCAGCACGCTGAAAGCCCCGGTCGCCGGGCGTACCGTGCCCAGGCCGCTGCCGAGCGGGCCTTCCCAGACAGTTTCCGCGGCGCGTTCCGCGATCGCCATCGCCTTCTCCTCTGACCCGGGTTCTGCCTGACTGATCCCACTATGCTGTTCGTCCGCCTGGCCGGGGCATTGGCTCACCCCTGGGGCTCCGTCTGCCGGGTGACCTCAACGGCCCAGCGCTCCGGCCCCTCCTGCAGGTAAACGAGGCTGTAGCCACCGGGGGCGAACTCAGCAACCTGCCTCCACAGCCGGTACGGGTCGCTGCGGGAGCGCAACTCCACGTGCTCACCCCGGCTTAGCCGCAGCAGCCGGTCGACAGCCGCGTCGGCGGCCTGGCCAGCAGGAAGAACGTCGAGGTCGATCACTGGTCCCTCTGTGAGCGGATACCACCCATCCGGGCTCCCGCCTGGCGCCAGGGTCGCCGGCACGCGGCCGGGCACGCCCGGTGCCGCGGGCAGGGCCTCCTCCGCTCCGAGGTGGCGTCCGGGCTGGCCGGGGAAATCCCGGGTGCCCGCCAGACCGTGCTCATCGGGCAGGGTGCACACCGGTGCCTGGGCCTGCGCAGCCGGCTGGGCGGGATCTGATGTGGTCACTGGCGCGGCCTGCCACTCGCATGGCCGATGCGCACCCGCCATTCCGCTGGCCCGGCCTGAAGGTATTCCCAGGTGAACGCCCCGGGGTACTCGGCCTCGAACTGGTACCGCAATGGCAGCGGGTCGTGGTCATTGACCAGCACGATGGCTGCCCGCGGCGAGAGTGCCCGGTAGGTGCTGAAGATCACGTCGTGCCGCTGCCAGTGCGCAATCTCGCGCACATCCAGCTCCCGGTCATCCCCGCTCCCCGGTCCGCCTGCACCCACCGGGGCGCGGTCATCCGCGGCCAGCCGGCCGATGCGCACACGCCAGGCCTCCGGCCCGGCCTCGAGCGAGTCCCAGGTGAACTCCCCCGGATGCTCGGCCTCGAACTGGTACCGCAATGGCCTGGGGTCGTGGTCGTTGACCAGGACGAAACCGGCGCCGGGGACGAGGGCCCCGTAGGCTGCGAAGATCGACTCGTGGCGCTGTGCTGGGGCGAGGTCGCGGACATCCAGATCGTGATCGGCCGTCTGGCCACCCGGACCGGCCCCCCGCGCGTGGCTGGCGGCCAGGCTCGCGGTGGCCGGCCCGGCGGGCACCTGGCGGGCCAGCCCGTGCAGTGCCGCGGTCACCCGGACCGCGAGCTCAGGCCGGGGCTCGCGCAGCTCGGCCCACGCTGACGCGGCGAGCTGGCACGCTCTGTCGCCGTGACCCGCCCGGGCCAGCTCGGTGGCCGCCTTCAGCAGCAGCGACAGCATCGCGGCCTGCGGATCTCCAGCCGCCGGGTCTCCCGCCCGCGGGACGTGCCTGGCCTCTCCGGTGCGGCGGTGCATCTCCCCCAGCAGTGCGGTGAGATCGGCTGCGGGCTCGGCGAGCAAGGCCGGCAGCAGGATCTCGTTTTCCTTGGCCACGTGCGCGGTGAAAAGCACGGCGATCTGTCCGGCTTGCTCCGCCGCCGAGGCAGCGCCTGCTGCGCCGGCGAGCCGCCCGGCTGCCGCGGCGAGGGCGCGGTGCTCGGCGGTCATCTCCCTGACGGTGCCGGCCAGGCCGCCATCGGTCCCGGCGGCCCGGTAGAGAGTGTGTTCCTCCGCTTCCGCGTGCGGGAGCACCTCATCGGCCAGGTAGGCGACCAGCGCCGCGGCGGCCCGCTCATGCGGGCCGCCGCCCGCGGCGGCCCTGTCCAGGGCCTCCACCCGCGTCCGGAGCCCATCCTCGAGCGCCCGGTGATGCGAGCGCATGGCCTCAAGAGCCTCGGTCTCGGTGATCGTCACGGCATCTCCCTCCTCAGGATGTCCACGCACGATCACAGTAGTATTTATTAGTGTTCTCTGTAAAATCGTTGAGGGCGGGACGCCGGCCGCCTGGCCCTGACGGGCGTCCGTCCCCGCAGCGCTGGCGTGACCACGAGTGCCACTGCTCAAGGGATCCCCACGGGGACATGGCGCTCCGGCTGCGGGAGCAGGGCGGCAGGCGGAGGAAGGCCCGTCCTGCCGCCTGGATCGGGACCGTGGCACAAGTGTGCAGCCGGGGTGGAGTCAAATATACCAATATGAGTCGTTTAAATCATGGTGGGCATCTTGACTGGCCGCCGGGTGCCGTCATCCCCTGTACCCGGCCGCCCTGGCGGACGGCCCGGGCCGGGCGGCGGTGACCTGGCCCGGATCTGCGCGAGTGCGCCCGGCCATCGGGCCGGATGTGCACCGGCATCCCGGGCATGTCCCCGCAACCTCACCGCGCAAGCACTGCCGCAGGCGCAACAGCCTGACCTGCCGGCTTGGGCAGGCTCAGCGCAGGGGGGAGGGCCGGCCTCGCTCTGCTTGCGTCCTCGGGCCAAAGATGCGCCGGTCAGCCTCGGTGATGGGCACATCGTTGATGCTGGCTTCCCGTCGCTTCATGAGCCCGTCCTCGTCGAACTCCCACAACTCATTGCCGTAGCTGCGGTACCAGTGCCCGCTGGCGTCATGAGACTCGTACTGGAACCGCACGGCGATGCGGTTGCCGAGAACAGCCCAGAGATCCTTGCGCAACGCGTAGTCCCGTTCCTGGGCCCACTTCCGGCGCAGGAACTCGATGATCTCGGCCCGCCCGGTAATGAACTCATCCCGGTTGCGCCAGACCGACCCCTCCGTATACGCACCCGCCACCCGCTCCGGGTCGCGGGTATTCCAGGCATCCTCCGCCGCCTGCACTTTCTGCCGCGCAGTCTCCTCGGTGAAGGGCGGCAGCGGTGGTCGTTGGGCCACCAGATCCTCCTCCTGGCGCAACGTGTGCACGCCAGTCGCGGTGATGCGGGCCCCAGCAGGCGCCCTGCCGGCGCTACGGTGCCGCTGCCTGGTCTACCCCAGCCAGCCCGGAATGCACCATGGCGGGCCAGGATCACGTTGGTTACCAGCTGAATGCAGGCGTTTTGACCGTCGGGGCATTATTTAATGTGCCGACCATATCAATATCTGACGGCAGGGCGATGGCAGAACCTGTCAGCGACCACGGCGGCTGCACTTCCACCAGAGAGATACCGAACGGCGAGACAAGCCACGATGCCAGCCGCAGGTCACACTGATCGTCAAGCTTGTCGTTGCGGATCTCCGGTATCGCCGCGGCACAGCACGCGCGCGCCCGCCGCACGATGGGGGTAGCGGTGTTCGGTGCCCTGGCAAGCGTCAGCGCTCTGGCTGTGCTGTTTCCCCGGTGTCCCGCTGGGGCTGACTCAGGCCCGGCCAGGCGCGCCGGTGGGTAACTGGCCGCTGGCAAGCGGTAACAGGAAGCTGATGATGATTCTGGGAAGATGGCTCCCGGCGATGGGCGCCGGCGCTGACGGGCAGGGACGATCCATGGGGCTCACGGCTACGGCCAATCAGGGACCTCCACCCTGGCTACTTCGCATTCGTCATGGTCACGGGCATCATCTCTGCGGGCACGTTCCTGCTGGGACCGTCGTGGCTCTCGCGTGCCTTGCTCGTCGCCGCAGCGGCCGGGCTCGCCGTGCTCAGCGCGGCGCTGGCGGTCCGGCTGATCATCTTCCGTTCCAGCGTCGCAGCCAGCATTCAGGCACCAGAGCGCGTTTTCGTGTTCTTCACGATCATGGCCGGCATCGACGTGCCCGGGGTGTGGCTTGCCGCGGCGGGTCATCTGCTGGCCACGGCGATCCTGGCCGGCCTGGCTGCTGCTGTGAGGCTCGTGCTGACCTACGGCGTGCCTGCCTGCTGCTCACCCGGGAGCGCGACCCGTTCCTCGGCGGCGCCAACGGCGCCTGGCTGCTGTGGGTGGTCGGCACCCGGTCCCTCTCGGTCGCAGGCTCGCGGCGCTAGCGTCACCGGCGGCTTGCGCTGCGCTGCGCTGCGTCGCTGTCAGTGAGTTGGCCGGACGGGTGCGGGCCGGAATGGTTGGACGGTTGACCCGGTGCACCGGTTCGCCAGCTCGGTGACACTGCCAGGCCGGCCGAGCGGCGTGCCTGTCAGCCATCGTCGCAGTCGTCCAGCCGCGCCAGCCAGGTAGCGAGGCGGTCGATCGGGATCTCGTGTTCCGGGCAGAGGTCCACGAACCGGCGCATATGTTCGGCCAGCACGGTGAAGGTCACCGACTCTTCCCCCCTGCGGCCCTCGAGCTCCTCGATACCCCGGTCGGTGAAATACATGGTTGCTTCCCTGCCTCGCTGCCTGATGGCGGTGTGCTGAACAAAACGGCTGTCACGCCGGCCGTGGAACTGACCCTGATGATCCCTTCGTGGGCGCCGGTGACCACCAGGTTCTTCTAGTCGTGACTATATTAATTGCCGCCCCCGCCGCCGTCCGGGCAACCGGGGCAGCGGAGTTCAAGATGCGGGCAGAGACGAACATGCGCGGTTGTCAGCATCCATCCGCGCGGGACGAACCCGCCCTGATCACGGCAGGCCTGGCCAGCCAGGGAGGTGGCGGCCGGACAGCCGGGCCAAAGCCCGGACAGGTGCCTGCGCCTCGGGGCGGCCGGATCGCCCTTCCCTGTGAAGGGGCCCGCAGGGTTCTCCGCCGACCTGGCTAGTGCCGACGGCTCGGGTATCACCACCCGTGATATCGCTGGAGGCTGTCGCTGCCGGGGGAGGGGTTCGGGCTGCAGTCCGGGGACGACCGGATCAGGGTTACACGGGAGCTGTGCCGCCGCGGTACAGGCAAGGCCGTGATGGGGGGACCTGCACCACCGGCAGCGTGAGATCACGGTGTAAAACCGCCGCCCGGGCCAGGCTCGGCTGAGCGTTCACGACCCATCCCGGTGTCCTCGGCCGGCGATATCATGGGGCGCGGGCCTGGCTGGTACCTACGCCTGGCAGGGGAAGTGGGAAACGCTCAGCGTTTTTGTCCTTTCCCGGCCAGTGCACTCCGGGCCGTGATGCCGCCGCTGCTGACGACCTATTGCCGGCCGCAGCGGCAGCGATCACCCCTCAGAAGTCCCCACGGGATTACTGGGCGCTGGCTGCTGATCCGCCAGCGCCTCGAGGCTGCCGGATGAGCCGGGTCTCACGACCAGGTCACCGTGCCTGCCCACCAGTTACCAGGGGGCTCGGGGCCGGGCAAGGGATAGGCACTCGCCATGCCCGCGTTGTCAGGGCCGCCAGGGACTGCGCCCTTGACCATGGCCATGGGGGCATCCGCTCAACCTGGACGCCCCTGAGGCGGGCTCAGTGAGCGGGCGGGTTCTCGGCGGCGACTGGCGTGCGTGTCCGGGTCCGGCCGGACTGGATGTCGGGGTGGTGCAGGTTGAATGCGGGCCGTTCGGAGCGGATGCGCGGGATGCTGGTGAAGTTGTGCCGCGGCGGCGGGCAGGAGGTCGCCCACTCCAGCGAGTTCCCGTAACCCCACGGGTCGTCCACGGTGACCTGCTCCCCGAATTTCCAGGTCTTGTACACGTTGTAGAGGAAGAAGAACGTGGAGACACCGAGGATCCAGGAGCCGATGCTGGAGATCTGGTTCAGCGTGGTGATGCTGCCGGGCATGTCGGGGTAGTTGGCGACGCGGCGGGGCATGCCCTGGATACCGATCCAGTGCTGCACCAGGAACGTCATCTGGAACCCGATGAACAGCGTCCAGAAGTGCCACTTGCCCAGCGTTTCGTCCAGCATCTTGCCGGTGAACTTGGGCCACCAGAAGTAGAACCCGCCGAACATGGTGAACACCACGGTGCCGAACAGGACGTAGTGGAAGTGGGCGACGAGGAAGTAGGTGTCGCTGACGTGGAAGTCCAGCGGCGGGGAGGCGAGGATGACGCCGGTGAGGCCGCCGAACAGGAAGGTGACCAGGAAGCCGATGATGAACAGCATCGGCGCCTCGAAGGTGAGAGCGCCGTGCCACATGGTGCCCACCCAGTTGAAGAACTTGATCCCGGTCGGGATCGCGATGAGGAAGGACATGAGGGAGAAGAACGGCAGCAGCACGGCTCCGGTGGTGAACATGTGGTGCGCCCACACCGTCATCGACAGGCCGGCGATCCCCATCGTGGCGCCGACCATGCCCTTGTAGCCGAACAGCGGCTTGCGGGAGAACACCGGCACGATCTCGGTGGCGATGCCGAAGAACGGGATCGCGACGATGTACACCTCGGGGTGGCCGAAGAACCAGAACAGGTGCTGCCACAAGATCGCCCCCCCGTTGGCGGCTGAGAACACCTGCGCGCCCAGCTTGCGGTCGATCTCCAGCACCAGCAAAGCGGCCGCCAGCACCGGGAACGCAAGCAGCACCATGATGCTGGTGACCAGCACGTTCCAGGTGAAGATCGGCATCCGGAACATCGTCATCCCCGGTGCGCGCATGCAGATGATCGTGGTCACGAAGTTGACCCCGCCCAGGATCGTGCCCAGCCCGGACAGCACCAGGCCCATGATCCACATGTCGCCGCCGACGCCGGGCGAGTACACCGCGCTGGTCAGCGGCGAGTAGGCGTACCAGCCGAACCCCGGGGCACCGCCGGGGGTGAGGAAGCTGAACAGCAGGATCAGGCCGCCGAAGACAAAGAAGTAGTAGCTGAGCAGGTTGAGCCGGGGGAACGCCACGTCCGGCGCGCCGATCTGCAGCGGCATGATCTCGTTGGCGAACCCGACGAACAGCGGGGTGGCGAACAGCAGCAGCATGATCGCGCCGTGCATGGTGAACAGCTCGTTGTACTGCTGGTCAGAGACGACATGGTTGTCCGGCCCGAACAGCTGGATCCGCATGATCATGGCCAGCAGGCCGCCGATCAGGAAGAACCCGAACGACGTGATCAGGTACAGGTGACCGATGATCTTGTGGTCGGTCGAGGAGAGCCAGCTGGCCAGGATCGAGCCTTTGCCCGTGTCACCAGGGCCTGGCCCGGTGACACCCGCAAACGTCTGGCCTGTGGTGGTCATCGGTAACCTCCGGCTGCTGCCACTGGCCGATCCCTGACCGTTCCCTGCCAGCAACGGCAGCATCCGTGCCGGGCTGCGCATGACGTCAGGTGCCTGCCCTGCCGGATCCTTGTGACCGCCGCTCGGCGGGAGGCCGGCTCCCAGCTGCATCTGCCTGCTGCCACGGCACTAACCGCCGCCAGCAGCGTCGCAGGCACCGTGCATCTCGATTGCTACAGGCGTTGTTGGTAGAAACGATGATGGCAGGGCAATACGCGGGTGTCAACGACACCTTGGTGGGATGACGCAGGTGGAGATGGGATCCTGGCATGGCGTATATCCCTGGCAGCCTCAGGCCGCGGCCGGCCCGGTGAAGGCCGCCGCCGGCATTGCTGATGGTCGCCGGAATGGCGTCGGGTGGCTCTGGGCCCTGCGGCCCGCGAGGGCTACGGTGGCGGTGCCGCGCTGCGCGCGATGCGAGGGACCGTGAGCTGCCAGGGGCCGGGAGAAGGGCCGCATGGCCGGGACGCTTCAGCTCACCGGGATCTGTTCGGTGGCGGTGCAGGTGCGGGACCTTGGCCGGTCGCTTGCCTTCCACTGTGACGTGCCCGGATTGCCGCTGGGGCAGGGGGAGGGGCGGATCGCACAGTTGCACGGCCACGGTGATCCCCCCGGACGCTCGTCCTGCTTGAGGTGGGCGGGCGTGCCGTCCACCACGCCGCCGCGCCAGGCGTCCGCCGGGTCGCGTGGCGGGTCGGCGCGCAGGCGGACCTTGACCTGGCCGAGCGCCTGCTCAAGCGCCAGGTGCTGCCGTGCCAGCGCCGGCCGGAGGAGGGCGGCGATATCGTCGATACCCGCGACCCTGACCGGGCCCACGTCCTGCTCGTGTGGCTGGACGGCGTCCAGCTGGCCGGGAACCGGCTGCCGCCCCGGCTGTAAGCCTGTGAGTGAGCCAGGCCTGGCGGCATCTCGGGCGGGGAACGGCCGGAAGCCCTGTACCGCCGCTGAGGCCCCTGGAAGGTAGCAGTAGTCAGTACCGGGCTAAACGGGATCATCGCAGGCCCGGCGGCCGGCTCGAGTTCCGGTCCAGGCTCCCGGCTGCCGGGGACTGCCCGGCCGTCGCTTCCTGTGCCATCTCCCTGAGTGGCCCGGGCCCTTTGCTGGCCGCGCTGACCCTGGCCCGCCTCATGAGTGACCGTCGTCCCGCTCGGGGCGAAGTCAGCCAGTGAAAGCGACTGAAACGCGTACGCCGCGCCCGTTGGCCAAACAGGTCACGGGTCCCCGGCCGTGACCTTCGCCTCATCTTCTAGTTTTTATAGAGAACTCTAGTATAAATGATGTAAGAGGGCGGCTGTCAGGTATTCACGGCGACTGGCCCGCGCCCGGAGGGAGCCGTCGCATGACAGTCAGATGTGGCCACCGGGCTGGGGGCAGCGGCCGCGCCGGAGCGGGGATGCTTACCTGGCACGCGCAGTTGCGGCCGGTGCGGGACGAGCAGGCCGGCACCGTTGCGGCGCCCCAGGATGCCCCGCGGGACCGCCAGCGGGCGCAGCTGCCTGTGCGCGCAAAGCGGGGCGCTGGTCTGGCAGCCCGCCCCGCCGCCGTGCATCAGCTGGCGGGC
>Ga0208219_1000166_pt1 | contig 26383 bp, 25 predicted proteins | sample NGESurshal072012_7_FD_184469 | JGI IMG/M metagenome (GOLD analysis project Ga0208219, IMG submission 184469) | Arctic peat soil microbial communities from Barrow, Alaska - NGEE Surface sample 53-2 shallow-072012 (SPAdes) | ecosystem: Environmental > Terrestrial > Soil > Wetlands > Peat ... | reverse complement strand
CGAGCTCCTGGGGATGGAGCTCGCCGACCCAGCCTTCCGCCGTCCGCGCGGCCTTGCCCGGATGGAGGAACGGCTCCGACGTCCGCTCGTACGCCGGCTCCAGCTTCAGGGCCGCATACACCTGCTCGACGGCCCACTTCGCCTCCGCGATGCCGCCTTCGACGATGCCTGCGACATGCCGGCGCTCCTCCGGGCCACCGAAGACGCGCGCGATCTCGAACAGTGCGATGCCGGCGTTGCCGACCGAGACGTTGTGTCGCGCGGCCTCCACGAGGCTTGGTGCAATCGCCGTCCGCAGCGCAACCGTCTCGGTGGTCACCGCGAAGGTCGGCGTGTAGGCGTCGGCGAAGCCGCAGCCGACGAGCACGTCCTCGACCAGGCGGCGCAGCCGCTGCTCGCGCGTCAACCGGCCGAAGCTGACGTCCTTCTCCGGCAGCGTGAACGGGATCTCGCTCAGCTCGAAGCGCGCGACCTCCTCGACGAGGTCGATCTCGCGCGTCACGTCGCGCGCGCGCCACGTCGGCACCCGGAAACCGTCGCCGTCCGCGTCGAAGCCGAGCCGGGCGAGGATCGCGCCCTGCCGCTCGGCCGGGACGTCGAGGCCGAGCACCTCGTCCGTCCGCTCCGGCCGGAGCCGGATCGTGCGCCGGGGCGGCAGGTCGCCGTGCACGTCGGCAGCGCCTGCCCACCGTGCCCCCGTAAGTTGAACTAAGAGCTGCGTCGCCAGCGTCGAGGCCGGGCCGGCGAGGTGCGGGTCGACGCCCTTCTCCCAGCGGTTCGAGCCTTCGGTGCGCAAGGCGAGACGCTCGGAGCTGCGCAGGATCCCGATCGGCTCGAAGTTCGCCGCCTCGAGCAGGACGTTCGTCGTGCGCTCCGAGACCTCGGTCTCCTCGCCGCCCATGATCGCGGCGAGTGCGATCGACCGCTTCGCGTCGGCGATCACGAGGTCGGACGGGTCGAGCTCGCGCATCGCTCCGTCGAGCGTTCTCAGCCGTTCCTTCTTTTTGGCCCGACGCACCACGATCCGTCCGCCCTCCAGCGTGTCGTAGTCGAAGGCGTGCAGCGGGTTGCCGACGGCGAGCATCACGTAGTTGGTCACGTCGACGACGTTGGAGATGGCGCGCATGCCGGCGTCGCGCAACCGCACCTGGAGCCACAGCGGCGACGGGGCGATGGTGACGTCGCGGAAGAGGCGCCCGACGTAGCGCGGGCAGCCCTCGAAGTCGTCGATGCGGATGTCCAGCTGCTCCTCCCCTGCCTGCGGCGGATCGGCCTCCGATAGCGGCACGAGCTCGCCGTCGAAGATGGCTGCAACCTCGCGCGCGATGCCGTACACGGAGAAGAGGTCGGGGCGGTTGCCGGTCGGCTCGACGTCGAGGATCTCCTCGACGAGCGGGAGCACCTCAGCCAGCGGCGTCCCGGGCTTCGTACCGTCCGCGAGCACCATGATCCCCTCGTGGTCGGTGCCGAGTCCGACCTCGTCCTCGGCGAGGATCATCCCCTCCGACACCTGGCCGCGCAGCTCGCGCCGCTCGAGCGTGATCCCATTCGGAAGCGTCGCGCCCGGAAGCGCGACCGCCACCGTGGCGCCGAGGCCGAAGTTCCACGCGCCACAGACGATCTGCGCGGGCTGCTTCTCCCCCACGTCCACGGTGCAGAGCTGCAGCCGGTCGGCGTTCGGGTGCTTCTCGGCGGTGAGGACGACGCCGACGCGGAAGAGCGCCGTGTCGACCGGCCCGCGCCGTTCGATGCCGTTCACCTCGGCGGTGGCGACCGACAGCAGGTCGGCGATCTCCTCGGCCGAAGCGTCGACGCGCACGTACTCCCGCAGCCAGCTCATCGGGACCTTCATCAGAACTGCCTCAGGAAGCGCAGGTCGTTCTCCCAGAACGGCCTGATGATGGGGATGTCGTAGCGCAGCTGGGCAGCACGCTCGAGGCCGAGCCCGAAGGCGAAGCCGCTCCACTCGTCCGGGTCGAGGCCGACGTTGGCGAGCACCTGCGGGTCGACCATGCCGGAGCCGCCGATCTCGATCCAGCCCGACCACTTGCACGTGGCACAGCCTTCCCCGCCGCAGACGCCGCACGAGACGTCGGGCTCCATCGAGGGCTCGGTGAAGGGGAAGTAGTGGGTGCGGAAGCGGACGCGCCGCTCCTCGCCGAAGAGCGCGCGCATCACGTGCAGCAGCGTCCCCTTCAAGTCGGCCATCGTGATGTGCCGGTCGACGGCGAGCCCCTCGAACTGGTGGAAGATCGGGAAGCGCGTCGGCGTGATCGCGTCGCGGCGGTACACGCGGCCGATCGAGACCATGTAGATCGGCGGCTTGCGCTCCTCCATGGCGTGGATCTGCGACGCGGAGGTCTCCGTGCGCAGGACCCTGTTCGCGTCGAGGAAGTAGGTGTCGCGCGGCGACCGCGCCGGATGCCACTCCGGGAACGCGAGCTTGTCGAAGTTGTACTCGAGGGTCTCGACCTCGCGGTCGTCGCGGATCTCGTAACCGAGGCCGATGAAGGCGTCCTCGACGTCGCGGCGGATCAGGGTCGTCGGGTGCAGGTGGCCGCGCGGGCGCGGGTGGACGTCTCCGAGCAGCTCGGCCGGGAGGGTGACGTCCACGCGCTCGGAGGAGAGCTTCGCGTCCAGCTCGGCCCGCTCGAGCTCGGCCTGGCGGGCGGCGACCGCGGACTCGATTGCCTCACGGGCAGCGTTGAGCGCCATCCCGGTCTCCCGGTCGCGCACCTCGCGCAGGGCGAGCTTGAGCTCGCTCTTCCGTCCGAGATACTTCACGCGTGCCTCGTCGAGGTCGGCGAGCACGGTCGCGGACGCGATCGCGTCCAGCGCGTCCTGCTGGAGCGCCTGCGTGTCCACGCGGCGACTGTATCTATATGGGATGAGCTCTTACGACCCCATAGCGCGGCTCTACGACGCCTGGAGCACCGGCGTCGTCGAGGACATCGGTTTCTACGTCGACGAGGCGCTCGCGTCGGGCGGGCCGGTGGTCGAGCTCGGCGTCGGCACCGGGCGCATCGCGATTCCGACGGCCGGCGCCGGCGTGCACGTGATTGGCGTCGACTCCTCCGCCGGGATGCTCGCCGTGTGCGCCGAGGAGGCGCGCCGGGCCGGCGTGGCCGAGCGGCTCGACCTGCGGAAGGGAGACCTCCGTCGGCCCCCGGTCGAGGAGCGCGTCCCGCTCGTCACCTGCCCGTTCCGGGCATATCTCCATCTCAGCTCGGACGCGGAGCGCCTCGAGGCTCTCCGTGCCGCTCGCGACCTGCTCCTCCCGGACGGCCGGCTCGTCTTCGACGTCTTCGCCCCGTCGAACGAGGACATCGAGGAGACGCACGGCCTCTGGCTCGAGCGCGAGCCGGGCATCTTCGAACGGGCGGACTGGGATCGCCGCAAGCAGACGTTGACGCTCTCGGTGCGCGGCGAGCGCGGCGAATCGTCGATGACGTTGTGGTGGCTCGAGCCGCAACGGTGGCAGGCGCTGCTCGCCGAAGCCGGCTTCGCGGTGGAAGCGTGTTACGGCTGGTTCGACCGACGCCCGTACGACGGCGGCGAGGACACGGTGTGGATCGGGCGTCGAACTTGATGTGTGCAAATAGCGGACAATTTCGTTGTGCTGTCCTCTTGACCCACATGTGGTTACACCATAGGTTTCCTCTTGCGCCAAGCACGGAGCGGAACTAGGTCGAAACCCCGACCGAGCGGCACTACGAAGAGGGGGCAACCCCGAGATCGGAAGGCCGGTTGGACGAGGCAGACGAAACCGCAACCGGCTTGGCGAATCTTTTGGTCCGGCCCCGGGAAACCGGGGCCGGACTCTTTTTACGAAGCGCGGCGCGCCAGCTCGTACAGCGCGACCGTTCCGGCCATCGCGACGTTCAGCGACTCCGCGCCGCCCGCGATCGGGATCGTCACCGTCGCGTCGCAACGCGCGAGCACTTCGTCGGGCAGCCCCTCCCGCTCCGCGCCGAGCACGAAGACCACGTCTCCGCTCAGATCGACGTCTGCCAGCGGCTCGCCGTCACGCGGGACGAGCGCGATCCGCCGTCCACCGGGCTCGTCGAACTCGGCGACCGGCACGCGGAAGATCGATCCCATCGACGCGCGCAGCGCCTTCGGCCCGGTCGGGTCCGCGCAGCCGGCCGAGAGCGCCACGCCGGCTCCGAACGCATCAGCGGCGCGAATGAGCGTCCCGACGTTCCCGGGGTCGGCGACGTGCCAGAGCGCGAGCGTCGCAGCCCGCGTGCCTCGCGGTAGATCCTCGCGCCGGTAGATCGCGATCACGCGCGGCGGATGCGCGAGCGTCGAGACCTCCGCGAGCAGCGCCGCCTCGACCGTCTCCCTGGCGACGAGCAGGTCGACCGGCTCGATCGCCGCCGCCTCGACGAGATCCTCGCCCTCGACGACGAAGAGGCCGAGCTTGGCGCGCCAGCGCCGGTCTCGGAGCTTGCGGACGAGCTTCAGCCTCTCGTTGTCGCGCGAGGTGATCAGTAGATCAGGCTTCGAGCGCGGCCTTCGCCTGCGCGGCGATGGCCTCGAACGCGGACGGATCGCTCACCGCGAGGTCGGCGAGCACCTTGCGGTCGAGCTCGATCCCGGCCTTGTTGCAGCCGTTGACGAACTGGTTGTACGACAGCCCGTGCATGCGGGCGGCTGCGTTGATCCGGGTGATCCAGAGCCGGCGGAACGTCCGCTTCTTGTTCTTCCGGTCACGGTAGGCGTAGACAAGCGAGTGCTCGACCTGCTCCTTGGCGTAGCGGTAGTGGGAGTTCTTGAGGCCCCAGTACCCCTTCGCCTGCCCGAGGACCTTGCGGCGCTTCTTCTGCGCGCTGACCGATCTCTTGACTCTCGGCATGGCTAACGGATCCCCAGCATCTTCTTGAGGGCGCTCCGGTCGGAGCCGGCGATCTCGACTTCCTTGCGGAAGGCGCGCCTACGCTTCGACGACTTCTTCTCCAGGTTGTGGCTGCGCATCGTTGGCCGCCTCAGGATCTTGCCCGTCCCCGTCACCTTGAAGCGCTTCTTCGCTGCGCTGCGTGTTTTCGTCTTCGGCATCTCGTTTCACTCCTGCGCTCTTCGTTGGGCCCAGCACCATCACCATGTTCCGTCCGTCGAGGAGCGGCTGTGACTCGATCAGCCCGATCTCCTTGACGTCGTCGGCGAGGCGAAGGAGGAGGTCCCGACCGCGTTCCGGATGGGTCGTCTCGCGACCGCGGAACATGATCGTCACCTTGACCTTCGCGCGCTGGTTCAGAAATCGCTCGACGTGCCCCTTCTTGGTGTTGTAGTCGTGGATCCCGATCTTCGGGCGGAGCTTGATCTCCTTGACCTGGATCTGGCTCTGGTGCTTCCGAGCCTGCTTCGCCTTCTGCTCTTGCTCGTATTTGTATTTCCCGTAGTCCATGACCTTCGCCACCGGCGGGTCGGCCTGCGCTGCCACCTCGACGAGGTCGAGGTTCTTCGCATAGGCGTACTCGCGGGCGTCGTCGGAGGTCTTGATTCCGAGCTGAGCACCGTCGTCGTCGATCAGACGGACACGGGGGACCCTGATGGCGTCGTTGATGCGCGTCGTGTCCCGGTTGCTGGGACGGACGGGCTCGATCGGCCGGCGCCTGGGCCTCAAAGACAGATCACCAAGTGGGGCTTACTCCTCCTCGTTTCGATCACAGAACACAGAAAAGCCGCTGCATGCAGCGGCCCCGATCCTCGTCGCTTCCGACTCGGTTGAACCCCGCGCGAGCACGCTGGCCCGGGAGGTGAGGAACGGGTCCGCTCCTGCTTTTCAGGTCTACAGGGTAGCAAGCTTCGTGACGAAATCGGCAAGGCTGAGCGTTTCCTGCTCGCCGCCCCGACTGCGGACGGCGAGGCTCTCCTCGCTCTCGCGGTCGCCGTACACGACGACGAAGGGGATTTTCTCCATCTCGGCCGTCCGGATCCGCTTCCCGATCGTCTCGGTCGGCTCCCCCACGTCCACCCGGTAGCCGGCCTCGCGCAACCGCAGTGCGATGGTCTGCGCGCCGTCGTGGTGGGCCTCGCCGACGGGCAGGATCCGGACCTGCACGGGCGCGAGCCAGAGCGGGAAGGCGCCGCCGTAGTGCTCGATGAGGATGCCGATGAAGCGCTCGAACGAGCCGAAAAGCGCCCGGTGGATGACGAAGACGGCGTGCTCGGCGTTGTCCGCGCCCATGTACGTGAGCCCGAACCGGGCAGGCATCTGCCGGTCGAGCTGGATCGTCCCGAGCTGCCACGAACGCCCCAGCACGTCCGTGATGTGCAGGTCGATCTTCGGCCCGTAGAACGAGCCCTCGCCCGCGCCGACGACGTACTCCATGTGGTTTCGCTCCAGGGCGGCCTGTAGCTCCCCCTCGGAGAAGTCCCACTCCTCGTCGGAGCCGAGCTTGTTCTCCGGCCGCGTCGAGAACTCGGCCCGCGGCTCGAGGCCGAAGAGGCCCATCAGGAAGCGGAGGTAGTCGATGCACGCGTCGAGCTCCGCCGGGATCTGCTCCTGGGTACAGAAGATGTGGGCGTCGTCCTGGGTGACGTAGCGCACGCGCGTCAGCCCGTGCAGGGCGCCGGCGAGCTCGTTCCTGTGCAGGGGCGCCGCCTCGGCGTAGCGGATCGGGAGGTCGCGGTAGCTGCGCAGCGCGCTCCCGAACAGGAGCATGTGCCCGGGGCAGTTCATCGGCTTGATGCCGTACACCTGGTCGTGCTCGAGCGGGATCAGGAACATGCTCTCGCGGAACTTCTCCCAGTGACCCGAGGTCTCCCACAGCGCCTTGTCGTAGATGAGCGGCGTCTTCACCTCGAGGTAGCCGCGCTGCGCGTTCTCGCGCCGGCGGAGATCCTCGAGCGTGTTGAAGATCGCCATTCCCTTCGGATGCCACAGCGGCGACCCCGGCGAGTGCTCGTCGAAGTGGAAGAGATCGAGCTGGTTCCCGAGCCGGCGGTGGTCGCGCTTGCGCGCCTCCTCCAGCCGCTCGAGGTACGCGTCGAGATCCTTCTGGTCGTAGAACGCGGTGCCGTAAATGCGCGTGAGCTGCGGCTTCGTCGAGTCGCCGCGCCAGTACGCGCCGGCGAGGCCGGTGAGCTTCAACGCCTTGATCGGTTTCGAGTTCTGCAGGTGCGGGCCGCGGCAGAGGTCGGTGAACTCCCCCTGCGTGTACAGGGAAATGTCTCCCTCCGCGGTGTCGACGAGCTCGATCTTGTACGGCTCGTTCTCCGCGGCGAACAGCTTGCGCGCCTCGTCGCGAGAGATCTCCTCGCGCGACCACTCGCGACCCTCGGCGAGCTCGCGCTCGACCTCCGCCTGAATCGACTCCAGGTCCTCCTCGCGGATCGGCTCCGGAAAGTCGAAGTCGTAGTAGAAGCCGTTCTCGATCGGCGGACCGATGGCGACCTTCACGCCCGGGTAGAGACGGCGGACTGCTTCGGCAAGCAGGTGTGCAGAGGAGTGGCGGAGGACGGCGAGCGCGTCCGGGTCGTCCTTGTCGCGGGTGGTCAGAAGTTGGATCCGCTGACCGTCGTCGAGTGGCAACCGCAGGTCCTGCACGCGGCCGTCGGCGCGCACGAGCACCGCCTGCTCGGCGAGCTTCGGCCCGATCGCGCGCGCCGCATCGAGACCGGTCGCGCCGTCGGGAAGTTCGAGCTGGGAATCGTCGGGGAGCACAACCTTCATGTCGGACAAGGATATTCACGCGCGCGCAGTCGGTTCGCATGTCGTTTGCAATGGCGATTCAGCGGGGATGCATTCACTGAACACGATCGGGTTCGGTGGAGACAGCTTCGAAAAGATTTCCAACTTGCGAAGGAATTTGCGTTGCGGATGATGAAAACGTCCGATGCGCGGCGCATACTGCGCACTGTCGTTGCCACCGAACTCGCCCAATAGGAGGAGGCAGATGGCGACAAGAAAGCGAACCGGTACGAAGCGGACGGCCGCGAAGCGGTCGACTGCAAAGCGGAAGACTGCTGCGAAGCGGACGACCGCGAAGCGGAGCACCGCCAAGCGGACCACCGCGAAGCGGAAGACCGCGACCAAGCGGAAGGCCGCCCCGAAGCGGAAGGCCGCTGCAAAGCGGAAGGCCGCCCCGAAGCGGAAGACCGCTGCGAAGCGCAAGACCGCGACCAAGCGGAAGGCCGCTCCCAAGCGGAAGACCGCAGCGAAGCGGAAGAGCACCGCGAAGCGGAAGACCGCAACGAAGCGGAAGGCCGCTCCCAAGCGGAAGGCCGCTGCCAAGCGGAAGGCTGCGCCGAAGCGGAAGACCGCTGCGAAGCGGACGACTGCGAAGCGCCGGCCTGCGAAGCGCCGGCCGGCCGCGAAGCGCACCACCGGTCGCCGCACCGGTCGCAAGAGCTCCGGCCGTACCGGCGCCCGGGCGACACCAACCGCAACACGTCGCACGGGCGCGGCCGGGACGGGCAACGCGGCACGCGCGCGTATCGGCGCGAGTCGCACAGGCAGTACCGGCATCCCCGAGCCAACGACGCAGGAAGTCGTCCTCGGAGGATTGGGCTCGCAAGAGTCCTCGCCGTTCCCCACGCGTGACGAGTCGGAATAGCTAGCCCGACTCGGCGCAAAGCACTGAAGGGCCCCTCCGGGGGCCCTTCTGCTTTCCGGGGCGAAAGAATCCACGCGCGCCGCAATCTCACTTTCAGGTGTCCGGCGTCGCGGCATATGGAGGCGCCTTCGGGCCGGCTCAGGCAGAGCGGCTGCTCTGGCGTGCCGGCTTCGGCCCGCGCCGGGGCGAGGCGCAGGCGCTCGCGCGGCTCGGCCTCGACGGCGCCATCCACGCGCTGACGTATCCCGGGCGCGAGAGGCTCGTCGGACACGCGCCGCACGACGACAAGGGGCGGCCGCTCGCGCCGTACGACGCGTGGGGCCACGACCACCTGTGGTGGCTCGACCGGATGATCCGCACGTCGCGGCCACTCGTCGAGCGCATGGCGCTCGTCTGGCACGACTGGTTCGCGACGTCGAACGACGGCGTCGGTTCGCAGCGGCTGATGCTGAACCAGAACCAGCTCTTCCGCGAGCGCGGCCTCGGCAACTTTCACGATCTGCTGCTCGACGTGACGCGCGACCCGGCGATGCTCCTGTGGCTGAACGGGAGCGACAACTCCAAGTACTCGCCGAACGAGAACTACGGGCGCGAGATGATGGAGCTCTTCACCCTCGGCGCCGGCCGCGGCTACGGCGAGGAGGACGTGCGCCAGAACGCGCGCGCGCTCACCGGCTTCCGCAACGACTGGAAGCCGAACGTCGGAGACGTCGACTTCCGGTACGACCCGAAGTACCACGACACGGGCGTGAAGACGCTGTTCCGCAAACGCGGCGCGTGGACCTGGCGCGACTCGTGCCGGATGTGCGTGACGCACCCCGACCACGCGTCGTTCTTCGTCCAGAAGATGTGGAGCTACTTCGTGCCGACGCCGCCGGACGCGGCGACGGCGAGCGGGCTCCAGCGCCTGTACGTGCAGGGGAAGTACGAGATCCGCCCGGTCGTTTCGGCGATCCTCAAGCATCCGGCGCTCTACAGCGGCCCGCCGATGGTGAAGTCGCCGGCCCTGTACACCGCGGGACTGCTCCGGCGTCTCGGCCGAGGGATCGACACGACATCGTGGGTGTGGCTCGACTCGCTCGCGGGACAGCAGCTCTTCTATCCGCCGAACGTCGGCGGCTGGGACGACACGCGCTGGCTCGACACGGCGACGTGGCGCGGCCGCTGGTGGATCGCGCAGGAGGCGCTCGACCCGTACGCGCTCGATCCCGGCAAGCGCCCGGAGCCGTACGACGGGGCGAAGCTCATCCAGGCTGCGCTTCGCTTCTGGCGCAACCCAACACTCGCGGCCCCTTCGACCGCTGCGCTCCAGCAGTTCACGCACAACGCGCTCGGCGACGCGAAGAGCGAGAAGTGGAAGCAGCAGCAGTACCCGCCGATGGTGCTGAACGCGCTGCGACATCTGATCGCGACGTCACCGGAGTTCCAGGCCGCATGAGCGACTGTCTGCACTGCGACGGCCTGTCGCGCTCGCGGATGCTCCACCGCGCGATCGCCGAAGCGGGACGCGGGCTCCCGTCCATCGAGCCGGGGATGCCTCTGCCAGCCGGAACCGGGCTCTCGCGCCGGGCGTTCCTCGCCGGCGGGCTCGGCGCCGCGCTCGCGGTCTACGGCGGCTCGCGACTCGGGCTGTCGGCGTTCGAGGAGGGCATTGCCGCAGCCGCGACGGCCACGCCCGGGCAGGTGCTCGTGTCCGTCTTCCTCGAAGGCGGCGCGGACGGGCTGTCGGTGCTCTCGCCCCAGGGCGATCCGCTGTACACGAAGCTGCGGCCGCAGCTCGCGCTCTCGGGCGGCACGCCGCTCACCGAGGACGCGCGGCTGTTCTGGCACCCGGCGGTGGGCGGGATCGCGCAGCTGTACGGCGAGCAGAAGGTGACGGTCATGCCGGCGGTCGGGTACACGCATCCCGACCAGTCGCACTTCACGTCGCGGCACTACTGGGAGGTGGGCGCGACCGACACGCATCTGAACACGGGCTGGCTCGGCCGCTACCTCGACGTGGTCGGCACGGAGGACAACCCGCTCCAGGGCGTCTCCTTCGACGACACGCTCGCCCCCGCGCTCGCGACCGCGAAGGTTCCCGTGGCGGCGATCTCCGCTCCCGACCAGTACGACTTCTATTCGAACAATGTCTGGGGCGAGGTCGAGCAGCGCATGCTCGAGACCTTCGGCCGGCTCGGGCCTGTGGCGCAGCAGGTCGACCGGCTCCGCAACCAGCTCCTGCCCTTCCGGGCGCAGGACAACGGCACACCGGGGTTCCAGAGCCCGGTCGCCTATCCGAAGTCGGACGACCCGTTCCCGAACAAGCTCGCCGGCCTCGCGGCGATGATCGCGTCCGGCCTTCCGCTCCACGTCGTCGCCCTTTCGGCGCCGGGCGAGTACGACACGCACTCCGACGAAGCGGGTGCGCTCGCGGACGGCCTCCAGCTCACGGCCGACTCGCTGCTCGCGTTCCAGCGCGACCTGGAGGCGCGCGGGATCGCCGACCGCGTCCTCGTCCACGTCTGGTCGGAGTTCGGCCGGCGCGCACAGGAGAACGGCTCGGCCGGGACCGACCACGGCGCAGCCGGCGTCGGCTTCCTCATCGGCACGCGTGCGTCCGGGCAGATGGTGGGCGAGTTCCCCGGGCTGCAATCCGGCCTCGACGACGACGGCAACCTCATCGAGACCGCCGATTTCCGCGCCGTCTACTCGGCGCTGCTCGAGCAGTGGCTCGACACCGATGCGGCGGCGATCATCCCATCCGCGAAGACCTTCCCTCGGCCAACGCTGGTGAAGTCATGATCGCCGTCGCGCCTCCACCTGCACGCGTACAGGTGGTGGCGCACGAATTCTCGTTCGTCCTCTCGCGGCAGACCATCAAGGCGGGCTGGGCGACGATCGAGCTCAGGAACGCGGGCGAGGACGCGCACGACCTGCGCATGCGGCGCGTCGGCGGAACGCGCGTCTACGCCTGGCCGGTGACACAGGCCGGAGCCGTGGTCGACGAGACGTTCAAGCTCCTCCCGGGCCGGTACGTCCTGTACTGCAGCGTCGCGAACCACCGCGCGCTCGGCATGCAGGCGGCGCTGACCGTCAGGCGCTAGGAGGCGCGAACGGGGAACGAGCGCCGCTCGGGGCCGATGTACTCGGCCGACGGGCGGATGAGCTTGTTGTCCGCGTGCTGCTCGAGCACGTGCGCGGCCTGGCCGGCGATGCGGCTCGCCGCGAAGAGCGGCGTGAAGAGATCCGTCGGCACTCCGAGATACGTGTACACGGACGCGGAGTACAGGTCGACGTTCGGATAGAGACCCTTCTCCTCGAAGACCGTGCGCTCGGCCGCCTCCGTGATCGCGTACCAGTTCGGCTCGCCGGCGTCCTCGGAGAACTCGCGCGAGATCCGCTTGAGGATGATCGCCCGCGGGTCGTACGCGCGATAGAGCGGATGCCCGAAGCCGTACAGCTTCTCCTTGCGCTCGAGCATCCCGTGCACCTCGGCGGGCGTCGCCTCGGCCGAGCCGAAGCGCTGGAAGAGCTTCATCGCCGCCTCGTTCGCGCCGCCGTGCAGCGGTCCGCTCAACGCGGCGATGCCACCGACGATGGCGGCGTGCACGTCCGCGCCGGTTCCCGCGATCACGCGCGCGGTGAACGTCGACGCGTTCATCTCGTGCTCCGCGTGCAGGATCATCGCGATGTCGAACGCTCGCACCTGCTGCTCGCTCGGCGACTCGCCGTGCAGCATGGTGAGGAAGTTCTCCGCGTACGAGAGGCTCGGGTCGGGATCGACCGGCTCCAGCCCCTGCCGGCGCCGGTGGTAGCGGCCGATGACCGTCGGCGCCTGCGCGATCAGCCGCGCGGCCTTGCGCGTCTCCGCCTCGCGATCGTTCGCGTCGCGGTCGGGGTCGGTGAAGGCAAGCGCCGAGACGGCCGTGCGCAGCATGTCCATCGGCAGCGCTGCGGTCGCGGAACGGTCGACGAGCTGCTCGACGTGCGGCGGCAGCTCGCGGTGCGCGAGCGCCTCGCGGAACCGGTCGAGCTCGTCGGCGGCCGGGAGCTCGCCGTGCAGGAGGAGATACGCGACCTCCTCGTACGACGAGTGCTCGGCGAGGTCGGCGATGTCGTAGCCGCGGTACATGAGCACGCCCTCGTCCGGGTCGATGGACGAGACGGCCGTCTGGGCGACGACGACGCCGGAGAGCTGGACCGATTTCTTCGGAGGCATATGGTCGGTCACGATAGCGCGACTACGCGATCGGAAGCTCCACCCGGAAGATCGCGCCCAGGTCCGGCTCGGAGCTGACGCGGACGCTGCCACCGTGCGCACGCGCCACCGCGGCGACGATCGAGAGGCCGAGCCCGACGCCGCCGCTCGCGCGGGCACGCGACGTGTCGGCGCGGTAGAAGCGCTCGAACACGCGCGCGAGCTCCTCCTCGGTCAGTCCGGGGCCGCTGTCCCCCACCTCGATCACCGCGCGCCCGTTCTCGCGCGTCACGCTGACACGGGCCGGAGAAGCGGCAGGCGTGTGCGAGCGGACGTTCGAGAGCAGGTTGTCGATCACCTGACGCAGTCGGTCGCGGTCGCCGAGCACCGCGACGGGCTCGCTCACGAGCTCGATCTTCCGCTCGGGGTCGAGCGTGCGCGCCGTCTCGACCGCTTCGCCGACGAGGTCGTCGAGCTGGACAGGCTCACGCTCGAGCGGACGGCCTTCGTCGAGGCGCGCGAGTAACAGCAGGTCCTCGACGAGGACGCTCATGCGCTCGGCCTCGCGGGTGATCCCGCTCATCGTCCGCGCGAGATCTTCCGGACGACTCTGCGCCCCGCGCGAGAACAGCTCTGCGTAGGCACGCACCGCCGCGAGCGGCGTGCGGAGCTCGTGCGACGCATCGGCGACGAACCGCCGCAGCCGCTGGTCGGACGCCTCGATCCGGCCGAGCATCGCGTTCAGCGCGAGGGCCACGTGGCCGACCTCCGTGTGCTCGTTCTCCACCTCGACGCGGTGGGACAGGTCGCCGGCCGTGATCGCCGTCGCCGTCGCCTCGATCTCGCGCAGCGGCCGCAGCCCGAGCCGCACAACCCAGAGCCCGAGCGCAGCGACGCCTCCGAGCGCGGCGAGGGTGGCAAGGAGCTCGACGAGGAGCACGCGATGCAGCGTGCTGTCGACGCCCGCCAGCGGCGCGGCGATGAACAGGACGTACCCCGGCTGGTCTCGCTCGATCGAAGCGCGCACCCGGTACTCCCTGTCGCCCGTGACCGAGTGCACGTCGAGGAACCTGACCCGGTCGCCCTCGGACGTGGTCGGCTTGCTCGGGAGACTGATGGTCTTCGGATACGCCGGCGTCGGCGGCTTCACGGTCAACCCGAACTCCGGGATGCACGCGTGCTTGACGACGACCCCGCTCAAGCTGCGAACTTCGACGCAGTCGCCGCCGAGCGAGCCGAGCAGCCCGCCGATGTCACGATCGCCACCCGGCTCCCTGCGCCCGAGCTCCGGCGGGAACGCCGCGGTCTCGACGCCCGGGTGCGAGGCCGTGAGGGTGTTGTCGACCCGCTGCAGGAGGAACGAGCGCAGCTGCGTGTACGTCGCCGCGTCCGCCGCGATGATGCCGATGCCGGCGAGCAGGATCACCCCGAGGATGAGCCGGGTGCGCAGCGACAGACGAGACAGCATCAGTGCTCGCCGAGCTCGAGCATGTAGCCCGCCTGCCGCACCGTCCGGATGAGCGGCGGCCCGAGCTTGTTCAGCTTGCGGCGCAGATAGCTGACATACGTCTCCACCACATTGGAGTTGCCGCCGAAGTCATAGCGCCAGACGTTCTGGAGGATCTGGTGCTTCGAGAGCACGCGCCGCGGGTTGAGCATGAAGTAGCGGAGCAGGTTGAACTCGGTGCCTGTCAGGTCGACGCGTGCGTCCCCGCGGAACACCTCGTGCCGCTGCTCGTCGAGGACGAGGTCGGCGAAGTGCAGTACGTCGCCGGGCAGCTCGCTCTGCGTTCGACGGAGGATGGCCTGCACGCGCGCGACGATCTCGGCGAGGCTGAACGGCTTCGTGACGTAGTCGTCGCCGCCGGCGCGGAGCGCTTCGACCTTGTTCTCGACCGCGTCCTTGGCGGTGAGGAAGAGGATCGCGCTCTTGAATCCACGATCGCGCATACGCCGGCCCACTTCGATCCCTTCGAGGTCGGGGAGCATCCAGTCGAGGACGACGAGATCGGGCTCGCGATCGGCGACGACGCGAAGCGCCTCGCGGCCTCCCGTGGCCTCGTCCACTTCGAAACCCTCGTACCGGAGCGCGGTCGCGACCGCGTCCACGATCGAGGGCTCGTCGTCGACGACGAGGATCCGCTGCGTGCTCATACCTCCAGCCTCCCACCGATTTCTGTGAGTCGGCTGTGAATTATCCCGCATGCATACGCTGCGGCCGTGGTCGCCTCCGTGCTGCAGCCGTTCTCGGCGACGACGGCGGTCATCCTGGTCGCGATCGGCTTCGGGGTGGGCGCCTTCGGCACGCTCATCGGCGCCGGGGGCGGCTTCATCCTCACGCCGATCCTCCTCCTGCTCTATCCCCACGACTCGCCGCAGACGCTGACCGCGATCAGCCTCGCGACCGTCTTTTTCAACGCCGCGAGCGGCTCGGCGGCGTATGCACGTCAGCGCCGCATCGACTACCGCAGCGGCATCGTCTTCGCTCTGGCGACACTTCCAGGCGCGGTCGGTGGGGCGCTCGTCGTCGGGGACGTCTCCCGGCACGTATTCGACGGGATCATGGGCGGCGTGCTCGCGCTGCTCGCCGTTTGGCTCCTCGCCGGCGAGCGCTGGCCGTTGCCGCAGCCGCGCAATCCGCTGCGCCGCGGCGCGCTCTATAGCCTGGGGGTCGGCTTCCTCTCGAGCTTCCTCGGTATCGGCGGCGGCGTCATCCATGTCCCTCTGCTCGTCCGCGCGCTCGGCTTCCCCATGCATCTGGCGACGGCGACGTCGCACTTCGTCCTCGCCGTGATGGCCGGCGCAGGGACGATCACCCACATCGCGCTCGGCAGCTTCGCGCACGGCCACGGGTGGCGACGAACCCTCGCGCTGTCGGCGGGCGTCGTTGCAGGAGCGCAGCTCGGCGCGCACGTCTCGCTGCGGATCCGAGGCGACGTCATCCAGTGGCTCCTCGTGACCGCGCTGCTCGCGCTCTCCGCCCGCCTCCTGCTAGCGGCTTGAGACGACGGCGACGCGGGCGCGCGCGCCGCGCACGACCTGCTTCAGCGTCTCGATGTCGTACGCGCCGTAGTGCCGGCGGCCGTTGACGAAGAAGGTCGGCGTGCCCGACACGGAGCTCAGGTCGGCGCCGTCCACGTCTTCCGCGATCCGCGCCGCACCGACGTGGTCCTCGAGATCGTGGCCGAACCGCTCGCCGTCCAGCCCGAGTTGCTCCGCGTACCCCATGAGATCGGACGGAGCGAGCGCGTCCTGGTGCGTCAACAGCAGCTCGTACATCTCCCAGAAGGCGCCCTGCTCGGCGGCCGCCTCCGACGCCTCCGCGGCGAGCTGCGCGTTCGCGTGTACATCGTTGAGCGGAAGGTGGCGCCACACGTACCGGACATCGCCGAAGTCGCGCAGCAGCTCGCGAATGACGGACTCCGCGTGTCCGCAGTACGGGCACTCGAAGTCGCCGTACTCGAGGAGCGTCACCGGCGCTTCCACCGGCCCGCGAAAGTGGTCGCGCTTCGGGTCGACGGGCACCGCGAGGTCGATGAGCGGCTCCCCCGTCCCGATGAGCGCCCGCAGACGCAGCCGGCGTGGCAGCAGCGCCGTCACGCGGAACACGAGCCACGTCGCAACAGAGGCGCACAACGCCGCGCTCAGCACGCCGACCTTGGCCTCCGCGAGGTGCTGCCCGTGGAACGCGAGCGTCGCGATCAGCAGCGACACCGTGAACCCGATGCCGGCGATCGCTCCCCCGCCCCCGAGCGACGCCCAGCCGATCGGCGGCCGCAGCCGACCGCGGCTGATCTTCGTCACCACCCAGCTGCCGCCGAGGATGCCGGCCGGCTTGCCGGCGACGTAGCCGATGAGCACGCCGAGCGTGATCGGCGACGCGAACGCGTGCCCGAGGAAGCCCGTGTTCACGGCGACGCCCGCGTTCGCGAGCGCGAAGAGCGGCACGATCGCGTAGCTCGTCCACGGGTGGTAGAGCTGCTGCAGGCGGTCGTTCGGCGAGATCGCCGTCTTCAGTCCGATGCGCGCCTCGCGCGCCAGCTCCGGCGTCGGCTGTTCGCGGAACAGGCGGAAGAGGTCGCTCGCGCGCTCGAGGTCGCCGCGCGCGGCCGGCGTCGCATACGTGAGCAAGCCCATGGCGAGCCCGAGCACGATCGGGTCGACGCCCGACTTCGTCAGCGCGATCCACGCGGCGACGCCGAGCACGGCGTACAAGAAGCCGCGTGCGATCCGCGCATACGCGGCGACGGTGATCGCCGCGAGCAGGCCGACCGCGACCAGCAGCGGCAGAACGTGCAAGCCGGTCGTGTAGACGGTCGCGATGACGAGGAGCGCGAGCAGGTCGTCGACGACGGAGACGGTGAGCATGAATGCGCGCAGACGCTGCGGAAAGCGCTTGCCGACGAGGGCGAGCATCCCGAGCGCGAACGCCGTGTCGGTGGACATCGCGACGCCCCAGCCGTGCGCCGTGCCTTTGCCGGCGTTGAAGGCGAGGAAGATGACGACCGGGACGACCATCCCGCCGACACCGGCCGCCACCGGCAGTGTGAGGCGGCGACGGTCGCGCAACTCTCCCATGTCGAACTCGCGGCGCGCCTCCAGGCCGACGACGAAGAAGAACAGCGTCATCAGGCCGCTGTTCAGCCAGTAGCGGAGATCGTGCGAGATTCCGGTGCCGCCGATGCGGATGGTGAGCGTCGTGTGCCAGACGCGCTCGTAGGACGAGGCGTCGAGGTTCACCCAGACGAGCGCGGCGATGGCGGCGGCGAGCAGGAACGCGGCGCTGCCCGTCTCCGTTCGCAGGAAGCTGCGCAGCGGCGTCTCGAGGTTGCGCACCCAGGCGGTGCGCCCCGAGAACGGAGCCGGCGCAGCCGTGTCGGCCGCGCTCATTCGGGTGTTGCGTCGTCGGGCGTGACGAGATCCGCGTACTCGGGGTGGCGGCGGATGTACGCGCCGACGAAGGGGCAGACCGGGATGACCTTCAGGCCACGCGCGCGCAGGTCGTCGAGGGCGCCGCGCACGAGCTCGGTGCCGAGCCCCTCGCGCCGCGGCTCGACCTCCGTGTGCACGAGCGCGAGCGCGCCGGGCGCCCGCCGGTAGCGAATCTCGCCCACGAGCTCACCGTCGGCGTGCAGCTCGTAGCGCAGCTCCTCCGGGTTGTCGGAGACCTTCAGGTCCACGGCGAGAGCGTAGTGGCGGCTACCCCTTGATCGCGCCGCCGAGCCCGCCGCCGCGCAGGAACGAGCGCTGGAAGACGAGGAAGCCGGCGATCGGCACGAGGCACGCGATGAACATCGCCGCGAGGAACACGCCCAGCGACGTCTGCGCCTGGATCTCCGGCAGCCGAACCGAGAGCGGCTGCTCGTTCGGGTTCGTCAGCACGAGCAGCGGCCACAGGAAGTCCTTCCACGACGCGAGCACGGCGAAGATCGAGACGACGCCGATGATCGGCTTCGACATCGGGAGCACGATCGACCAGAAGAGCCGGAACGGCCCCGCACCGTCGATGCGGGCGGCCTCGAAGATCTCGCGCGGCAGGTTGTCGAAGAACCGCTTCACGAGCACGACGTTGAACGCGCTCGCGCCGGCCGGCAGCCAGACCGCCCAGTAGCTGTCGATGAGCGAGAAGTGGTGGAAGAGCGGCGGGTGCACGATCTCGATGTACAGGGGCACGAGCAGCACGATCGCCGGGACGAACAGCGTCGTCAGCAAGAGCCCGTTGATGACCTTCGCGTACTTCGGGCGGAGCACCGAGAGCGCGAAGCCGCCGGTGGTCGCGACCACGATCTGCGACGCCCATGAGCCGAATGCGATCACGACCGTGTTCCAGAAGTAGAGGCCGACGTGCACGGTCGTCCACGCTTCCTTCAGATTGCTCCATGCTGCTCCGTGCGGGAAGAGACCCATCGGGTGCGTGATCGTGTCGATCGTCGGCGTGATCGCGCCCTTCGCCAGCCACAGAATCGGCCCAAGGCCGCCGAAGACGAGCGCGACGAGGAGGAGCGCTTGCAACGTGCCGATGCTCCACCGGACCGTCGGCTTGCGCCACTCCGAGCTCGAGATGAGGCCTGTGCCGCCTTCGCCGTCGCTCATCGCGTGCTCCAGGAGCGCGTCGCGCGCAGATAGATGAGCGAGAACACCGCGAGGAAGCCGGCGAGCATGAGGCTGAGGGCCGTTGCGGCGCCGTAATCACCGCCGAGGGAGTTGCCGAACGCATAGTTGTAGATCATCAGCAGCACAGTCAGGGTCGCGTTCGCAGGGCCCCCGGACGTGAACAGGTACGGCTCGAGGAACACCTGCGCCGTCCCGATGATCTGGAGGATCATCGTCACGAGCAGGATCCCGCGCAGCTGCGGCAGTGTGATGTGCCAGACCTTGCGCAGGATCCCGGCGCCGTCGACCGACGCCGCCTCATATAGCTCCGTCTGCACGCTCGTGAGCGCGGCGAGATAGATGATCACGGTCGCGCCGGCGTTCGCCCAGGTCGACTCGAGCACGAGCGACGGCATCGCCCACTGCTCCGACTGGAGCCACGGGTACGGGCCGAGATGGATCCAGTGGAGCATCGTGTTGAACGCCCCCGCCGAGCTCGCGTCGTAGAACACCTTCCACAGCAGGACGGCGACGACCGGCGGGATGACGACCGGGAGATAGGCGAGCGCGCTGTAGATCCCCCGCCGCTTGCGCACCTCGCTCATCAGCACCGCAGCAACGAGCGGGATCGGATAGCCGAAGAGGAGCGCGAGACCGGCGAAGTAGGCCGTGTTCTTGACGGCGACCGGGAAGAGCGGGTCATGCCACACCTGTTCGAAGTTCTTGAACCCGACCCAGGTCGCCGGCTGCACGAGGTTCGTGTGCTGGAGCGACATCAGCACCGTGCGCACGATCGGGTACCACGAGAACGCCCCGAACGCGAACAGCAGCGGCAGGAGGAACAGGACCGTAGTGAGGCCGCCTCCCCGCACCCACGTGACCGGTGTCCGCCGCGGCACGGCCGTGTCGCGAGAGAGCCCGCGCCGGCTCGACAGCGCGGGCTCTCCCGTTTGATCGACGACAGCCAAGCTCAGCCCACTAGGTGCCTTGCTGGATCGCCGCCTGTGCCGTGCTGTTCGCCTGCTGCAGCATCTGCACGACGTTCGTGTTCTTGTTCGTCAGGACCGCTTCCACGACCGCGTCGAGCGAGTGGTACACGCTCTGGGTCGAGGCCTCCGGCTCCGGGATGAGCGACTCTCCGAAGATGTTCGTGAGGAACGGCTTCATCTGTCCGAGCGGCACGTTGATGTACGGCTTGATCCAGCTATTCGCCAGATCGTATTGCTTCTTGTTGAAGAGCGGCAGGGCCGGAACGCCGACCGGCTGCTTGTTCGCGACGAGCGTCTGCGCGTTCGCGATCGCCTGCGCCTTCGAGACGAGCGGCGACTCGTAGAAGAAGTTGATCCACTTCACGGCTGCGGCCTTCGCCGCCGCGTTCGCGTCGGGGCGAACGCCGACGAGGGTGCCGCCGCCGAGGACGCCGGCGTTCTTGTTCTTCGCGAGGGGAATCGTTCCGAGGCCGTAGATGCTCGGATTGATGTTGCTCGCCTGCACGAGATTCGTGTAGACGTCCGAGCCGCTGATGTACATGCCGATGCTGCCGGCCGCGAACGCCTGGTTGATGTCGCCCCAGCTGTACTCGAAGTTAGAGCCCATCGAGTTGTCCGTCCACCGCATCGCCTTGAGCAGGTTCAGCGCCTGGATCGTCTTCGGGTTGTCGAGCGTCGCCTTCGCGCTCGTGCCGGTCCCAGTCTCCATCCGGCCGCCGAGCGAGTACACGACGGTCGTGAGGATCCAGCCGGCGGTGTTGTCGTCCTTCGCCATCTCGGCGTAGCCGGTCTTGCCGGTCCGCTGCGCGATCTGCTTGGCGTCGGCGCGCAGCTGCGTCCATGTCGTCGGCGGCTTGTTCGGGTTGAGGCCGGCTTGCGAGAAGAGCGCGCGGTTGTAATGGAGCGCCTGCGCATACGCGCCCTTCGGCAGGGCGATGATCTGCCCCTTGGCGTCAGTGCCCTCGGCGAGTACCGCCGGGTTGTACTTCGAGAAGTACGGCAGCTTCTTCACGTACGACGTGAGGTCGGCGAGCTGGCCGTTGTCCCCGAGCGTGCGCGCGTCCGTGAACGGCACCTCGAAGACGGTGGGGAGCGTGCCGGCGGCGAGCTTCGCGGCGAATGTCGGCGCGGTCCACTGGTAATCGACCGGCTTGACGTTGATCGTGGGATTCACCTTTTCGAACTCGGCGACCCGCGCATTGAACTGGTCGATGGCCGCCTGAGTGCTACCGGGAATAAGCGACGCGACGCTGATGGTGACGCTGCTCGACCGCGAGCCGAGAGCGGCTGCCGTCGCGCACAGAGCCACCAGGCCGGCGACCGCGACGGCGGTGGCAATCCTCCGTAGGGATTTCATCGTCCTTCCTCTCCTTGACCTAGTGGATTCAACAACCAGACCGTCGTGTCCTGGGAAACCACACCTCCTTCGAGGTCGTTGCTGGCGATGAGGATCTCGGCGCCTGGCGGCAGCGCCACCGGCTCCGAGCCGAAGTTGACGAAGCAGACGAAGTCCTCGCCTCGGGCAAAGGCGAGGACCTCGTCGCCGGAGGAACTCCATCGGAATGCGCCCCCGCCCCACGGCGCCGTGCGCCGCAACCGGAGGCCGGCGCGGTAGAGCGAGAGCATCGAGGCGGGGTCCTCCGACTCCGCCGCGACGGTGAGGCCCGCCCAGTCGTCCGGCTGGTCGAGCCACGTTTGTGCGCCGTCCGCGCTGAACCCGTACGGCGGATGGTCGCCCGACCAGGGGATCGGGATACGACAGCCGTCGCGACCGGGGTCGACTCCCCCGGAGCGGAGCCACATCGGGTCCTGCCTGCGCTCGTGGGGGATGTCCTCTACCTCGGGCAGTCCAAGCTCCTCCCCCTGGTACACGTACATCGACCCTGGGAGCGCCATCGCGAGCAGTGCCGCCGCACGCGCGCGGCGTGCGCCGCGCTCGAGGTCGGTCGGCGTGCCGGCGCGCTTCGATTCGAACGCGAACGAGCTGTCGGCGCGGCCATACCGCGTCACCGGCCGCGTGACGTCGTGGTTCGAGAGCACCCACGTCGCGGGCGCATCGACGGGCGCGTGCGCCGCGAGCGCGGAGTCGATCGACTGGCGCATCCGGTCCGCCTCCCACGGGCAACCGAGAAAGTCGAAGTTGAACGCCGTGTGCAGCTCGTCGGGACGGAGGTAGCGCGCGAAGCGGTCCGCGTCCGGGAGCCAGATCTCCCCGACGAGCACACGCGGCTCGTCGTAGCCGTCTGCGATCGTCCGCCAGCGCCGGTAGATCTCGTGCAGGTCGTCGCGGTCGGTGAAGGGGTGCTCGCCCGGACCGCTGTGCGGCCGCTCCTCTGCGAGCGCGGGGTCCTTGACGAGCAACGCCGCGGAGTCGATGCGGACGCCGGCGGCGCCGCGGTCGAACCAGAAGCGGAGAACGTCCTCGTGCTCGGCCCACACGTCGGCATGCGTCCAGTTGAGATCCGGCTGCTCGGGCGCGAACAGGTGGAGGTACCACTCGCCGTCGCCGTTCGCACGGGTCCACGCCGACCCGCCGAAGATGGACTGCCATCCGTTCGGCGGCGAGCTCCCGTCCGCGCCCGACCCGGGCCGGAACCAGAAACGTTCGCGCTCCGGCGACCCCGGGGCCGCCGCGAGCGCTGCCTCGAACCACGGGTGCCGGTTCGACACGTGGTTCGGGACGATGTCGACGATCGTGCGGATGCCGAGCGCGCGCGCTTCGGCGATCAGCAGCTCGGCTTCCGCGAGCGTCCCGAAGGCCGGGTCGATCGAGCGGTAGTCGGAGATGTCGTATCCGCTGTCCGCCATCGGCGACGGGTACCAGGGGCTGAACCAGAGCGCGTCGACGCCGAGGTCGCGCAGGTACGGAAGCCGCGCGCGGACGCCGGCCAGGTCGCCGACCCCGTCGCCGTTCGCGTCGGCGAAGCTCCGGACGTAGACCTGGTAGACGACCGCGTCGCGCCACCACTGGCGGGCCTGGCTGCGCCGCCGGCCCTCGACCGCTGCTTCGCGGACTTCCACGCGGCGAGCATGGCACACTTAACAATCGTTTGCAAGATCCGACGTGAATCTTGCAAATTTTTTGCAAGCGCCCTAGGACTGGCCGCTGGCCGTCCTCAGCGCGGTGATCGAGCCCACCGGGCCGGTCGACGCCCGGACGACGAGCTCGGGCTCGAACAGGAGCTCCTCGGTCGAGACGGGCGCGCCCCCGATCTGGTTCATCAGCGTCGCCACGGCGCTCCGCCCCATTGCCTCGATCGGTTGGCGGACGGTCGTCAGCGGCGGGTCGGTGCAGCTCATGAGCGCCGAGTCGTCGAAGCCGATGACGGAGACGTCGTCGGGCACCTCGTAGCCCTCGCGCCGTGCGGCGCGGACGACGCCGAGCGCGATGACATCGCTCGCGCAGATGAGGCCGGTGGCGCCCCGCCGCATGAGCCGGCGCCCGGCCGCCTGCCCGCTCTCCATCGAGAAGACGCAGCGGTCGACGAGGTCGCGATCGGTCCCGTGCTCGGCGGAAAGTGCCTGGAAAGCGGCCAGTTTACGGGCCGAAGGCACGTGGTCCGCAGGCCCGAGCACCATGCCGATGCGCTCGTGGCCGAGGGAGCGCAGGTGCGTGAACGCCTGCTCCACCGCGCTCCGGTCGTCGGTGGAGATGCGCGGGAAGCCGAGGTCGTCGTACGCGGCGTTGACGAGCACGACCGGAAGCCCGCGCTCGCGGAGGCGGATGTAGTGCTCGTGGCCGGCGGCCGCCTGCGCGTACTGGCCGCCGGAGAAGATCACGCCCGAGACCTGGTGCTCGAGGAGCATGTCCACGTAGTCCGCCTCGGAGATGCCGGCCGAGGTGCGCGTGCAGAGCACGGGCGTGAAGCCGCGCTTCGCGAGCGTGTCGGCCACAACCTCCGCAAATGCAGGGAAAATCGGGTTCTGGAGCTCGGGGAGCACGAGCCCCACGAGCCGGGCGCGCTCGCCGCGGAGCTGCGTCGGCCGCTCGTAGCCGAGGACGTCGAGGGCGGTGAGGACGAGCTCCTGGGTGACCTTCGCCACGCCGGGCTTCTGGTTGAGCACGCGACTGACGGTCGCCTCGCTCACGCCCGCGTACTTCGCGACTTCGGCCAAGCGTCGCGCCATGGCTTTCAGGTTATCGCAAGAACCCGACAGTCCTGCTGCGAGCCTGCCTCAGCGGTTGCCGCTCCAGGGCTCGTCCGCCGCATCTTCGACCTCGGCGTTTGTCGAGGTCTCGCGATCCGAGTCGCCCAGTCGTGCAGACTCCGCGCCCCGCGGCGCCGGCGCGACGGGTTCTCGCCCTCGGCAATCTCCTCGACCGACGTCCCCCTCCGCCGAAAGAAGCCCTTGATCTCCGCGAGGCCGACTCTACTAAAGGGCGAGCCGGGCGCCACCGCGCCGATGAACTACCGACGCGACGGTTCGTCGGCGCGGGGTAGTCGGCGAGCTTGAATGCCAGCTCGATCTTCCATTGCTTCTTTCGCGGCTCCAGGTTCGGGTCGGTCAGGTACGCCTCGTAGCGGCATGCGAATCGATCACCCGCGGGCACGGCCGCGGCGTCACGGTTGACATCTAGTGGACGTGCCAGCCGCTACCGAGCGGTCCGAGTCGGGGGTAGCTGCGGAGGCTGCAGATGACTTTGTCGCCGTAGCGGGCAGTCTCCGAGCCTGGGTCGGGCCAGAACGCGTTCCATCCTTGTGTGGTCGCGAGCGGGTGCCCGGTCACGCGTTGGAAGGCGGCAAGGCAGAGCGAGCGCGCGATTGAAAGCGCTTTTGTGCTTGGCGGCGGCGTCCTGTGGCCCCAACCGCCGTGGACGATCGCGTACACCTCCATGTTGTGTGCGGAGTTCGAGCAGGGCACGACCTGGACCCATTTCGGGCTCGACTTGACGCTCACAAGACACTCACGCGGGTGGGTGGACAGGTAGAACACACGGCCGCTAGAGCGACTCGACGCGCCCGCCAACCCAGCGCATGTGAAGGCAAGCACCACGGAAGCCGAAAGGACGAGCAGCCGCATCCGCATCACTGACCCACCTCTCTGTCTCCCGCAGCCAACGACACCTTGAATCTCACACAGGGCAGCACAGAGATCAAGACCTGCGACGGCGCGAACGACCCAGACGTCCCCACTCGTGCCGACCGTAAAAGCCAGGCTGAGCGGCTAACTCACCGCTAAGGCTCGACCGCGCCCGCCTCGGCCAGTGAGTAACGCGCGGCCTGCACCAGCGTGCGGGAATGTCACCCGAGCTGGAGTTACGATCACGCCGTGCGCCGCTTGGGGTGTGCCTGCGTTGCGGTGGCAGCTGTCTCGCTGGCCGCTGGTGCGGCAGCGTTCGCCGCGCGTTCCGCATGGAACGATCCTCCGGGAACATTCAACGGCTGTCCGCGGGGCGTCCAACCTCTGCCGACCGCGGGGCGTCCAACCTCTGCCGACCGTTGCAGGAGCGTGGCAACCGCAGGCTCGTAGAGCCGCGACAGTGTTTCTGACAACAACCTACGCCCGTTGGAACCGCGAACGGCAGTGGCACGAGAAGCTGGCAGGCCCGGTCTTCCGGAAGGTGCTGCCGGTACGCACGTGGGTCGTGGGCGCGTGGGTCAAGAGCGAGTGCGGTCGGAGCGTGTGGGCGCGTTCGGTCATGGTGGACTTCGATCTTCCGGCCATGGGACCGTGCGAGTCGTGCGCGAAGGTTGTCTTCCTGCTCGGAAAGACGTACCGAGGCTGGATGACCTGGGGCCAAGGGAACTAGCTGCTGCCTGCGCCAGTGTTCAGGAATGTCGCCTGAACTCGGACCGAGTGCCAGATGACGTTTGGTGCCTTGGTCACAGACACGAGACATCCCGTATACGGTCCCTCTCGGTATCCACGAAAGAGAGGATCATCAATGGCCGTCCTGATTCGTCACCGTGCCCCAATGAGCACAGCGCAGTACGACGAGACCGCGCCGCCTCTCGTCGAGCAGATCAAGAAGCAGCCGGGCTTCATGCTCCACGTCTCCTATGAAGACGCCAGCGGCTTCGTCGTGGCCGAGGTGTGGGAGACACAGGAGCAGCACGACACCTGGTTCAACGAGAACGTGAAGCCGAACGTCCCATTCGAGATCACACAAGAGGTCATCAACCTGCACAGCGTCCACAAGCCATAGTCCGTGCACGATCGGAGTTGGCGCGTCGCCGGGCGGCCAACTCCGACAGGCCCTTCAATACGGTCACCGTGCGACTTGTTGCGACAGACGCGTTGTTCATGGCAGCCGTCTGGTGGATCCACCACGTCGCGTGCGCCAGTGTTCGGGAATGTCACATGAGGGAGGATGCTCCCTCGACCACACGGTGTCACTGTGAACGGAGTGCCTACGACTGAGATACTCCCCGCTCACCCTCGACAAGGGAGTTCCAGTGTCAGCAGATGAGAACACCCGCCTCGCCCAGAGTGCGTATGAGGCTTTCGGTCGCGGCGACATGGAGGCGCTTGCCGAGGTGATGGCGGACGACATCGAGTGGGTGAATCCCGGCGATCCTGCCGACGACCCGAACGCCGGAACGTTCAAAGGCAAGGAA
>Ga0208219_1000163_pt1 | contig 26758 bp, 25 predicted proteins | sample NGESurshal072012_7_FD_184469 | JGI IMG/M metagenome (GOLD analysis project Ga0208219, IMG submission 184469) | Arctic peat soil microbial communities from Barrow, Alaska - NGEE Surface sample 53-2 shallow-072012 (SPAdes) | ecosystem: Environmental > Terrestrial > Soil > Wetlands > Peat ... | reverse complement strand
CACGGGGCCTCCTTCACGGGGCCTCCTCCGCAGGGTCTCCTCCGCTGGGATTCCCCTCACCGGGCCTCCAGCACGCAGACCAGGTTCTGCTGCAGGGCCGGGCCGCCGGTGGCATGCCCGAGGGCCCGGCCGGCCCGGCCGCACATGATCTCCCGTGCCGCCGACCCGATGCGCGCCAGGCCGGCGGCGAACATCGGGTTTCCGCACAGCGGGCCACCGGACGGGTTGACCCGGACGCCGTCGCCCAGCCCCAGCGCGCCGCGCAGCAGGATCTCCTGGTGGGTGAAGGGCGCATGCAACTCGGCGACCTCCACCCCGGAGGCGCCTGCCGCGCGCCCGGCGCTGGCGGCCGACGGCGCTGTGGTCAGGTCGCGGGCGCCCAGCGACCCCGAGTCGACCCGGTGCTCGAACCCGGTGATCCAGGCGGGCCGCTCGCACAGCTCACGGGCCCGGTCGCCGGCCGCCAGGATCACCACCGCGGCGCCGTCGCCGATCGGCGCGCAGTCATGGGCGCGGAGCGGGTCGGCGATGTAGGGCTGGTCCAGCAGCGCCTCGGCGGAGATCTCGCCGGACAGCTGGGCCGCGGGGTTCGAGCGCGCCGCGGCGCGGCTGCGCGCGGCCACCTCGGCCATTTCCTTCTCGCTCCACAGGCCGGCCTCGATGCCGAGCCTGGCCTGCAGCGCGGCGATGCTCACCGAGTCGGGCCACAGTGGGGCCACCAGGTAGGGGTCAAGCTGCAGGGCGAGCACCCGCCGCAGGTCGCCCGCTGACGACTTGCCGAAGCCGTAGGCCAGCGCGACATCGGCCTCGCCGGTCAGGATCTTCACCCAGGCCTCGTAGAGCGCCCAGGCGCCGTCCATCTCCACATGCGATTCCATGATCGGCGGGAAAGCCCCGATCGCGTCCACGGCCTGGACGAACGAGAAGGCCCGGCCAGCCAGGTAGTCCGAGGACCCTGAGCACCAGAAGTCAATGCCGCCCCGGGCCAGCCCGGTGTCCCGCAGCACCTGCTGGAAGATCGGCACGAGCATTTCGACCCCGCTGGTGGTGCTGTCGCTGCGCCGTACGCAGGGGGACTGGGCGAAGCCGATGACGGCGGCGTCGGTCACGGTCACCGTCCTTCACAGGTGGTGGGCATACGACTCATAGGGCGCGTCCGGCTGGCCGGCCGGGCGGAAGTGGTCGATGTTCTCTGGCGTTCTCCCCCACTCGTCGCGGGGCTTCCAGACCGCCTTGACCCGCATCCCCATGCGCACCTCGCTCGCCTTGCAGCCCAGGATGAGGTGCTGGAAGGGGATGTCGGCGCCGTCGAGCAGGATCGCCGCCGCCACGTAGGGCGGTGCGACCCGCTGGCCGGGATAGGGCACGTTGACCACGCAGAACGTGGTGACGGTGCCGACGTCGGGCAGTTCGATCTCGTCGGTGGTCGGGACCCCGTCGGTAGGGCACGCGCCCCGCGGCGGGATGTAGACCTTGCCGCAGACCGGGCACCGCTCGCCGAGCAGACGGCCGCTGGCCAGCCCGGCCAGGAAGCGGCTCTCCCCTGCGGAGGCCGTGTGCTCGTAGTGCAGCCGCACCGGCGTCGTGATCATGGCTACCGGCTGGGCCCGGTCCGGGCCCGGGCCGGTCCCACCGCCTGGCCCCTCACACGGCTCGAAGCAGGCGATGTCGCGGATGTCGCCGGCGCGGTCCTCAGCCCACCGCACCCGCACCCGCATGCCCGTGCTCATCGCGTCCGCCGACCCGGCGTCCACCGCGTGCAGCATCACGGTGTCCGCGCCGTCCAGGCGGACCAGCGCCCACGCGAACGGATCGGCCAGCGGCTGGCCTTCCAGCGGTCCCGGCATCCACGACCAGCTGATGACGGTCCCCTCGGAGCCGACCTCGACCAGTTCGGCCGGCGGCGCGAAGGTGACCGGGTCATACTCGAACGGCGGCGCGTGCACCCGCCCGTCGGCGCCACGCGAGCCGAGGATGCGCCGGCCCGCCAGCGCCGTCATGAACTTGCTCAGCACCGGTCCCAGCGACCGGGTGTAGTCGAACCCGATCTCCAGCGGCGCACGCAGGGTCTGGCTCACGAATCAGAGTGAAACATGTTCTGGAATCGACGGCAACACGCCGCCAGCGAAGTGTCTGGGTCAACCTTGTACCTCTATAGAACGTGTTCTACATTGGGCCCGTGAACGCCATCGGCTTGTGGGCCATCGCCCAGCGCTCGCCGGACCGGGCCGCCGTGATCGAGCCCGGCGGCCGCGTGGTGAGCTACGCCGAGCTGGCCAGCGAGGCGGACCGCTACGGGCGCGGCCTGCAGGCCCTCGGCCTGAGCACGGGGGACGCGGTCGCCGCGCTGCTGCCCAACAGTGCGGCCGCCCTCGCCGTCTACTTCGCCGCGATCGAGACCGGCCTGTACGTCGTGCCGGTCAACTGGCACCAGGTCGCCGCGGAGGTCGCCTACATCCTCGGCGACAGCGCGGCCAGCGCCTTCGTGGCGCACGAGCGATTCGCCGGGGTAGCCATCGAGGCGGCCGGCCTGGCCGGGATCACGTCCCGGTTCGCGGTCGGCTCGGTGCCGGGATTCGAGCCGCTGAGCCGGCTGGGTGACGACGGGCCGGCCACGCGCCCCTACCCGCGGACCCACGGTGCGCCGATGCTGTACACATCCGGCACGTCCGGCCGGCCCAAAGGCGTCCGCCGCCCGCTCACCGGCATCGACCCGGATGACGCGGCGGCGCAGGCGACCTGGTTCTTCAGCCTGTTCGGCCTGGCCCCGTACGACGACCATGTGCACCTGTGCGGGTCCCCGCTCTACCACACCGCCGTGCTCAACTTCGCGGCCATCTCCATCCAGGTGGGTCATCCCGTCGTGCTGATGGATCGCTGGGAACCCGAAGACGCGCTGCGGCTCATCGAGCGGTACCGGGTGACGCACACGCACGCGGTGCCGACTCAGTTCCGGCGCATGCTCGCGCTGCCCGGCGAGGTCCGCGCCCGGCACGACACCAGCTCCCTGCGCGCTGTGATCCACAGCGCGGCGCCATGCCCGGCCGAGGTCAAGCGGCGGATGATCGAATGGCTGGGACCAGTCGTCGTCGAGTACTACGCGGCCACCGAGGGCGGCGGGACGCTGATCTCGTCGCAGGACTGGCTGCGCAAGCCAGGGTCGGTCGGGCTGCCGTGGCGCGGCTCGCAGGTGCAGGTGCTGGACCGGGGCCGCCGGCCAGTGGCCCCCGGCCAGCAGGGCCTGGTCTTCATGCAGATGGGCACGTCCAGTTTCTCCTACCACAACGACGAGGAGAAGACGGGCGCCGCGTGGGCGGGCAGCCTGTTCACGGTCGGGGACATCGGCTACCTGGACAAGGACGGATACCTGTTCCTCTGCGACCGGAGCAGCGACATGATCATCTCCGGCGGGGTCAACATCTACCCGGCCGAGATCGAGTCCGAGCTGTCCTGCCACCCGGCGGTGGCCGACGTCGCGGTCTTCGGCATCCCCCATGATGACTGGGGGGAGGAGATCAAGGCGGTGGTCGAGCCGGTGCCGGGGACTGAGACCGGCCCCGCTCTGACCGGGGAACTGCTGGCGTTCCTGGCCGGGCGGATAGCCAGGTTCAAGCTGCCGCGGTCCGTCGACTACGTCGCCGAGCTGCCGCGCGACCCCAACGGGAAACTCTACAAGCGCCGCCTCCGCGACCCCTACTGGGCTGACCGCGACCGGGCCATCTGACGCTCGCCGCTGCGGCCGGGTCAGCGGTCGCGGAACTGCGGCCGGCGCTTCTCCGCGAAGGCACGCGGTCCTTCCCTGGCGTCCTCGCTGCGGAACACCGCCATGCCGATCTGGGTCTCGACCGCGAACGCCTCGTCCTCGGCCATGCCCTCGGTCTCCCGGATCGTGCGCAGGATGGCGCGCACGGCGACCGGCCCGTTCGCCGCGATCGTGTCCGCGATCTCCAGCGCCGTGGCCAGCGCCTGCCCGTCCGGCACGACGTGGCCGACCAGGCCGATCTCACGGGCCTGCGCCGCGCTGATGTGCCGCCCGGTCAGCAGCAGGTCGGCCGCGATGGTGTACGGGATCTGCCGCGGCAGCCGGACCGCCGACCCGCCGAGCGGGAAGAGGCCCCAGCGTGCCTCGGAGATGCCGAACCGCGCGCTCTGCCCGGCCACCCGGATGTCGGTGGCCTGCAGGATCTCGGTGCCGCCCGCGATGGCCGGCCCCTCCACGGCGGCGATCAGCGGCTTGGTGAGGCGGCGGCCCTTGAGCAGCGGCTCGAGCATCACCATGCCCGCCGCACCGCTGCGGAACTGGTCGCCAGGATGGGCGGCGGTCATGGCCTTGAGGTCGGCGCCCGCGCAGAACGCGCCGCCCGCGCCGGTCAGCACGGCGACACGGATGCCGGGGTCGCGGTCGACCTGGTCCCAGGCCTGCCGGAGCAGGGCCAGCATCGGACCGCTCAGCGCGTTGCGGGCCTCCGGGCGGTTCATCGTCACGATCAGGACGGGCCCGCGGCGCTCGATCAGTGCGTGCGGCGGCCCGCCGTCGGTGGCGGCAGCGGGCGCGGACGCGGGCGTCGAGGTCATCGCGGCGGCCTTCCTCACTTCTGGGGCCGGGCAGAGGGTTGCCCCAAACAGTAACACGTTCTAGTTTCGTCCCATGGCCATGAATCTCGCCGACCTGTTCGAGCATGCCGCTGACGCCTTCGGAGACCGCATCGCGGTGGCTTGCGGGGACCGGCAGGTGACCTACGCCGAACTCGAGGAGCGGGCGAACCGGCTCGCCCACCACCTGGCCGGGCTGGGGGTGGGCCCAGGGGATCACGTCGGGCTCTACGCGCGCAACTCCCTCGAGGCGGCGGAGACGCTGATCGCCTCGTGCAAGCTCCGCGCCGCCGCGGTCAACATCAACTACCGGTACGTCGAGAACGAGTTGCGGTACATGCTCGCCGACGCGGACCTGGCCGTGCTGGTGCATGACGACGCGCTGGCGCCGCGGGTCGCCGCGGTGGCGCCGGGCACCCCGGGGCTGCGCGGCACCGTGGTGATCGACGACGGCAGCGGCGCGGCGGCCGCCGCCCCCGCGCCCGCGGCCGCCGGGAGATCGGAGCGGACCGGGTATGCGGCCGCGCTGGCCGCCGCGTCGCCGGAGCGGGACTTCCCGCCGCGCAGCGCGGACGACGTCTACCTCATCTACACGGGCGGCACGACCGGCTATCCCAAGGGCGTCATGTGGCGCCACGAGGACATCTGGCGCACCCTGGGCGGGGGCATCGACTTCCTCACCGGTGTCCCGTTACCGGATGAGTGGTCGCAATCGCGCCGCGGGCTGGAGGCGGCCGGCCTGGTCAAGCTCTGCGCGGCGCCGCTCATTCACGGCAACGCGCAGGTGGCGACCCTGGCCGGGCTGTTCTCCGGGGAGACCATCGTGCTGCTGCCCCGGTTCGGCGCCGACCAGGTATGGCGGGCGGTCGAGCGCCACAAGGTCAACGTGCTGGTGATCATCGGTGACGCGATGGCCCGGCCGCTGGTCGATGCCTACCGGGCGGGCAGTTACGACGCGTCCTCGCTGGTGGCCATCTCCTCCAGCGCGGCACTGTTCTCCCCGGCGGTCAAGGACGCCTGCACCGAGGCGCTGCCCAGCGTCCTGATCACCGAGGCCATCGGTTCGACCGAGACCGGCTTCGCCGGGCTCGGCTTCGTCAGCGCCGGCGCCCCATCGCGCGGCGGCCCGACGGTAACCCCGGGCCCGGACACCATCGTGCTGGACGACGCGGACCGCCCGGTGGTCCCGGGACAGGTCGGCCGCCTGGCCCGGGGCGGCCACCTGCCGCTGGGGTACTACAACGACCCAGCCCGGACCGCGGCGATGTTCGCCGAGGTGGACGGGAGGCGCTACGCGGTACCCGGCGACTGGGCCCGGCTGGAGGAAGACGGCTCGGTGACGCTGCTGGGCCGCGGCAACACGTGCGTGAACACCGGCGGCGAGAAGGTCTTCCCCGAGGAGGTGGAGGGCGCGCTGAAGTCACATCCCGACGTCTTCGACGCCCTGGTCATCGGCGTGCCTGACGAGCGCCTCGGACAGCGCGTCGCGGCCCTGGTGCAGCCGAGGCCGGGCCGGGCCGTGGACCTGGCCACGCTCGGGCCGCACGTCCGCGGCCTGATCGCCGGGTACAAGGTGCCGCGCAGCGTCTGGCTGGTCGAGTCCATCGGCCGCACCGCCGCGGGCAAGGCTGACTACGGGTGGGCGCGCCGGCATGCCGCCGGCCACCCGCCCGCCAGCCAGGTGCCGGCGAGCACGGGCAGCACCGCCGCCGGCCCGGCCAGGTGAGGGTGGCCGTGCGGACCCCGCTGTGCGACCTGCTCGGCATCGAGCACCCGATTGTCGGCTTCACCCCGTCCGAGCATGTCGCGGCGGCCATCAGCCGGGCGGGCGGGCTGGGCGTGCTGGGCTGCGTCCGGTTCAACGACCCGGACGACCTGGACGCCGCGCTGCACTGGATGGACGCCCACACGGCCGGGCGGCCCTACGGCGTCGACGTCGTGATGCCCGCCCGCGTGCCCGCCGAGGGAGCCGCGGCGGACCTGGGCCAGCTGATCCCGCCGGGGCACCGGGACTTCGTCCAGGAGACGCTGGTCAAGCTGGGCGTGCCCCCGCTGCCCGAGGACGGCGCGGCCGGCGATGGCGTGCTCGGCTGGCTGCACTCGGTGGCCCGGCAGCATGTCGAGGTGGCCCTCGCCCACCCGGCCCGGCTGATCGCCAATGCGCTCGGCCCTCCGCCGCCCGATGTCATCGAGCGGGCCCACGAGAAGGGCATGCTGGTGGCCGCGCTGGCCGGCAAGGCCGGGCACGCGCGCGGTCACGTCGCCGGTGGCGTGGACATCGTCGTCGCCCAGGGCTATGAGGCCGGCGGGCACACCGGCGAGATCGCGACCATGGTGCTCGTGCCGGAGATCGTCGACGCGGTCGGGGCGCAGGTGCCCGTGCTGGCCGCGGGCGGCATCGGCTGCGGCCGCCAGATCGCCGCCGCGCTCGCACTCGGCGCGGCCGGCGTGTGGATGGGCTCGGCCTGGCTGATCACCGAGGAGTACGTGATGACCTCGGACACCGCCGCCCTCCGTACGGCCCTGCTCGCGGCCACGTCGTCGGATACCGTGCGCTCGCGGATCTACAGCGGCAAGCCGGCCCGGCTGCTGAAGAACCGCTGGACCCAGGCCTGGGCGCAGCCCGGCGCCCCCGAGCCGCTCCCGATGCCGCTGCAGAACCTGCTGGTCAGCGAGGCGCACCAGCGGCTGATGCGCTCCGGCCAGCCGGACGTGGTGCCGATGCCAGTCGGGCAGATCGTCGGCCGGATGAACGCCGTCCGCCCGGTCGCCGAGTTGATCTCCACCCTGCTGAGTGAGGCCGAGCAGGCCCTGAGCCGGCTCGATGGCCTGCGCTGACCGCCGCAGGCGGCCAGGGCGCGTTCGCGCGATGCGGGAGGGCCGCAGATGAAGATCGCCACCACGGTCGGCTACTGGGGCGCGGGGCCGCCGGCCGACGCGGCGGGCGTGTTCGCCGCCGCTGAGCGGCTGCGGCTGGACCAGGTCTGGACCGCCGAGGCCTACGGCAGCGACGCATGGACCCCGCTGGCCTGGTGGGGATCGCGGACCTCGCACGTCCACCTGGGCACCGGCGTCTCGCAGCTTTCCGCCCGCCCGCCCGCGACCCTGGCGATGACGGCGATGACGATGGACCACCTCACCGGGGGGCGCGTTATCATCGGGATCGGCACGAGCAACCCGCAGGTGGTCGAGGGCTGGTACGGCCAGCCGTACCCGCGTCCGCTGCAGCGCACCCGGGAGTACATCGAGATCCTGCGCGCGGTCATCGCACGCAGCGAGCCCGTGGCCTACCAGGGCCAGCACTACCAGCTGCCCTATCCGGGAGGGACGGGGCTGGGCAAGCCGCTGCGCTCCATCCTGCACCCCTACCGCACCGACATCCCGGTGTACCTCGGCGCGGAAGGACCCAGGAACGTCGCGCTGGCGGCCGAGGTCGCCGACGGATGGAACATGATCTTCTTCTCGCCGGCGATGAACGACTTCTACGCGGCGGCGCTCGCCGAGGGATTTTCCCGCCCGGGCGCCCGGCACACCAGCGCGACCTTCGATGTCGTGGGCGGGCCGCTGCGCATCATTCCCGACGACGACCTCGAGCGGGCGGCTGACCGGCTCCGGCCCACGCTGGCCCTCTACATCGGCGGCATGGGCGCGCGCGGCGTCAACTACCACCACGAGGTCTTCGCCCGGATGGGCTACGAGGCGCAGGCCCGGGAGATCCAGGACCGTTACCTGGCCGGCGACAGGAAGGGCGCCATCGCGGCCGTCCCGACGCGGATGGTGGAGGATGTCGCGCTGATCGGCCCGTGGGCCAAGATCGCCGACGAGGTCCAGCTCTGGCAGCAGACCGTCCTCACGACCTTCTCCATCAGCACCGAGCTGTGCCATATGGACCAGGTCGTAGACATCCTCCGCCGCTGAGCCGGCCGCCGGCCGGCACCGCGCCGATCAGGCCGCACCGCGCCGGTCAGCCCGGGGCGCGCCGCCGGTGGCCTGGGCAGCCCTTGTGCTGTCACCTTCCCGGGCCGCGGGTTCACGGCCCCGGGCTCAGCGGCCCCGGGCCAGCGCCGCGCCGATGCGGCGCAGCTGGGTCGTCGCCCCACCGAGCGCGAACTCGTTGTGCTTGGCCGCGGTGAAGTAACGGTGCAGCGGATAAGAGGTGTCCACGCCCAGGCCGCCGTGCACGTGCACCGCGGTATGCGCGACCCGGTGACCCGCGTCAGCGGCCCAGAACTTGGCCGTGGCGACCGCGGTGTCAGCGGGCAGCCCGGCGGACAGCCGCCAGGCCGCCTGCCACATGGTCAGCCGGGCCGCCTCGACGTCGATGTAGGCGTCGGCGAGACGCTGGGCCACTGCCTGGAAACCGCCGATCGGCCTTCCGAACTGGACCCGGCTCCGGGCGTGCCCTGCGGTCAGCTCCAGGGCTCGCTCGATCACCCCCAGTTGCAGCGCGCACAGTCCGACGGTGCCGTGGGACACCAGCCAGCCGGTGATCTCCGCCCCGGCCGCCGGGCTGCCCAGCACCCGGTCATCGGGCAGCTCTACGTCGGCCAGCAGCAGCCGCCCGGTGGCGTCGCCGTCGGTGACCTGCTGGCGCTGCATCGTGACACCCTGGTCGCCGGGCGTGACCAGGAACACCGTGACGCCCCAGGGGGTCGCGGCCGGAACCAGCATCAGGCCGGCCCGCGGGCCGGCCAGCACGGCGGTCTTGGCCCCGGAGAGCCGCCAGCCGCCCGCCACCCGGTCGGCGCGGGCCGCCGGGGCCCGGGGGTCATCGCCGTCCTCCTCGGACAGGGCGGCGGTCACCACGAGCTCGCCGCGGCCGGCCGGCGCGGCCCACCTGCGCTGCTGGTCCGCGGGGCCGAACCGGGCCAGTGCGCCCGCGCCGAGCACGATCGCGGCCAGGTAGGGCGCCGGGGCCACCGCGCGGCCGATCTCGGTCAGCACCGAGCACTGCTCCAGCAGGCCGAGCCCGGCCCCCTCCAGCGACTCGGGCAGCCCAGCCGCCAGGATCCCGGCGCTGGCCAGGTCGGCCCACAGGACGGGGTCGAACCGGTCACCAGCCGCCTCGACCTCGCTCAGCCGCTCCGCGGTGACCCGCCGGGCGAGAATACGCCGGGTCAGGGCCGCGAGCTCCTGCTGGGCCTCGTCGATCAAGAAGTCCACGGGTTCCTCCGTCCGCGATACTCGCTGCCCCTCAGCGCCGGGTGACCGGGAGCCCGAGGGCGGCGGCGGCGATGATGTCGCGCTGGACCTCGTTCGTGCCACCGCCAAAGGTCAGGATCAGCGCGGAGCGGTGCATCCGCTCGATCCGGCCGGCCAGGATCGCGCCGGGTGATCCCTCGCGGACGTGGGCGTTCGCGCCGAGCACCTCCATCAGCAGCCGGTACGCCTCGATGGCGAACTCGGTGCCGTAGACCTTCGTCGCCGACGCCGCCGCCGGGCTCACCCCCTGCCCGGCCTGCGCCGCTATCTGCCAGTTGACCAGCTTGAGGAACTCCGCCCCGGCGTGCACCCGGGCCAGCGCGAGCTGGACCCATTCCTGGTCGATCACGCGCTGCCCGCTGGCCAGCTTCGCGGCGGACGCCCACTCCCGCACCTCACGCAGGGCCATCCGGAGCGGTGCCGCTGAGGTCAGCGCCACGCGTTCGTGGTTCAGCTGGTTGGTGATCAGCGGCCAGCCCTCATTCTCCGCGCCGACCCGGGCGGAGACAGGCACCCGTACCGAGGAGTAGTAGGTGGCGCTGGTGCTCAGCCCGGCCGCGGTGTGCACCGGTGTCCACGAGAAGCCGGGTGCGCTGGTCGCCACGATGAGGATGGACAGGCCCTTGTGCCGGGGCGCACCGGGGTCGGTCCGGCAGGCCAGCCACACGTAGTCCGCGTACGTGATCAGGCTGGTCCACATCTTCTGGCCGTTGACGACATAGCAGTCGCCGTCGCGGACCGCGCTCGTGCGCAGGGCGGCGAGATCGGTGCCCGCCTCAGGCTCGGAGTAGCCGATCGAAAAGTGGGTCTCACCGGCCGCGATCCGCGGCAGGTAGTGCGCCTTCTGCTCGTCGGTGCCGTACCGCATGATGGTCGGGCCCACGGTGTTGATGGTCAGGAACGGCACCGGCACCCCGGCGAGCGCCGCCTCGTCGGTGAAGATGAGCTGGTCGAGCAGGGAGCCCCCGCGCCCGCCGTGCTCCACCGGCCAGCTGAGGGCCAGCCAGCCGTCGGCACCCAGCTGCCGGACGACCTGGCGGTAGGCATCCCCGCTGCCGTAGTCGCCCTCGGTCGTGGCCAGGGACTCACGGATCTCCGGCGTCATGAGGCCAGCGAAGTACGCGCGCAGCTCCCGGCACAGCCGGTCCTGCCCCGGCGTGTAGCTGAGATCCATCCGCCCTCCACGGTGTTTCGCTGGTCACGGTGCTTGCTGGCCACGGTTGTTTGCTGACCACGGCATTTGCTGCCCACTGTGCTTGCGGAATAGGTGGCGGTATAAATAGAACACGTTCTAGTAAGTGTAACCGAGGGGAGCCACGGTGGCCGAGGCGTTCCTGGTGGATGCCGTCCGTACCCCGGTCGGCCGCCGGGGCGGCGGGCTGGCCGGCGCGCACCCGGCTGATCTCGGCGCCCATGTCATCCGGGCGCTGCTAGCCCGCACCGGGCTCGACCCGCTGGCCGTCGATGATGTCGTCTTCGGCTGCGTGGACACGATCGGCCCGCAGGCCGGTGACGTCGCGCGCACGGCCTGGCTCGCGGCCGGCCTGCCCGAGTCGGTTCCGGGGGTCACCGTGGACCGCCAGTGCGGCTCGTCCCAGCAGGCGGTGCATTTCGCGGCCCAGGCCGTGCTCAGCGGGACAGCCGACCTGGTGGTAGCCGGCGGGGTGCAGAACATGAGCCAGATCCCGATCGCGGCCGCGATGCTCGCCGGGCGGGCATTCGGCGCCGGGGACCCGTTCAGCGGGTCGGCCGGCTGGCGGGCCAGGTATGGCGCCGAGGAGATCTCCCAGTTCCGCGCCGCGGACCTGATCGCCGACCGGTGGGGGATAGGGCGGCCGGAGATGGAGCAGTTCGCGCTGGCCAGCCACGAGCGGGCGGTGCGGGCGGCCGGGGAGGGCATGTTCGACGGGGAGATCGCGGCGTACGGGGATGTGCACGCGGACGAATGCCCGCGCCGGGATACCTCGGCGGCCAGGATGGCAGCGCTCGCCCCGCTGCGGGAAGGCGGCCGGACCACGGCCGCGCTGGCCAGCCAGATCGCGGACGCCGCGGCGGCCCTGCTGGTCGCCTCGGCCCAGGCGGTCCGTGCGCACGGGCTGCGCCCGCGCGCACGGATCTGCCACCTCAGTGCGCGCGGCGACGACCCGGTCATGATGCTCACCGCGCCGATCGCGGCGACCGCGCACGCGCTGCGCCGGGCGGGGATGACCCTGGGCCAGATCGACCTGATCGAGATCAACGAGGCGTTCGCCTCGGTCGTGCTGGCCTGGCAGCGGGAGACGGGCGCGGACCTGGCCAGGGTGAACGTCAGCGGGGGAGCGATCGCGCTGGGCCACCCGCTGGGCGCGACCGGCGCCCGGCTGCTGACCACCCTGCTGCACGCGCTGGAGCGCACCGGCGGCCGGTACGGGATGGTGACCATGTGCGAGGGCGGCGGCCAGGCGAACGTGACGATCATCGAGCGCCTCTGACTCAGCAGCCAGGGGCCGCCTCGCGGGTGGCGTGGCCACGTCCGAGCCCGCCCAGGCGGCCCAGGCACTGCCCGGCCTCGTCCATGATCCGGGCGATCAGCTCCGCACAGGACGGCAGGTCGTCGATCAGGCCGGTCACCTGGCCCGCCGACATGAGGCCGAGGTCGGGCCGGCCCTCCACCATCGCCGCCCGGAGCAGCATCGGGGTGTTCGCGGCCATCAGGACCTGGCCCCAGGTCAGCTCCGTGCCGCGGCGCATGGCCCGGCCCTGGCGGATCAGCTCCGGCCAGGTCAGGCTGGAAACACTGCGGAACGCGGCCGCGCTGCGGGCCGACCGCACCAGCCCGCGCACCCGCCCGGCCCCCTCCAGCCGCTCGACCAGCGGCGTCCGCAGCACCCGGTGCGGTACCCCATCGACCCGGGTGGTGACCACTGTGCCGGTGACGTCGCTGGCCAGGTAGACCCGCTTGACCGCATCGGCCACCGGGCTGTCGCTGGTCAGCAGGAACCGGGTGCCCATCGCGATCCCGGCGGCGCCGTAAGCCAGCGCGGCGACCAGGCCCCGGCCGTCGAAGAAACCGCCGGCCGCGATCACCGGGATGTCGACCGCGTCGGCGACCTGGGGGATCAGCAGGCTCGTCGGCACCGCGCCGGTATGCCCGCCGCCCTCGCCGCCCGTCGCGATCACGGCGTCAATGCCCCAGGCCGCTACCTTCTCCGCGTGCCGCCGGGCGCCCACCGAGGCGATGGTGATCACCCCGGCGTCCCGCAGGGTCGCGATCAGCTCCGGCCGCGGGGCGAGCGCGAACGAGGCGACCGGCACCCGCTCCGCGATGATCGCCTCGATCCGCTGGCCGGCGTCCGGGGCGTCAGCGCGCAGGTTCACCCCGAACGGGGCGCTGGTCCGTTCCCTGACTTCCTGGATGGCGCGGCGCAGCTCACCGGGGCTCATCGTCGCCGACGCGATGATCCCCAGCCCGCCAGCCTCGGACGTGGCGGCCGCCAGCCGGGCCCCGGACACGTAGCCCATCCCGGTCTGGATGATGGGGCAGGAGATGCCGAGCAGGCCGGTGAGCGGCGTGCGGATCATGCGAGCTCCCGGTCGCGTTGCCCGGACGGGTCGAGCACCCCCCGGATCAGGGCCAGCTCCGGCGGCGTCGGCAGCCGGGTCACGGGCACCTCGTCCGGGACGGCCAGCTCGAAACCGGTGGCGTCGGCGACGTCATGCACGGAGGCTCCCGGATGCACCGAGCGCAGCCGCATGCGGTGATCCGCGGTCGCGAAGTCCAGCACCGCCCGGTTGGTCACGACCATGCGGATCTCATGGAAGCGCGCGGCCTGCGGGCCGAGATCCGCCGCCCGGTCGTAGCCGATACCGCTGGCCATGTCGACCCGCTCGACGAAGACGCGGCGGGAGTGCCGGGGGACCCAGTAGCTGGTGGTGTGGTTGATGGTGTTGCCCGGCGCGCCGCGCACCCCGAGCAACTGCGCCCGGGGCCGCGCCCAGTCGCCGATACAGGAGATGTTCTGGGTACCGAACCGGTCGACCTGCGCCGCCCCCATCATCACGTGGCGGCGGCCGGCGGCCACCATGGTGAAGACCGACCGGTAGGGCAGCCAGCCCTCGGTCACCCGGTCGGCGCCGCCCGGGCCGCCGGGGGCGAGCAGGTAGGCCTCGCCGTCGGACAGCAGCAGTTCCGGCGCGAAGGTGAGCTGCGCCAGCCGGGCACCCAGGGTGGGGATCAGGCCCATCGGGCTGGCCAGGATGGCGCCGTCGCCGCGCCAGGCTTCGGCGCACGCCACCACGCAGACTTCGGCCAGGCTCGGCGGGCCCGCGGCGGCCGGGCCAGGCTGCCCATGCCGCGCCGGGCTGGACTGCGCGGTCCGCGCTGGGCTGGACTGCCCGTTCGGCACCGGGCCGGTCACGGGGCTGCCGCCGGTTCGCCCGCCCCTGGCCGGCTCTCCGTGAACCGCTGGACGGCCTGCTGGTAGCTGGCCTCATCACCGGCCAGGTACTGGGCGCGGAACCGCCGCCACTCATCCGGGTCCGCGGCCGCCGCCGCGTACCGCGCCTGGAACGCCTCATCGCGGCCGTAGTCCGGCACGCAGCTGGTGAAGTGCGCGCCGCCCGGGGTCTCCACCACACCGTGCACCATGGCCCGGTTGACCAGCAGGCTCTGCGGCGGCCCGGCTTCCAGCAGGCTCGCGGTCGGCACGATCCGCTCGCAGGACACGAAGGCGCGCCCGGCGGCGAGGCAGAACAGGTCATCGAAGTACGGGTCGGGCCCGAGGTACTGGCCGTTGCCGGCGGCGTCCGAGCGGTTCAGGTGGATCAGCGCGGCGTCCAGCCGGAGGGCCGGCATGGCCACCAGTTCCTCGCCGTCGGGGTACGGGGAGCGGATCATGCGCAGCTCCGGGTTCACCCGCGTGACGTCGGAGCCGAGGCCGGCCCGGATCGGCAGGAACGGCAGCCGGTGCGCCGCGGCGAGCAGGCCCCAGTGCAGCATCCCCTCATCCAGCTCGGTGAGCTCGACCGCCGCGTTCTGGCGCCCCAGCCGGAAATGCGGCTCCAGCGCGATCGTGTCGAGCGAGACGAAGCCGCAGACCACGCGGCGGACGTGACCCCCGGCCATCAGCAGCCCGACATCGGGCCCCCCGAAGGACACGATCGTCAGGTCGGTCAGGCTGGATCGCAGGATGGCGCGGACCAGCGCCATCGGCTTACGCCGCGCCCCCCAGCCGCCGATCCCGATCGTCATGCCCGGGCGCAGCTGGCTGACGACGTCAGCGGGGCTCATCACCTGGCCGGTCATGCCCGCACCGTCAGTGCCCGTCCACGAACGCCTGGCGTGCTTCAGCGGCCACGCCGGTCAGGTTGAGCTCGAAGGTGAAGCCCTGCTCGTACCGGTAGGACCGCTTGACGTCGACGGGGTCGATGCCGTTCAGGGACTGCTTGGCCAGCCTGATGACGGCGGGGTTCTTGGCCGCGATCTGGGCGCCGACGGCGAGCGCGGCGGCCCGCAGCTCAGCTGGCGGCACGACGTCGACGACCGTGCCGAAGCTCAGCAGCTCCTCGGCCGTCACCGTGCGGCAGGTGTAGACCATCGCGCGCATCAGCTGCTGCGGCACGAGCCGGGACAGGTGCGTGGCGGCGCCGAGGGCGCCCCGGTCCACCTCGGGCAGGCCGAACGTCGCGCCCTGCGCGGCGATGATTATGTCGGCGTTCCCGGCCAGGCCGACGCCGCCGCCCAGGCAGAAGCCCTGCACCGCGGCGATGACCGGGACCGCGCAGTCGTAGACCGCGGCGAAGGCTGCGAAGCAGCCCCGGTTGGCGCCGAGCAGGGCGTCATGCCCCGGCGCCCGCTGCATTTCCTTGATGTCCACGCCGGCGCAGAAGCCGCGGCCCTCGGCGGCGACGATCACGGCCCGCACGCCCGGATCAGCGCCCGCCGCAGCGACCGCGCGGGCGAGATCGAACCAGGCCGCGGCGGGAAGCGCGTTGACCGGCGGGAAGTCGATGACTACCGTCGCGATGCCGTCGTTGGTGTGCAGCTCGATTCCCATCGCCGCTTCCTCGCAGTCATCGCGCCCGGGACAGGGCCTGCAGTGATCGTGATACCCAGTGATCTTGACAACGACTCAACCTAGCGTTTGCTTGGTGATTCAGCCTAACATGGGGTCCGTGGGCGCCGACGGTTTCGCGGGCCAGGGCGTCGTCGTCACCGGCGGCACCCGGGGCATCGGGGCGGGCGTCGCCCGGGGGTTTCTGCGCGCCGGGGCCCGGGTCCTGGTGTGCGGCCGGACTGAACCAGCCGCCCCGTCCCGGCTGCCCGCCGCGGATGGCCGCACCGCGGCTTTCGTCCGCGCCGACGTGCGAGACCCGGACCAGGCGCAGCGGCTCATCGCCGCGGCCGTGGACCGGTTCGGCCGGGTCGACGTGGTGGTCAGCAGCGCCGGCGGTTCCCCGCACGCGGACGCCGCGACCGCGTCCCCGCGGTTTCACGCGAAGGTGATCGAGCTGAACCTCATCGCACCGCTGCAGGTGGCCCAGAGCGCCAACGCGGTGATGCAGGGCCAGCCTGACGGCGGGTCGATCATCATGATCGGCAGCGTCAGCGGTACCCGGCCGTCGCCCGGCACGGCCGCCTACGGGGCGGCCAAGGCCGGCCTGCACAGCCTGGCCACCAGCCTGGCCGTGGAGTGGGCACCGAAGGTGCGGGTCAACTGCGTGGTGCCGAGCCTGGTGCTGACCGAGTCGGCGGCCGCAGCGTACGGCAGCCAGGCCGGCCTCGCCGCGGTGGCCCGGACGGTGCCGCTGCAGCGGCTCGCGACCCCCGAGGACGTGGCGGGGGCCTGCCTGCTCCTGGCATCCCCGCTGGCGTCCTACGCCAGCGGAGCGGCGCTGCTGCTGCACGGCGGCGGGGAGCGGCCGGCGTTTCTAGCTGCGCTGGAGAGTTCGGTGTACCCTCCCAACGAGTAGAACGTGTTCTAATTGAGGGGTTCTCGCGATGGTCGCATCGATCAAGCCGCACCGGGACGAGGCAGGCCTCGGCGACGGCTCCCTGCTGATCGACGGGCAGTGGCGTCCGGCCCAGTCCGGCCAGACGTGGAGCCACAGTCATCCGGCCACGGGCGAGGAGGTGGCCTCGTTCCCGATTGCCGGGCCGGATGATGTCGACCTGGCCGTCCGCGCGGCGCGGCGGGCCTTCGACGAGGGGCCCTGGCCGCGGCTGCGGGCTAACGAGCGGATCCGGCTGCTGCGCCGGATCGCCGACCTGGTCCGCGAGCACGGCGACGAGCTGCTCGCGCTGCAGGCGCTGGACAACAGCGTGCCGCTGAGCTTCGGCTCCGTGTATGCCACGTCTTCGGCGTTCGTGGCCGATGTCTTCGATCACCACGCCGGGTGGGTGGACAAGCTGGCCGGCGAGACGCTGCCCCCGTTCCAGGGTGGCGACCACATGGTGATGACGCTGCGCGAGCCCGTCGGCGTCGTGGGCGCGGTGGTCCCGTGGAACGCGCCGATCCTGCTGGCCGCGCAGAAGATCGCCCCGGCCCTGGCGGCCGGCTGCACCATCGTGCTCAAGCCGTCGGAGTACGCGACGTTCGCCGTGCTCCGCCTGGCTCAGCTGATCGAGGAGGCTGGGCTGCCGGCCGGGGTGCTCAACATCGTCACCGGCCCCGGCGAGCCGACCGGCGAGGCGCTGATCAACCATCCGATGGTCGACAAGCTCTCGTTCACCGGCAGCCGGGCGGTCGGACGGAAGATCATGGTTGCCGCGGCCGGCAGCTTCAAGCGGGTCAGCCTCGAACTGGGCGGCAAGAGCCCGGCGCTGGTGTTCGCCGACGCGGACGTGTCCACCGCCGCGGCCATCACCATGGGCACGGTCACCCTCGGCTTGTCCGGGCAGGTCTGCCTGGCGCAGACCCGGGCGCTGGTGCACCGGGATGTGGCGGACGAGTTCCTCGAGATGGCCGAGATGATCGGCACCATGGTCAGCTACGGCAACCCGTTCGACCCCGCCGTCACCGCGGCGCCGCTGATCAACACCCGGCAGCTGGACCGGGTGCTCGGGCTGATCGCCGAAGGTCAGGCCGCTGGCGCCCGGCTGGTCTGCGGCGGCACCCGCAGCGAGGGCGACCTGGCTGCGGGCAACTTCGTCACGCCGACCCTGTTCACCGACGTGTCCAACGACATGAGCATCGCCCGGGAGGAGATCTTCGGCCCGGTGCTGTCGGTGATCCCGTTCAGCGACGAAGAGGAGGCGCTGCGGATCGCCAACGACACCGAGTACGGGCTGGCCGCCACGGTCTGGACCAGCGACATCAAGCGGGCGATGCGGCTGACCAAGGCCATCAGGGCTGGGACCGTCGGCATCAACGGCTACCAGCTGGAGCCGCACGCGGCCTTCGGTGGCTACCGGCAGTCCGGGCTCGGCCGGGAGGGCGGCCGGACCGCCGTCGAGTCCTACACCGAACTCAAGACCGTCCTGCTGCCGTTTACCGACGAGATGATGTGACATCCTCCGCGCCCTAAGGCGGGATTCCAGCCCACCCGCCTACGCATGGAGGCGGAGATACCGAGCTGGTGCGTGGCGAGGCTGACGACCATGTCTGACCACAACGCGGTTAGATTCCGGCCTAATTTCACCGACAGTGGGAGAGGCCACGCGGGAGGCATTACACCTTTTCCGCGCGGCCTCCAGTTGGATCGATCAGTCACTGTGGGCGCGACGCGAACTCCGCCAGAGAGCGTACATGGCCAAGCATGCAGTCGACATGCCGCCAGTAGATACATGCCCCAGGACTACTAGTGTCGCTCCGAGCATCACAACAGTTACAAATGCTACCAGATCCGACTGATCAGATTCGGAACTAGACATTCCTCATCAATCCTTTCTCCGAGGACTCCGATGTGCGAGCCCGAGCGGACAATGGATTGGCGGAGCGCTCGGGCAAGCGCGAACAAGGTAGCATCCCGTTCGCGCCGCAGGAGGTGCGACCCGGAGATTGAGGCATAATTCAGATTGTCCGCAGGTCAGGGCGCGCGTCACTCGCGTGCAATGGCTGATTCTGGGCGGACGCAACTGCTTGATAAGCGAAACGTCGCCCCTTCGGCTCCGCCAAGAGACCCCTGGAACGACGCTCGCACGGACTCCTCGGAGGAGACCCAGCGGTGACCTTACCATCCCCACGGTGCGGCGGCGCGAGCTTGGGGTGCGGATGCGGCGGCTCCGCACGGATTCCGATCTGACAGTTGACGAGGTTGCCGAAGACGGTGTGTGGTCCGTCATGGTACTGCGCACTCGCTTCATGAGCCTGGATGTGTTGATCGATGGCAAAGCAGTGAGAGGCAGCGACGAGGGACGGTTAAGGAACGGGGAAAGCTGATCACGCTAATCCCCTGGCTAAAGAACGTGAGCGGTCACCGCATGTGGCGACACTGGCCCCCGACAACCAACACGGCCACATTCAGCTCTTCAGTGCCTGAACGTGACCGGAACACCTTTCCTACCCTTAAAGGGCGTAGAACCAAGATCGCCGCTCAATAACCACTCCTTTACGGCACGGAAGCGCGACAGCAGTCGCCCCCAGCAACGCCTATACCCCCCTGAACATTCTCCGGAGACGCTTAAAGAACCCCTGCCGCGCACTGTCGTCATCCTCCATGGCGGTCAGCGCCTCATCTTCGATTACCGACAACTGCGCCACGGGCTGAAATATCGCTCCTGGCGACTGCCCACCAGCGGATCCGACAAGCCGTACAACGACACTTCCGGCAGCCAGCCAGCCGAATGCACTGACATTTTCCTGCCGATGAAACGCCTATGCGCTTGGCCATGAATGTTACGACTGTGCAGTCGGGAGGAGCTTGCGGTGATCCCACGAGGCGATCCGGGCCGGTTCGACGATGTACCCGACCCGCTTGCGCGCGGCGTGGGCCACGTAGTCCTCCACGGCGCCGGCCGGCACGCCGCTCAGCCCGGCCGTGATGCGGCGGCCGATGTCGAGCACGCCGCCGGGCTCCCCGACACACCGAGCGGTGCCCGACACCTGCACCCCGCGCAGGTCGAAGTACTCCTCGCCCGCCTCGACCAGGCAGCTCAGCCGGGGATCGCGGGCCAGGTTGCGGGCCTTGAGCGAGGAACGGTAGGTCCAGAAGGCGATCTGCCCGCCGATCATCGTGTAGAACATCGTCACCAGGTGCGGGGTCCCATCCTGGTTGATCGTGGCCAGCTGGAGCTTGCGGCACTCAGCCAGCAGCGCGGCCACCTCCCCGGGTGACATGGCGGCCTGATCGCGCTGCTTCATGCGGCTGACCTGATCATCGGCCTGGCCCGCTCATGCGCATGGCCTGCTCATCCGCCTGCCCCGGTGCCCTGGGAAGCAGGGCCATCGGCCGCGGCGCCCTCGGCCGCATGGCCAGCGGAACCGGCGCCGGGGGCGGCGAACCCGATGGTCTCGGTGGCCAGGGCCAGGGTGTCCTCGCAGGTGAAGCCGATCTCGGGCGGCACTGCGGTGAACACCGGATCCAGTGCCCGGCGGACCGACTCCAGCGTCCACATGCCGTCGGCCGAGCCATGATCGGCAGCCATGAAGACCGCCCGGATCCGGGGTGGGGCCAGCACCGCCGCGACGCCGCCGTGCACGACGAACACCTCGCCGTTGATCCCGGCCGCCGCCGGGCTCGCCAGGTACACCACGAGCGGCGCGACGTGCCCGGGGGCGAGCGGGTCCACCGCGCCGTCGGGCGGCCCGCCCATCAGGTCCGCCGTCATGCTGGTCCGTGCCCGGGGGCAGATCACGTTGGCCCGGACCCCGTAACGGCCGCAACTGCGCGCGGTGGTGATCGTCAGCGCGGCGATCCCGGCTTTGGCCGCGGCGTAGTTGGGCTGGCCGGGGGAGCCCAGCAGGAACGCCTCGGACGAGGTGTTCACGATCCTGGCGTAGACCGGGGCGCCGGCCCGCTTGCTCGCGTCCCGCCAGTGGGCGGTGGCGAGGCGGGTGGTCACGAAGTGACCGCGCAGGTGCACCCGGATGACGAGATCCCATTCCTCGGCGGACATCGTGAAGATCATCCGGTCCCTGAGCACCCCGGCGTTGTTGACCAGGATGTCCAGCCGGCCGTACGCGCCGAGGGCGGACGCCAGGAGTTCCTGGCCCGTCGCCCACTCGCTGACGTCCCCGGCGGACACGACCGCCTCCCCGCCGTCGTCCCGTATCTCGGCGGCCACGGCCTGCACCGCGTCGCCGGGCAGATCGTTGAGCACCAGCCTCGCCCCGGCCCTGGCCAGGGCGAGCGATTCCGCCCGGCCCAGCCCGTTGCCCGCGCCGGTCACGACCGCCGTCCTGCCGTCCAGGGGCAGCAGGTCATCCATGACAGGCCTCCTTCGGTCAGTAGCCAGGCCCGCTGAGGACCCCTCCATCGGCGACGAACTCGCTGCCGGTCGAGTAGGACGAGTCGTCGGAGGCCAGGAACGCCACCAGCCGCGATATCTCGGCTGGCTCGCCGAACCGGGACAGGGGCATCGACTTGACGAAGGCCTCGGCATCGACGTGCTCGAAGGTCCCGGCCGCGTCGAGGGCCAGCCTGGTGAGCACCCCGCCCGGGTGCACCGAGTTGACCCGGATGCCGAGCCGGCCGAGTTCCTGCGCGGCGGCCTTGGTCATCCCGCGGACCGCGAACTTGCTGGCGCTGTAGGCAGAGAGCCCGGCCGCCCCGGTGAAGCCCTCGATCGAGGAGATGTTGATGATCGAGCCCCCGCCGGCGGCGGTCATGGGGCCGATCACCGCCTTCATGCCCAGCCAGCAGCCGATCGCATTCACTTCGAGGACCTGCCGGAAGTCGGCAAGCGTCATGTCGGCGATCCGGGCGAACTTCAGCACCCCCGCGTTGTTGACGAGCACGTCGAGCCTGCCGAAGGCGTCGAGCGCCGCGGCGACCGCCGCGTCCCAGTGCGCCTCGCTGGTCACGTCGTGGTGCACGTACCGGCAGGATTGCCCGCCAAGCCCGGCGGCCACGGCCGAGCCCTTGTCGTCGAGCACGTCGCCGAGGACCACCCGGGCTCCCTCGGCCACGAAGTGCCGGACGTGCGACTTGCCCATGCCCCGGGCGCCGCCGGTGATGAGCGCGACCTTGCCGTCCAGCCGCCCCATGCGCCCTCCGGTCCCGATTTACCAAACGCTTGCTTGGTATGAGGGTAACAGTCTCAGGGCCGGGTGACAGCCCGCGAATGACCGGAGGGCACGCCGATCTGCTGGCGGCCAGCCGGGGGCCGGAGGGCGCCCCTGGCCGTCAGGCCGAGATCCCGTCGAAGAGCAGGCGGAGGAACCCGTCCACGACCTGGCCGGTGCTGTAGCCGCTGCCTGTCCAGCTCCATTGCGCGGGGATCCACAGCACATCCCGGAGCAGCCGGTAGGTGAGCTTCGCGTCCAGGTCGGCGCGGAAGCTCCCCGACTCCTTGCCGAGGTCCAGCTGGGTGATCCAGGTGCGCTCGATCTCACGCAGCGCTGTGCGCAGGTAGGCGAACCGGGATTGGGTGCTGAAGTAGCTCCAGTCGTTCTGCAGCATCGCCAGGGCGGCCCGGTGCCGGGACAGGGTCCGGCTGGTCGAGCGGACGATCTGCTCCAGCACGGCGCGCGGCCCCCCGCCGGACTCGACCGCTGCGCGGTAATCGGCGAGCACCTCGTTGATGAAGCCGGACAGGAGTTCGTCGGCGATCGATTCCTTGGAGTCGAAGTGGTAGTACAGGCTGCCGGACAGGATCCCGGCGGCATCCGCGATCTCCCGCACGGTGGTGGCCCGGTAGCCCTTGCGGGCGAACAGCTCGCCGGCCAGCAGGACCATCTGGCTGCGGCGCTCGGACGGGATGGCGCCGTCGGCTGCCGCAGGGCCCGCGGATCCCGCCCGGCTGCCGCCCTGGCCCTTCCTCGTGGTCGTCACGGCATCAGTATCGCAGCCCCGGGCAAGCCCTACCGAATGCTTGCTCGGCTAGCATCTGGCCGGCCTGCCGGCCAGCCGCGGCGCCTTGCGCAATCGCACTGAAACCTGTTCTATTTTACCGACGGCGATCGCTGTGCGTTACGTGAGCCAGTAGGTGGGCGGGCCGGCCGGGAAGTGAAACGCGTTCTAGTTACCGGCCGGCTTGCCGTCCGCGAGTGATACGGGAGGACCTATGATCCTGGATCGGTTCCGCGTCACCGACCGGGTGGCCGTCGTGACGGGCGCGGGCCGGGGGATCGGCGCGGCCGCCGCGGTCGCGCTGGCCCAGGCCGGGGCAGACGTGGTGATCTCCGCGCGCACGCAGGACCAGCTGGACAAGGTGGCCCGGGAGGTGGAGGCGGCCGGGCGCCGGGCCCTGGTGGTGCCGGCCGACCTCGCTGACCTGGACGCGGCGGCGGGGCTGGCCGCGGCGGCGGCCGACGCGTTCGGCCGGCTGGACATCGTGGTCAACAACGTCGGGGGAGCGATGCCCCGGCCGTTCATGGCGACCGCGCCGCGCCACCTGGCGGAGGCGTTCGGGTTCAACGTGGCCGTCGCGCACAGCCTGACCCGGGCGGCCGTCCCGCATCTGCTGGCCGCCGCGCCAGGTGCCGCCGTGGTCAACATCTCCTCGGCCATCGGGCGGGCCGGCGGACGCGGTTACCTGGCCTACGGGACAGCCAAGGCCGCCCTGGCTCATTACACCCGGCTCGCCGCGGCCGACCTGGCTCCCCGGATCAGGGTCAACGCGGTCGCGGTCGGTTCGGTGGCGACCTCGGCCCTGGATATCGTGCTCACCGATGACACGCTGCGCGGCCAGATGGAACGGGCCACGCCGCTGGGCCGGATCGGCGATCCGGAGGACGTCGCCGCGGCGGTCGTGTACCTCGCCTCGCCCGCCGCAGGCTACGTCACGGGGAAGATCATCGAAGTGGACGGCGGCATCGACCGGCCCAACCTGGATCTCGGCTTCCCGGACCTGTGAGCCGGGCCAGGGCGGCTCAGGGGCGGCCCGGGGGGACGGCCCGGCGCGGGTGGCCGCGGTCAGGCGATGCCCAGCGCCCGGAGCCCGGCCGCGGTGGCGGCCGCTGCCAGGATCACCACCAGGAACGGGGCCCGCAGGGCCAGCGCGATGACGGCCGCCGCCAGGCCCGTGAGCCGGGCCGGGTCGGCGACCAGCGCGTGCCCGCGGCCGAAGGCCTGCACCGCGATCAGGGCGGCGAGCAGCGCGACCGGCACCAGGGCCGCGAAGCGCTGCGCCCGGGGATGGGCCAGCCACCGCGGCGGCACGGTCAGGCCCGCCAGCTTGAGCGCGTAACAGGACACTGCGGTGACCAGCACGGCGATCCAGGTCCCGCTCACCGGCACGGCCTCTCGTCAGCCGCTCCTGCTCCTCGGGGATCCTCGCCCAGCCCCTTGCTCAGCCTCCCGCCCAGATCCTCGCCCAGTCCGGGGGCGCCGGCGGCGGGCAGCAGGGCGGCGCCGAGCGCGGCCGCCGCGGCCAGGACCACCGGGAGCCCGGGCGGGCAGAACGGCGTGGCGGCCAGCGCGATCACGGCCCCGGCCAGCGCGACCGCCCGCTCCGTCCGGCCGTCGCGCAGCCGTGGCCACAGCAGCGCCAGGAACGCCGCGGGCCCCACCACGTCGAGGCCGAACGAGTTGGGAGAACCCAGCCGGCCCGCGCCCAGCGCGCCCGCCAGCGTCCCCGCGTTCCAGGTGAGATACAGGCTGGCGAACGTGGCCAGGAATCCGGCCCGGACCGCGGCGCGGCCCGGCTGGCCGAGCGCGACCGCGGTCGACTCATCCGTGATGCCCAGCGCGGCCAGCAGCCGGAAAGGCCCGCGGAAGCCCAGCAGGCTGGCCAGGCGCAGCCCGTACAGGCCGTTCCGGCTGCCGAGCAGGACGGCGCTGGCGGTCCCGGCGATCAGGTTGCCGCCCCCGGCCACCGCGGCGGCCAGCGCGAACTGCGACGCGCCGGTGTAGGCGACGATGCTGAGCACGCAGGCCTGCGCCACGCTCAGGCCCGACGCCACGGCGGCCGCCCCGAACGCCAGCCCCGACGTGCCCACGGCCAGCCCGAGGGCGACCCCGTCCCGCGCAGCCCGCTTCACCGGCTCTGCTGAAGTGTCTGCCATAGCGGGAGGCTAGGGCCGCCGGCGGCCCGCTGACTTGAACGTTATTGCGGCCGCGGGAGGCGTGCCCGGCCGTCGCGGGCCCGCTGATAGGCCCCGGGCGGTACACCGACGATGCGCTTGAAGTGGCGGGTCAGGTGCGCCTGGTCGGCGAACCCCGCCTCGGCGGCGGCCCGCGCGGGCGGCACGCCGCGGTCCAGCAGCCCCCGGGCCTGCCGGACCCGGATCTGGTTGAGATAGGCGTGCGGTGGCAGCCCGGTTTCCGCCCGGAAGGCCCGCAGCAGGGCGTACGGCCCGATCCCCGTGGCCAGGGCCAGCTCCTCGAGCGTGGGCGGGTCGGTCACCCGCTCCCGCAGCAGCGACACCACGGTGCGCACCGCGGGCCGGGCCTCGCGGGGGCGGGATCGCCGCCCGGCGCGGGCGTGCTCGCGCAGCAGCCCGGCCAGGGCGGCGTGCAGCAGGCTGGCCGAGGCGAGCGGGTCACCGTGCTCCGCGGCCAGGTGGGCGGCCCGGACCAGCCGGGCGCTGTGCGGGTCGTGCACCACGGTGTCCGGGAAGAACGGGGTACCCGGGGATCCGGTCAGTTCCGCGCTGACCTTGCGGACCAGGCTGACCGAGGGATAGAGCACCCGGTAGGACCAGCCTCCGGGGACGCCGGCCTGGCCGGTGTGCACCATCTCCGGGTTGAGCAGCGCGACCGTGCCCCGGCCGGCCCGCAGCAGGCTGCCGCCGTAGCGGAACTCCTCCACCCCGTCCTCGATCAGGGCGAGCGTGTAGGTCTCGTGCGCGTGCCGCGCGTAGCGGTGAGTGACATAGGTTGCGCGCAGCAGGTCCACGCCGGGCACGGCCGCGTGCCGCCAGTACCGCGCCTCCTCCCCGGCGGGCGCGTCGTGACCCCCGTGGTCACGCTGCGGCGGGGCGCCCGGCGGCTCGTCACGGGTGGGGTCCACGGCACCAGTACAGCACCCGCCGTGACGGGCCCGCGCCGCGGCCGCAGCCATGCCCCCGGTCCCGGCCGCAACCATGCCCCCGACCGAGGGCGCAGCCCGTGCGCCCATCCCGCGGCCGCGGCCGAGCCCTCTCGCGCGCCTGCACCGGCCAGGGTAGAACTGGGGCATGGCAGGCAGGGCACTGGGCCGCCGGTGACCATGGCCGGGCGGCGGTGGATCGACGGGGGCGTCCGCTCGCCCGCGAACGCGGATCTCGCGGCTGAGTGCGAGCGGATCGCGGTGCTGGCGCCGATACCCCGCGGCATGCGGGCCGCGACTGCGGCGGTGCGGCAGGCCGCCGAGCTGACCCAGGCCGGGCATGCCGTCGCGGTGGTCTCCCCCGACCCGCAGGCTGCGGCCGCCATCGGCCGGAACGTGCTCGACCCGGCCCGGCGGGCTCCGGCGGCGCGTGCGGGGCACGCGCAGGCCGGGCCCGCCCTGGACCGGGTCGGGACCGTCTGGGACGGTTAGCGGGCCTGAGCTGGCCCTCTACCTAGCTGGCGTCCTCTTCTCTTCAACTCGCCCGGTCGTCAGCTGGCGTAGTCGAGCAGCGGCTGGGCCCGGCTGGGGTGGCGCAGCTTCGACAGCGACTGCTTCTCCAGCTGCCTGATCCGCTCCCGGGTCAGGCCGAGCGCCCGGCCGATCTCGTCCAGCGTGTGCGGGTTGCCGTCGTACAGGCCGAACCGCATGGCCATGATCGTGGCCTCGCGCTGGGTCAGCCCGTCCAGGGCGTGCCGCAGCTGGTCGGCCATCAGCTGCCGGTCCACCAGCTCGGAGGCCTCCGGGGCGTCGGTGTCCTCGATGAGGTCACCGATGCTGGTCTCGCCGTCCTCACCGATGGTGGAGTCCAGGCTGATCGGCTGGCGGCTGGTGCGCAGCAGCTCCTCGATC
>Ga0208219_1000161_pt1 | contig 26950 bp, 20 predicted proteins | sample NGESurshal072012_7_FD_184469 | JGI IMG/M metagenome (GOLD analysis project Ga0208219, IMG submission 184469) | Arctic peat soil microbial communities from Barrow, Alaska - NGEE Surface sample 53-2 shallow-072012 (SPAdes) | ecosystem: Environmental > Terrestrial > Soil > Wetlands > Peat ... | reverse complement strand
CGAACAGCCAGATGAAAACGATCGCCTCGCTGATCGTGGAGATGGCCATCGTCGCGTAGGCCGCGGTCCGGTAGACCGAGATGAAGCGGATCTTCCGGTTCATGGCCACGGCCAGGAACAGCCCGACGATCATCGTCCCAGGCACGAACAGCGCGGTGTAGATCAGCGTGTGCTGGATGGCCTGCCCCACGATCGGGTCGTGCACCATCTGCCGGTAGTTCTTCAGCCCCACGAATGGGGTGCTCGGCGTGAGCAGGTTGGACCGCTGGAAGGACATGATCGCCGACCAGACGATCGGCACCGCGCCGAACAGCAGGATGATCGCGACCCCGGGGGTGACGAACGCCCAGCCCGCGAACTGCTCAGAGGCCGTCACCCGCCGTCGTGCCGCGCCGACCCCGCCGGGACGCCGGGGCCGGCCCGGCCCCGGACGCCTCCGGCGGAGCAAGATTCCAGAAGCTGCCACGTCAGCCGGCGGCCAGGATCTGGTTGACCTGCTGCGCGGCAGAGTTCAGCGCCGCCTGCGGCTGGCTCTTGCCCAGCAGCACCGAGATGACCATGTTGGCGAGGACCGTGGAGATCTTCGGGTAGGTCGGGATCTGCGGCCGGGCCTGCTTGACGTTGGCCAGGTTGGCCACGAACGCGCTCACCCCGGGCAGCGTGGAGTCCATCTGCGCGTTGAAGCCCGGCGCGTTGCCCACCGACTGCCGGGTGGGCAGGTCACCGGTCTTCAGCGAGAAGTACTTGACCTGGGCGGGGGCGGTGAGCCAGAGGATGAACTTCTCCGCGGCCGACACCCGGGTGGCGCCGTTGTTGAACACCACCCAGTTGTCCGGGCCGGAGATGGTCTGGTGGCCGGCGGACGAGCCCGGGTAGGACGGCATGACCTGGACGCCGTAGTGCACGTTGGGGAACGCGGACAAGTCCCACGGCCCGGTGACCAGCATCCCGACCTTGCCGGAGTTGAACAGGTTGGCGTACGCGTTGTCGGTCGGGTCCAGGTACACGGACTTGTCCGTGACGGCCATGGTCCGCAGCGTGTTGAGCGACTGCAGGCCCGCGGCCGAGTCGAACGCGGCCTTCTTATTATCGGCCGTCAGCAACTGGCCGCCGGCCTCCCAGAGCAGCGCCTCCCAGTGCCACACCGAGTCCTCGGATGCCGGGGTCACGTACGCGGTGCCGAATTGCTTGCTGGCCGGGTCGGTCAGCTTCTTGGCGTCGGCCACGAACTGTGACCAGGTCCAGCCGGGACCGGGTGGCGTGAGGTGCGCCTTGGCGAACAGCGTCTTGTTGTAGACCACGGCCAGGTTGTCGACCAGGGCCGGGATGCCGATGACCTTGCCCTTGACCGTGGCCACGTCCCGCTCGCCGACCCAGAAGTCGTTCCAGTCGACCCCCGGCCGCTTGATCACGTTGGTCAGGTTCACCACCTGCGGAATCTGCGCCACGTTCGGCGCCCATGACCCGTAGAGGTAGGCAATGTCCGGCGGGCTGCCGCCGCGTACCGCGGTCAGCACCTTCTGCAGCGTGTCGTCGTTGTTGACGAACAGGCTGCTGACCTTCACGCCCGGGTGCTGGTTCTGGTACTCGGTGACCATGTGTGCAAACGTCTTGGCCTCGGCCCCGGTGAAGCCCTCCCAGATCTGCACCGTGGTCCCGCCGCCTCCGCCGCTGTTGCTGTCGGTGCCGCAGGCGGCCAGCCCGAGGCTGAGCGCCGCGGCGGCGGCCAGCGGGGCCGCCAGGGTGATACGCAGCCGGTGCCTCACCATGCTGCCCTCAACTTTCCGGTCCGCCCGGCGGCGGCCACAGTTCGGTGACGCTCAAGTTCAGTGAGGATCAAGTGCGGGTCCTGGGCGGATGACCACCGCGCCCAGACGACCGAAGATGCATGAAGTCGTGATGTTTCCCGCAATAGTGAGCAATCGGGCGTCTGGTGTCAAGCCCTTCGCGCCGGCCCGTCCCGGCGGCTGCCTGGCCCAGAAGTCCGGACGTAACGGACAATCTTCGGCCGTGTTACGACGCCGGGACGGGTGGCTAGCCCGGAAGGCAGCCCGGTGCTCGGGGCACTGGGCCGAGTGAGGTCTTCGTTGCGGAGTATTTTTGCGCGCTCTTGCGCGCAAACCGGGGCAATGGAACACTACCGAGCTGTGATCAAGGTGACCTTTGTTGGAGCAGGCAGTATCGAGTTCACCCGGAACGTGGTGACCGACCTGTGCGGCTACCCGGAGTTCCAGGGCGAGCTGCATCTCGCGCTGTACGACATCAGCGCCGAGCGGCTGGCCCACGCCGAGCGGCTGGCCGGGCGGATCGCGGCGCAGTCCGGCGCCCGGGCCACGGTGAGCGCGACCCGGGACCGGCGCGAGGCGCTCGCGGGCGCCCGCTACGTGATCAACGAGGTGCAGGTCGGGGGCTACGACGCGACCCGGGCTGACTTCGACATCCCGGCCCGGTACGGGGTGCGCCAGACGATCGGCGACACGCTGGGCATCGGCGGGATCTTCCGCGGCCTGCGGACCATCCCGGTGACCACCGCGCTCGCCCGGGACATGCACGACGTCTGCCCGGACGCCTACCTGCTCAGCTACAGCAACCCGATGGCCATGCTGCCCTGGGCCGTGTACGAGGGCACCCCGTTCACCAGGGTGTACGGGCTGTGCCATTCGGTCCGGGACACCCAGGCGTTCCTCACCGACCTGGTCGGCGCGGACACCGATCGGGTCCGGTTCCTCACCGCCGGCTTCAACCACCAGGCGTTCGTGCTGCGGTTCGAGCAGGACGGCCAGTCCCTCTACCCGCGGCTGGCCGAGGTCATCGACGGCTCGCCCGAGCTGCAGCGGCGGGTCAGGGTCGAGATCTACCGCCGGTTCGGCTACTTCCCGACCGAGTCCAGCGAGCACTCCGCCGAGTACGTGCCCTGGTTCATGCGCCACGACGACCAGATCGAGCAGTTCCGCATCTTCGTCGGCGACTACCTGGCCCGGTCCGAGGAGAACCTGCGCGAGCTGGAGTCCCTGCAGAAGGCCCTGGCCTCGGACGCGCCGCTCGACCTCGAGCCCAGCCACGAGCTCGCGTCGCTGTTCATCCACTCGCTGGAGACCGGCACCGAGCGTGAACTGCACGTGAACATCCGCAACGGCGGCCTGATCACCAGCCTGCCGGACGCGTGCTGCGTCGAGGTGCCCTGCGTGGTCGGGGCGGGCGGCCCCAAGCCGGTGCCGGTCGGCGTGCTGCCGCCGCAGCTGGCCGCGCTGAACCGCACCTTCCTCAACGTGGTGGAGCTGACTGTCCGGGCCGCGCTGGAGGAGTCCCGGGACCACGTGTACCAGGCCGCGCTGCTCGACCCGAACACCGCGGCCACGCTGACCACCGCGCAGACCGTGGCCATGTGCGACGAGTTGTTCGCCGCCCACCGGGACCTGCTGCCTGCCGCGTTCGCCGGCTGAGCCCGGGAGACTGGAGCTGTCATGCGTGCTGCCCCGCTCATCGCAGCGGTCGCCACGGCCGTGCCCCTGCTCACCGGGATCCCGGCCGCTGCGGCGACCGGGGCCGCGGCGGCTTCCGCCACCGCCAGCGCGGGCCCGCAGATCCCGCCGCCCGTCCACGAGGGCACGCTGCGGATCAGCGGCCAGCCCCGTGACGGCGCTCTGGTCACGGCGTCCGGCCTGGCCTGGCACGCACCCCGGCTGCCCCGCGGCATGAAGCTGCTCAGTTTCGAGGTCGCCTACACCTGGCAGAGCTGCGCGCCGGGCGGGCGGCACTGCGCCGCGGCGGCGGACTCGACGGCCACGCCGTTCGCCGCCCGCCAGTACCGCGCCGGGCACGCCGACACGGGCCGTCGGCTGCGGGTCACCGAGACCGCGGCCGAAGTGGTCCAGACGAAGGCGCGGGACTTCACGTTCCGGGTCCTCCGGCGCTCCGTGAGCCGGCTGGCCAGCGTCCCCGTCCGCGCGTACCGGCGGCATCTGCGCCCGGCTACTTATTTCCGCAACGGCACCCCGGAGAAGCACACCGCCTCGGCAGAAGAGTACTTCCAGGTCAGCGCGCCGCACTACAACGCCGGAGACAGCAAGCCCGTCCAGCAGTACCGGGTGGACCGGGGCCCGTGGCGGCCGATGCCAGCGAATCACGTCTTCTACACCGGGAAGCTGGCGGTCGGCCCGCACCAGGTGAGCGTGCGCACCGCGAACCGGGCGGGATCGACCGAGACCCGGTTCGGCTGGCGGGTCGTGCCGTTGCCCGCCCCGCTGGCCTGCCAGCCGCGCGCCGGGCAGCCCTGCTGGTACCCGCCGCACCTGGCCGCTGACCACAAGCCGATGCGCTGGGACTGGCAGATCGGCCTGACCACGCCGGTGCAGCGGACCGGCCGCCGCGCCGTGGACATGTATGACATCGACGGGTTCCTCAGCACCCGCGCGGAGGTCCACGCGATCGCGACCCGCTGGCAGGCCAGCACGCTCGCGCACCCGAAGACCGTCTGCTATCTGGACCTGGCCTGGGAGGACTACCGCCCGGACGCCAGCCCGTCGTCGCGGGGCGGCTATTTCCCGGCCGCCACGCTCGGCAACGTGTACTACGGCTACCCCGAAGAGCGGTGGGTCGACTTCCGGCAGCTGGACGCGCTCAAGCCGATGCTGCGCGAGCGGATCAGCATGTGCGCGCGGAAGGGCTTCTCCTCGGTCGAACTGGACGACATCGACAGCTTCGACCCGCCGTCCACCACCGGGTTCCGGCTCACGCCCGGCGACGCGCAGAACTACCTGGCCTACGCGTTCAACCTGATCCACCAGGACGGGATGACGGGGCTGTGGAAGAACTCGCCCTACCTGTCCTGGTGGGGGCGGAAGTACGCGGACGGGGCCGTGCTGGAGGAGTGCTACACGTACCACATGTGCTCCGCCGCCCAGCTGCGCGGCAGCAGCCAGTACGGGATCACCTGCACCGCACTGTCCGGCGCGACGCCGTGCGGCTGGGACGACTTCACCACGGACAAGACCACGGCGCAGCCCACCGGCAAGTGGGTGGGCGACGCTGAGTACGGGGCCGATCACTACGTCTGCAACCCCGGGCAGACCGGGCCGAAGTGCGGCGGCAAGCACGCGTTCGCGGCGTTCTGCCGGGCGGTGTATGACCCGCCCCTCGGGTTCGCGGCGGTCAAGTTCGACGTGGACCTGGACGGCAAGGTGTTCTACCCCTGTCCCAGCGGGTCCTGAGCCTGGACGCGGCCGTCCTCTAGCCTGAGCACCGAGTCGGCCAGGTCGATCAGCGCCTCGTCGTGCGTGGCGACCAGCGCCGTGATGCCCTCGGAGCGGACCACGGTCAGCAGCAGGCGCATGATCTGCCGCCCGGTCTCCAGATCCAGCTGGCTGGTCGGCTCATCGGCGATCAGCAGCTCCGGCCGTCCGGCCAGCGCCCGGGCGATCGCGATGCGCTGCTGCTGCCCGCCGGACAGCTCGCCGGGGCGGTGCGCGGCGTGCTCGGAGAGTCCCACGATGGCCAGCATGGTCGCGACCCGCTCCTCGCGGGCCCGCGACGGCATGCCGGTGATGCGCAGCGGGATGCCCACGTTCTCGGCGGCCGAGAGCATCGGGATCAGCCCGAAGGACTGGAAGATGAACGCGACCGTGCTGCGGCGCAGCGCGAGCCGCTCCCGCTCCGGCATCGCGGTCACGTCCTGGCCGGCTACCTCCAGGTGGCCGCTGGTCGGGGTGTCCAGGCCGCCGATGATGTTGAGCAGCGTGGTCTTGCCCGACCCGGATCGGCCGCAGACCGCGACGAGGTGGCCGCGGCGGACCGCGAACGACACGTCGCGGAGGGCCGGGACGGCGGTGTGCCCGCTGCCGAAGGTCCGGGAAATCCCGCGGACCGCGACCATCTCGGTCACGAGCCCGGCCTCTCCTGGTCGGGCCAGACGCCGATGTGGTCGGGCTCGTGCTCCAGCCGCACCCGGGCCTTCATGCCGAGCGCCTCGGTCATCTCACGCGGGAGCTGGACCCGGCCGGCCCGGTCCATGACCGCGTACTCGACGGCGTGCCGGGTGGCGTGGCCATGCTCGTCCGCGCTGTCGTGGCGCAGCGTCTCGCTGCTGGTCCGGCCGTCCCGGATGGCGATCGTGCGGCGCACCTCGGACGACACCGCCGGGTCGTGGGTCACCACCAGCACGGTCACGCCCAGCTCGGCGTTGGCGGTCTGGAGCGCCCCGAACACATCCCGCGCGGTCGCGCTGTCCAGCTCGCCGGTCGGCTCGTCAGCGAGCAGCACCTGCGGCCCGTTGGCGAGCGCGGTGGCGATCGCGGTGCGCTGCTGCTCGCCGCCGGACATCTGGGCCGGCTTGCGCCCGGCGCAGTAACCCACGCCCAGCATGTCCAGCAGTTCGTCCGCGCGCCGGGCCCGCGGCCGCCGCCGCACGCCGGCGAACCGCATGGGCATGATGACGTTCTGCCTCGCGGTCAGGTACGGGAGCAGGTTCCGGGAGGTCTGCTGCCACAGGAATCCGACCGTGGCCCGGCGGTAGCCGAGCCGCTCGCGGGATGTCATCGCGCCCAGGTCATGCCCGGCCACCCGGGCCCGGCCCGCAGTCGGGGTGTCCAGCCCGGCCAGGATGTTCATCAGCGTGGACTTCCCGCTGCCGGACGCGCCGACGATCGCGGTCAGCTCCCCGTCCGCGATCAGCAGGTCCAGTCCCTGCAGCGCCTGCACCTCGATCCCTTCCGCGGCGTAGATGCGTACCAGCCGGTCACACATGATCAGGGCGCCGTCGCCGTAGGAAGTCCGGGCCCGTTCGGCCTCGGCGCCCAGCTGGCTCAGCCCGGACGCGGCCGCGACGCCCGGGCGGTCAGCTGCTTCGGTCATGTGCCTCGCCTCCGGCTCATCCGCCTTCCCGCCTCTCCGCCTCTGTGCTCTTTCTCTTTCCCGCCGGCCCTATTCACCGGCCCGCTCGCCACCATCGGGCCTATTCACCGACCCGCAAGGCCTGCGTGGTGCCCCGGCCGCGGGCCAGCCGGTCCTGGATGGTGAGCGTCAGCCCGGCCAGGAGCAGCAGCGCGGCCGCCGCCACCACGATGGCCACCGGGTCCGCCCGCAGCGCGGCGTTCACCGGCATGCCGGTGAACGCGGCCAGATCCACGGCAGGCCCAACCAGCGGGACCAGCACCAGTGCGCACGCGGTCCCGCCCACGGCGGCGGCCAGGATCGCGGGCAGCATCTCCACCGCCATGATGCGCCGGGACTGGGACGGTTCCAGCCCCATGGTGGCCAGCCGGGCCAGCGTCTGCTCCCGCGAACGGGCGCTGAGCACGAGCGTCAGCACCAGGATGAGCAGGCTGAACGCCGCGGCCGCCGCGGCGCCCTGGGCAAAGGTGACGAACCCGCCGTGCGGCAGCGGCGCACCCGAGATGCTGGCCAGCACCCGCGAGCGCAGCGTGAGCTGAGCCCCGGGGACCGCCCGGCGGGCCGTGCGGCTCAGCGCAGCCTGGTTCAGCCGCGGGCCGACCAGGGCTTCCACCGTCGCGACCGGGGGGTGGCTCCCCAGTGCCCCCGAGGGCAGCACCGCGAACTGGCTGCCCGCCGGGACCCCCACGATGCTGGCCACGGTGCCGGCCACCCGGATACGCAGCTGGTGGCCGTCGACATACAGCCCGCTGCGCCGGCTCAGGATGGCGCGGGCGGCAGGTGAGATGAGCGCAGGCACCAGGCCGGGCGGCCCCGCACGGCTAGTCACGCCGCCGGCCCCGGTCCGGTGCAGCGCCAGCGCCGCCGCCGGGAAGGCGGGCCCGGGCCTGGCCGCGGCCAGCGCCGCGTACTGGGCCGGGTCCACGATGACGACGGCCAGCTGCAGGCCCTGCCCCGACGTTCCCTCGGCCACCGAGACGGCGGCCGAGCGCTCGACGCCCGGCACGCCGGTGATCTCGCGCTGGGCCGCCAGGGTGATCCCTGGTCCGTCGGCGGGCGCGGTGACGATGGCGTCGGCGCCGGTCGCCGACCAGGACGCTGACACGTCGGCGCGGGTCACCGCGCCGCGGGCCATGGCCGCGAACGCGATCACGGCGAACGCGAGGACGAGCGCGAACGCGGGCAGCAGGCTGGCCTGCGCCGCGTCCCGGCCCCGGGCGAAGCCGACCACCAGGACGACCCCGCGCCGGCGCCGGGTGAGCCAGGTGAGCCACCGCAGCAGCAGCGGGTAGACCCGCGTGATCAGCAACGCGATGGGGATCGCGGCGAGCACCGGAGCCGCGGCGGTGAACAGGTCGACCTGGCCAGGAGGGGGCAGTCCCTGCTGCCGGAGCAGGATCAGGCCGACGGCGGCCGCGCACACCAGCGTGGCGTCGGCCACCCAGCGCCGCGCGGAGGCGATCCGGCGGCGGGTGGCCGGGGCGGACCCGACGTGGCCGGCCCGGCGGGGCCGGTACCACCACACGGCCAGCAGCGGCGGCCCGGCCAGCGCGGCCAGGATGATCACGCCCGCCAGCCACCAGGCCAGCGACGAGGCCGGCCCGGGCGTGGCCAGGACGGCAGCGCCGACCCCGGCGGCCGCGGCCGGCAGCACCACCGCCGCCCCGCCCGCCAGGGCGGTCGTGGCCAGCTGCCGCAGCGAGCCGCCGCGGGCCCGCATCATGGTGAACTCGCCACGGCGGCGCTCGGCGACCAGCCGGGCGCCAAGCAGCACCACCACGGCCGCGATGACGGCGAGCGGCACGAACAGCAGCGACAGCACTCGCTGCACCGCGTCGTCGGTGGCCACGAAGGCCGGGAGCGTCGTGGCCAGGCCATCGCTGAGGCTGACCTGGATCGTGGCGGAGGGACCCGCCGCGGCGTTCAGGTTGGTGCTGACCGACGTGGCGGCGGGCAGGTAAGAGAGGCGCTGGAGTACCCCCAGGAGGCCGGCCGCCTGGTCAGCCGTGACGCCGCCCAGGGCCAGCGGGAAACTCCACAGCGCCCGGAGCGGCGTGGCGGTGCTGTAGCTCTGCAGGGCGGGCAGGTCGGCGGCGCTGACGAACGCGGCCGCACTCCAGTAGGGCGCGGAATCGGGTGATGGATAGGTCAGCTGGGGAGCCGGCGCGACCGGGTCAACGGTCCAGAACGACGAGCCGGCGTGCACCGGCCGGATGATCCCGGTGACCACCGCCAGCGGGCCGCCCGCCAGGATCCGGGAGCCGACCCGCAGGCCGAGCCGGGCCGCGGTCGCCTCGGTGACCGCGACCGCGATGGCCTTCGGCGGGACGTGCGGCGCCTCGCCGCCCGGCGGGGATCCGCTGACCAGCGTCGCGTTGCGCCCCAGCTCGCTCCGGTAGAGCAGTTCCAGCTGGGGGGCGGCCGTGGTGGTGGCTGCGGGCCGGCCCGCCACGGAGAACGGTGCCGAGCCAGTGACCATGCCGGACCAGTCCGCTCCGGGCGGGGCCAGGGGCAGGCCTTCGCGGCGCAGCCCGGCCCCGAGCTCACCGCGGGCCGACTCCAGCTGGGAGTCGTTCAGGTAGCCCTGGCTCAGCCCGGTGATTTCGGCGTCGGCCAGCACCGTGGTCGATGAGGAGGACGCGGCGTGGAAAGCCCGCTGCAAGACCTGGGTCCGGTAGCCCAGGCTGGCCCGGGGCACGGCGACCGCGACGAACGCGCAGACCGCCACCAGCATGGCCAGCGCCAGGCTGGCCGCGGCCCCGGTGCCCGCCACGGTGGCCCACGACGCCGTGACCCGGCCGCGGAGCGCCGGGCCAGCTGGCCTCAGCCTGGCCTTCATCCAGCCTCCCCGGCGCGCAGCCCGGCGGCCGGGTCGGGCCGTACGACGGCGGCCACCCCGGCCACCAGGACGGGCACGGCCGCGATGCCGAGGGCCAGCCACGCTATCCAGCCCAGCGGGATCACCACGAGCACCGGCGGGAATGGCGCGCTCGCCCCGGTCGTCAGCGTGACCGCGGGGACCAGCAGGTAGGCCAGGACGACGCCGATCGCCGCGCCCGCGGCCGCGCCGGGCAGGACGAGCATCAGCTGTTCCAGGCACAGCTGACCCGCCCGCGCGGCCCGGCCCACGCCGAGCGCCGCGAGCAGCGCACTCTGCAGTTGCCGCTCCCGGACCGCGGCGACCACGCTGACCACGAACCCGACGACGGCCAGCAGCGCGGCCGCCACCAGGATCACCAGCAGCGAAAGCTGCGGGACGTTGGGCAGTGGGTCGCTGAGGAGCCGGGCGGCCGATCCTGCCCGGCTGGCCACGGTGGCCCCGGCTGGCAATCCCGGCGGGACATGGCCATGGGCCGTGGTCAGCCACCACTGGGTGGCCGGCAGCGGCTGCTGCGCTTGCGCCGCGAGGACCTGCTGCAGCCAGGCCAGGTCAACCAGCACCACGGGGCCGGCACTTCCCGCGCCGGGGAAGGCACGGACCCCGGCCACCAGCCGGACGGGCACGTTCGTGTTACCGACCGGCAGCGGGATGGTCTGGCCGACGTGGGCCCCGGCCGCGGCCAGGAACGCCCGGGTCACCACGGCCGGGACGGGCAGGCCAGGCGACCCGGCGGTGAGGGCCAGCTGCCCGGTGACGGGAAGCACGGGGCCGCCCCGGACCTGGACGAGATTCCCCGCCCCGGGCCGGAACGTCAGCGTGGCCGCCGCCGGGCTGGCCCGCCACGAGGCGACGGCCGGCTGGATGCCCTGGGCCAGCCGCGGATCGGCGAGAGCCGCGGAGGACGCCGCGGCATGCCACCGGCCGAGCTGGCCGGGCCCGGCGAAGGCGGCGGGGAAGCTTCCGGAGTTGCGCGCCGAGACGGCCAGGCCGCGGAGGTCCACCACCGCGGGGACGTCCGCGGCGCGGCGTTCGGCGCGCTGCGCCGCCTGCTGGGCAGCCACGGTGCGGTACGGGGGGGCCGGGAACTCCGGCAGCCGGTAGCTCAGCGACACGCCCAGGAGGCGCAACGGGTAGGCCGGCCGCCCGGTGGCCGCCCGGTCCCCTGAGCCCGGCCGCACGGCACCGGACAGCCCGATCACCAGCTCGTGGTAGCGGCCGTCGGCGGGCAGCTGGCCGGCCGGAACGGAGTAGACGGTGCCCGACGCGTCCTGCACGGACAGGCTGGCCGACAGCGCCCCGACGTGGCCACTGCGGGGCGGCCGGACCCGGGCGCCGAGCTGCACGCGGGCGGGCCGGCCGGGCAGGGCCAGCCCGGGGCCGGCGGCGCCCGGGGTGATGCGTTTCCACAGGACGGCCGGCGGCAGGGCGGACAGGTCGGGCCGGAGCAGCACGGTGCGGGCCGCTTTCGTGGCGTCCAGGGCCACGACGTCGAACCCGCTGTTGACCGGGGCGGCGGCCATGGCGGTGCGGACGCCGCGGGCCTGGGCTATCGCGCTGCCGCGGCTAAGCGGAAGCGGCGCGGGCAGGGTCACGGTGGCGTCGGATCCGGCGGCGAAGGCCGCCTGGTCGAGCTGGGACTGCCGCCAGCTCTGGTGCTGGGCCAGCACGAGGGTGCCGGTCGCCACGGCCAGCACCACGAGCAGCACCGGGCTTCCTTCCCGGACGGCGCGCCTGCTGACCTGCCAGCTGGCCAGGGCGGCGGCGAGGCGGCGGCCGCGGCTGCTCAGCCCGTCCAGCAGGCGGGCGGCCGCGGGCAGGATACGCAGCGGGAGGAGGCTGATCCCGGCCAGGGCCACCGCCGGGGCGACGGCCAGGACGGGGTCGATGCCGAGGGTGCCCCCGGTCAGCCGGGGGGCGGCCGAGTAGCGGCGCAGTTCCCACAGGGCCAGTACCCCCAGGCCGATCAGCGCGGCGTCCAGGCCGGCCCGGGCCGCGGCAGCCAGCACGGCCTGGCGGCCCCGTCGCTGCCGGGCCACGCCCGGGGTGGCCGGCCGCAGCGCGGGCCATGCGACGACGATGATCACCCCGGCCACGATGACCGCTGCGGGCCACCACGCACCGGCGGCGACGCCGCTGCGCACCATGCCCGGCAGCCCGCCCGGGGCCCGGGCGCCGGGCAGCCCGCCAGCCGCCAGGAGCCGCGCGGCCAGGTAACTGCCCGCCACGATCCCGGCCACCGCGCCGGCCAGCGCGAGCAGGGCCGCCTCGGCCAGGGAGGCCCGCACCAGCTGCCCGCGGGCCACCCCGCGGGCTGACAGCAGGGCGGTTTCCTCGTCGCGCTGGCTGGTCAGCAGCCGGGCGGACAGTGCGGCCGCCGCCGTGGCCAGCAGGAGCAGCTGCAGCGAACCGATGAGCAGCAGCGACCGGGACACGACCAAGCTGCTGGCCAGGGCGGACAGTACCTGCGGCAGGCCGGTGGTCACCTGCAGGCCGCCCAGGCCCTGATTGCGCCGCAGCGAGGAGACCAGTGCGTTCAGCCTGTGCCCCAGGCCGGCCACGCGGCCTGGCGGGATCCGGCCGGTGTCTACCGTGACCAGCCAGGACGCGGCGCTGACCGGAAGGCCGCCGGGCCCGAGCGCGGAGGGACTGACCAGCATCGGCCCGTAGGTGACGAACGTGCCCTGGACCAGCTTGCCGGCGGTGCCGAGCAGGCTGAGCCGCCAGTACGCCCCGGCCGGGTCACGCGGCCGGAACAGGCCGGTCACTCGCAGCCGGACCGGGGTCCCGGTCAGGCTGTCGCGCAGCACGAGGACCTGCCCGACGGGAAGATGGAGCAGGCCCGCGGTGGACACGGGCAGCGCCACGGCGAGGGGCGCCCCGGGCCGGCGGGGGCCAGGCCAGGCGCCCGCGGCCAGCACGGCGTGCGCCCGGACCCCGCCGAGTGCCGCCGCCTGGATCAGCGGAGCCTGGCTCGCGCCGTGCGGCGTGGGCAGCGCCAGCTGATCGGACCAGCGGCCGCTGGCCAGCGTGAAGGGCACGCCGCCCAGGGCCGAGCGGACCGAGGCGCTGATGATGGTCTGGTCGGCCTGGGCCCTGGCCGCGCCGATCTGGCCGCTGACCAGGATCGGGGTGGCGGGCGCGGCGGCCAGCCGCTGGTGGATGGCCGCCGGGAGCGCCCGGACGCCGAAACTGGCCAGCCCGGTCGTCACGGTCACCGCGATGAAGATGGCCAGTAGCAGGCTGGCGGGCAGCAGCGGCGCGGACCGGGTGCGCCGCAGCACAAACATCACCCGGGACCCGCGCGCCGCCCCGCTACCACCGGGCCGGGCGGCCGCATCGTGCACGTCCGTCCCCGAGCTCCGGCTCATGGTCTGACGCTACGCACCTGGCCCAGGCGCACCAGGTCTCGGGGACGATCGGTTACCCGTTTGGCGCGGAATCGTTGTCAAGGCCCGGTTCACCGGCCCGGGGTACGGCCGGCTCGGGGGGCCTGCCGCCGTCGACCGGCGCTTCTGGACGCCCGCTGGCCAGGGCGGCTGCCTGGTCGCCGGCCATGACCCCGGGCGGCGGGCTGGCCGGTAGCTGCCCGTTTTCCCACGGGCGGACCCGGGCCAGCCAGTACCCCCCGCCGCCCAGTGCCACCACGCAGAGGATCCAGCCGAGCGCGGTCGTGCCCACCCCCACGTACTTCAGGCCCGACGCGAAGATGACGAACGTGATGATGGGCCTGATGTACCGGTCGGGCGCCCTCGACGAGAGGTAGGACCCGATCAGCACGGCGGGCACGCTGCCGACCACCAGCGAGGCGGTCACCCCGAACTGGACCGTGCCGAAGATCAGGGCGCCCAGGGCGGCCGCCGCGGTGAGCGGAACCGCCTGGGTCAGGTCGGTGCCGACCAGCTGCCCGGCGCTGAGCATCGGGTAGAGGAACAGCAGCAGCACGATCATCAGCGACCCGGACCCGACCGAGGTCAGGCCCACGATCACGCCGCCGATCATCCCGATGAGGATGGTGGGCACCGGCCGCACGTTGATCTTGTGCACCGTGCCGATCCGCTGATTGCCGGATCTGCGGTCCAGGATGTAGCGGAACACCATCGCCGCTGCCCCGACCAGCAGGGCCACCCCCAGGAAGAGCTCGACCTTCTTCTGCTGCGCGGAACTGCCGCCGAGCAGATGCAGCAGGTAAGCACCCACGAACGCCATCGGCACCGAGCCGATCACCATCCAGCCGACCAGGCGCAGGTTGACCGTGCCCTTGCGCAGGTGCACCGCAGCGCCGACGGGCCGCATCAGCACGGCGGCGACCAGGTCACTGGAGATGGCGGCGGACGGCTTCACCCCGAACAGCAGGATCAGCATCGGCGTCATCAGGGCGCCCCCACCCGCCCCGGTCAGCCCGACCAGGAGCCCCACGACCGCACTGCCCAGGACGATGTAGGGGTTCAGGGTCATCGCTGGCTCATCTTTCTCCCGGGCGCCTCGGTAATTCCTATTAACAGAGATTCAAAATATAGGCATTGCCCGGCGGCGGGGAAGAAGGTCGCGGCAAAAACGAAGACCCCAGGAAAGCGGCACCTTATTGCCTATAATTACAAACAACTTAATAGGAATATGGCCGGCCGGGGAAGTCTTTATCGGCGCTCCTGAGCGGCGCGTACATAGGCCCCATAGGCCCCATAGGCCACGCGCGTCCCGCCAGCCCGGCGCGCCGGGCTGGCGGGCATGATCAATGGAGGTTTGCTGTAGTCAGGTGTGCACCATTCCTTCATTCACTTCCCCGGCCATGCTCCTGCCGCCGCGCCGTGCAGCGGCCCCTCGACTGCAGGCACGCCCAGCGGCAGGCACGCCCAGCGGCAGCGGACCGTCAGCCGCAGCGGACCGTCAGCGCACGGGCGCGGGGTTGATGCCGGTCAGGATCAGGTGCCCCGCGTCGACCGGGATCGTGACCCCGGTGACCTTGGCCGCGAGATCGGAGTTGAGGTACAGCGCGGTGTCCGCGATGACCTGGGGGTCCATGAACGTGGTGCCCTTCAGCGCCGCGAAGTGGTAGCCGCCCTCCATCATGTCCGCCTCGGTGCCCCCCGGATGCCCGGCGAACATGTCCCAGGCGCCCTGGTGGTCGGTCATCGGGGTCTTGATCGCGCCCGGGTTGATCGAGTTGCACCGGATCCCGTACGGCGCGAGCTCCAGCGCGATGTTCTTCATGAGCCCGATGACCCCGTGCTTGGCCGACACGTAATGCGCGTAGTTCAGGCCGGCTTCCAGGCCGTTGGTCGACGAGGTGATCACGATGGAGCCGCTCTGCCGCTCGATCATGTGCGGCGCGACGGCCTTGGCCGACTTCCAGACACCGGTGAGGTTGACGCCGATCATCTCGTCCCACTGGTCCTCGGTGAGCTCCCAGAACGGTGCCTGGGTCCAGATGCCCGCGTTGGCGATCAGGATGTCGATCTTCCCGAACTCCGCGATGCCGCGCGTGACCGCCTGGTCGAGCTCCTGCTGGGAGCGGACATCGGCCTTGATGGCCAGGGCACGCTTGTCGTACGCCTCGATCTGGGCGACGGTCTCGTCCAGGTCCGACTGGGTCGCCATCTTGTAGGGGACGGTCTCCATCTGGTCCGCGATGTCGACGATGATCACGTCGGCACCCTCGCGGGCGCAGGTGACCGCGTGGGCACGGCCCTGGCCGCGCGACCCGCCGGTGATGAGGGCGGCTTTGCCGTCGAGCATTCCCATGACTGTTCAGCAACCTTTCCTGAGCGTGGTGTTCGTGCGGCGGGCGGTCATCAGAGCTGGCCGCCGGCGTCGACGACGTGGGTGATGCCGGTGACGTACCGGCCCGCGTCGGACACGAGGTAGAGGATCGCGTTGGAGATGTCGGCGGGCTCCAGCGCGGCGACCGGGAGCTTGTTCAGCGTGCGCGCGGCCACCTCGAAGTCCTCCCGGGTCGGGTTCTCCAGATCCGGGCGGAACAGCCGGTAGGTCGGCTCGTTGAGGATCATGTCGGTGGCCACCGTCGTGGGGTGGATGGTGTTGACCCGGATGCTGTGCGGGGCCAGCTCCTTGGCCATCACCTTCATGAGCATGACCAGGCCCGCCTTGGCGGCGGAGTAGTGCGCCGTGTTCTCGTTGGCGTAGATCGCCGCCAGCGAGCTGGTGATCACCACGGAGCCGCCGCGCCCGCCGCGGATGATGTGCGGGACCGCGGCCCGGATGGTCTTCCACTGGCCGGTCAGGTTGATCTCGATCATCTCGTCCCAGACCGCCTCGTCCATCTCGAGAGTCGGCGCCGGGGTCGAGATGCCGGCGTTGGCCAGGACGATGTCGAGCCTTCCCAGCTCGGCGACCCCCTGATCGACCGCGGCCGTCAGCGCTGCGAGGTCGCGGACATCGGCCTGGGTGGCGATGATGCGCCGGTCCAGCGCCTCGACTTCCTTGACCGTCGCGGCCAGATCGTCAGGGGTGGCCATCGGGTACGGCACCGTCTCGGCCTGGGAGCAGATGTCGACGGCGATGATGTCGGCGCCCTCGCGGGCCAGGGTCAGCGCGTGGCTGCGCCCCTGCCCGCGGGCGGCTCCGGTGATGAAGGCGACCTTGCCTTCGAGTAGTCCCATCGTGGGTACTTCCTTCCTCAGTGTTATCGGTCAGTCAGCGATCAGCCAGCCCGGCAGGCACTGGACCAGCGCCTCGACCAGTTCGTCCGTGCCTGGCCGGCCGGGCGGACCGGACAGCCACGCGCTGATCACGCCCAGCACCCCGCCCGCCAGGAACCGGGCCGTGATCACGGGGTCCGCGGCTGCCGGGCGCACGTCCATCCGCTCTAGGGCCTCAACGGTCCGTTCGGTGAAGGCCTCCGTGATGGCCTGCACCAGCTGGGGCGCGGCCCCGGGACCGAGCAGCCGCGCGTAGGAGGCACGGCGCGCGTCCACGAACCCGGCGATGTCCCGCAGCGCCCGCCGGCTGGCATCGGCCCCGGACACGCTGTGCCGGGAACGCATGACGATGTCCGCGTTGCCGACCACGTCGAACAGCTCGCTCAGCGCGTGGATGGCCAGGTCCTCCGGGGACGCGAAGTGGCTGTAGAACGACGTGCGGTTCACGCCGGCCGCACGGGCCAGGGCGCTGACCGACATCTTGCTCGGGTCGGAATCGAGCACCGCCTCGTTGAAGGCGCAGATCAGCTTCTCGCGGGTCCGGACGGCACGGGGATCATTGTTTTCGATCATGGAACGCCGGCGAGCGGCGTCCTGACCAGCAGCTTGATCGTTCACGTCCCCTAAACTAGCTCTAACGGACACCTGTCGTCTAGTGCTGCGGGACGGGTATTAAACTGAGTACTCAGTCAGGGCGACGCGCTCGCCGCCCGTGGATCTGGCCCCGTGCTAGTGAACAGGGATGATGAAGTGGTGAGGCAGATGAGTGGTCGGGTGGCAGGCAAGGTCGCGCTGATAACGGGGGCGGCCCGGGGACAGGGCCGGGCGGACGCACTGCGCCTCGCCGAGGAGGGCGCCGACGTGATCGTGGTGGACGTGTGTGCACCGCTGCCCAGCGTCCCCTACGACTCGGCGACCCCGGAGGACCTGGCCGAGACGGTCAGCCTGATCGAGAAGACCGGGTGCCGGGTGATCTCCGGCGTCGTGGACGTCCGCGACCTGGACAAGCTGCGCGCGATCGTCGACGACGCCGTCCGGCAGCTGGGCCGGCTGGACGTGGTCGTGGCCAACGCCGGGATCTGCGTGCCGAAGCCGTGGGATCAGGTGACCCCGCAGATCTACGAGGACACGATCAGCACGAACATCACCGGCACCTGGAACACGGTGATGGCCGCCGCGCCGCACCTGGTCAAGGCGGGCGGCGGATCGGTCATCCTGATCAGCTCGGCGGCGGGACTGAAGGTGCAGCCGTTCATGGTGCCGTACACGACGAGCAAGTTCGCCGTGCGGGGCATGGCCAAGGCCTTCGCGGCCGAGCTGGGCCAGCACCATATCCGGGTGAACAGCGTTCACCCCACCGGCGTGAACACCCCTATGGGCTCGGGGAACATGCAAGCCGAGATCGGGGCGGCGATCGCCGGATACGACCGGCTGGGCGCGATGTTTATCAACATGCTGCCAGTGGAGAGTACGGAGCCTGAGGACGTCGCCGACACCGTGCTCTTCCTCGCCTCAGACGAGTCGAAATTCATTACCGCACACGAGATCGCGCCGGACGCCGGCGTTACGGAGTTCTGAGATGGCCAGCACGAGAACGTGGTTCGAGACGGTCGCCGAAGCCCAGCGCCGCGCCAAGCGGCGGCTGCCGAAGTCGGTGTACATGGCCCTGGTCGCTGGCGCGGAGGCCGGGGTGACGATGAACGACAACGTCGGCGCGTTCTCCGAACTCCGATTCCGGCCGCACGTGGCGGACCTGCCGGCGAGCCGCGAGCTGGCTACCACCGTGATGGGCCAGGAGGTCAGCCTGCCGGTACTGCTCTCGCCCACCGGGGTGCAGGCCGTCCACCCGGACGGCGAGGTGGCCGTGGCCCGGGCCGCGGCCGCCGCGGGCACCGCCATGGGCCTGTCGTCGTTCGCGTCGAAGCCTGTCGAGGAGGTCGGGAAGGTCATCGACAAGCTGCTGTTCCAGAGCTACTGGGTGGGCACCCGTGAGGACATCCTGGCCCGGGCCGAGCGCGCCCGGGCGGCCGGCGCCAGGGGCCTGATCGTCACCCTGGACTGGGTGTTCGACTCCCGCCGCGACTGGGGCAGCCCGTGGATCCCGGAGCACCTGAACCTCGAGGCCATGGTGCGGCACATCCCGCAGGTCGCGATCAGGCCGACCTACCTGGCCCGCTGGATCCGCAGCGGCTCCCTGCCCGACCTGGGCGTGCCCAACCTGGGCGCTCGCGACGCGCAGATCCCCACGTTCTTCGGCGCGTACGGCCAGTGGATGGGCTCGGCCCCGCCGACCTGGGAGGACCTCGCCTGGCTGCGGGAGCAGTGGGGCGGCCCGTTCATGATCAAGGGCATTACCCGGCCGGACGACGCCCGGCGCGCGGTCGACATCGGGGCCACCGCGATCTCGGTATCCAACCACGGCGGTAACAACCTCGACTCCACGCCCGCCACCATCCGCTGCCTGCCCGGCGTGGCCGACGCGGTCGGCGACCAGATCGAGGTGCTACTGGACGGGGGCATCCGGCGGGGCAGCGACGTGGTCAAGGCCCTGGCCCTGGGCGCGCACGCCGTGATGATCGGCCGGGCCTACCTGTGGGGCATGGCCGCCGGCGGCGAGCGCGGCGTCACCAACGTGATCGAGATCCTGCGCCAGGGGATCAGCGAGACGATGCTGGGCCTGGGCAAGGCCTCCATCCGCGACCTGTCACCCGACGACGTGATCGTGCCTGACGGGTTCGCGCTCGACCGCAAGCTCTGAGCGGGGAACGCGGGAACGGAGCAGCCCCATGGGCGGTGAGCAGGCACCGGGCGAGCGGACACCGGGTGACCGCACGGCCCGCGGCCGCATCCTGGCCGCGGCCGAGCGGCTGTTCGCTGAGCGCGGCTTCGACCACAGCTCGACGGCCCTGATCGCGGCGGAAGCACGGGTCCCGCAGGGCCTGATCTTCTATCACTTCAAGACGAAGATGAAGCTGCTGCTGGCCGTGATCCGCGAGGACCAGGCCACTCTCCTGGACGGCCTCCTCCCGGCGGCCGCCCCGGACGCCGGCCCGGGGGACGAGGGGCTGCAGCAGGCCGTGGCGGAGCTGTGGCAGCACCTGTCCGCCGTGCTCGGCGAGCCCTCCCCGGTCCGGAAGATCATCATCCAGGAACTTGCCGCCCACCCGGAGATCCGGCTGCGCGCCCTGGAACTGCACGAGCAGATGTCCGCGCTGGTCGCCCGCTACCTCGCGCAGGCCAGCCAGCATCCGGGTGACCCTCTGCCCGAGCATGAGGCGGCCGCCCGGCTGCTCACCATCGCGGCCGGGATGGCTCCCCTGCTCGGCGAGCCCAGTCTCTCGCTGATCCCGCCCGGCGCCCTCGCCCGGCTGATCAGCGACGGCCTCCAGCCCCGGCGGACGGCCGGCGCCGGACGGCTAGGCAGCCCCTAGCCGTCCGGGGGATGTGGCCAGCTCCCCCGCCGGGAAGCCTCGTTCCTGGGGGTATCCCGCCTGCCGCGGTGGCTGCGGCGGCGCCCGGCGGCCTGGAGCCGCCCTCCCACCCGGCCGCGGCGCCTCAGCGGAGGTGGCGCCGGAAGAAGCTGAAGATCTTCTCCCAGCCGTCCATCGCGGCCTGGGGCCGGTACATGGGGGCGTGGTAGTAGAAGAAGCCGTGCCCGGCGCCGTCGTATCGGTAGAACTCATACGACTTGCCGTGCCGGTCCAGCTCCGCTTCGAGCTGGTTCACCTCGTCGGGCGGCGGGTGCGTGTCGTCGTTGCCGAAGAGGCCGAGCACCGGGGCCGAGAGCTGGCTGATGTAGTCGATCGGTGCCACCGGGCGGGCCTCGGACAGCTGGTCTTCGCTCATGACCACGCCTCCTCCCCACAGGTCGGCGACCGCGTCGAAACCAGGCGTCCGGGACGCGGCCAGCAGGGCATGACGGCCGCCCGAGCAGGTGCCGATGATCCCGGCCTTCCCGTTGCTGGACGGGAGGGCCTTCAGCCACTGGAGCGCGGCGGCGCAGTCGGCCACCACGCTGTCGTCAGGTACGCCGCCGCGGGACCGGACCGTGGCCGCGACATCGTCGGGGGTGCCGTGGCCGAAGCGGCAGTAAAGGTCGGGGCAGAGGACCGTGAACCCGTGCCGCGCGAGCCGTTCGCAGAACTCCCGGTAGAACTCGTCCCAGCCGGGCAGGTGGTGCACGGCCACGATCGCCGGCCCTGCCTCCTGGGACACCGGGCTGGCCAGATAGGCGTGAATGTCCTGCCCGCCGCCACCGGGATAGGTGATCACCTCGGTGGTGATGCCCGCGGGCGCGTCGGTGCGGAACGAATTCCACTCGGCTGCTCCGGTCATCGCGCCACTCCGCTCATCCCACCGGGCCTCTCCGGGTGACCATGCCGGCCACTGCTGCGTAGGGGGCTTCAACGGGAGCCAACCCTAGCCCGGACCTGCCCGCAGCGGTATCCCCGGCTCACTGCCGAGCAGAACCAACGGGGGCCGGTTCCTCACGACGGGCACCGCGGCGAGCGAGCCCATCCCGCTCGCCGCGCGCACGGGAAAGACGTCCACGCGGCCCGCGGCCTGCACGACGGCTCTCTCGTAGAATGAGGCTGATGGATACGCCGAAGCCGCCGCCCAGCGCCGGCCCTGTGGACCCCGACGACGAGCCGGTCCTGCCCGCGAAGAGCCGGGAAGATACCGACGCCGGCTGGGGCGAGCCGGCCGAGCCGGACGACGACGAGCGCCTGTACCGGGACCGGCCGCCGCACTGGGATTCCCTCTAGCGGGCAGCGGGACCCGGGTCAGGCCGGCCGACCCGCCAGATCACACTGGTCCGCCGGCGGGATAACCAAACCTCGCCGGAATGCGCGGGCACGGAGCGGCCAAAGTCAATGCCAGAAGAGAAAGCATGACGTTTGGATATGCCGGCCTGGCGGTCAAGCAGGAATGGGCAGCGCACCACGCGGCTGGGTCAGATCAGGCGATCTGGACCTACCACATAAAGGGCCTGGGCGTGGTATGGCTGAGCACCGCGTCCAGGCCTGCCGGGTGAGCAGGACTAAGCGCGTGATGATGTGTGCTGGCCTGGGCCGGGGTCTCGCTGACGTGCCCCGGCAGGGCCAGGACGAGGGCGACGATGCTACCCAGGGTGAAGGCCAGGACGAGAATCCCGCGCATCGCCCGGCCGCGGGAGATTCTCGCCGGGGCGCGGTGAGCACCGCCTGCCAGCCCGCCAGCCTGCAGGATGCTGTGCCTTAACGACCTATGATTCTTCATAGTAGAATGTCCCTTATTGGTGACTTAGACATCGGGCCATCTGCGAGTGCGAAACTACACCTCAATCCGTCACCAGATATGCCATTCGGAGTAATCCAGGCAATAACCCCAGGTGCATGACAGGGGCCCCGGCAGGGGCGTGATCAACGTCCCGGCGCATCCGCGGCCGGAAGCCCTGCCCCAGAGGCCGGGCCGGCGGCGGCGCCCTCCGGACGCGTCATGCGCCACGCGGGTCCGCACCGTACCGGCCGTCACTCGGCGCTAGGCAGGTACACCCTGCCCCACCCGCCGCATTGCTCCACTCTCACGTCAGGGAATTGCGGCATTCTGGGCCCAATAAGCCGTTGACATCTGCAATATGCACGGCAATTTGCAGCGCTCTACTCAGGCGGGACGCGGATCATTACCCTCCCCTTCTAATTGTTCCAGGATTCGCATGAGAAGACCGCATAAGGGGTATCAGCGCGATGGGACGTTTACAACTACATCTCTTTCGGTCGCCAGCCAGCGGACTGATCCCGCGGGCTGCCAGAAGGACCAAAGGCGATCATGGAATTTCGGGTGCTCGGGCCGATTGAACTTTGGTCGGCTGGACAGCAATGTGATCTTGGATCGACCAGGTTGCGATGCGTCCTGGCCATCCTCGCGCTGACGCCGCGCACATTAGTGCCGACGGACGTTCTCATTGACCGGGTCTGGGATACGGATCCTCCGCCTAAGGCGCGGGAGAGCCTTTCGGTCTACATCACGCGGCTCCGGGCGGCACTCCGGCAGGCTATTGGTGAGAGCGTCCGGCTGACGGGGCACGACAGCGGCTACGAACTGCATGTGGACCCGGACGCGATCGACCTGCACCAGTTCCGCCGCCTGCGCCGCCAGGCGGACGCATTGACCGCGAACGGCGACGCCGAGCGGGCCGCCGCGCTGCTGCGCGAAGCGGACCGGCTGTGGCGCGGCCAGGCGTTCGCGGGGATCCGCGGCAACTGGGTGGCGCGGATGCGTGACAGCCTGGAAGAGGAACGCCGGGCGGCCATCCTGAAGCGCATCGAGTGCGAGCTGGAGCTCGGCCGGCACGCCGACGTGGTCGGCGAGCTACGTCATCTGCTGGCCCAGTACCCGCTGGATGAGGCGTTCATGGCCCAGCAGATGACGGCCCTCTACGGAAGCGGCAGGCCGGGTGAGGCCCTCAGCCTCTACCGGGAAATCCGCGGCCGCCTGCACGAGGAACTGGGCACGGAGCCGGGACCGCTGCTGTCCGAACTGCACCAGCGAATCCTGCGGCACGATCCCCAGCTGGCCGTGCGGCCCGCCAGCGTGGGCCAGGGCCGGATGTCTCATCCGGACACGCTTCCGCCCGAGACGGCGGAATTCGTGGGCCGCAGCGAGGAACTCGAGCTGCTCACCCGGGAGCAAGGGGACACCCCCCAGGTCAACGTGATCGAGGGGATGGCCGGGGTGGGGAAGACCGCGCTGGCGCTCCAGGCGGCCCGCGCCGTGTCCGGGCGGTACCCGGACGGGATGTTCTACCTCAACCTCCATACGCACGACCCGGGGCACCCGTCGCTCGGTGCGGACGAGGCGCTGCACCGCCTGCTCCGGATGCTGACCGCGCCGGCCACCCAGATCCCCGACGCCGTCGGTGAGCGCGCCGCGCTCTTGCGGGCGCAGCTCAGCCGCCGCCGGGCCATCGTGATCCTGGACGACGCCGGCCAGCACGACCAGATCGGCCCGCTCCTGCCCGCGGCAGGCCGGTGCCTGATCCTGATCACCACCCGGCGCACGTTCCCCGGCCTGGAGGGTGCCCGGGAGCTGACCCTGGACGCGCTGCCGGTGGACGACGCGATCACGCTATTCCAGAAGGTCGCGGGGCCCGCCACTGCCCACGACGAGGGGGAGGCCGCCATGGCCGTACGGCTGTGCGGGCGGCTGCCGCTCGCGATCCAGCTCGCCGCGGGCCGCCTCGCGCAGGACTATCCGCCCCGGCTCGGCGAGCTGGTCGAGGAACTCTCGCAGTCCCCCGCCCGCTCGGGTGACGCCGGCTCAGCCAGCCCGGAGGTCATGTCGGCCTTCGACCTCGCCTACAGGTCCCTGGAACCCGGTCACCAGCGGTTCTTCCGGCAGCTGGGCGTGAGCCCGTGCGCTCACATCAGCCTGCAGGCCGCGGCCGCGCTAGGCGGAGGCACCCTCCCCGAAGCGGAAGAGGCCCTGTCCGCCCTGCTCGACCATCACCTGCTGACCCGGGCCCCGGCCGGCCAGTTCCGTTTCCACGACCTCATCCGCGGATACGCCGCCATGCGCGCGGCACGCGAGGATTCCCGCTCTGAGCAGCGGCAGGCCGTCGGCAGGCTGCTTGACTACTACCAGCGCACCGCCGATGAGGCTGACCTGTTCCTGCACCCGTTCCGCCGCCGGAATCCGGAAGCGGGCCCTCATCCGGCGGCCGCGGGTGCCGCCCTGAGCACCCGGGAAGACGCGGCGGGCTGGCTGGAATCGGAGTGGCGCAACATCCTGCAAGCGGCGCGCTACGCGGGCCGGCACGAGTGGAAGGACAAGTGCGCCGATCTCACCCACGCCCTCGCGGGCTTCATGGAAGTCAGGGCCTACTGGGACGAGGCTATCGCCGCCCACACCATCGCCCTGCAAGCCAGCCGGGACCTCGCTGACCCAGCCCGCGCCGCCCGGGCGTCACTGGAACTGTCCGAGGTGAGTCAGCAGACGGGCCGCCATGAGGCAGCCCTGCCCCTGGCCGAGGACGCCGCCGCGATCTACCGCTCCCTTACCGACCGGCGAGGCGAGGCGGAGGCCCTCGACCAGCTCGGCATGGCCCATCAGCGCGCGGGACGTTCCGGTGAGGCCCTCGCCTATTTCCACGAAGCCAGGATTCTCTACGGCCACGCGGGGGACCAGCATGGCGTGGCCAACACGCTGAGCCACTCCGGGCTCACCTCCTGGCATCTCGGGCGTTATCCCGACGCACTGCAGCATCTGCATGAGGCACTCTCGGTCTACCGTGGGGTCGGCGACAGGCGCGGCGAGGCGAAGACGCTGAATAATCTGGGCCGGATGCAGCTGTATCTCGGCTATCACCGGGACGCACTCGAGGGATACCAGAAGTCACTGGAGATATTCACCCAGATAGGCGGGGCGCAGAACGAGGCGATCCTGTATCACAACATCGGCGCCGTCTACCATTACAAGGGCAGTTACGAAGAAGGGCTCAATGCTTACGGGCGCGCCCTCGTCATCTACCATGAGATCGGCGATCTCCCCCATGAAGCCGATGTCCTCAACGACATAGGCACCCTGTACCAGAACGCGGAGCGCTACGACGAGGCGCTGGTCTGCCATGAGAAGGCGCGAACGATCGCCGAGGAGATCGGAAACCCGTCCCAGCAGGTGACCGCCCTTCGCGGGATAGCCGGTGTGCAGCGCGGATCCGGCCGCTACGGCGAGGCTTTCGAGAATTACCAGACCGCGCTGCGGCTGTCCCGGGAGATCGTGGATCCCTACGAGGAAGCCAAGATCCTCGAGGGAATCGCGGAAACAACGCTCAGCACCCGGCGCCCGGAGGCCGCGCGGATCGCCCTGCGGCAGGCGCTGGACATCTTCGAGCGCCTCGGCGTGCCCGAGGCCGAGTCGGCGCGGATACGCATCGAGGCCATCGATCCCGCCTTCAGCGGCACTGCGTAGGCTACGCGGCGCCCGGGTATCGCAGGCCTGCCCGCAACGCCGGGGCCGTCCGTAACACGCCCGGCTGGGCCGTGGGCCGGCCCCTGACACGCCCGTCTGGGCTGTGACCTGCACGGCAAGAGAGGCATCAGGGCGGCTGCAAGCTGCCCGCCCGGGTGGCCAGCGCACGCTGGGAGCGCAGTTCCGGCCGCGGGCACCGCTGGCCGCCAGCCAACGAAGGGCGCCTCTCATGCGGGTGCACGCGCGGCCAAGCGACGGCCGGTGAGACACCTCCTGTCCCCCGCGATGTGGGGCCTCCTGGCCGGGCTGACCGGCCTGGCCGGCTATGTCCCGTACCTGCGGGACGCCTGGCGGCGGACCAGCGACCCTGACCCGGCGGCCTGGCTGATCTGGACGGTGGAGTACAGCGTCCTGCTGGCCGCGCAGATCGCCCAGCATCCCCCCTGGGGGGCGCTGTGCCTGGCCGCACTGCAGCTGGGCGGCACGGCCACGGTAATGGCCGTGCTGGCGGCTCGCGGCGGGTGGCGATTCGGCGCCGTCCGCTGGGTGCTGCTCGGTGGCGCGGTGGCCACCATGGCCCTGTGGCCGTTCGCGCACGCGCCGGGGCTGGCCATGTGCCTCGTCCTGTCCGTTGAAGGCGCAGCCATGGTCCTGGTCATGGTCGGCGCCTACCGGCATCCCGCCGCCGAGACCCCCCTGACCTGGCAGGCGTTCATCCTGGCCGGCCTGCTGGACCTGCCGGCCCTCGGGGGGGACGCGCCCCGGCTGCTCTATCTCTACCCGGCGTTCTTCGTGGTGATGGGCTCCGGGGTGCTGATCGCCGCGGCCCTCGGCGCGCGAGCCGTCCCGGCGCAGCAGCGTTATCTCCGGGTCGGCCCGAAGCCGGCCCGGCCTGCCCCCCGGCCGGCGTGCCCGGCCGGCCAGTGGGAGGTATGGCGCGGAATCCCGCGGGAGCTCATCCCGGACAGTCCTAGGCTAGGCCTGCTGGAGAGCCGCCGCGGTGATGGTCGTCGCGGTCCGGATCAGGCTGGCGATAGCGTCGTCCGGGGTGAGCCCGGCCAGGTCGGTCAGGACGAAGAGAGCTTCCGCGCTGACCACCGCGGCCAGGTCGTCTTTCAGCTGGGCCAGTCCCGCAGGGTCCGCGACCATTAGCGTGTCGCTCAGCGGCGCAAGGGCCTCATCGATCAGCCCGAAGCGCAGACCCGGGCGGGTGCCGGCCAGCTCGGGGCGGGTAATGGTGGCCGCGATCATGGCCCGGACTGCTCCCTGGTAGGCGAGCACGCCGCGGAGCAGGAAGCCGCACGCGAACGCGACCCGCCCGACGGGATCGGTGGAGTCCGCGACCGGGGCAAGCGCTTCGGCCGGGGCAGGCCACAGCCCCGGGAACGCGTAGCTCAGCAGGGCGGGCAGGTCAGGGAAGTAGCGATAGGCCGTCGCCTCCGAGACGAGCGCGACCCGGGCGACTTCCGGCATGGTCAGCGGTGAGCCCGAGCGGATGACCTCACGGCAGGCCTCCACGATCGCCATCCGGGTGCGCTTCTTCTGATTGGCCCGGCCGGTGTCGTCCACGATCATC
>Ga0208219_1000159_pt1 | contig 27188 bp, 20 predicted proteins | sample NGESurshal072012_7_FD_184469 | JGI IMG/M metagenome (GOLD analysis project Ga0208219, IMG submission 184469) | Arctic peat soil microbial communities from Barrow, Alaska - NGEE Surface sample 53-2 shallow-072012 (SPAdes) | ecosystem: Environmental > Terrestrial > Soil > Wetlands > Peat ... | reverse complement strand
CCCGCCTGGCCCAGTTCCTTCCACAGCGCCCGGGTATCGGGCGGGCCAGTACCGGGCAGGCCAGTACCGGGCTGGCCAGTACCGGGCGGGCCAGTACCGGGCTGGCCTGCGTACGGCTGGTTCGGGGCGGCCGCCGGGCTGGCCGCGCCCAGGACCCGGGCGGCCAGGCTGGCGACCTCCTGCTGCGTCTCGCCGAGGGTGAAATCCACTCAGCGTGCCTCCTCCCTGGGCAGGCCGAGCCCGCGCTCGGCGACCATAGACAGCAGGATCTGGGTGGTGCCGCCAGCGATGCTCAGGCAGCGGGTGAGCAGGAACCCGTCGGCCGCGTCCGCCGCGGCACCGTCGGCGGCGGCGCCGTCCGGCCCGCACAGCGTCAGCGCGGCCTCGGCGACCGCCTGCCGGTGGGCCACCCCGGCCAGCTTGCCCACGGCCGACTCCACCCCGGGCTCCGCCCCGCGCAGCTGCGCCAGCGCCCGGCGCAGGTCCATCAGGGATACCGCGAGGCCCTCGGCCACCAGGGCCCCGAGCTGCTCCGCCGGGCCAGGATCGGAGCCGGGGCCGCCCAGCAGGACCGCGCTGAGCAGACCCTCCACCGGCGCGCCGAGGGCTGACCCGCGGCCCATCGCGACCCGTTCGGCGGCCAGCGTGCTGCGGGCTACCCGCCAGCCCTCCCCGGGTTCCCCCACGACACAGCCGCCGGGGACGAACACCTGGTCCAGGAAGACCTCGTTGAACACCGCGCGGCCGGTGATCTCGCGCAGCGGGCGGATGTCGATCCCGGCGCTGCGCATGTCCACCAGGAAGAACGTGAGCCCGTGGTGCTTGGAGGCGGCCGGGTCGGTGCGGGCCAGGCAGATCGCCCAGTCCGCCTCGCGGGCCAGCGAGGTCCACACCTTCTGCCCGGTCAGCCGCCACCCCCCGGGCTCCTGCTCCGCCCTGGTGCGCAGCGAGGCCAGATCCGAGCCTGCGTCCGGCTCGCTGAACAGCTGGCACCAGGAGATCTCCCCCCGCAGCGTGGGGCCCGCGAAGCGCTCCCGCTGGGCTGGCGTGCCGTGCTCGATGATGGCTGCCCCGGCCCAGCCGCCGATCACCAGGTCCGGGCGGGACACCCCGGCCCGGCTCAGCTCCTCGTCGATCACGAGCTGCTGCGCGGCGGATGCCGCCAGGCCGTAGGGCGGCGGCCAGTGCGGGGCCAGGTAGCCGGCGTCGGCGAGGGCGGCGCGCTGCCGCTCCGGCGGCAGCGCCGCGACCGTCGCCGCCACCGCCCGGGCGCGGGTCACCGTCCCGGTGCCCGCCGTCCCGGTGCCCATTGGCCTTGCGTCCGTGCTGGCCAGGTTCACGCCCAGGCGCCGCCGGGCGCCGGCCAGGGCGAGTTGTGCCGCCCGGGCCCGCCAGGCCCCGCTGCCGCCGAGGAGCTGGCGCAGCGCCAGCGCCCGGCGCAGGTACAGATGCGCGTCGTGCTCCCAGGTGAAGCCGATGCCGCCGAGCACCTGGATGCAGTCCTTGGCGTTATCCACGGCGTCGTCCAGCGCCAGGGCCGCCGCGGCCGCGGCGGCCAGCGGGTGCTCGCCGGGCGCCTCATCGGCCGCCCGCGCGGCGTCCCAGGCCAGCGCGGCGGCGCGCTCGGCGCGGCACAGCATCCCGGCGCAGAGGTGCTTGACCGCCTGGAATGAGCCGATGGGACGGCCGAACTGGTGCCGGGTGCGGGCGTGCTGGGCGGCGGTGCGCGAGCACCAGCCGGCCACCGCTGACGCCTCGGCCGCGCACAGGGTGGCGGCCAGGTCGCGTACTGCCGCGGTACTCAGCCCGGGCAGGATCTGTTCCGGGCCGATGACCAGGCCGGTGAGCCGGACGCTGGCCAGGGACCGGGAGAAGTCGAGCGGGGCACGGCTCGTCACGGTGACCCCGGGCTGGCCGGCCTCGAGCAGGAACCACGCCTCGCCATGGCCGGTGTCCGCGCCGAGCAGCAGCCGCGTCGTGCTCCCCGCACCCAGCACGGCGCTGATCTCGCCAGTCACCCGCAGCGCCCCGCCCGGGAGCCACGCCCCGGCCAGGGTGGCGTTAGTGAAGCCGACCGCCACCGGCTCCTTGCCGTCCGCCAGCGCGGGCAGCAGCTCCTGCGCTGCGGGCAGCCCGGGCAGGCGGGCCAGGATCAGCCCGGCGAGCAGCGTGGGCAGCACCGGGCCGGGGACGAGCGCGTCGCCGATCTGCTCAAGCGCGGCGGCCAGGTCGGCCACCGTGCCGCCGGCCCCGCCCGCCCCGGCCGGCACGGCGATCGAGAAGATGCCGAGGCTGGCCAGGTCGTCCCAGCAGCCGGCGGCTTCCGCGGGGCCGGCTGCGCCCGGCAGGCCGCCCGGCCCGGCGCCCGGCGGGGAACCAGGTTCTAGGCGGCGGACCAGCACGAGGGGTTCGGCCCGCTCCGCCCAGTCACGGATCGACTGCTGCAAGGCCAGCTGCTCCGGGGTGACAGCGATTGACACCCGGCCCTCCTCATCGTCGCGGCACACAAAATTAGAACACGTTACACCTCACTGCGGCCAGCTCCAGGAGCCGTCCCGGGCCGCCGGCGCTTGGTAGGCTAGAGGTGGGACGGATCCATTAGCGCCCGGGCATGCGCGAATCGTTGGCTGGCGATGGCGGAACGGCCCGACCGTGCAGAGGTGACGAGAGGGCCGGATGACACCAACGAGAACACGTATCGCCGACGGGCCGGGCTCCGCAGCCGACGGCGAGTTCGGCTCGGCGGCGCAGCGCGACCGCCGTAAGCGGATCCTGGACGCGACCCTGGCGCTGGCTTCCAAGGGCGGTTACGACGCGGTACAGATGCGGGCCGTGGCCCAGAAGGCCGACGTGGCCCTCGGCACGCTGTACCGGTACTTCCCGTCCAAGATTCACCTGCTGGTGTCCGGCCTGGCCCGGGAGTTCGAGCGGAACCAGGAAAAGCTGGACCGCACGCCGATCCCCGGCGACACCCCCTACGACCGGATGCTGTACGTGCTGGGCCGGATCACCCGGGCCATGCAGCGTGAGCCCATGCTCACCGAGGCGATGACCCGGGCGTTCATGTTCGCCGACCCGAGCGCGGCCGCCGAGGTCAACGCCGTGGCCCGGCTGATGGAGCGGATGCTCACCAAGGCCATGCACGAGGGCGAGCCGTCTGCGGACGACATCGCCATCGCCCGGGTGATCGGCGATGTCTGGCTGTCGAACCTGGTGGCCTGGGTGACCAGGCGCGCGTCCGCCAACGACGTGAGCCATCAGCTGGAACTGGCCGCGCGCCTGCTGCTGCGCTGAATGTCCGGGGCGGCCTGGCATTTCCTCAGCCCATCAGGGTGTCCAGGAACGGGTTGCTGAACACCGAGTTCGGGTCGTACGACTTCAGGATCGACACCGCCGCCGCCCAGCCGTCGCCGCTGGCCTGGCCCGCGCTCACCGCGGCCGGGACGGTACTGCCGAGGATGGTGCTGCTGGTCCACGGCGCGGTGGACGTGCAGGCCCAGGCCTTGGACCACTCGGGCCGGACGGTGGCGTAGCTGCCGGTGTAGTGGCCCCAGATCCACGCCTCCATGTCCGCGTAGAACTGGGAGAAGCCCGGGGTGACCGGCAGGGTGCCCATGTCGAGCCAGACCGCGGTGTCCCATTCGGGGTGGTCCGGCCGCGGCCGGACCGAGGAGAGGATCGGCGACTGTGCCCCGCTCACCACGGATTCAGCGGTGTGGTCGAGCCCGGTGACCCGGATCTCGACGGGCCCGTTCATCGGGTACTGGCCCAGCCCCTGGTAGTGGGCGAGCCGGCTGGTGTACTGGGTGTAGAAGTCGCTGACCACCTGCTGGATGCTGGCCCGCGCGGTGATGATGGCGAACCCCGCCTCGACAATCCGGACCGTGGTCGGCTTCACGTAGAGCAGCACGTTCTGCGACTGGCCCCAGATATCCCAGACCCCGTCGAAGACCAGGCCGGTGTCTACCAGCGACATCGCGATCCCCTCGAAGGCGGGCGTGCCGGACACGTCTCCCGTCGCCACCTCGCCGAAGAACGTATTCTCCGCGGTGGTGACGCTGTTCGTGAAGCCGTAGTTGTAGGGGCTAGTGACTTTCACGGACAGCAGCGGCTTGCTGGGCGCGAGCGACCAGACCTTCAGCCAGGGCGTGCCGGTGAACGGGAACCAGATGGCCTCGACCCGGCCGGCGCCATCGACGTAGCTGGCCAAGGAACTGGACCCGGCGGTGGCAGGCGGGGCGAACAGGTCCGTGGCCGGGATATCGACCCAGCTCTGGCAGCGCAAGGTCTGGATCGCGGCGACCTGCAGGGTGACGCTGGTGACGAACGCGCGGCCCAGGTGAGCCAGGAATGCGCGGATGTCCGCGTCGGAACGCTGGAAAGTCTTCAGCCCGTACTGGCCCTGGGCCGGGTTCCAGACCACGGCGGTCAGCGACACGAACAGGTTGGACAGCGAGCCATAACTCTGCCCGGCCAGCGGCGTCTCTCCGGTGCCAGGGATGGCGCTGCCGTGCGCATTGATCGCCAGCAGTCCACCGAGCGTGATGTCGCCGGGCGCCGGCATGGCGCAGAGCCCGTATCCCGCCGCGGCGAGCGCGGCCGTCAGGGTGTCCATGGTGACGCCAGCCCCCGCGGTGACGGTGGCGGGTGATCCCGCGGCCACCGATACCGACGTCAGGTGCTGGGTCGTGTCCACCAGCAGGTAGCCCGCTCCGGTGCTGCCCGCGGGCAGCAGGATCGGCGACCAGTTGTGGCTCATGCCCTTGGCGCGCAGCCGGTACCCGCTGGCCTGCGCCCAGTTGGCCAGCGTGACCACATCGCCGGCCGTCGCGGGGGCGCAGGTCCAGGCGCTGTCGACCACGATCATGCCGGCCCAGTTCTGGTAGGCCTGCTGGTACAGGGAGATCGACGACGGGAAGCCGGGCGGTGCGGCGCCGATGGCCTGGGCACTGGCCGGCCCGGCCCGGAACACCGGAGTCCAGGCCAGCGCCCCGGCGGCGGCGGCGCCCGCGATGAAAGCCCGCCGGGACGGCCCGGACGGGGCGGCCGCAGCGGCGCGCGCGGGGGGCCATGGCCTGGCCTGCTGGTTGCGATCATGGCGAGGCGGCATCGGCTCTCCCAGCTACCTGGAATCAGGCGCCCCTGCGGCTCCGTCCGTGATCCGGGACCGCCCCTCCACAGAGACCAAGCATGCGCTTGCTTGTTCCAGGACCTTCAAGATAGACAGCCGCCGGACACCGGACAAGGCCAAGTCAGCAAATTTCTATAACGCGTTCTAGTTGCGGGTAGCGCCTAACCCTGTTAGAAGACAACATCGTGAGCGAATGTCACGTATTCCGCGCTGATCTTGCCCGGTCGGCCCGGCTGTTCCGGGCGTTCCGCACCGAGCAGGCCTCCCCGTCCGCCTATTACGCCGGCTTAGCCGCGGACACTATCGGCCAGCTCGGCCAGTACACCGGCCTGAGCGGCCGCGTGGTGGTCGACGTCGGCGGCGGCCCCGGGTTCTTCGTCCGGGAATTGCGCCGCAACGGGGCCCGGGCGTTCTGCGTTGACACCGACAGCGGGGAACTCGCCGCCCAGGGGCGCCCGGACTCCGGCAGTGCCCTCGGCAGCGCCCTGCGCCTGCCGCTGGCCTCCGGCGCGGTCGACGTCTGCTTCGCGTCCAACGTGCTGGAGCATGTCGGAGACTGGCCCGCCATGCTGGCCGAGATGGTGCGGGTGACCAAGCCGGGCGGCATCGTCTTCGTCGCGTTCACCAACTGGCTGTCGCCCTGGGGCGGGCACGAGACCTCGCCCTGGCATTACCTTGGCGGGGACTGGGCGGCCGCGCATTACCAGCGCCGGCACGGCAGGCCACCGAAGAACCGGTTCGGCCGCAGCCTGTACCCGGTCTCGGTGGCGGGCGCACTGCGCTGGGCCCGGTCGGCAGACGGCGCCGTCCTGATCGACGCCGTGCCCCGCTACCTGCCTGCCTGGACCCGGCCCCTGCTCCGGGTTCCCGGGCTGCGTGAGGTCCTCACCTGGAACCTGCTGCTGGTGCTGCGGCGCGGCGCGTAACGGGGCCTGCGGCCCGGGCTACCTGGCCGGGTCGAGTACCGGCTCGGTCGCCGCATCATGCTCGTGATCCGGCTGGTCATCGCGCCGCAGCCGGGCCAGGACCACGCCCGTGACCAGCACCACGGCACCGACCAGGCCGGAGATCAGCGGGATGATGACGGCCAGCCACGCGTACTCGCTGCGGCCCGACCTGTCGAGGTTCACCACGGTCTGGATGCTCTGCGGCGTGAACTTCAGCGACCCGTCGAGCAGCACCAGGCGCTGGGTGCCCGTGGCATCCCGCAAGGTCAGCGTCTGATCCTGGGTCGTGTTCAGCTGGGCCCCGGTGAGCGGATCCACCCAGAACGTGTTGGTCCCGGTGTAGAACTCGGGCAGGGTCACCTCCCCGCTGCCGGTCATGCCCACCAGCGACCGGGGCAGCTTCTGGCTGCCGGCCCGGGTGAGCGGCACGTGCTCCACGAACCGGTCCACGCGGATCCCGCCGATCACCCCGGTCCCCGCGTACCGGGCCGGCCGCGGCTTGTTCAGGACCGGGTCGAACACCTGGTAGGTCCTCGGCTCGGTGCCGAACGGCCAGAGGAACCCGACCAGCCCGGACTGGCGGATCGCCGTGTTGCCGTTGACGTTGGCCCCGCAGCAGTTGACCAGCTCGGCAGTGCGGCGGTCGAAAGCGAAGCGGCGGGTGTCGTATTCGAACGTCGCCTTGTTCGTGACGTCGTAGAGGTAGGTGAACTCATCCCACACGGCCGTCGAGGAGGTGCCCAGGCTGGCATTGCCCTTGACCGTGCTGGTGGCCCGCATCGTGGCCCCGGAGATCTCCGACACCAGCGTGGGGCTGAAGTAGGAGACCTTGCCCTCCAGCGAGGTTGTCAGGTACTCGCTCAGCGGGTATTTGATCAGATGGCCGCCGACATAGAAGCGCACGAGCAGGCCCGTGGCGATCAGGAATGCACCAAGGCCGGCGAGCGTGAGCCCGATGACACGACGCATCGATCCCTCCTCGAAACGGCTGCCCGCCATCTCTGGCGTCGGCAAAGGCCATCTTGCATAGGGCAGTAGAGTCGTTATTTAATCCTAAAAGTGCGGTATCGCCGGACACATAACTGTAACAGGTTCTACATCCTGCGAGAAGGTCATGCTCACTGTCCGGACAGGTCCGCGCACGGCCGGGCGTGGCCATGCCGCCGCACCGAGCCACCTGGACGCTCTGGACGGCCTGCGCGCCGCCGCGGCCGCGGCGGTTCTCCTCACCCACGTCGGTGCGCTGACCGGTTACACGCTGGCCGACAACGGGCCCGGCTCGTGGGCGGTCAGCCGGGGCGACATCGGCGTCCCGGTCTTCTTCGTGCTCTCCGGCCTGCTGCTGTACCGGCCGTGGGCGGCCGCCGCGCTCACCGGGCGGCCGGCCCGCGAGGTAACGGCCTACCTGCGACGCCGGGCGCTGCGGATCCTGCCCGCGTACTGGGCCGTCGTGCTGATCGCCCTGCCGTTGCTGAACCCGGGCCCGGCCCGTCACGTCTGGCCGTGGTTCCAGTACCTGCTGCTGCTGCAGAACTACGACCCTCACCCATGGTGGGGCGGAACGGGAGCCACCGGGCTGGCCCAGATGTGGAGCCTGGTCGTCGAGGTGTCGTTCTACCTCGTCCTGCCGGTGCTCGGGGCGGCCCTCACCTGGTTCGCCTGCCGTGCCGGGGGGCGCGGCGATGGCGGGCTGAGCCGCCGGGGCCGACGGCTGCTGGCCGGCATCGCGGTCCTGGCAGCGGGATCGTTCGGCTGGACGGCACTGGAGTACTACCCTCACCCGGAACTGTGGTTCGGGATGACCCTGCCGCCGCTGCTGATCTGGTTCGCCGTGGGAATGGCCCTCGCCGCCGTCTCGGTGTGGGCCGCCGCTGAGCCGGGGTCCGATGGCCCGGTACGCCGGTTCTGCCGCTCGGTGGCGGCCTCGCCGGGCATGTGCGCGCTGATCGCCGGCTGCGCCTTCGCCATCGCGTGCACCCCGGTGGCCGGGCCCCAGTTCACCAACTTCGTCCCCGGCCTATGGCCGACCGAGATCAAGACCGCCCTCTACACCATCGTCGCCGCGGCGGTCGTCGCGCCGTTCGCCTTCCAGCCCCAGCGGGCCGGCTGGGCACCCGCATCGCGGGCCGCCCGGGTTCTCGGCAGCCGGGTACCCCGTTTCCTGGGGAAGATCTCCTATGGGATCTTCCTCTGGCAATTCCTCGCGGCCTATGCCTTCTTCGCCGTCTTCCACCTGAAGACCGGGTTCACCGGCGGCTCGTACAACGCCGCGGAGGTGGCCGCCATCGGGCTCGCCATCGCGGTGCTGACCATCGCCGCCGCGGCGGCGAGCTATTACCTGATCGAGCAGCCGGCGCAGCAGTTCGGCACGCCGGCCGGGACCGTCAGTGGCCAGCCGGCCGGGACCGTCAGTGGCCAGCCGGCCGGGACCGTCAAGGGGCAGCCGGCCGGGACCGGAACGGGCCAGGCCGCCGGGACCCTCAGGGGTCGGGAAGAATGAGGGCGGCCACCAGCCGCCCGATGATGATCAGGAAGATGACCTGGGGGATGACGTTCCCCAGCCCGGTCACGAACAGTCCGGTGGCCGCGGCCAGCCGCAGTTGCTCCCCCACGGCCGCGCACGCCGACGCGGCCAGCAGCAGCGCGGCCAGCAGCAGCGGCCGGTGCAGTTCACGCCAGCAGCGGCGGGACCGCCGGTGGCTGGCCGCGGCCATGAACAGCCCGGTGGCCGCCGGCAGCACGATCAGCCCCGGGTACCCGCCTAGCCAGAACCCGGTGGCCAGAACCCCGGCCGCGGTCACGGCCGAGGCCAGCGCCGTGGCCGAGGGCAGCCGCAGGAAGCGCGGGCGGCCTGGGAAGCGAAGGAGGGCGGGCCGCCGCAGCCACCAGGGCCTCGGCCGGCCCGGAACTCTCGGCCGGCCCGGAACTCTAAGCCGGCCCGGAACTCTCAGCCACCGCCGCTCCGCTGGCCAGCCCCACCCCACGGCGGCCAGCATGACCAGGGCCAGAGCGCCAAGCCCGCCGATCACCGCGATGCGGTAGGGCCGCTGCGGCCCGTAGCCCAGGGTTACCTCTCCCGCGCTGCCCGCTGGCAGCAGCCAGGCCTGCTTCCACCCGTCCAGCCGCAGCGCCCGCAGCGGCCGGCCGTGCAGGACCGCCCGCCAGCCGGCGTTGAAGTTCTCGTTCACCACCAGGTAAGACCGCACCGGTGCCGCCACCCTCAGGATCCGCCGCGACGATGTCCACGACCGCACTACGGCCGCGGTGACCGGGCCCGGCCTGGCGGCCTGGAGCGCGTGGGTGCCGCCGCTGCGCAGCACCACATCCTGCACGTCGAACGCGTCCGCGGCCGGCTCGGTCACCCGGTTCGGGCCTGCCGCGAGGATGACCGGCGAGCAGGCGGTGAACCGCATCGGGCGGCCGGTGAGGAGCTGGGCGAAAGTCCCGGACACCCGCGTCGGCAGCACCTTCCCGTTGAACCTGATCACTGGCCCGAAACCGCATCGCAGCCGGAACGCCTCGACTGGCCTGCGCAGCGGTGCCACCCCCGGGATCACCACATCGGAGATCTGCAGCGGCCCCTGCAGCGGGGTGAACCTGAGGATCAGCTTGCTGGTCCGCATCGGCGCGAAGCGCAGCACCCCGGTGCTGCCGACCGTGGCCCCGCGGACCTGCCCCCGCGACCCCACGAGCAGCACCTGCAGCAGCCCGTGCGCTCCGGGCGGGCGCTCGATGGTGACCCGGCGGACCGTCCGGCGGTGCCGCCACCGGATGGTGAGCGTCGGGTGAGGGTCCGCCGGGCTGGCCACCCAGCTCGTGGACGCCTGACCGTCAAAAGCCGATCTGGCCAGGTCCTCGGGGTCACCGGTGTACGTCGACGATGCCGTGACCCGGGCCTGGCCGGGGAGCCGCCCGTACCTGCGGATCAGCGACGGGCCGATCAGCACGGCTGACCCGGTCAGCCGGGCCTGATTCCGGGCCGGCTCGGTGAACCCCTGGTCGAAGCCGTACTGCTCCTCGGTTGCCGTCTGCAGCCACGGGGAGCACACCCAGCGCAGCACGGTGAGCATGCACCCGGAGGGCTGCGGCTGGGCCTTGGCCAGCACCACGGCGGCCGGGTCGCCGCCGTCGGGTGCCGGGGCCAGGATGCTCCGGCTGGCCTGGACTCCCGGCACCGAGATCTCGCGGATGCCGGCCTGGGCCCCGACCACGGGGGCCGGCGGCCAGGCGAGGCCAGCCACGGTGATCCGCAGCCAGCGGGACGCGCCCGCCGGCACCCGCAGCCACTGCGGCTTGTTGGTGACCCGGACCCGGTCGGTGCGCCGGCCCGCGCTGGTGGACAGCACGACCCTGGTCACCGGCGGCCCGAGCGGGGCCAGGTCGGCCAGGGCCACCTGGATGACGCCCGGGTTGACCGCGGTATCGAAGGCGACCTGGATCCACTGGCCGACCGGCCCGGTCCAGCTGCCCGACTCCCACATGGTCCGCCGGTCCCCGTCGACCGCGGAGTAGGGCAGCAGGCCGCTCGCCCACTCGCCGGGAATGGCCCCGATACCGGACGCCGAGGAGGACGCTGTGACGTTCGCGATGCCGTGATACTGAGCCACGCTCAGGTACCTGGCCCAGCCCGGCTCGGCGTAATCGTCGGTCGCCTCGAATGTCTGGGCGCGCTGGCCGGCGGTCAGCGTCGGCGAGTAGGACGTCCGCAGCTCGCCGAAGTTACGCACCCGGCGGCGCAGCGTGTCCGTCACCACCGAGGCCGCGGCCGGCAGGCCGGGCGAATCGGAATTCAGCAGGGCGGGCCGGCGGCCCAGAAGGCCGGCATCGGCGAGGGTGATCAGGGACTCGGGGCCGCCGGCCACGCGCAGCGTGCCAGCGGCCGGTTGCACGGTCGCCACGGCCGCGGCCCCGGACACCCGGTAGATCTGCACCGCAGGGTAGCCCGGGTCGAAATCGGTCACTGCGTCGTCCGGTGCCAGGCTGCCCACCAGGGGGCCGAACGCCGCGACCTGGGTGATCCCCGGTGACCCGTGCAGCGCGTCGCTGATCCTGGCGGGCCAGGCCCCGGCCAGGGCGGCCCGGTTCAGGTCGTTGCGGACCAGCACGTACCGCACGCCCATCCGCGCGAGCACCTGGGCCAGCCCGGCCGATCCGTCGCCCGCGGCCAGCCGCTGATCGATCGCGTCGAGCAGCCGCTCGTTACCGGGCGACCCGATCACCGACAGGTCCCGTTCCGCCCAGTCCACGGTGGTGAGCGGCTGCAGCACGTCATCCAGCGGGCTGCCCCACAGGTACTGGCCGAACGCGGCGCCCGGCACGACCAGCACGGCCTGGTGGCCCGCCCGGGCATTCAGCCAGTGCGCCGCGTTCACCCAGTAGGGCGGGATCTGGCTGAAGCTGCCGGCGCTGGCCAGCCCGCTGGTGTAAGCGGGCAGCGCCAGCGCGGCCATGGCGAGCCCCGCGGCTGTGGCCACCGCGCTGCGCAGCCTGGGCAGGCGTACCCGGGCCAGCAGGTGGGCGACCCCGAGCGCGACCGGCAGCCGGATCATCGGGTCGAACTTGCGCACGTTACGGAACGCCGAGGCCGGCCCGTTGATCAGGTGGTCGACCAGGCCGGTCAGCGGATTGCCGAGGCTGCTCGCGTACCCGGCCGAGATGATGATCACCCCGGCGAGCACGCTGCACAGCAGGAAACGCCGGGCGGGCAGCCCCCGGCGGATGAGCCCGGTCAGCCCGAGGCCGGCGAGCAGGCCGGTGACCAGCGTGGGCAGCACACCGGTAGCGATCGTGTAGCCCAGCTGCCACCAGGGCTGGCCGTTCACGACCAGGTAGCCCACCCAGTCCTCGGTGCCGCGCACGATGTCGGACAGGCTGGTCACCGACGTGGTGACGGCCGCGCTCTCGGTGTAAGGGACGACCGAGACGCCGTAGCGCGAGAGCAGCAGCAGCGGCAGCGACCACCACCAGGTGGCCACCACCACGGCCGGGCCCCACCAGGCCAGGATCCGCCACCGCGGCGCCGGCCGGCTGAGAGTCAGCAGATAGAGGACGGCCGGCAGCAGCACCGCGACGGTCGCGGCGGCGTTGATGCCGCCGCACAGGGCGACCGCGGCGGCCGAGCGGGCAGCGGCGCGGCCCCGCCTGCCGCCGCGGGCCGCATCGGCCAGCGGGACCAGGATCCAGGGCAGCATCGCGGCGGGCAGGAATTCCGCTGACAGCCCGCCGAGCAGGGTGAGCCCAGCGGGTGACAGCGCGTAGGCGAGGCCCGCCGCGACCCGCGTCCATGGCGTGCCGATGCCCAGCCGGCCGGCCAGCCGCACGGTGCCGAGGAAGGCGGCGGCGAGCACGGCACCGATCCAGAGGCGCTGAATCACCCAGGGCTGCAGGGCCGCGAGCTTGCCAAGGGCAAAGAACGGCCCCATCGGGAACAGGTAGCCGACCGCCTGGTCCTGCAGCTGGCCGAACTGCTGCGGATCCCACAGGGTCAGCGCCCGGCTGAGGAAGCGGGCCGGGTCGGCCGCCAGGTCGAGCTTGGTGTCGGCGATGATGTTGCCAGGGGCGGTGACGAACGGGAGCACCTCGAGCAGCAGGCTGAACGCGACGAGCCGGATGACGGTACGGATCCGCTCGTCCCCTGCGGGACCGCCGGGACCGCCGGGTGTCGGCTGGGTGTGGCCCGGTGGCAGCGCAGGCGCGTGGATCACTGTTGCCGGCCCGCCTCCCCGGCCGGGCATCCGATCCCCCGTGACGTCCCGTTCTCGATAGAGGCACAGACCAGCGCGGTGATCCGCGCGGTCGTCCGCTCCCAGCTGAACTGCGACGCCCACTCGCGGCACGCCGCGCCGATGGCGGCCCTGCGCACCGGATCGGCGAGTTCCTTCAGCGCCCGCTCCGTGACGTCGCCGATCTGCTCTCCGTCCCTGACCAGCCACCCGGTCTGCCCGTCACGCACCGCGTCGCGGAGCCCGTCGACATCGAAGGCGACGGTGGGCACGCCCAGGGCCGCCGCTTCGAGGACGCACAACCCCCAGCCCTCCCCGCGCGAGGTGTTCAGCTGCAGCACCGACCGGGCCATGATCGCCTGCTTCTCCTGCTGCGGCACGAAGCCGTGCAGCCGGACCGTGCCGGCCAGCCCATGACGGGCGATGCTGGCCGCCAGTGACCGCGCTGCCGGGCCCCGGCCCACCACGTCGATGCTGGTCCCGGTGTCCCGTAGCCGCTCCGCGACGGGCAGGAGCAGCTCGGCCCGCTTGTGGGCGACCAGGCGGCCCACCCAGACCAGGGAGCGGCGGCCCGGCTGGGCCTGCGACCGCGGCGCGGCGGCGGCTGGGGACACCGAGACACCGCAGGAGACCAGGTAGATATCTCCGCTCCAGCGGAGCCGCTCCCGCATGGCGCTGACCGTGGAGGGCGAGACCGCGATGCAGGCGTGACGCCGGTACGCGAGCCGCGCCACCGGCCCTTCCAGCAGCCGCCCGACCCGCGCGAGCCACCAGGGGAAGTGCATGCCGAACTGAGCGGTGTGCACGTGGTGCACCACGCACAGGACGGGGACCCGCCTGGGCAGGACCCACGGGGTGAAGAACGGGATCCCGTTCTGGCAGTCGAGCACGGCGTCGAGGCACCGCCGATGCGCCAGGAACCAGCCAAGGACCAGCGGGTACACGCTGAACTGCCCGCCCATCCTGATGATCTCGACACCTTCGCGGGTTTCACGCCGGGTCTGGCCGGGGGCCCGGGCGGTCACGAAGCGGACCTCAGCCCCCTGGCCGGCCAGGCCGCGGGCGACCTCCCAGGCGTACTGCTCGGCACCACCGGCTTGCGGGTGCCACGGGTCACGCCAGTTGGCGATGCCGATCCGCGTGCCGCGCAGATCTCCAGGGCCGCTCCCGGGCACGGTCACGCCGTCGTGGCTCCAGCCGGGAGCACCGGGCCCCCGCCCTGCTGCGGGTACCCGGCCTCAGGCCGGGACGGCACCGGCGACGCGGCCGCACCGGCCCGGCCCGGCTTCGTCCCGGCCGGCATGACCAGCGGGCCGGCGGGCAGCGTGGCTGGCGGCAGGGGCTCCGCCGTCCCGGGGCTGGCCCGCAGCCGGAACCAGATGGAGGCGACCTCCCGGAAGGTGGCCGCCGAGTGACGCGGAACCGAGAATGTCGAGCCGGGCACGTCCCGCCAGCGGACCGGGATCTCGGTCAGCCCCGCGCCGAGCCGCTGGCACCGGGCTATCAATTCGACGTCGAAGGCGAAGCCCGAGGTGTGCAGCGACCGGGCCGCCGCGCGGGCCAGCGGCCCGGAGAAGAACTTGAAACCGCACTGGGTATCGGTGGCATCCGGGACGATCCGCCGGGCCAGGGCACGGAACGCCGCGGCGCCGACCCTGCGGACGCCGCTGTGCCGGTCCTCGGCATTGGAGGACGCCAGCCCGCGCGAGCCAATGACCAGGGGGTTCCCGGCGGCGAGCAGGCTGACCGCGAGGTCGAGGGCGGACAGGTCGGTGGCCATGTCAGCGTCACAGAACCCGACGAACGGGGCCCGGGTGGCCAGCAGGCCGGCCCGCACCGCGCGTCCTTTGCCCGCGCGGTGGCAGCGGAGCAGGCGGACCGGGACGGGCCCTGCGGGCCAGTCCCGCACGACGTCGCTCGTCGGGTCCGTGCTCGCGCTGTCCACCACCAGGATTCCCGCGCGCAGCGGGAGCGCGGCCGCCTTCCGGCACAGCGCGGCTAACCCGTCGGGGAGCCTGCAGGCCTCGTTATGGGCCGGAACGATGATCTCAATGGTTACCGGGGGGACGTCGCGCTGACCCTCCGGAGGCATGTCCGCCACCGCCCGGCCAGGTCAGCGGGTGCCGTATCGGTAGATCGTTGCGTGGCTGGGCTTGCCATTGGCCAGCCCGGCCAGCGCGTTGCTGGCCAGGACAGAGGCCCCGACGGCGAGCACGACCCCTACGGCGATGACAATCAGCAAGCGGGCCACGGCGCTCCTCCTGCGGTAGGGGACAGGTTCGATGGCTGGACAGTAACCGGGTGCCAGGTGACTGCCTAGTAACGTGACTAAAATGTAACAGGTTCTAGTTTGTCGTGCGCGGCTTAAGAGATGCGTTTAAGCTGCTCAATACCATCATCTGCCAGAGACCTTGCCAAAAGGTAAGAAACAGGTTCTAGCTGATATCGCTCCCCCGTGGCCGCCGCCCGGCGGGCTCCAGCCCGGCTGCCGCCCACGGGGCTGGGTACCCGGTAGACGACCAGGCCGGGCCGGCTGACCAGCACGGTGCAGCCGGGCAGGCGGGCCCGGGCCGGGCTGGCCGCATCCACGATCACGAACCGCACCCCGGCCGCCTGCAGCACCGTGGTCAGCGGCGCGGCTGAGCGGACGGCACCGTCGAGCCGGCGGGCGCGCGGGTCGTCGGGTGCCAGCTGCGCGTCTCCCACCTGGGGGCCGTCGTCCCAGATCACCGGCCGCCGCAGCAGCCGCGGCCAGGGGTCCAGCAGGGTCCGCCCGCCGTTCCAGGCTGGCTGCCGGTACGCCGCCCAGGGCAGCAGCAGCACGCTGCCCTGGGCCCGGCTCAGATCGATCACGCGCGCCGCGGCCAGCCACCCTTCCGGGTACCAGGCCGGGCGCAGCCGGCCGGCCGCTCCCCAGGCCAGGCCGGGCAGCAGCACGACGGGCGCGAGCAGGGCCAGCAGGCCCAGCGCCAGGCCAGCCCGGTCCGGCCGCCCGGCCCGGCCCGGTCCGCCAGCCCGGCGCAGCCCGTCTGCCCGGTCCGGGCACCTGGCCGGAAGGCGCGTACCAGGCGCGCGGGGCTGCATCGCCCACGCCACGGCGAGCCCGAAGCCGGCCGCCTCGGCCAGGGCCAGCGGGGCCACGAACTGCTGACCATCGCGGAGCACCGCGAACCCGGGCCAGAGCCGGCCCGCGGCCCGCAGCAACTCCCGTCCCGGCTCGCTGGCCCCGATGCTCGCGACCACCAGCCCCGCCGCGGCCGCGGCCCCCAGCCCGGGCCAGCCGCGGCGGGCGGCCCGGGCTGGCTGGTGGCCGGGCCGCGCGGCCGGCGCCCGGCGGCCCAGCGGGCCGGCGCAGGCCAGGTACCCGGCCACGGCCACAAGCACCAGCGCCAGCCACAGGGCCGACCACGCTCCCCCGTAGGCGGCGGGCACCACCTGGGCGTTCCAGATCCCGCCCAGCATGAGCAGGCTGCCGACCGACCCGAATGGGGTGTCGGCCCGGGCGGCGAACGCGGCAACCCCGGACGGGGCGTCATATACCGGGTGCAGCAAGGACGGGACCAGCCAGGGCAGGCTGAGGCCGAGCAGCACCGCCAGCACCGTCAGCACCCGCAGCGCTGCCCCGGCGGGCCGGCTGGTGCCCCCGGCACCGGCACCGGCACCGGCACCGGCACCGGCACCGGCCAGAGTGTCCCCGGCCGGGGCACGAGGTCCGGCCAGGGCCGCAGCGGGCAGGGTGACGAGCGCGCTGATGCTCATCGCGGCGAACCCGCCGATGCAGGCGGGCAGCAGCGCCAGGCAGAGCCGCCCGGCACCGCGCCACGACACCACCTGCTGCGCCAGCACGGACCTCAGGGCCCAGGGCAGGCCCGCGTAGCCGAGCAGCAGCGCCCACTGGCCGATGATGAGCCGTTCCGCCACGAACGGGTTCCACGCGTAGTACGCCCCCGCGGCCAGCCGGGCGAGCCAGTGCTCGCGCTCCAGCAGTGCGGCCGCCCCCGAGCAGGCCAGCATGAAGATGGCCAGGAGCACGGCTTTCTGCACCACGTCGGCCGGCAGCACCCGTGCGGCGGCGGCCACCACGGCGTCACTCGGCACCGCCCTGGGCGGCCCCCCGGCCAGCCCGGACATGGTCGCGGTAAACGGCTGACGGGGAACGAAGATCATGTCGTAGCTGAGCAGGAACCCCCGTCGCAGCCCCGGGCCGAGCGCGAGCAGCCCGAGACCGAGCCCCAGGGCCAGCGCCGGGACCCAGCGCACGGGTGGCACCGGGCCCCGGCCCGCGGTCAGGACCGGATCCCGGGCCGGGTCATCGCGGGGGCCCGGGCCCAGCCCGGCGCGGGAGGCCTGCGACCCGCGGGCCCCCGGAGCGCGGCCGGCCGTGACGCGCACGCCTTAGCCGGCCACCGGTGTCGCGGGAATCGGCGGCCCGGTGTGGTCTGGCTGGAGCGAGCCCACGGTGACGCCGGTGACGCAGAGCCCCGGCGCGGCGCCCAGCTGCCGGACGCTGATCACGTTCCCCGAGCCCGTGACCGGCAGATAGACGACATGCGTGCCCGCCGGAACCGGCACTGAGCGCCATCGCTCGCCGAGGCTGGCCGCCAGCACCGTGGCCGGGCCGGAGTAGGACAGCCGCGCCGTCCACGGCCATCGGTACAGCGAGCCGTGCAGCGGGATGCGGACACCTCCCGCGGTCACGGCCCAGCAGTTGCTGGCCGTCTGCTTCGCCGGCTTCTTGGCCGCTTTCCTGCCCGGGTGCTTCGCCGGGTGCGCCGCGGCGGGCTTCGCCGGCGGCGGCCCGGACGCCGGGCCGTCTACGGCCACCGGCCACAGCCGGCCGAGGCTGTCGAAGATCATGAGGTGGCCGATGTCGCCGCGCGGCGACAGCGTCCAGCTCAGGTGGCTGCCCGGCGAGTCCCGGGCTATCGCGCCAATCACTTGTGACGTGTGCCCGGAGGCCCAGAAGAAGATGGGGTCCATGATCATGGCAGGCGTTGGCGTGTTCACGATCAGGGTGCCGCGCGGCGCCTGCGCCACCGCCGCCTGCGCGGTGGCGATGTAGGACCGGGCCGGCCTGGTGTTGGTCGCCGCCTCGAGCGTTTTCAGCGACCAGAACGAGCCGATCAGCAGGACGCCCAGCAATACCGCGGTGAGAGCCCGCAGCCGCTGGATGACGACCGGGCTGGTGAGCGCGCCAGCCCGGCCAGCCGCTGGGCTGGCGGGCAGCTGGAAGCGGCTGGTCTCCGGCCGCCCGGCCACCGGCAGGAATGCCAGGCCGGCACAGAGGGCAAGGATAGGGGCCGCATCGGCCAGGTATCTCGTCTGCATGCCGAGCAGGGCCGGGGGCGCGCCGCCCAGCCGCCCGATGGCGACCGGCAGGATGTCCGCAACGGCGATCCAGCCGAACAGGATCGCCCACGCCCGCCAGGCCCGCACCCGGTACACGCAGCTGACGACCACGACGGCCGCGGCCAGGACCCAGGACAACTGCTGGAGCCCCGGGGGCGGGCTGGCCTCCGCATAGCCGGAGCCGAACACCAGCCACCGCCACGGGCCGCCCGCCGCCCCGGGCAGCAGGGTCGACCCCACGAGACTCGACACGAAGTCGATCAGGCGGGAAAACGAGCCTGGGCTGCCGGGCTGATTGCGCGAGGTGGGGAGCTGAAGGAAGAAGATGACGCAATAGCCGCCCACCAGTGCCGCGTACAGGAGCCACGCCCGCCAGTACCGGATCAGGGCGGTGAGCGTCGCGGCCGCCCATCGCCCCTCCACGAAGAACCCCGAGGTCACGGCGAGCAGGAGCAGCGGGATCACGGTCCCCTTCTCCATCGTGGCCATGCCGAGCAGCAGCCAGCCGCCGGCCACGGCAGCGTCCCGCAGCCTGCCGCCGCGCAGGTAGCGGATGTGCGCGTGCAGCGCCATGAAGACGGCCAGATTCAGCGGAAGAGTCTCGATGGCCACCGACCACCAGCCGACGCCAGCCAGGGCCAGCGGGCTGAACAGGTAGAGCCCGAGCGGGATGAGGATCGCCCAGCGGTTGCCGAACAGCGTCCGCAGCACGCGCAGCAGCGCGAACGAGGCCGCCGCCACGAAGAGCAGGATGACGCCGCTCGCCAGCAGCCAGTTGTAGAGAGCGACCCTGGCCAGCACCCAGGCGACCGCGAAGTTGAGCGGTGCCATGTGGCCGGCGTCCACCAGCATCAGGTAATGCCAGCTGAACCCGTTGGACAGCGCCCGGTCGAAGGTGCGGAAGTCGTCCTGCCGGAAGTAGGTGTGCGCGAGCAGGGCCGCGTTCCACCACAGCTGGACTGCGATGAGCGCGGCAGCGGCCATGGTCAGGCCGTTGGCCCGCAGCCACTCGGTCGCATCCTGCGGTGCTGGTTCCGGGGCGGTGCCAGCCGCGGCGCCCGGCTCGGCGCCTGCCACCGCGCCCGGCTCGGTGCCTGCCGTGTCCGGCCGGAGAACGGCCCGCCAGTTACGGGTCAGCATCGCCACCCCTTCCCTGCTCTTCGCGAAGTGGGGCCCGCACCTGCCATCGGCTGGCCTGCTATCCCTTGACTTTGGCGATGACCTCGTCGCCGAACCGGCGCAGCTTGCCGAGCTTGTCACCCAGGGGCTCGGTGTCCGGGCCGGTCTCATAGGGCCAGCGGAAACCGACGATCACATCGGTCACCCCCTGGTCCTCCAGCCGGCGCACCCCCTCCACGGTGTAGCCGTCCAGCGAGATCACGTGCACCTCGAACGGGCGCTGCGCGGTGCCTTCCTCCTCCCGCAGCCCGGCGAGCCGGGTGAGCAGGCCGGGCAATTCCGCGGGATCTCCCCCGCCGTGCAGCCAGCCGTCCCCGGCCCGGGCGGCCCGGCGCAGCGCGGCGTCCCCATGACCCCCGATGAGGATCGGGATCGGCCTGGCCGGCACCGGGGCCATCTTGACCGGGGAGAACCCGAAGACCTCCCCCTGGTAGCCGAAGTAACCGCCGGCCGCCAGCCCGCGGATGATCGCGATCTCCTCGTCCATCCGGCGGCCACGCCCGGCCCAGGGCACGCCCAGGACCTCGTAGTCCTCGCGCCAGGGACTGGAGCCCACGCCCAGGACGAGCCGGCCGCCGGTCAGCACCGCGGTGGACGTCGCCTGCTTGGCGACCAGCACCGGGTTGCGCACCGGCAGTTTCAGCACAAAGGTCACGAACCGCAGCCGCCGGGTCACCGCGCCGAGGGCCGGGATGAGCGAGAACGGCTCCAGGAAGGGCTTGTCCTCCAGGAACTCCCGGGTGCCGTCCGGGCTGAACGGGTAGCGGCTCTCGGAGTCCAGCGGGTAGCAGATGCTGTCCGGCACCACCATCGAGTCGTAGCCGGCCTCCTCCGCGGCACGGGCGAGAGGGATGTAGCTGGACGGGTCGGTCATCGACTCGGCATAGGAAAAGCGCACGGGACCTCCGGAACAGAAAAGTAGAACAAGTTCTTGCAGGACGTCAATGCGCCGGGAAAGCTGATGCCATGAACGACGCTGCTGCCCTGGACCTGGCCGCGCTCGAAGAGATCCGCCGGGTGAAGTACCGCTACCTCCGCTGCGTGGACCTGAAGCTCTGGGACGACATCGCGGACACGTTCACCCCGGACGCCACCGCGAACTACGGCACCCCGGCCCTCGGTAAGCCGCTCAGCCTGGCGGGCCGGGATGAGATCGTCGCGTTCCTGCGCGGTAATCTCGGGCCGGACATCATCACCGTGCACTTCGCGTCCCAGCCCGAGATCGCCATTGAAGGCGACAGCGCCAGCGGCACCTGGTGCTTCGAGGACACCGTGATCGCGACCACGTACCGCGTCCTGATCAAGGGCGCAGCATTCTACGAGGACCGCTACGCGCGCGGCCCGGATGACAGGTGGCGGATCGCGCACACCGGCTACGTGCGCATCTACGAGACCACGATGTCCCTGGACGACCTGCCCAGCCTGAAGTTCACCGCGAACCGCTGGGCACCCCAGCCGGCCGGCTGATCAACACCACCGGCCAGCCCCCGGCGACCTGCATTCATTGACCTTTTTCTAGAACGCGTTCTAGCCTGAGCGAATGCTCACTCAGTCGTTCGCGGACGCGCTGCTCGAAGCCGAGAAGATCATTACCAGTGCCCCGCATATCCAGTCTGAGCAGGATCTCGTCGAGGGGTATGACTACCTGGCAGGCAACATCCGCGCGTCGCTGCAGCTGGCCTGGGCCTACCAGCGGGACTTCCCCTACTTCGTCGCCTCCACCGGCCCGTACACCAAGATGGGGCTGGACAACCCGGACACCTTGTACTTTCACTCCTACCTCCGCGATGACGCCGAGTACGTCGTGACCGGCCGCCGGGGCAGCACCGTGGACCTGAGCTTCCAGGTGCTGGACGGGGACTACTCGCCGGTCCAGGTGCCAGGCAGCCTGGCCGCGTTCGATGACCGGGAGATCGAGGTCGCTGCGGACGGCACGTTCGAGCTGCGTTTCGGGCCGGCCCGGGACAGCCCGGGGCGCAACTTCGTCGCGCTCGGCCCGGGATCGGCGATGCTCCTGGTCCGCGAGGTGTACAGCGACTGGGGCAGCGAGCGGCGCGGCACCATCAGCATCCGCCGCGCCGACCGGGCCGGCTGCGCGCCGCCCGCGCTGGACGCCGGGACGCTGGAAAAGCGGTACCAGGTGGCGGGGAAGATCCTGCTGTCGCGGCTGCGCACGTTCCTGGCCTTCCCGGAGTGGTTCTACCTGGATCTGCCGGTCAACACGATGACCGAGCCGCGGCCGACGCCTGGCGGCCTGGCCACCCAGTACTCCTCGGTCGGGCACTACGACCTGGACGACGACCAGGCCATGATCGTGACCGTGCGGGCCGCCGGCCGCCGCACCGCGCCGTATCAGGGAATCCAGCTCGGCAGCAGGTGGTACGTCTCGCTGGACTACATCAATCACCAGACCAGCCTGACCGCCGACCAGGCCCGCATCGACCCGGACGGCATGATCCGCTTCGTCGTCAGCGAGCGCGACGCCGGCGTCACCAACTGGCTGGAGCGCACCGGGCACCGGCGTGGTTACCTGCAGATCCGCTGGCAGCGGCTGTCCCGGGACCTCAAGCCGGACGATGGCCCGGCCGCTGAGGTGCTGCCGGTGGACGCCGTGCCGAGCCGGCTGCCCTACTACGCGCTGGCCCGCACGACCCCGGCGGAGCACACGGCCCGGATCGCCGCCCGCCAGGCCGCCGTCGCCGCGAGGATGCTGGGCTGATGACGCTGCTGCGGGACACGGTGGTCGTGGTCTGCGGCGTGGGCCCGGGCCTGGGCCGGTCCATCGCGGTGCAAAGCGCACGGGCCGGGGCGGATGTGGTGCTCGCCGCCCGGACGTCGTCCCGCCTGGACGAGGTGGCCAAGGAGATCGACGCCCTGGGCCGCCGGAGCCTGGCCGTCCCGGCGGATATCACGGACGGCGAGTCCGCCGCCCGCCTGGCCGGGGCCGCGCTCAGTGCCTTCGGCCGGGTCGACACGCTGGTGCACAACGCGTTCGCGATACCGCCGCTGACCAGCCTGGCCGAGGCCGACCTGGATGGGCTGCGGGCCGCGTTCGAGACCAACGTCGTCGCGGCGCTGCGGATGACCCGGTTGCTCACCCCGGCCCTGGCGGCGAACCGGGGCTCGGTGGTCATGATCAATTCCGCCGTGCTGCGTCATTCCCGGCTCACCTTCGGCGGGTACAAGATGACCAAGTCAGCCCTGCTTGCCCTCGCGCAGAGCCTGGCCACCGAACTTGGCCCGCAGGGAATCCGGGTCAACTCGGTGGCACCCGGCTACATCTGGGCCGACGTGCTGAAGTGGTACTTCGGCTGCCTCGCCGAGCAGCGCGGCGTGACCGCCCAGCAGGTCTACGACGAGACGGCCGAGACCACCGACCTGCGCAGGCTGCCCGAGCCCGACGAGATCGCCGACGCGGTCGTGTTCCTCGCCTCCAGCATGGCCCGCGCTATCACCGGCCAGTGCCTGGACGTGAACAGCGGCGAGTACCACCACTGAGCGGCGGGTGATCATGTCGTGAGCAGTGACCCGGACCGAATCGGCACCGCCGCGGAGCTGCACGCGTCCGCGGCCAGGATCACCGGGCTGGCGGATTTCGGCACCGGTGCCTACCGCGACGGGCTCGAGGTCCTGCTGGAGTCCTACGCCCGCGACGCGGGCCTCACCCCGCTGGGGACGAAGGTGACCCGGGCCCTCCTGCGTGGTGCGCTGATGGCCAGGCTGCTCAGCGAGGCGGCCTGGGCGAGGCATCCCGGGTACGCCACGGTCAGCATCGGCCGCCCCATCTTCGTCACCGGCCTGCCGCGCACCGGCACCACGGCCCTGCACCGGCTGCTCGCGGCCGACCCGGCCCATCAGGGACTCCAGATGTGGCTCAGCCAGGTGCCGCAGCCCCGCCCGCCCCGGCGGACATGGGCTGCCGATCCGGTCTTCGTGTCCATCCAGGCCGGCTACGAGCGGCACCACCGCGAGCATCCCGAGTTCATGGGGGTGCACTACATGGCGGCCGACGAAGTGGAGGAGTGCTGGCAGCTGCTGCGGCAATCGATGCGGTCGGTGTCCTACGAGTGCCTCGCCCACCTGCCGAGCTACTCGTCCTGGCTGCGCGATCAGGACTGGACCGATGCCTACCGCAGGCACCGGCGCAATCTCCAGCTGATCGGCCTGCCCGACCAGGGCCGCCGGTGGGTGCTGAAGAACCCGAGCCATCTGTTCGCGCTCGACGCGCTGCTCGACGTCTACCCGGACGCGCTGGTCATCCAGACGCACCGGGCGCCGCGCACCGCGATCGCGTCCGTCTGCAGCCTCGCCGCGCAGGCGTCCGCGGGGTGGGGGACGGCCTTCCGCGGCGCGGTGATCGGCTGCGACCAGCTCGAGCTGTGGGCACGGGGCCTCGATCGCTTCACCGCCGTCCGCGCCCGGTCCGATCCGGCCCGGTTCTGCGATGTGGACTATGACGACTTCGCCAGCGATCCGCTGGGCACTGTCGCGGCGGTGTACGCCCACTTCGGGCTGGATCTCAGCGACCGGGCCGCGGACGCGATGCGGGCCGTGCACACGCCGCGGGCCGGGCGTGACGCCACGCCCCGGCACGAGTACGCGCTGGCTGACTTCGGGCTCACCGGCGATCAGATCGATGAGCGCTTCGCCGGGTCCGGGGAGCGAACCGGGAAGAACGCCTGATCCGCCCCGCCGGGCAGGCGCCGTGGCGCCGCCCGCCGCGCCACGCTGCCGCGGCGCGCCGCGCCAACGCCGCGGCGGCACGGGCCCGGGCCTCGCGGCGGCAGCACCGACGGCACGGTAAGGTGCCCGGCGTGACTGTGACCGTCGAGGTGCTGCAAGAAGTGACCGATGAGGTGGTCGAGGCGTTCGGCGTCCTGCTGCCCCAGCTGTCCAGCAGTGCTCCCCCGGCTGACCGGGCGGCGCTGGACCGGGTGGTCGGCTCAGCTGCCACCACGCTGCTTATCGCCCGCAGCGACGGGAAGATCGCGGGGACCCTGTCGCTGGTCATGTTCCCGATCCCGACCGGGCTGCGGGCCTGGATCGAGGACGTGATCGTGGACGAGGCCGCGCGAGGCCAGGGCATCGGCCAGGTCCTGACTGCCGAGGCGCTGCGGATCGCCGAGGAAGCCGGGGCCAGGACCGTGGACCTCACCTCGCGGCCCTCCCGGGAGGCGGCTGGCCGGCTCTACGAGCGGGTCGGCTTCCAGTCCCGCTCCACCCGCCTGTACCGCTACACGTTCGCCGACCGCGACGTCGCGCCCTAACCCGCCGGGCCGGCGGCCAGGCGCAGGGCGCGGGCGGGTTACCCGGCCAGGGCGACCAGCGCTTCCAGCAGCCGGTCCACATCGGTGCGGTCGTTGTAGTGGACCAGGCCTGCCCGGACCGCGCCACCCGAGTCGCGGATGCCGAGCGCGCCGGTGAGTTCCCACGCGTAGTTGTGCCCGCTCCACACGTTGATGCCCCGGCCGGCGAGATAGCGCGCCACGTCACCGGGCGGGCGCCCGTCCACCGTGAAGTACGCGGTCGGCGCCCGGTGCGCCGCCTTCCCGTAGATGGTGACGTGGCCCATCGCGGACAGGCCGTCCTGCATCACCTGGAACAGGCCCTGCTCGTGTTCCTCGACTGCGGCCATCGAGGCGAGCACCCGCTGGCGGCGCGGGCCGGGCGCACTGCCGGCCAGCTGGGCCAGGTGCTCGACGGCCGCGGTGACGCCGGCCAGGTCGGCGAACGGCGGGGTGCCCTGCTCGAACCGCTCGGGCACCGAGTCGGGCGCGGGCATCAGCTTGTCCGGGCGCAGCGTCTCCAGCAGGGCCGGGTCGGCGATCACCGCCCCTACGTGCGGCCCGGACCACTTGTACGCGCTGGTCGCGTAGAAATCCGCGCCGAGCGCCGTCACGTCCACCGGGCCGTGCGGGGTGGCGTGCACCCCATCCACGTAGCTGAGTGCTCCTGCCGCGCGGGCCTGGGCGGTGATCGCGGCCACGTCCGGCCGCGTGCCGAGGACGTTGCTGGCCGCGGTGACCGCGACCAGCCGGGTTCGCTCGGACAGCAGGTCTGCGTACTGGGCCGCGGGCAGCTCTCCGGTCGATATGTCGACTTCTGCCCAGCGGACGGTGGCGCCGGCCCGCCGGGCGGCGTGGATCCAGGGCCGCACGTTCGCGTCGTGGTCGAGCTGGGAGATGATCACTTCGTCTCCCGCGCCCCACTGGCTGGCCAGCGTGTAGGCCAGCCGGTAGGTGAGCGTGGTCATGTTCGGCCCGAGGATCACTCCGTTGGCGGTCCCGCCGACCAGGTCGGCGACGGCCTGGCGGCATTCGGCGGTCAGCACCGTGGACCGGAGGCTGGCCGGGAACTCGCCGCCGGCGTTGCCGAGGCCGGCCCGGTAGGCGGCCCCGATGGCGTCGATCACGCCCGCCGGGACCTGGGTGCCCGCGGCGCCGTCGAGGTAGGCGAACCCGTCAGCGAGGGCCGGGTAGGCCGCCCGCACCGAAACGACATCGAATGCCATCAGCACCATCCCTTACAGCACAGGTTCACAGCACGGGTCCCAGCCCCGGGCTATAGCGCGGGGCTACAGCAGGGGGCCGGGAGAAATCCTGCCCACCGGAATCCTGCCTGATGCGCGGAGCATGACATGCCACGGGTCCTCGCGTACCGCCGGCCCGGCCAGCCGGCCGCCCCGCCCGCAGGCCACCGCGGCCTCCTCCGCCTCCGCGCGGTCCAGCCCGCCCCAGGCCAGCAGGTGCGGCATCCCCTCGGCCCATCCCCGGAGCAGGATGTCCGGGTCGGCGGGCCGGTAATCCTTGCCCAGCGCCCGGGCGAAGTCCCAGGCGTGCAGATGCCATTCCGCGCACGCCGCACCCGCCATCCCGCCCACCGTGACCAGCACGTCCCGGTACTGGTGGTGCGGCAGATCCCAGATCGGCAGGAGACGCTGCGCGTACGACCTCGCCGAGCTGGCGAACGCCTCGATATGCTCCGGCCCGGACGCGTCGGGCAAGGCCGCCAGCTCCGCGGCGTTCTGCCGGGCCAGCTTGCGGGCCAGCGTGTCCGGGTGCACCCCGGTGGCCATCAGACGGGCCAGCCGGCTGGCCGGGGCGTCGTCGAGGTACTCGTGATAGTCGTCGCAGACACACCGCAGGTGGCCGGCCAGGTCGATCACCCGCCACTCCGGGCAGGGTGACGGCGCCAGCCACCCGGCCTCCCCGAACTGCGCGGCGAGCTGGCATATGACGGTCACGCCGTCGTGAAAGGCGGCGAGCGCCGGGCCAGGCGACCATCCCCCCGCCGGTGGCCTGCCCCCAGAATCCGTGCGCTCCACGGTCCCTCCCTGCCGGCCTACGGCACCGCCGCGCGAGCCCCCCCGGGAGAGCCAGCGTGCCAGAGTTGCCCAGCCGCCGCTACCCGGCTACCGCATAGCGGCGATGAGGTGACACAGCTGTTACGTCGGGACCAATAGGGTGATCAACCCGTTTCCCGCCCGTACCGGTGGCACCGCAGCCCCCGCCGCGCGGCGCGCCCCGGGCCCCCGGGACACCGCGCAGCCAGGGAAATCCAGATGACATAGCGGCAGACCCCAACTAGCGTTCCACTAATGCCCCCCCATGAACCTGGCCGTAGCGCGCCGGCTGACCGAGGGGCGACCCCCCTCGCGTCACTCTGGCGTGTCCGCGCCTATCTGCGCCCCTACCGTTGGCAGCTGGCGTTCATGCTCGCCTGCGCCATCGTGGCCGTCGGCAGCGAGATCGCCATCCCGCTGCTGACGAAATCCATGATCGACGGGGCGATCAGCCACGGGGAGCGCAGGCTGCTGCTGCCGATCGGCGCGGCCGCGGTCGGCTTGGGGATCGGCCAGGC
>Ga0208219_1000158_pt1 | contig 27608 bp, 17 predicted proteins | sample NGESurshal072012_7_FD_184469 | JGI IMG/M metagenome (GOLD analysis project Ga0208219, IMG submission 184469) | Arctic peat soil microbial communities from Barrow, Alaska - NGEE Surface sample 53-2 shallow-072012 (SPAdes) | ecosystem: Environmental > Terrestrial > Soil > Wetlands > Peat ... | reverse complement strand
GTCGCGTTCAGCTCGGCGTGCAGCCGGGAGAAGTAGCTGCGCCCGTCCACCAGCGGCTGGACCAGGTTCCCGATCGTGAACGTGCGCAGGTCGGTGGCCAGGTTGGCCCGGTCTCCATCGCCCAGGAACCACCACACGATGGCCGGGTCATCGACCGGATGGTCGGGAGCATCTTGCTCGAGGGGGTCTTCAGCCGAGTCGGTAGCGCCAGGGAGCATGCCCGGATTGTGGCATCCCCCGTCGTCCCGCGCTGTGCTGATCCGCCGGGTCGGCCGGACGGGCTCCCCTGTCCGGCTTCGGGGCTCCCGGCGGCCGACTCCGGCCTCGCACCGACTCGGCATTTCATCAGAAAAAGGACAATGTTCCGTCGACCTTTCCTGCAGCGCGGCCGGGGCGGAATGCGAGGGAAAGTAGGTTACGAAATCGTTACCCCGGGCTGCGGCGCATGCCGCGCTGCGCCCACCGACCCATATCGGCACCAGGCCGCAGCGGTGTTTGTCCTGCTCTCCTGCCGGTTGCTCTGGCCACTCCCAGGACCTATCGCCCATCCCACCATAGGCGGCGAGGCACACAAGATCGCGAACTAACGAACCATAAGCGTCACAAATCGTACTAATTGGTCGACCGACTCCCGGTGCGGTCGGTGATGTGTAACCTGCGCGGGTCGGTTGCGCGTCATACTTCGTAGCTGTGGATCCCGCTTTGGTGGGAACCCGTCGGCCGGGCGGGACGAGGGGCTCAGCGGAGGGGGAAATTCCTGTGCCCGGATTCGATCATACTGATCTTTGTTTACACGGGTATTTCGTGCGACCGCAAAAGCCGATCTCAGGGTTACCGGCACTGTGCGGCGCAAACAGCCGGACCGGAGGGCGGTGTCATGACTTCAAATTATGGGGTTACGGGCTTACCAGCGGAGGCTTCTTTTCGCATCGATTCGCCGTCACCCACCCATGATGGCTCTGCTGAACCAGATAATGCGGCGGTACAGGAATCGACGCAGGACGCGGGATCTGCCTGCGATACTGCCCCGGCGGCTGGTATGTCCGATCAGGCCACCGAACTTCTGGTCACGATCTCCGGAAATGTCGAAAGGCTCGCTGCCGCCGCGGAGCGGTACCACGCCCGCGCGGAGCAGCGTGAGGCCGTGATCGACAATCTGCACTCTGAGGTGGACAAGCTCCGCCGGGGTGAGCGACGGGGGTTGCTAAGGCCCCTGCTCGTGGAGGTCTGCCGGCTGCGCAACGACCTGCTGCGCCAGGCCGAGGACCTGCCCGGGGATTTCGATGCGGAACGGGCCCGCCTGCTGCTGCGGTCCTACGCCGACTCTATGGAGCTGGCGTTGGAAGACAGCGGGGTCGCGACGTTCGCGCCAGAGCCGGGGGACAGGTTCGAACCGAGGCTGCACCGGCGTGTCGGCGGTGAACCCACCGATGATCCCGGGCTCGCGGGCTCCGTTGCCCGGGTCCGGCGCGACGGCTACCTCGATACCGATTCGAACACGCCGGTCGCACCCGCTGAGGTAGTGCTGTTCACGGCGGCTGGCGCTGGGGCACCGGAACGCCCCGGTTCCCCGGCCGCGCCTGGCGATCTCGGCGACCGTGGCCCCCAGGGGGACGAGACAGGCTCCGCCACTGAGGAAAGGAATGAGCGTTGAGCGAGCCGCAGCAAGGAATATTCGGCATCGACCTCGGCACCACCTACTCCGTCGTCGGCTACATCGATGAGACGGGACGGGCGGAGGTGGCCCGTAACGTCGACGACGGCTCCGCGACGACTCCGTCGGTGGTCTACTTCGAAAACGAGAGCAACGTGGTCGTCGGGCGGACTGCCAAGTCGGCCGCTGGCGAGAGCCCGGACCGGGTTGTCTCACTCATTAAGCGGGAAATGGGCGACCGGGAGTACCGCCGGACGTTCTTCGGAAAGGAATACACGCCACCGTCAATATCCGCGATCATCCTTGAGGCGCTGGCGCGCCAGGCCGGGGAGGCCACTGGGCGCAAGGTGACTGATGCGGTGATCACTGTCCCGGCCTACTTCGGCCTGCTGGAGAAGGACGCCACCAGGAAAGCCGGCGAGATCGCCGGCCTGAACGTGATCGGCATCGTCCCGGAACCGGTTGCCGCGGCGCTGCACTACGGGGTCACCGGCAGCGCGGACGGCACCTGTTTCCTCGTTTATGACCTGGGCGGCGGCACCTTCGACATCAGCCTGATCCGGATGACGGAGTCGTCCATCGAGGTACTTGTCGTCGGAGGCGACCACCGGCTCGGCGGCGCCGACTGGGACGCCAAACTGCTCGATTATCTGGTGGAGCAGGCCATCGAACAGTGCGGCGACGACTCGCTGCGCGATGACGAGCCGATGTTGCAGGACCTTCGCATCACGGCTGAGGAGATGAAGCGGGCCCTCAGCACCACTGAAACCAAGGCGCACATCGTGCGCTATACGGGGACGCCCGCCAAGATCACTGTGACCCGTGAGCAGCTGGAGCAGATCACCGAGGACCTGCTGGACGAGACGATCCGGATCACCAAGCGGACACTGGCCGACGCGGAGGAGAAGTACCCGGGCATCACCCAGCAGATCAGCGAGGTCCTGCTGGTCGGCGGGTCGAGCAAGATGCCCGCCGTCGGCGCCGCCCTGCACAAGGAGTTCGGCTGGAATCCCAAGCTTGCCGACCCTGACCTGGCCGTGGCCAAGGGCGCCGCGCTCTACGCGGCCGGGCAAACGGTCCGGTATGTCGAGAAGGACAGCCAGGGCCAGGACACCAGCAGCGCTTCCGGCGAGGCCGGGACGGAATCACTGACGGCGCGCGGGCCGGTGACCGATGAGGCCGTGCAGACGGTCGCCGACCAGACCGGCCTGAGCGAGGACCAGGTCCGCAAGCTGGCTCAGCGGACAGTAGTCAACGTGCTGCCCAAGGCCATCGGCGTCAAGCTGGTGGACACTGACAAGCCAGGCTGGGAGGACGACGTCGAGTCCGCTTTCTACGTGTACCACCTCGTCGATGCCCAGACACAGCTGCCTTTCCAGCGCGAACCGTTCGTCGCCAACACCGTGGCGGCCCATCAGCCCGCGATCGAGATCGAGTTGTGGGAGCAGGCGGGCGCCAGCCCAGGCCGCGAGATGTCCGCCAACCACCCCCTGGATGCCAGCGGCCGGATCAAGGACCTGGCTGGCTTCGCGCTGCCCGCCGGATCACCGGTCCATCTTGAGATCAAGGTCGATGATGAAGGAACCGTCCATCTCAAGGCAGTGGAGCCCGCAAGCGGCCAGGAACTGGCGCTCACGGTCCGGATCAGCATCCTTTCCGAGGAACAGGTGGACGAGGCGAAGCGCAACCACGCCGGGCTGACGGTGAGCAGCTAGCGTCATGCAGTTCGACGAGACCCGGTACGTCCGGGATTTCATCAGGAAGCAGCGGGGAGCCCGGTCTCTGCCGGAGGACCTGCTGGCACGCTACGCGATCACGCTGCCGGCCACCGATCATGAGATCGCCGCGCAGATCAAGCAGGTCCGGGCCTACTGGAACAAGGCTTCATCGGGGAGCACGTTCGCCGCCCAGACAGCCAAGCTGTGCCGCGCCGAGGACGAGCGACTGCGGGCCAAGCACGGTGCCAGCCTCGAAACGCGTGACTGGTGGGAAAGGCAGCAGGCGCAGCGCCGGTCGGCCGCTCAGACAGCCATTACGAGCCTGGCCGACGAACTGCGCCAGCATTACACCCAGCTTGGCGTCGTTTCGGCTGGGACCGTCGAGGAGTTTGCCGCCAAGCTCGGTATCGACCGGGCAGACGCCCTCCAAGCGGTCAAACAGGCTGGCCTCAAGTTGGTGGAAGAGGTGAGCCTGCCCGAGTCCAAGCCGTTCCGCAGTTTCGAGGCTCTGCTGAAGAACATGTCGGAGTGCGCGGTGGGCTCCGTCCCGGAACTTATCCACCCCGGTTCCGGGCCGTTCAGCCTGATCGGCAGGTATTCCTGTACCAACGACCCAGGCAAGCGACTGGACGCCGTGGCTGTGGAAGCACAGAGCAAGGAGGCGGATAGGCACGCGGTCTCGGCCACCGAGAACGCCCGCCGGGAAGCTCTCAAGATCCTGCGCAGAGCGTGTAACGACGGTGCCGACTTGCGCGAGATCGCTCTCTACCACCTGGTCACGCTGGCGAGGGAGTATGTGCCCCCGTCCATGACCATGGCGGCCGCGCAGTTGCAGAAAGCCGGCCTGGAACGCCACGACGCGACCGTGATCGCTGTGCTGCTGGCCGACCAGAACTCGGCCAGCAGTGCGGCGGGCATGGCCAAGGTGCGCAGCATGCTGACGTCGGGGCGGCTGAACGAGGCCCGCCAGACGGCCCTCAGCCTGCCGGCCGACTCCGCGAACCGCGAGCAGGCGGTCAAGGAAGTCGAGGCGGCCCGCGAACGCCTCGATGGGCTGCTGGCCGGGGCCCGGCAGGCACTGGTGATTCCCGACGAGGCCCGCGCCGCCGCTCTGCTGCGTGAAGCGGCAGTCATCAGCACGGAAGATGCCGAGGAAGCGCTCGCGGCGGTGCCGCAGCCTCCGCCGACCGGGTTGCGTGCGGTATGCGAGGAAGCCACCGTCAAGCTGTTCTGGCAGCCAGCCCCCGGTCACGACGACGCGACCACCTACGTGGTGACCCGCTCCGAGCAGCGGCCGCCAGCCGCCCCGGGTGACGGGTCTCCCGTGCACCGCAGCCCGGAGACCGCCTGCACGGACGCTCACGCCCCGGTGGCCAGGCTGGTCCAGTACGGGGTCTTCGCGCTCGGCGACGGCCGGCCCCCTTCGCGTGCTGTGGTGGCCGCGGTCACGTTGCTACCGCCGGTCGCCCGCCTGGAAGCCGAGGTCGGGCCCGCGGAGGTCACCATCCGGTGGTCCGCGCACCCGGACGCCCACGAGGTACGGGTTTCCCGGAGTGCCGGAGGCACGCCGACGGCACCATTAGCCGTCACCGGCAGCAGTTGCTCCTTGAGTGGCCTTCCCGAGGGGCAGACCCAGTATTTCGAGCTCACCAGCATTTACCGGGGCGCGGATGCTGTGCATCTGCCGTCACCGCCTAAGCGGATCAGCGCCACGCCAAGATCGGAAGCACAGCCAATCCCGAGGTTGCGGGTACGGCCGGTCGAGTCGGGCGGGGCGGGCCGGGCCCGGGTGGCCTGGACGCCAGTCGACAACTCAGACGTGCGCATCCTCCGCGCCGACGTACCGCCACCCTGGGCATTCGGGACGTGGGTGTCGCAGGAGCAGATGACGCAGTTCGGCCAGGAGGTGACGGGCCGCCGCGTCACCGGGCGGGCCGAGGTCGCCATTGAAGCCGAGCTCTCTCCGGGCGTGCACCACCTCGTCCCGTTCTCGATCGGCGGGACCGGCATCGTGATGGGCCGGCCCGCAGCAGTCGGGATAACCGACCCGGTGCGCCGCCTCGTCGTCACCCCCTTCGCCAGTTACGCCACTGTGTCCTGGGAGTGGCCCGCTACGGCTCAGCTCGCCGAGCTGAGCTGGGAAGTAGACAACGACGCCGACTGCGTCCTCATCGGGCAGGCGGAATACCGGTCACAGGGCGGTGCTCGGGTCCCGCTCGGGCGGGGGGCCTGCACGATCGAGGTCCGTGCCGTGATCATGGCCGAGGGTGTCTCTTTCCCCTCCCCGCCGGTGCGAGAGGTGATCACCGGCAGGGAGGGCGTCACGGTGAGTTACACGGTCTCGGGTTCACCAGGTGTGGGACCGTTCGGCGGCCGGTCGAAGAAGGTTGCCTTCTCATCCGATGAGGGCTGCGCGGGCGTGCACATCCGGATGGTGGCGCTGCCTGGCCGGGTGATGCCGACCAAGCCCGACGGGGGATTCGTGCTGCTTGACGCCACTCTCGCGCTGAAACCCGGTGTTCCTGCCGAGCACCACGTGACTATCCCGCGGGCCGTCAAGCGGCCGTACTGGGTGCGGTGCTTCGTCGTCGGTGGCCAGGCCAGGCTCGTCGACCCCCCGATCTCAAGCTTGAAGGAGGGCTGATGGCGAGCACTGCCTGCCCGTTCTGCTTCAGGAAAATCGACTCATCACGCCTGGCCTACCAGTGTGCCGGGCGGGGCAATGTCGAATGCAAGAAGAGCGAGGACGAAGCCCGGTTCAAGCTGACCGGCAGCAAACTGGAGACCTATCCCACCTTCCTGCCTGACTCAAAGGGCGGGAACAGGAACGGCTCACCTAGCTGCCCGACCTGCGGCGGTCCCGCACGGCGCCGGGCGTGCCCGGAATGCCACACCGCCCTGCCGATTGATTTCGTCGATTCCAAGAGTCCGATGATCGGCCTGGTCGGGGCTAAAGGCAGCGGCAAGACGGTACTGATGACGGTGCTGGTGAAGCAGTTGCGCGAGGTCGTCGGGCTGCGATTCGGTGCGGACATCCGGATTGCGACGGACAACCCGGACGGGCACCGGGGACTCACCGACTACCAGGCTAGCCGCGAAGTGCCGTTGTACAGCGACCGTCAGCTCCCGACCGGGACGCAGGCCCAGGGCTCGGCGTCGCGCCAGCGCAGTACCCCGATCGTGTTGCGCTGGCGGCAGGAGACCGCCCGCCTCATGAGGGGGCAAGGGCTCTCCTCAACGGTGCTCTCATTTGTCGACACCGCAGGTGAAGACCTGAACGAACTCGAGACTGCGTTCACCCTGGAGTACCTGGCCGTCTGCGACGCGCTGATGATCACTCTTGACCCGTTCGCCCTGCCGGGCGCGCGAGCCCGGCTCAACCTGCCGGAGCAGGCCATCCAGGTCGCTGACGACGTCCCGCTCGATGTCGTCTCGCGCATCACGGAACTGCTCCGTACCGAATACAAGGTCAAGACCAAAAAAAGGATCAAGCTTCCGGTCGCGATCGTCTTCACCAAGATCGACGCGTTCTACCGCGGTTTGGACCGGCACAACCCGATCATGGCGAAGCCCTCCGCTGTCCCTGGCTATCAGGACATCGACGGCCGTACCGTGCACGAGCACATGCTCGCCCTCATGCACGAGTGGAACGCCGCGGACATCGACACGCACATGCGGCTGAATTACAGCGACTACCGCTACTTCGGCGTCTCCGCGCTGGGGGCCGAGCCGGATTACGCGGGCGGCGTGGTCGCGCCCGGGGGGGTACAGCCGCACCGGGTGGAAGATCCCGTCCTGTGGCTGCTGTCCAAGACCGGAACGGTGGCCGCGACATGACCGCGAACGCCTTCGACCGCCTGCTGTACACCGACTGCCGTGCCGGGACGGGCCGGGGCGCCGGCGGCGGGTTTCAGGTGCAGGCTCAGTCGGCTGGCGTGGATGCGGCACAGGCCAAAATGGCGGTCGGCTGGCTGCTGTACGAAGCGCCGAACGCATGGATCGTCCAGCGGCGCCCGGTCGAGGAGTTTCCCCTCGGGCTCGCGCACGCGACCGCGGCCGGGTACGGGACGGCCCAAAGCCGCTACCTGGGAACGGAGGCGACCGGAGCCCGCCAGGGTAACCACCTCGCTGACTGCCTGCTGACCCGCGAGGTGGCTCTCTATGGTCCTGTCCGGCCTGCGCAGCTCTGGCGGTCGCAGTTCTGGCGCTCCGAGGCGTGGGACAGCACGGAATGCCCGCAGCTGGATGAGACGCCGCCACTTGGGCCGCTGACTGTTGACGCCGTCGCGGACTGGCTGCGGAGCAGCCCGGCGCGGGCGCCCGTGCTGGCCAAGATCGTGAGCGTGCTGGAGGACCCGGCTGGCCCGCGCGTCGTCATCTCGGCTGGCGAGCCCGACGACGCAGTGCGGTGGATCGCCGCGGCGACTTTGCTACTGCCGATCCGCGCGGCGGTCGAGGTGTCATTCAAGGTGTTCTGCTCCAACCCGCAGCAGTCCAGCCACCGTATCGTCGCCGTGTCCAGGGAACTCAGCCCGCAGGTGGTCACGGGGCGGGCGGATTCGGTGTTCGTGGTGGACGCCGAAGCGGCGGTCAGCGACGAGGCTGACGTCAGCGAACGGGCCAGATTCTGGGTCGAGCGCTTCGCCGGTGCGGAAGACCCTTATGACGTCGTCGAGGCCGTTGAGCTCGCCGGCCAGCTGGGTGGGAGGACAGCTCAGGCCCGGGCAGACGGGCTGGTCACCTCGTGGGCGGTGACCGTCCCGGACAGCCCGCTCAGTGACCCGTCAGCCCTGTTCCGCTGGCTGTCCGAGGCTGATCCGCAGTTGCGGCAGGAGCACGGGGCGGTCGTCGTCAGCAAGATCCTGACCACCGACCCGCCAGCGGCCACCTTGCGGTGGGTCGACACGCTGGCTGCTTCCGCGGGGATCGATCTCGACCGCCACGCGGTTCGTGCCCTGCTGCTCACCGCCGAGATCGCCGAGATCCGCGCCGGGGGCATGCCACCGGCCGAGCTCCTCACCGATGTCGCGACGGACGACCATGCCCGCCGTGACGCCGACAGTGAGCTGTCGTCCGCGATCGTCATGTGTCCCGACCCGCAGGTCGATCTGCTGCTGCGCCTGTCCCGGCGCCATCGCATCCAGCCGCAACTGCCGCCACTGCGTGACCGGCTGCGCGACTTCGCCCTGACCTGGATCGACAAGCCGGGGCGCGCCTACCGCCCAGCCGACTGGGCGCTGCGCCAGGAGGTCCTGGACATTGTCCACGAGGAGTTGCACGAGCGGCTGGCGCGACACGGCCTGCCAGAGGTGATGGCTGCTATCCGGCAGCTTTGGCGCCACCTTGCCGACCGGCCGGGTGATCCGGAAGACCCGCTGTACTGCCACCTGCAAGCGGCCGAGATCAGCGCGATGCCGCGCCAGCAGCGGCTAGCGGCGCTGCCAGCGCTGATCCAGCAGGCCCAGCACGCCGGGGCGCCGGCGGCCGCGATCGCCGGCCTCCAGCGGGCGCTCATCGAGTGGCAGGCTCTCGGCCCGGCCGAGGCATTGCTGATCCTGCAGGCTCTCCCGGAGGGTGTCCCCGTCGCGCCGGAAATCACCGTCATCGCGCTGGGCGAGATCGACCGGACGGCGGCCCGGCCGACGGCGTCCACCCTTGACGCCCTGGCCATCCTCCACCGTCGCGGCGTGGCGCCGCCGGAAGAGCCGTTCAATTACCTTCTCGGGGAGGACCAGGCTGTCCGCGACTTTATCCGGGCCGCCGGCATGCCCCGTTTCGGGCAGGACAGGTCGTCTTACCAGCAGTGGCTCACGTATCTGGGTGAGGTGGATCCTGCGGTCATCAACGCCAGGATCGGCTCCCTGCTGGATGCCTGCCTGGACCTGGCCACGCCCGGACTTGGCGCCCGGGTGATCAGCGTGATTCCCGCCCCGCTGCCCCGGCTGTTCATCGACCGGTGGAGCCGCGAGCTGAGCGGGCCGCAGGCCATCCGCGCCGCCGTGGAAGGCGTCTTCTGGCACGAGAGTTCCTCGCTGCCGGGCAACCTCAAGTCACGCATCGCGGAAGCGCTGGGCGGCTACACCTCGACGCTCAGCCCGGCCCAGTTCGACCTGTGGTTCGGCCAGGTAGGTGACGAATTGCCTGCGGACTGGGACAAGGCCTGGGCGCGGCTGGCCGGCCAGGAAGCGGTACCGCGCCACCGGGTACTTCGCGGCCGCGGCAAGGATGCCCGATGACGCTGGCCCAGCGCATCCCTGGGCGCCTTCCGGTGAGCGCCCTCGTCCTGGCCCTGGCCGGCCTGGCGGGCTTCGCCGTTCCTGCAGCAGCAGCGGCGGCAGCCAGCGCACCCATCCCGGTCCTCCTCGGGCTCAGCGCCGCGCACTACCGGACCCACGACCAGCTGGTCTTCAGTTTCGCGGGTGCGCTCCCGAGGCGCTGGAGAGCGCGCTACATATCGCGGCTGCCCAGCGGTCCCCAGCCTGCGGCGGCCGGAAATGCCCGGCTGCTTGTTACTTTCTCCCGGGCGACAGGCAAGGAGGGCCAGGGCACGGCCGCCTACGGGCCGATCCGGCGTACCTATTCGCTGCCCGGACTGATCCAGGTGGTCACCGTGGAGGACCACCGTAAATTGATCAGTTTCGAGGTGGGCGTGGCCCGCCGTGAGCCGTACCGCCTGTCCCCCCTCTCGCACGACCGGGTGGCCCTCGAGGTGCGCACGCCTTACCAGACTGTCCAGATCCGCGACTTCTTCGTGCACCCCCGTGGCGTACTGGGCATGGCCGCGGTCCAGGCGGCTGACCGTCCGGTCGCCTCGAAGGCCAGGCTGTCCAGCGCGCTGCAGCGGATGTTCGCCGGGCCAACCATGGCTGAGCAGGCCCGCGGCCTGCGGTTCGTCGCGGATGGAGCGACCGGCACCGGACGGGTGACGGTCCGGCACGGCGTGGCGCGCGTGCACCTGGCCGGCGGCTGCAACAGTGGCGGTTCGCCCGTCAGCATCGCCTCAGAGATCGTGCCCACGCTGCGCCAGTTCCACTGGGTGCGGTGGGTGAAGATCTACGATCCAGCCGGGCGCACGGCACAGCCACGGGGGGATAGCGACTCGATCCCGGCTTGCCTGCAAGCCTCCGAGGCGCAAATCTGGACCGCCCGCATCAGCAGCCCGGCGTTCGCCGGGCTTGCCATCCTGATAGGTCCGGGCTTCCTGCTGGGGCTCGTACTCAGCGCGCTCAGCCTGGTCCGCGGCCTGGCCACGCGGACTGTGCTCGTCACGCCCGCGGCCTACCGGGCCGAGCGCATCAAGGCCCATCCGGCCGCCACCGGACAGTTCGAGCCCGACTCAGCGTGGCCTTTCTACGCGCTCCGGCAGGCGCGGACCGATCTCGGCCGGGTGGAAGCGGAACGGCGGGCTGGGTACCGAAGGCTGTGGAAGTGGCCGTTTCCGCCGATCGTGTGGGTTCTGCTGCTGCCGGTCACGGTGGCGGTCATTGTCTGCCTGCTGGTCGCGGGCCTGACCACACTCCTGCTTGCCGCCCTGTTCACGCTGGTCACTTACGTCGGCGCCGGGATAAGCGCCGTGGTCTTCGCTGCGACCGTGGTGGTGCTGCGGGGTAGCGAAAGACTCTGGCATCGACTGGTGCGAGCCCAGGCGTCGTGCCCGCACTGCTACCACGTCATGGACCGGCCTGCTTACCGGTGCCCGGGCTGCTCGAAGTTGCATCGTGACTTGCGCCCTGGACGGCTTGGACTGGTCGCCCGCCGTTGCGAGTGCGGGACCCTGCTGCCGACGATGGTGCTGCGGGCGGCCTGGCGGCTGCCTGCCGTCTGCCAGCGATGCCTGAGGCCGCTGCGGGTGGGTTCCGGGACGCTGCGTGATATCCGCATCCCGGTTTTCGGGGACACCTCAGCCGGCAAGACCCGCTTCCTGTATGCGGGGCTAGACAGCCTGGTGGATATGACGGGCCGGGCCGGGATCCCCCTCGGCTTCCCGGATGACGAGTCGGAGAACCAGGCGAAGGTCGCCCTCGACCTCATCCGGTCCGGGCAGAACACCGTCAAGACTTCGTCGGTGCTGCCGACCGCCCTGACCTGCCGGGTTGGAAAGGGCGCCGGCGGCTCGCTCGTCCATCTGTTCGATACTGCGGGCGAGCTGTTCCGGGACGCGGAAACACAGGACACCCTCGGCTTCCTTGACCATGGTCAGGGCCTGATCTACGTGCTTGACCCGTTCTCCATCGGCTCGGTCCGCGACCGGATGGCCGGCCAGAACGCGCCGGTCTTCCGCCTGGCTCATGCCGCTGCCGGTGACCCGGAGATTGCGTACGGTGAGGTCGTCTCGCGCCTGCGCGACAGCGGTGTGACCGCCGATCGTCAGCGGCTGGCCATCGTCGTATCCAAGGCCGACCTGCTCGGCGTCGGCGGCCTGGAGCTGCCGGAAGACTCGTCCGCGATCACCGACTGGCTCATGGCCATGGGCCTGCACAACCTGGTCCTGGCTGCGCGGCGCGACTTCGCCGAGGTCCACTTCTTCGCCGTCGCGTCGCTGGCCGCGGCCGATGCTGGCCGGTCGCACGATCCCGGTGCCCCGCTGCGCTGGCTCCTGGCGTGCTGCGGGCTGAGGCTGCCTGGCACCCCGGATGCCGCCAGCACCCCCAGGATCCCCGGCAGCCGTAGTCGTCGCGGCAGTCAGGCCGACGGCGACCAAAACACATTCACGAAGGCGCAGCTATGACCCCGCGGACTTACGTGATCTTCCGCGCGGCAGCGGTCACGATCACGGCTCTGATTCTGCTCCTGCTCGGGCTGGGCCTCAGCGGTCGCGGACCGCTCGGCAGCTTCGGCCCGGTCACCGGCACCACGGTCAGCTGGCTGCAGGCCAACACGGGACTGGGCACCCCGTGAGCGGGCCGGTCCTCGGCATCGACCTGGGGACGACCAATTCCGTCGTGGCGTCCCTCGATGACCAGGGCCGGGTGACGATCCTGCGCAACGCGCTCGGCGCCGAGATCACGCCCTCAGTGGTCTTCTTCGAACCCGACGGCAGTGTGCTGGTCGGTGAGGAAGCGCTGCAGGCCACCGCGACCGAACCCGGAAACGGCGTCCGGCTTATCAAACGGCAAATGGGCACCGACTTCCCGCTGCTGCTCGGTGGGCAGGAGCATTCCCCGGAGTCGATTTCCGCGCTGATCCTGCGGCAGCTCACCGCCGCCTGGCCCGGCCCGGCCGCCCGGCCGCGCGTGGTCATCACCGTCCCGGCCTACTTCGGCCTTGCCGAGCGAGAAGCCACCTTCCAGTCGGGGGTCATCGCCGGGCTGGACGTACTCGAACTACTCGACGAGCCCGTCGCCGCAGCGGCCCACTATGGGCTGATCGCCGGCCACGATAGGACTGTCCTGGTCTACGATCTGGGCGGCGGGACATTCGACACCACCGTGCTGCGGATCGCGGGCGGCGCGGTCACCGTCCTGGCTACCGATGGCCACCACTCACTTGGCGGCGCGGACGTCGATCAGCGCCTGCTCGACCTGGCTCTTGATCGGCTCGAGGACAGTCTCCCCGCGGCCGACTTCGAGGCACTCACCGCGGACGGGCGGCTGCTCGGCGGCCTCGCGCTGGACGTCGAGGGGGCCAAACGCGACCTCAGCACCCGGGCGTCACGAGATGTTGTCGTACGCACCCGGGCCGGGCGGGTGACGGTTGCCCTCAGCCGGGCCGACCTGGCGGCGTCGTGCGGCGACCTGATCGACACGACCGTGGAGATTATCGAGCGGGTGCTCACGTCGGCGCGAGCAGCCGGCGCGGGGGCCGTGGACGATGTGATCATGGTCGGTGGCTCCAGCCGCATCCCGGTGCTGTCCGAGCGGCTGGCCGCGCTACTCGGCGTCACTCCACGGCTGGTCGAGCCCGACCTGGCCGTGGCCAAGGGCGCCGCCCTGCGCGCCCATCAGATGCTGTCGACGGCGCAGCTGTCCGCGCTCGTCCAGTCGGGGGGGCGCCAGGCCGTGGCCGCGATCGGCAGCGTGACCACAGTCGCGCCGAGAGGGGTTGGCATCCTGGTCGCGGACAGCTACGACCCGCGCGGGGAACGGAGTTTCGTCGAGCATCTGATCCAGGCGAACACGCCGCTGCCCGTGACCAGGACGTCGGAGCAGTTCGGCACCATCCTCACCAACCAGGAATCCGTCCGGATCCAGGTCTATGAGCAGGCCGGCTCATCCCCGTCGCCCGAGGTGGCGCACAACCGGAGGGTGCTCGATGGGGAGCTGGCCGGTCTCGGGGCGCTGCCCGCAGGCTCGATCATCAAGCTCACGATGAAGATCGCCGCCGACGGGCGGCTGGCCGTCACCGCGCACGAGCCGGTGTCCGGGCGGGAACTCACGCTCGAGGCCTTCGTCGAGGGGGTCGTGGACAGGATGGAAACCGAACGGCTGGCCAGGATCGTCGGGATGACGGCAGTGAGGGGACGAGCGTGACCGGCTGGATCCGCCGCCCGTTCACCGCCGCGGGCCTGACTCAGATCCCGCCAGGGCCGGGTCTGGCCGCGCTGCAGAGCCACTTCGGCGGGACCGTGATGCTGTGCATCGACGTGAGCGGGTCGATGGATGGAACGCCCATCATCGAGGCGGTCCGCGGAGCCAGGGACTTCGTCACCGAAGCCGTCGCGGCCCATTACAACGTCGGGGTGATGCTGTGGAACACCGGTGTCGTCGCGCTGGCCGAGCCCACGCCGGATGGCGCCGGCGCCAGGCAGGTCCTCGAGCCGGTCGATCACGCGGCGGGCGGCAACTATCTCCTCGGACCGCTCCAGGAATGCCATCAGATCCTGGATCGGTTCACCGGCGACCGGGTGGTGGCGCTGTTCGGTGACGGTGACCTCACGCCGAAACGGGAGGTTCTGGCCAAGGTGGCCGAGATGAAGTCGGCGAACATCCGGTTCGTCACCCGCGGCCTGGGCCCGCTGGCGGCACGGGAGTTCGGCGAGATCTCGTCGGACGAGGCATCGACGGCCGAAGTACGCCGGGTCGGCGACCTGGCCGCGGGCATCGCCGGGATGGCAGCCAGCCTCAGGCCACCCACGGGCCCGCGGCCCTCCCGGCCAGCTGATCAGCGCTGATTCAAGAACCTCAGGGGCAGACATGGCGTGGAGGCGACAATCTGCGGGCTCAGCCTTTTCGGAACTGGGCCTCGTTAACCATCCACTTTCCCGGGCTGGTGCCCGGTGAGCGAGTGGGGCGGAAGCGTTGCGCCACCGCAGCCCGCCGATGACGGGCCCGCCGAAGACCTCGATGAGGCCATCAGCGAACTGACGGAGCGGCTGGCCGCCGGGACCAGCGACGACGCGATCGACGCCGCCGCGCTGGGCTGGGCTCTCGCGGACCGGTATGTCCTGCGGGGCGACGAGGCTGATCGGGATGGCGCGATCACCTGGCTGCGCCAGGCGTGCGACGGGCCGGACCCCCCGGCCGGCAGCGATCCGCTCGACGAACTGAAACTCGCCATGCTGATGATCGAGCGGGGAGACGAGCGGCGTGATGCCGCCGAGATCACCGCCGCGATCGAGTATGCCCAGCACTCCCTGGCCGGCCTGGATGGCGGTGCTTACGCGTACGCCTGCTACGCCCTCGGACTGGGCCACTTCGTCCGGGCGGGCATCGTCCCGGCACCTGGCGAGCTCATGGTCGCCATCGGCCACCTGCGGGAGGCGTCCGCGCGGCTGCCGGACGGCGATCCTGGACGCGCTGACATCGACGCCCGGCTGGGCGTGGCCCTGACTACGCGGGTGCTTGGCGGGCCGGCCGCCGACGGCGCCGATCTCCTTGACGAAGCCTTCCGCCTGCTGACCGGAGCCGGGCCTTCCATCGCCCCGGATGACCCGTTCCGCGTTCGCGCACGATACTGGCTGGCCATCGCGTCGGCTCTCCGGTTCATCTGGTACGCGGGCAGCGACACGAATGCGCACGCGGCACTGTCCGAGTTCCAGGTGGTCCTCCAGGATCCCGCCGTGGACGTTCCGATGGCCGACGTCTGTCACATCTTGGCGGCCGCCCTCCTGCTGTACCGCTCGGCGCCGGACAGTGTGCGCAGCTGGTCGGCCGTTCCCGACCCCGCCCACCTCACACGGCTGTTCGCCGAGTCCCCGGTGCGGACCGCGCCAGACGCCGCCCGGTCAGCTCTTGATCACCTCGACCGCGTCTCAGACGTCCCGGCGATCCAGGCGCTAGCAAGCCTGAGGGGCTGGCTGCGCGGCGCGGCGAACCTCGCGCTCGGCCGGCCCGGCCTTCCCGGAGGAGAGATCGATGCGGCGGTCGCGGCCTTCGAAGAGGCTCTCCGCCTGGTACCCGACGGTACCCCCGGCGCCGGGGAACTGCGCGGCATGCTCGGTCTGCTGTATGGCGCGGCCGAAGCCCGGGATGGTAACCCGGCCACCCCCGGCCGCTCGGTCGACGCACTCGTGGCCGCCGCCAGGCAGCTCGGCGACCAGCACCCGATGCTCCCGCTCCTGCAGGGCATGCTCGGCGGCGCAGTCGGCATCCCGCTCGGCGAGCGTCGGCCGTCACATGGCGAGAGCGTGGCCGCGATCGGGTTGCTTGAAACCATCCTGGACGAGATACCGGCCGACCACCCTGCGCGCGCCGAGGTGCTCATCCGCCTGGGCGGTCTGCTGATCGGGCGGGCCTTCAGCCTCGACGGCTCCCTGGCCCGCCTGCAGAAGCTACGCCGCCAGCTCGATGAGGTGATCGCCCGTCCAGCAGTGAGCCAGCTGAACGAGACCGTTAATCACGTCCTGCTCGGGATGGCGGAGGGCGTACAGGGCCTACTGGAACCGGATCCGGTCCTGGTGAGAACGGGCGTGGACCGGATCAAGCGCGCGGCTGTCACCGCACCGGCCCAAGGACCGATCGCTGATCTCATCCATCTGGGCCTGATCGCCCTGCTGTGCCAGTGCTACTCGCAGATGGGCGAGCTGGAGTACCTGGACGCCGCCATGTACTACGCCGGCCAGGCCGTCGAAGCGCCAGACGGGGCCAAGATCACCGCGGACCTGCAGTTCGCCGCACGCTCCCTCCTCGCCTTCGGCTCGCTCGCCAGGCATCCCGGGACGTCAGACCCGGGCCAGTTCGACGTAGCGATCGAGCGGCTGGAAACACTGCTGACCCACATCCCGGAAGGTCATCCACTACGGCTGGCCGTGGCCGGTGATGTGCAGACGCTGCGGGTGATGCGCGGCGGCCTGGGCGTCATCGATGGCGATCTCAGCGCGGTGCTGCGCAACCCCCAGCGGATCGCCGAAGCCGCCGACGCCACCGTGGCCGTCGCGCGGGAGACACCCCAGGGCGACCCGTTCTACGCGCTGAACCTGGGGGCAGCCGGGAGCGCACGGGCGATGCAGGGCGTTTTGCTCCGTAACCACCGGGTCGCCAGTGAGGGGATCGCTCTGCTGGGTGAGGCCTGCGCGGCGGCCCAGGCGGTCCCGGAGCAGCGCCGGCGGCTCCTGACGATGCTCGCGTTCGGGCTGCGCATGCGCTACGACCTCACCCGTGACCGCAGCGACCTCACCAACATGATCAGCCGGCTGGAGGAAGCCCGCAGGCTCGCCGAGGACGATGAGGCCGGAAAGGACATGGCCGAGATCCTCTACTGTTCCGCCCTCGGCCACCACGAACGGAACGACCCGAATCTTCGCGATCATCATCGCGCCGTAGTGCTCGGCCTCAGCGCGCTGCGCGAGCGGTCCGCCATCGTCCTGCTGCAGAGTACGACGGACCGGGCTTTCGACGCGGCCCTCGCCGCGGCCGGGGAGGCCGCGGACGTCGCCCGGTGGTGCCTGGCCGCCGGGAACAGCGAAGCGGCTGTGGAAGCCCTCGAACGCGGCCGGGGCATGGTGCTGCACGCGGCCGTCGCCGACGCCAGCGTCCCGTTGCTGCTCCGCGAGGGCGGCCACGAGGAACTCGCCCGGGAGTGGGGGAAGGCCCTGGCCGTGGCCGGGCAGGCCGGCCCCAGCCCGTGGGACATGCTGCCCAGCATCGCCGCCGCCCAGCGGATGCCGCGCTCGCCAGCCGCGGAGATGACACAGTTCCCTGAGGTCCGGACGCCAGATGATCTGCGCTACCGGATCCAGAAGGCGCTCGAGGGGACCCGCCTGGAGCGGCTGCTGGCACCGCCGCCACTGGCCGACATCGTCAAGGCCTTGCAGGGCACGGGGGCGCGCGCCCTCGTCTACCTGCTGCCCCAGGACGGCCCCTCGGACGGGCTCGCCCTCATCGTCCACGACACCGGAGCGATTAGTGAGATCACCCTGAGAGAGCTGACGACCGGGTCGCGTGGCCCCCTGGCCGGGTACGCCCAGGCCCAGCGTGATCTGACTGGCGCGCAGACGGCGCCGGACGAGGAACGCGCGCGCTGGCAGAGGGCGCTGGGCCAGCTGTGTGACTGGGCGTGGACGGCCGCGATGGAGCGGGTACTGGCCGCGGTCGCCCGCGGCCCGCAGGAACGGCCCCGGCTCGTGGTCGTACCGGTGGGCGGCCTCAGCCTGGTGCCGTGGCACGCTGCCCGGCGGCCGGCGGCCGGTGGTGCGCTGCGCTATGCCTGCCAGGACGCGGTCATCTCGTACGCGGCCTCGGCGCGGCAGTTCACCGAGGCGTGCCGGAACGGGCACCGTCCGTGGCGGAGTGCGGCCGCGGTGGTCAGGGTGCCCGGAAGCCGGCTGCTGTACTTCGCGTCCAAAGAGGCCCAGGAAATCTACCAGCGCCATTATGCGGACGGGGTCCTGCTCGGCGGCCCGGATCGCCATTCGCTGCGTGCCACCGCGGAGAACGTCCGCAACCTGCTCCCCAGGCCCGGCGCGGCCGGAGTCTCTCTGCTGCACCTGGGATGCCACGCGGAGGCGGCACCGCGGCCGGTGGATGGCCGGCTCCTGCTCGAAGACGGCCAGACGCTGAGCATGCGGGACATCCTGCAGCAAGCCCGGGCCCGTCCCCGCGACACGCCGGGCTGCCTGGTGATACTGGCCGCCTGCGGCAGCGACCTGTCCAGCGCGCACCATGACGAGGCGCTGACGCTGGCCTCATCCTTCCTGGCGGCTGGGGCTATCGGAGTGATCGGCACCCGCTGGCCGGTTGCCGACTTCCCGACCCGGGCGTTCATGATCATGTTTCACCATTACCTGAACTCCGGGTACGACGATCCGCCGACCGCGTTGCGTGCGGCCCAGGCCTGGATGCTCAACCCGGAACGGGCCTATCCCAGATACTTCCCGCCGAAAGCCGCGGAGATGGCAGGCCTTGCGGGCCTGGCCAGGCCCGCGTGCTGGGCGGCATTCACCTACCAGGGCCAGTAGCCGACGAGAGGGGCCATCATGAGGTCTGAGCTCTGCCCGCTGAGTGAGGCGGCATGACCACGTTCGGGATCGACCTGGGCACGACCAACTCCTGCATCGCTCATATCGACGGAGCGGGCCGCCCCGTGGTCATCAGGAACTCGCTCGGCGAGATGACCACCCCGTCGGTGGTGTACTTCGAGGGACCGGATATGGTCACCGTCGGCCAGGCCGCCAAGGATGTCGCCGTCCTCGCCCCGCACCTGGTCGCCCAGCTGTTCAAGCGGGAGATGGGCCGCGCCGGCCAGGCGCTCAGGTACCACGACCGCGCCTACACGCCAGAGATGATCTCGGCGTTCATCCTGCGAGACCTGGCGCGCAGCGCGGAGGAGGCGGTCCACGAGACGGTTCGTGACGTGGTCATCACCATCCCCGCGTATTTTGGCGTGGCCGAGCGGGAGGCCACCCGGCGGGCCGGCGTGATCGCCGGGCTGAACGTCGTGGACCTGCTGCCTGAGCCGGTCGCCGCGGCCCTTTCCTACCAGGATCGTCACGCCCCCGGGGAGGTACGGCACCTGCTGGTTTTCGACCTCGGCGGCGGCACGTTCGACACCACGGTCATCCGGATCGACGGGAAAGACACCACGGTGATCTGCACGGACGGTGATCACCGTCTCGGCGGCGCCGACTGGGACGACCGCATCCGGGCCCACCTGCTGAAAGTATTCACCGCGCAGCATCCAGGGCTGGACCCGAGTGCGGACGAGCAGTTCATGCAGGACCTCGCGGCCACCGCCGAGTCGATGAAGCAGGATCTGAGCAGCAGGTCCGCATGCCGACGTAGCGTGCGGTTCGCTGGCCAGGCCGCGCGCGTGGAGCTGACCCGCGCTCAGCTGGAGGACCTGACGGCCGACTTGCTGGAGCGCACCCTCGACATCACGGGGCGGACCCTTGAGGAAGCGCGGCGCAAAGGCGTCGCGGATATCAGTGAGGCCATCCTGGTGGGCGGGATGACGCGGACGCCCGCCATCGCCGCACAGCTCACGGAGCGGTTCGGGCTGGAAATCAGGCGGCACGAGCCAGACCTGGCCGTCGCGCGCGGGGCCGCGTTGTTCGCGGTAGTCGCGAAAGCGCGGGAGGCGGCAGGCCTCACCGCGGAACCCGGGGCAGCGTCCGAGGCGGCCGCCGCATCCGCGGCGGAGGACCTGGCGGGCACACTCGGGATCAGCACAGACCAGGCCGAGGACATGATGTCGAGGCGCGTCGCCACGGTGGTGCCGCGGGGGTTCGGCGTCAAGGTCATCGATCAGAACGATCCGCACTTCCCGTCCAACCCGCTGAAGGCGCGCTGGTATGTCGTGCACCTGCTACCGGCCAATACGCCGCTGCCCTACTCCGTGGGGCCGGTCCAGATGGCCACCGGCACGGACAATCAGCCCGGCGTCGATATCGAGGTATGGGAGCAGAAAGGGCCGGTTGAATCGGAGGAACTGGCGGACAACACGTTCGTGGGCCGTGGCCGGCTCCGCTCCCTGGTCGGGCTGCCCGCGGGGTCACCGATCGAGGTGACATTCTCCATGAACGAAACCGGCCTGCTCACCGTGCGGGCGGTCGAACCCCGCTCCGGCCGGGAAATTCGTTTTGACCTGCAGATCGGCGGCATGGACCAAGCGGCCGTGGATGATGCGCGCGCGGCGATCGCCCGCCACAAGGTGCGCTCGTGAGCGGCGTTCCGGCCGGGAGGCGATGACATGGGCCTGCTGCGAGCCATGGCCGTCCTGGCGGAGGACTGGGGCGACGTCCTGAACCGCCTGGACCCGGGCCAGGCCAGGCGGCTCCGGGCCCTGGTCGCCCAGTTCGTGGACGAGAGGGATCCCAGCGCGTCGTCCAACCTTGCCGAAGCCATCATGGACCTGCTGGTGCAGGAATTGCCGGTCACCCATCCGGTGGTGACGGCCCTGCTGGACGAAGACCGGCTGGACAGAGGCCTGCCGGGCGCGGCAGCCGACCGTGCCTGGTCTCGGCTGGCCGGACCGCTGCGGGAACGGCTGGAGCCGCCCCTGCCCCCGCCGCCGCCCGCGTTCCGCGGTCCGCCCGGAACCTCGTTCGGCGACGAGGATGACGTCGGTCCGCCCGGAACCTCGCTCGGCGACGAGGATGACGACTAACCGTGACGGCAATCATTACCAGCCTGCTCGGCGGCGGATGGGAGCTCGTCGCCGGCTGGGTGCTCCCGACCGCGCTCAATTCGGTGCTCTTCGGGGTCCTCGTGCTGCCAGCGTTCCGGCGCGTGTCCGGGCTCGGGCCCATCGCCATGGCGAGCAACCCGGAGAAGGCCCTCGCCCTGCTGGCGGGGGCGGTAATCGGCGGGCTGGTGCTGAGCGCCTTGCAGACACCGCTGTACCGGGTCCTGGAAGGGTACCGGGGGATGCCGGCGCGGCTGCGGCACTGGCGCATCCAGCGGCATATCGGGCGGAAGCATCTCCTCGAAAAGCGGCTCCGGGTGGCCCGGCTGTCGTTCCGTGAGACGAGGGGATCACTGCGACCGGGTGAGGCGGCTGACCTCGCCAGGCTCCGAAAAGATCCGGTCCTCTCCAATGTCCCCGAGACCACGGGGAAACTCAGCCCGGTGACGATCTCGGTGCTGGCCGAAAAGTACCGGCGGTACCCGGTCGACGACGGGCAGGTTCTGCCCACCCGGCTCGGCAACGCTATCCGGCGTTTCGAGGAGTACGGGTACGACCGTTACCGGCTGGACGCGGTCACCATGTGGAACGCTCTCGTGGGCGTGGTGCCGGACGGGGTGCGCAAGCGGGTGGACTCGAGCCGGGTCGGCGTCGACTTCTTCGTCTGCCTCCTCTACGGGCAGTTCATCCTCGCTCTCTGCGGCGTCGCCGCGCTGATCACGGCACCTGGCGATCGAGCGGGGGCCATCGTGGCCATCGCGGTGCCCCTGGTGCTGATCCCGGTCTGGTACCGGCTGGCCGTCGAGGCGACGGACGAATGGGCGGCGGCCTTCCGCGGCCTCGTGGACATCGGCCGCAGGCCGCTCGCCGACGCGCTCGGTCTCGCGCTGCCGGCGACGCTCGAGCAGGAACGCAGAATGTGGCAGCTCGCGTCGCGCTTCTCCCGCCGGCCGTACTCGGCCACCGATGCCGAGCTCGACCAGTTCCGGGTCTCCGCCTGCGCCGGACCGCGGCAGCCGGGCCGTCGCAGGGCGGTCCAGCCCCCTCGCGGGGGCAATCGCCGGCCCCGGGGGCCCCTGGGGCCTGTGCCCTGAGCACAGGGGGATGGAAAGCGGTAACCGTCCTGTATGTCTGAATAAACCGTTCCGGAGTTTTTATGAGAATAACTCCGTATACCAGGCGTTTTCGTAGCCAAGGGGTATTGTCCGGGTTGTCCGAGGTCTTCAGGCGGACCTGCGCAAACACATTACTGCCGCCCCCGAGACGAATTCGTTATCCTCTCCCTGCCGTCCGGATGATGACTTCAGCCGTCAACCTAGTGTTGGCCTGTTACGTGCATGAGTTATTAGGCCCCATGTCTTTCCGCAGGACAGGATCGGACTCTCATCGGGGTGAGTACTGACATCTCCGAATGGCAGCGGGTGAGGCGGGCTTGTGCGCGGCACCCTCGCGCAGAGAACTGAGAGGGCTTTGGCATGGCGGTATTACTGGACATCGTGTTGTTCCTGTTGTTCATCGTGGTGCCCGTGGCGGCGATCTGTACCCAGGTGATCCCCCTGCGGCTAGATGAAGTCACTTTCCGGGACACCGACTTAGCTCATGCCTGGGTGCTCGTCGCGCAGTATGCGGAGGGCACATTTGAGCAGCGTTTCGGCTATCCCACGGGATATTTTTACCTGGACCGCAAGCGCTCGCAGGAGCCGACCAGGCTGCTGATGAGGGAATTCCAGCCGGCCGGAGCGATCACCGACGGATGCTCGGCGCAACTCGGCGCAGCCAGCCTGAGCGGTTTCGACGGCGGATGCGCCACCGGCTGCCTGGGCGTCTTCGTGATCGGAATCATCGGGGCCCCGTTCTTCCTGGTCTCCGCCTGCGACCGCTTTTTCCGCCTGGTTCTGCGATCCCGGGTCGACGTCTCGCTGACTTCGTCCGGCCCGGACAGCGTGGCTACCTTCGCCTTCTACGGACCAGGGGGCTACTCGCTGCGCCGCCGGTACGCTCAGGCGTTCGAGAAGCCGACCCTGCCGGCCTCGCTCGGCGCAGACATCGTGCCGCCGGCGGCCCAGGGCCCCGTTGGCGGCCCGCCGCCGGGGCACCAGCCTGCCGGGGGACGGCACGCGTCCGGGACCGCGGCATGACCGAGGCCGGGGAGATGGCCGGTGCGGCGCTCATGGACGAGCTGACTGCCGCCCTGCACCGGCTGGGCGAGGGGCAGGATCAACTCCGCGAGCACTGGGACCGGGCGGACCTGGCTTCTGCCCTCGCCGGCCTCAGCGAGGACCAGCGACTGCTCCGCAAGGACTTCGAACGCCTCGCTAGCCACGTAAGGCCGCTGCTGGCCAAGCAGTACCAGGACAGCGAAAAGCGCATCAGGGCCCTGGAAGCCGTGATTCGCAATCGCCGGGAACGCCCGCTGATTGTTCGAATGGCAGAACTCCTGGGTGACGTCCGCCGGCTTAACTCGGCTGCCGACGTCAAGACCCACGTCGAGGAGAGCGTGATCGACTTGCTGACCGGCCTGGGCTACCAGGAGACAGGCTCGGTCGGAGAGCCATTCGACCTCCGCTGGCACGAGCCGGTATCCGGGTCAATGGGAAAGGCGGGGAGGGTAGCCCATGTCCATCGGCACGGACTCGCCTGCCAGGACGATGTGATCATCAAGGCTCAAGTCGACGTTGAACCCGCGGCCGACACAGTGATCAAGGAAGGGGGAGCTGAAGTATGGGAAGCGTAAAGCAGGTAGTGGGAATCGACCTTGGGACGACCAACTCGGTCGTGGCCTTCACCGATGAGGCAGGCGAGGCACATGCGATCGCCGCGCGCGATGGCGAGCGGATCGTCCCGTCTGTGGTGTGGTTCCCGCAAGACGATGCGACCCGGGTCGAGGTCGGCGAGCTGGCCAAGAGCCAGGCGGTGATCGACCATGAGCACGTCGCGATGCTGTTCAAGCGGGGGATGGGCGCGGCCACGTTCCTGGATTCAAAGCAGCCCTTCGTGGTCCGCGACAAGGAATGGCGCCCCGAGGAGCTATCCAGCCTGGTGCTGAAGAAGATGGTCCAGATCGCCTCGGATCATCTCGGGTATGAGGTCAACGACGTGGTGATCACCGTCCCAGCGTATTTTGGCGAAGCGGAACGGTCTGCGACCAGACAGGCCGGGGAGATGATCGGGCTGACTGTGCATGGCCTCCCGGCGGAGCCCATGGCGGCCGCGGTGGCGCACGGGCTGGACGGGAACATCCAGGCGCGACGGTTCCTGGTCTTCGACCTCGGTGGCGGCACCTTCGATGTGACCATCCTCGATCGGCACCACGATGGGCAGCTAGAGGCCATCTCCCACCACGGCGACCGCCGCCTCGGCGGAGCCGATTTCGACCGGCTGATCGTCGCCCGCATGGCCGACTTCGCGATGCGCACGCACGGGATCGCGCTCGAGGCGGACCCGGTTGATCTCGCCGAGGCGCTGGCCAGAGCTGAGCAGATCAAAAAGGAACTGAGCACCCGGGAACGGGCGCAAGCCGCGCTCATCGCGGGGGGCAAGCGGATGACGTTCGAGCTCACCCGCGCCGACTTCACCGGCATGCTGTCCGAATACCTGGAGAGCGTCGAGCTGGCCGTGGAGACCTGCCTGGACAACGCGGACCTGCGCCCCGCGGACATGGATGCCGTCCTGATGGTCGGCGGCAGTTCCCGGATCCCGGCCTTCCAGGACCTGCTGCGGCGGTACTTCGGCCGGGACCCCCAGTACTCTCGCAACCTCGACGAGGACGTGGCCCGCGGTGCCGCGCTCATCGGTGCCATGAAGACAGGGACGGCCGCCCCCGACAGTGCGCTCGCGGCGCTGCCCGCACCCGTCGACCGCTCGTCCCACGCCATCGGCGTGAGCGCGCTTAACGATGCGGGCGTGATGGAAAACGCAGTAGTCCTGCCGGCTAACGCGCCCATCCCCACCAAGCCTGCCGCGGAGCAGACCTTCGGCACCGTGGAGGACGGGCAGAACAGGATCGAGATCACCGTCAATGAAGGTGACGAAACCGAGCTCAGATACGTGCACCGCCTGGCCAGCGCCGTCGGCAGCCTGGGCGGACCGAAGCCGCGGGGTTATCCCATCACCGTGAAGATGGCCCTCGACGGGGACGGCATCTTGCGAGTGACCGCGCACGATGGGGTCAGCGGTGCCCTGATCACGCAGGTCGAGGTGCACCGGGAAGGTGCCATGTCCACCGGCCAGCAGGCGTTGGCGGCCGCGGCCCTCGACGACGTGATGGTGGTGTGACCATGACCACCACCACTGAAGTCCACTGGCTCAACGAGTCCGATTACGCCGAGGATCCGACTCCCCGCGATCTGCAGGAGTTCTTCGGTATTCCTCCGTCACCACCGGAGGTGCTCGCCAGCAACATTCGCGAGAAGCGGAAGTACTGGAAGAAGAAGCAGCAGAAGGCTCGTGCGGACGAGGCCCTGGCCAAGGCGGGCGCGGTGCTGCAGGCCATCGCCGAGGCCGAGGACGCGCTGATGCGCGGCGGCACGGCCACTGGCGGAGGCACCGCCGGTACCCAGAGCGCCGCACCGGACCGGGCGCCTGTGTCCGTCGAAGATGTGTGGCGCGAGATTGAGCGGCTGCTGTTCCGCGGCCGGTACCGCGACGCGCTGGAACGAGTGCAGCTCTACGACGAACGATGGGGGCAGTACCCGGCCTTCGTGGACCTGCGTTCCCTGGTCATCCTCGAAGCCGTGAAGAACGTCCCTGACATGGCCCTCCGGCCCGGCGTCCTGGAGTTCGCCATCGCCGGGGCACGTCAGGTCCTGCAGGAGATCGGCCCCACCGAGGCGCGCTATCTGACCCTGGTCGAGCTGCTCGAGGTGGCGGGACAGGCCGCCCAGATCCCCGCCGTGTTCACCGAGGCCAACTCCCGCCTGCCGCGGATCTCGGCCTCCTTCCGGGTGCGTGAGCTGGAAGTACGGTTCCGCAGGGAGGACTGGACCAGCCTGCTTCGCTACTGTGTCCGGCTGGTGCGGGACTCCGGCGAGGACCGCGCACTGCGGAGCGAGCTCGTTCAGATGATCATCGGACGGGCGGTCGCGGAACTGCTTCCACTGAAGTCAGCCGAAGCTGTCCAGCAGTATCAGATGGTGGTGGCGACCGCCGCGTGGATCGCGGAGGGCGTGCCCGAAGCGGAAGAGTTCGTGCGCACTCACCGGATGTGGGCATCGAACGCAGACCAGCCGGTGTTCGGCGGCAACTGGCAGTGGCGCGCGTTCTTCGGGCTCATCACGCTGTTCGTCGCTCTTCCCTACCTCAACTCGCAGATGGCCAAGCCTGCCTGGCAGGTGCTGCTGAATGGCCCACCGCTCGAGGGTGAGGCCAAGCAGAAACGCAGCATTCTGTCCCAGAGCCGGGCCTGGTTCATGGTGACGCGCAACCAGTACATCCAGCCCGTACACGGTTCTTGCCAGCTGCCCTGGCAGGACAGGCCGGGCCACTGGCCGGAGGTTGACATTTCTAGCTTGTTCAATTTCTAGACCCGGGGTACCGCGATGGCGTGCGGTCCCGATGCGAACGCTGGTGATCGATGAAAACGCGCTTGCTCACCATCATTGAGGCCTGGCAGGCGAACCCGGACCGGAGGCGAGGCCGCTGCCTGCACACCCCAACCTGCTCGGCCTACGGGCACTACGCCATCAGCCGGTACGGAGCGTTCCCCGGTGGTGCCATGACCGCCTGGCGCATTTTCAGGTGCAACCGCTGCCTTAGCCCCCGATCGGCTGAGCGCTAGTCCCTCGGTTTCCGCCGACCGAGCGAAGGCCGGGCCCTGATGGGTCGGCCCGGGTATCGCTACGGTCAAGAAAGGTCCTGGGACTCGTCGCGTCCCGGCCCCGCTGCCGACGCCGCGGCGGGCGCGGGTTCATCATGGATCGCATGGGGCTGCCCTCTTACTACGCGCACTATTCGCGGCGGGCGTTCTTCGGTATCGCGGCCGCCGCCACGGCCGTCGGCGCGGCCGCGTGCAGCGCGGCGGCCAGGGCCACCGGGCGCAGCGGGAGCACGGGCCGGGCCAGGGACCAGGCCGTGCCCGCGAAGGCACGCGGCCCGGTCAGCGAGAACGATCTCCCGGGCGACCCGCACTGGAACCTCAGGCACCTGGGCGCCCCGGACGCCATCGTGGGCTACGCCGGGCAGGCCAGCGTGCTGCCCGGCGAGCCGGTCACCCTGTACGTCTCCACCACGGCCCGCTCCTTCCGGGTCAGCGCGTTCCGGATGGGCTGGTACCAGGGCGACGAGGCGCGGCTGCTGTGGAAGTCAGCCACGGTCAGGGGACACCGCCAGCGCCAGCCGGACCTGATCAGGCCGGCCAACACCGTGGAAGCCAGGTGGGAGCCGTCCCTGACCGTGCCCACCCACGGCTGGCCCGAGGGCTCCTACCTGCTCCGGCTCGACGCGGAGAACGGGGCCCAGCGGTTCGTGCCGGTCACCGTCCGGTCCGCGAGTACGGCCGGTAAGACCGTTATCAAAAACGGGGTGGAGACCTGGCAGGCGTACAACACCTGGGGTGGCTACGACCTGTACAACGGGCCGGGCGGGGTGGGCGACTACAGCAACCGGTCGCTGGCGGTCAGCCTGGACCGGCCGTACGACGCCAACGGCGCGTACATGTTCCTGTACCACGAGCGGAAGACGATCGAGCTGGCCGAGCGGTCCGGCCTGCCGCTGGCCTACGTCACCAGCATGGACATCGA